>Ga0180433_10008443_pt1 | contig 12808 bp, 10 predicted proteins | sample SS_ome_8_FD_132980 | JGI IMG/M metagenome (GOLD analysis project Ga0180433, IMG submission 132980) | Hypersaline lake sediment archaeal communities from the Salton Sea, California, USA - SS_1_D_1 metaG | ecosystem: Environmental > Aquatic > Non-marine Saline and Alkaline > Hypersaline >... | reverse complement strand
TGATGGGACAAAAATATTTCGGAACGGACGGTATCCGTGGCCGCGTTGGTCAGGGGCAGATCACGCCAGAATTTGTGTTAAGACTGGGCTGGGCTGCTGGGCAGGTGCTGGGTAAAGGCCCGGGAAGTAAAATCCTCATCGGTAAGGATACGCGCAAGTCCGGCTACATGTTTGAATCGGCATTGGAAGCAGGCCTGGTCGCTGCCGGAATGGATATAAAACTGCTTGGTCCGATGCCCACGCCCGCCATTGCCTACCTGACGCGTACATTCCATGCACAAGCCGGTATTGTTATCAGTGCATCACATAATCCACATTATGATAACGGTATCAAGTTCTTCTCCTCGGAAGGCAAGAAGCTGCCCGATGAGGTCGAGCTGGCGATAGAAGCCGAACTGGATAAACCCATGATAACGGTTGATCCGGAGGTGCTGGGTAAAGCTTATCGCGTGGATGATGCCGCCGGGCGCTATATTGAGTTCTGTAAAAGTACTGTGCCATGGTCACTGAATTTGAAAGGACTGAAGATCGTTGTAGATACCGCTCATGGTGCAACCTATAACACCACACCGCTGGTGTTTTCAGAACTGGGTGCTGAGGTCATTCATATTGGTGGCAAGCCTGATGGTCTGAACATTAATGATGGCGTGGGCTCAACTGATATCAGGCTGATGCGTGAGACGGTTATTCAGGAGCAGGCTGATGTAGGTATCGCCATGGATGGAGATGGCGATCGCCTGATCATGGTTGATGACAAGGGCAACGAGGTTGATGGTGACGACATTCTTTATATCATTGCCCGCTCTCGACAGCGCTCGGGCCAACTTGAAGGTTCGGTGGTTGGTACGGTGATGTCCAATCTGGGGCTCGAGCACGCGCTTGCAAGTTATGATATCGGTTTTGACAGAACCAGTGTGGGAGACCGTTTCATACTTGAACGTCTCGAACAGCAATCCTGGATGCTTGGAGGAGAGCCCTCAGGCCATATCATATGCCTGGATCGTACAACCACTGGTGACGGAACCGTCTCTGCTTTGCAGGTGCTGGCGGAAATGGCCGCTACAGAAAAGTCACTGACAGATCTCTGTGCAGCTATGAACAAGTATCCTCAGGATTTGATTAATGTAAAACTCGGTGATGCGGTAGCAGCCGATATCATGGCGATGGATGCCATGTCTTCCGCAGTAAAGCAGGCGGAATCCGAACTGGCCGGGACCGGTCGCGTCTTATTACGGCCTTCGGGTACCGAGCCTTTGATCAGGGTGATGGTGGAAGGCCAGGATGGTGCACAGGTAAACCGTATCGCCAATCAGATAGCCGATGTTGTCAGGAGTCTTGTCTGAAGCAGATTAACATGCCATCAATGTGAAAATGACAATCAATATATTCCTGGGCTTCTCAGAGTTTACTCGCCATATGTCTGAAGTTGTCCAGACGTATCTGAGCGATTTCTCCATTTTCGCAGGCCTCAATCAGTGCGCAACCCGGTTCGCTGGTATGTGAACAATTGCTGAACTTGCATTGTCCCAGAAAGGGTTTGAATTCCCGGTAGCCATTTTCCAACAGGCTTTTATCTATCGTACCAGGGCGAAAACTTCTTACGCCTGGGGAATCAATGAGGCGGGCATCCTTGTTCAGAAAATAAAGTGTACTGGCTGAAGTGGTATGTTGCCCCAGTTGTTTTTTTGCTGATAATTTTTGGGTTTCAATGTCCAGTTCGGGAAGCAGGGTATTGGTCAGGGAGGATTTCCCCACTCCAGATTGACCAACCAGAATGCTGGTCTCGCCTGCCAGGTTTTTAAGCAGAGGTTGCAGTCCCTTGTCAGTTTTTGTGCTGACAAAAACTACGTGATAGCCAATGTGTTCATAAGTCTGAAAACGTGCCTGCAAAGCGGCTTTCTGTTCATTATCCAGCAAGTCTGCCTTATTGATAACAATGACAGCTTTCACTCCAATGCTTTCTGCGGCGATCAGGTATTGGTCAACCAGGTATTCACTGGGTTCCGGTTGAGGTGCAAGGACGATGATTAGCTGGGTGATGTTGGCCGCCAGGGGTTTGTCGGTTTCACTGAAGGTGGATCGTGTCAGTACAGTCTGACGATCTATCAATGCAGTCACCACACCTTCAAACACATTTGGATCAGTGGAGGTTTTTTCCCAGACGACATTATCGCCGCAAGCGATATGACCAATGTTCTGTCGTGTCAGGCAATGATACACGGTTGGTTGTTCAGCATCGGTGTCCATTACCGAGAACTCGGAACCATAGCGACTGATAACCAGCCCGTGATGTGAATCGGCATTTTCAACTGTCTGAAACTCTTTTTCACGCCTTGCTTGTAAACGCTGCCTGCGTTCTTCCTGCAGGGCGGCTATGCGTTTACGTTGCTGGACTGAGAGTTTGCGTTTTGCCAGGGTAGGGCTCCGCTCAGAACTTGTAGTATTTCTTGTTCAGGTAATTCATCAGCTGGGTGATTGTGTCCATGTCCATTTGGTTGCCGATGACATGATTGCAGCGTTGTAACTGTTTTTCCAGCTGAACCAGGCTTTTAACCTTGCGATTGGGACTGCTATAGATTTCATTACCATGGCAGGACATACATTGCTGATTGAGTAGTCTTTCAACCTTCTGGTTGGCCAGGGCCGGTTGGGATGACAACATCAGCAGAATAATAACAGGCAGTATCTTTTTCATGACTTTAGTTTAGATGAAATATTGGCAATTCGCACAGGTGCTGGTGGATGACTGTGATGAAAGGCCGAATAAACCGGGTCGGGCGTCAGAGTATTGGCATTATCGCGATAGAGCTTTACCAGGGCTGTAATCAGGTCATTACCGCTGGATTGCTCTACCGCAAAGTCATCAGCTTCGAATTCGTGCTTACGTGAAAACCATGCTGCGACCGGCTGAAAGAAAAAGGTAAAAACAGGAGTGACCAATACAAATAGCAGTAATGCCAGTGCATCATTGGATTGTTTTACGCCAAGCCCCAGGTAGAACCATTGTTGACCTTTCAGCCAGCCAAGCAGGGCAAATCCCAGCAGGGTTATCACCGCCATGCTCAGCAGTCGTTTGAGAATATGTTTGCGTTTGAAATGCCCCAGTTCATGGGCTAGCACGGCCTCGGTTTCCTGAGGTGTGAGCTGTGTCAGCAAGGTGTCGAAAAACACAATGCGCTTGTTCTTGCCGAAGCCAGTGAAGTAGGCGTTGCCATGGCTCGAGCGTTTGGAACCATCCATGACAAACATGCCGTTGTCTTCAAAGCCACAACGTTTTAAAAGATTTGAAAGAATAGTGCGCAATTCGCCGTTTTCCAATGGTTCAAACTTGTTGAACAGGGGGGCGATGAAGGCGGGAAATGCCCAGGTCATCAACAGGGTAAATGCCATCCATGCTGCCCAGGCATAGAGCCACCAGAATTCACCGCTGGCATTCATTAGCCAGAGGATTGTCCAGATAATCGGCCCGCCGAGTAAGATCATCAGGGTAAAGTTGAGTAGTTGATCCTTGATAAAGCGGCCGGGAGTTTCGCGGTTGAAACCGAACTTTTCTTCCAGCACAAATGTGTTCCATGCTGACAACGGTATTTCCAGCAGCGACATCAAAAACATCATGCTTAACAGTAATACAGTGCCCTTAACCACGGGCTCCAGTTCTGCAGGGGCAATGGTTTCGTAAACAAATTGAATACCCCCGCCCATTGTCCAGCCGATCAGCAGCAGGTTCCCAATAATCAAATTGATGTTGGAGAATTCCAGTTTGGCAAAAGTATAATTGGCTGCCTTCTGATGATCCTGCAGCGTGATGCTGCTGGCAAACTCGTTGGGAACTTCCGCCATGTTGTGACGCACATGGTTTTTCTGGCGTATATTGAGCCAGTAATCAACCGCAATTCCAAGGCCCAGGAAAATCAGGAAAGCCCAGCTTAATTCATTCATTTCGAATTTCTACCATTCTGATACACTTTAAAAAACGATCGCTATTATAACTGTCTCTGGCGGGAATCTGCATGCCACAATCTGAAAACAACCTGATCTGGATCGATCTGGAAATGACCGGACTGGAGCCACAGTCCGATGTCATTATTGAAATTGCCACCCTGGTGACGGATGTCAACCTCAATCATCTGGCAGAAGGCCCGGTTATTGCAATTCATCAGCCGGACGAGATACTGGCTGCGATGGACGAATGGAACACCAACCAGCATGGTGGCTCAGGCCTCACGCAGAGAGTAAAAGACAGCAGCTGTTCAGTTGAGCAGGCAGAACAGGAAACACTGGATTTTTTAAAAGAATGGGTACCACAAGGTGCGTCTCCCATGTGTGGCAACAGTATTTGTCAGGACAGACGTTTCATGGCTCGCCTGATGCCGGAACTGGAAGCCTATTTTCACTATCGAAATCTTGATGTCAGCTCACTTAAGGAACTGGCCAAGCGCTGGAAGCCGGAAATTTACAAGGGTTTCGTGAAAAATTCATCACACCTGGCGATGGATGACATCAAGGACTCCATTGATGAACTGATATACTATCGAGAATATTTTCTGCTGAAGTGAAAAATTTTAATAGCTTTTCTGAGGTATTGAAATGACTGGACCTTCTGATTTTAAAATCCTGATATGTGATGATTCAGTCACCAATGTCATGATTCTCTGCAAGCTGTGTGAATCAGAAGGTTTTGACAAGGTTGAAAAAGTGACAGACCCCAGAAAAGTCATGCCTGCCATAGAAGCATCAGACTTTGATCTGTTGTTACTGGATATCGAAATGCCTCACATGAATGGCTTTGAAGTGATGAGCCAGGTTCGTGAAAGATATTGCAAAGAAACACTTCCGATCCTCATCTTGACGGGTTTACAGGATATTGAAACCCGCAATCGCGCTTTAAGTGAAGGGGCCTCTGATTTTCTCAACAAGCCTTTCGACCAGACGGAAGTGTTGTTGCGGGTGAAAAATCTGATCACCGTCAGGCAGGCCTACAAATTACAGGAAAACCTTAATCATGAGTTGGAACTCATGGTCAGCAAACGCACTGAAGAGCTTAACCGGGCAACTGAAACCCTGATTCATCGCCTGGCTCTGGCCGGCGAGTTACGTGACCAGGAAACCGGACAACATGTTGTGCGGGTCGGTGAATATGCGCGTTTACTGGCAGAAGAGGTTGGCCTGCCGGAAGAGGTCATTTTCATGATCAACAAGGCGGCACCTTTACATGATATTGGAAAGATCGGTATTCCCGACAGTATCCTGTTAAAACCGGATCAACTGAATGAATCGGAGAGACATATAATGAACTCCCATACGCAAATGGGGGCCGACTTGCTTGGGGATCATGATTCACTGTTAATTCAACTGGCAGCCAGTATTGCCAAGAGTCATCATGAAAAATGGGATGGCACGGGTTATCCGAACCAGCTGTCAGGTGAATCCATCCCTATTGAAGGCCGCATAACCTCAGTCAGTGATGTATTTGATGCCCTGACAACGGAGCGCCCCTACAAAAAAGCCTGGTCTATAGAAGAAGCGTTTGAGCACTTACAGCAAGAATCGGGTAAAAGTTTCGATCCCACGCTGGTGCAACTTTTTATGGATAACATCGATAAGGTGAAGTCCATTCATCAGACCTACAGGGATTAATCCAGCTGCTTCAATGCCCAGTCAATATGTTCAGAGACCGTGTCTGAATTGATTTTTGACTTTTTACGTTCCAGCGCCTTGACCACCTGCGGATTTTTTTCCTGGTTACCCAGGGCAACTGCAATATTACGCAACCATTTTAGATAGCCGATACGACGTATGGCTGAACCTTCTGTTTTTTTCAGGAAGGACTGCTCATCCCACTCAAACAGTTCCAGCAGTGTGGACTGCTCCAGTTGATGACGAGGCAGAAAATCTTCTTCATTGGTCACCCTGGCGAAACGGTTCCACGGGCAAACCTGCTGGCAGTCATCACAACCATACACCCTGTTGCCGATTGCTTTTCTGAACTCAACAGGAATGCTGCCATCAAGTTCAATGGTCAGGTAGGAAATACAACGGCGGGCATCCAGTTGATAGGGTGCAACAATTGCCTGTGTCGGACAGATATCGATACAGGCTTTGCAATCACCGCAATGGGAAGCGACGGCTTCGTCAGTGGGTAAGGGCAGGCTGGTGTAGATTTCCCCTAGAAAAAACCATGACCCGGCATCACGATCCAGCAGATTGGTGTGCTTGCCTATCCATCCCAGTCCGGCTTTTTCAGCCAGGGCTTTTTCCATCACTGGTGCCGAATCCACGAATACCCGAAAGTTGTGATTGTCATCCATGGCATTGATTTCGTCATTAATCCTGTTAACCAGTTGTTGTAAACGTTTACGCAACAGCTTGTGATAATCGCGCCCGAGGGCATAACGCGAAACAAAAGCCTGTGCAGGTTGTTCCAGCAAGTCTTTTGGGTCAATCTCTTCATCGGGAAGATAATCCATGCGGCATGAAATCACCCGGCAGGTATTTTCAACCAAATGCTCCGGGCGTGTACGCTTGGAACCATGGCGTTGCATATAGTCCATGTCGCCATGGAAATTTTGCTCAAGCCAGGCAGATAAATGTAGTTCGGCATCGCTCAGATCAATATCAGTGATACCGGTTTTCTGAAAGCCCAGTTCGCTGGCCCACTGTTTTATTTTTTGGGCAAGTTGAGCAAGTGTCTGCTGGTCCACAATAAAAATCATTTCCAGTTTGATGAGTAAGGCTATGATGCATGATAATAAGAACCATGAACAAGCCCGGATTCAGAACCATGCCAAGCAAAGAGCAATTGCCTTACGCACTTTATCGTGCTGAGCAGGTCAGAAAGTTTGATGCGCTGGCAATTAATGAGTATCAGATACCTGGCCAGACACTCATGGGCAGGGCAGGACAGGCTGCTTTTGATCTGTTGTGCAATGTCTTGCCTGAAACCAAGCGCATTGTTGTCGTTACCGGTAGTGGTAACAATGCCGGGGATGGCTATTGTGTAGCCTTACTCGCTCTGCAGGCCGGACTTGAAGTAAAGGTGCTGGAACTGGGTGAACGTGAGCGACTGACTCCAGATGCGGCCTGTTTTGCGGCCGAATATATCAACGCTGGGGGGCAGTGTAATGATTATGAAAACCTGCCTCGGGATTGCGATGTCATTGTTGACGCCATTCTGGGTACCGGGCTTAAGTCTGATGTCAGGGGGGCATGGGCTGCAGCGATTGAGTCTATCAACCATCATAAAGCCAGCGTAGTTGCTCTGGATATTCCTTCCGGTTTGCATGCCGATAGCGGTGTTGTGATGGGTACGGCGGTTAAGGCCGATTTCACCATCAGCTTTATTGGCTTAAAGCAGGGGTTATTTACCGGCAGGGCCAGGGATTATTGCGGGGAAATTCATTTTCATGCGCTGGATATTCCGGCACGCATCTACGCCAGTGAAGTTCTCGCCTGTCGTCGTATCGACTGGCCAAAACTGAAACAATACATAATCCCCAGGTCGCGATCTGCTCATAAAGGCGATTTTGGCCATGTGCTCGTGGTGGGAGGTAATACAGGCTTTGCGGGTGCTGCACGATTATGTGGTGAAGCCGCTTTACGCTCTGGTGCCGGTCTGGTAAGTGTGGCCACGCATCCTGTGCATTCTGCTGAGCTTAACTGCGGTCGTCCCGAACTGATGGTGAGGGCTGTGCAATCTTCCTGCGATTTGCACGACCTGATCAGCAAAGCCACGGTGATAGTGGCCGGTCCCGGGTTAGGCCAGGACTCATGGGCGGTTGAGCTGCTACAAACCGTGGTGCAATCTGGAAAGCGTACTGTATTGGATGCTGATGCACTTAACCTGCTGGCATCAGGCGCGGTTGCATTACCTGCTGAGGGTGACTTTATCATCACCCCTCATCCCGGAGAGGCTGCCAGGTTGCTGCAAACCGAAGTGACTGAGATAGAGAGCGACCGTTTTATTGCAGTGAACAGGCTTTCTCGGCAATTACAGGTGGCGGTTGTTCTTAAAGGCGCCGGTACCCTGGTTGGCACACGCTCGGGTAAACCCGTGGCCGTTTGTTCACAGGGAAACCCGGGGATGGCCAGCGGTGGTATGGGAGATGTGCTGGCGGGCTTGCTGGGTACCTTTCTGGCCCAAAATACCGATGTCGACGAGGCTGTGTGCCTGGGTGTATCGCTGCATGCAGCTGCCGCGGATGTAGCGGCACTTCAGGGAGAAACCGGGTTGCTGGCCAGTGACCTGTTTGAACATGTCAGAGGACTACTGAATGACATTGATTGAACGCAAACTTAATAGTGAGCAGGATCAGGAGGATTACGGCCGATATCTGGCTGGTCACTGTAATGAGGGGCTGGTCGTTTATCTGCAAGGGCCACTCGGAGCCGGTAAAACCACTTTAACACGTGGCTTTCTGCGGGGACTGGGCTATTCAGGAAAAGTGAAAAGTCCGACTTATACGCTGGTTGAAGAATACACTCTAGCTGAAAGAAACTGTTTCCATTTCGATCTCTATCGTCTGGCTGATCCTGAAGAACTGGAATTTATGGGTATACGGGATTTTACTCTGGAGCAGGATATTTTACTGGTGGAGTGGCCAGATAAGGGAGAAGGGTTTCTCCCGGAGGCTGACCTGTTAATCGATATTTCATATGCAGAAAGTGGTAGAATTGTACAAATTTTGGCCAATTCAGAAAAAGGTAATCTCTTTCTTAAACAACTACCTTTGTGACTTTCATCAAAAAAGCTTTACAAATGTTCCCTATCTAAAGGTAAAATATAGAAAAAGTAAAAATACAGTGCTATGATCTCTGTAAGTTTTGGGGGAAGACGGGTAGATGTTGATAAAAAAAGCAATTGCTTTCCTGTTTTTGTGTTTGTTCTCTCTGCCAATAGCGGCCGAGTCATCACTGGTTGAAGGTGTCCGCATCTGGTCTGCTCCTGATCATTCACGTCTCGTGTTCGACGTAGATGGTCCCATCAAATACAACACTTTTCGACTCGACAAGCCTGACCGCCTGGTTATAGATTTCAAGAATGCCAAATTGCGCGGCAAGCTGGCCAAGCCTGGCAATGATGACCTGTTCATAAAAAACCTGCGCTTTGCCAAGCGTAATAAATCCGATTTTCGAGTTGTTCTTGATCTGAAAAATAAAAGTAAACCCAAGACTTTTGTGCTGGAACCCAACAAGCAGTACAAGTATAGACTGGTTATAGACCTTGAAGGTACGGGAACTCCAGCAGTAGCTGAAAAGTCGTCCAAAACCGCCAGCCCCAAAAAGCAGTCAGTTAAATCAGAGCAGCATTCTGTTACTCAACAACAGAAAGTCACTGCAGCGAAAAAGACAACTCCCAAGAAAATTGCCAAGTCGGTTAATGACCGTTCTCCGCTAAGGGATATCGTCGTTGCCATTGATGCCGGACATGGCGGTGATGACCCTGGAGCAACTGGGCCAACCGGTCTGAGGGAAAAGGTCGTTGTGATGCAGATTGCCCGCAAGCTCTATGCTCTGTTCGAGCAGGAAAAAGGGTATAAACCGGTACTGACACGCAAGGGTGATTACTATATCGGTCTGCGCAACCGAATGAAAATTGCCCGCAAGTACAAGGCTGACCTGTTTGTTTCCATTCACGCTGACGCCTTTAAAGACAGCAGGGTAAGAGGATCTTCCGTTTACGTGCTGTCTTCACGCGGTGCTTCCAGTGAGGCAGCTCGCTGGCTCGCAGACAAGGAAAACGCGGCTGACCTGGTCGGTGGTGTAAAACTTGAAGACAAGGATGACATGCTTGCTTCAGTATTACTGGACCTGTCACAGACGGCCACACGCCAGGCCAGCATGGTGGTTGCAGACAGTGTATTCAATCAGCTGAAACGCAATGGCAGGACTCATGGCAAGCGTGTACAAAAAGCCGGTTTCATGGTGTTGAAGTCACCTGATGTACCTTCTTTACTGGTAGAAACCGCATTCATTTCCAATCCGTCTGAAGAGCGCAACCTCAAGAGCAAGACTTACCAGAAGAAAATGGCCAAAGCCATCATGTCCGGCATCAAGGATTATTTTGAACAGTCTCCACCACCGGGAAGTTGGCTGGCATCGGTGGCTCCCAAAAAACACACCATAGTTTCAGGTGAAACCCTGTCAGAAATTGCGCAACAGTATCGTGTCAGCCTGGCAACCCTGCGTCGTACCAATGGCATCAAGGGCAATCATCTGCGGGTGGGGCAGGTATTGACTATTCCCCGAAGCTGAATTTCTCTGTTTCTGGCTTTCCGTATCCATTCCCAGAAGACGCCGTAAACCCATCCATGGGGGCTTGGATGTGTCATCCATGACACATACACTTCTGGGAATGGATGCCGAAAATCCCACCGGCTTTAAAGACCGACTGCTTCATGGCAAAATTCCTTTATGCCGCAAAGAATCCATGAATTACCCTCCCAGTTAATCAACCAGATTGCCGCCGGAGAAGTTGTCGAACGTCCTGCTTCGGTGATCAAGGAACTGGTTGAAAACAGTCTCGATGCCCAGGCAACCGAGATAGAAGTGGATGTCACCCAGGGGGGAGTGAAGAAAATCCGAATTACCGATAACGGTTTCGGCATGGAAAGAGATGACCTGCCCCTGGCATTGTCTCGACATGCAACCAGCAAGTTATCCTCGCTTGAAGACCTGGAAAAGATTTCCAGCATGGGATTTCGTGGTGAGGCCTTGCCTTCCATTGCTTCGGTGTCACGCCTGACGATCAAGTCCCGGTCCCGTGAGACTGATCAGGCATGGGAAATCAACGGTTCAGATGGTGAGTTAAAACCGGCAGTCCATCAGGCTGGCACTTCCATAGTGGTTGAAGACCTGTTTTTCAATACGCCTGCCAGGCGAAAGTTTCTGAAAACAGAAAAAACCGAGTTCAGCCATATTGAGCAACAAATCAAACGCCTGGCTTTGGCGAGGTTTGATGCTGGATTTCACCTGAAACATAACGGCAAGGATGTTTTCAAGGTCAAAGCTGTCAGCGATGACAAGCAGCGAGTTTCCCGAATAAAGTCCCTGCTGGGTCAGAATTTTGTTGATAACAGCCTGTTTTTTGAACATGAGGCAGCAGGTTTGAGGATGTGGGGCTGGGTTGCCTTGCCAACCTTTTCCCGAAGTCAGGCTGATATGCAGCACTTTTATGTTAACCGGCGCATGGTACGTGACAAACTGGTAGCTCATGCCATCCGTCAGGCGTATGCGGATGTGCTTTATCATGGCCGTCATCCTGCTTATGTCCTGTATCTGGAGCTCGATCCGGTACTGGTTGATGTAAACGTACACCCTACCAAGCATGAAGTGCGCTTCCGAGAAGGCAGGCTGGTTCATGATTTTATCTTCCGAACTTTGCACCAGGTGTTAGCCGAGGTTAAGCCGGAAGCTGAAAGTGCAGCATACGAGATGCCTGCTTCTGCAGCGAGCCACCCGCAAACATTCAACAAATCCACGACAGGTTTTTCAAGCTCTTATTCAGTTCCCGCTCAAAACAACCTGTCTCTTGGTGTAGCTCATCCTGCGACGAGTTATGAAATTTCTCCCAAGGCCCAAATGACCGTTATTGATCAGCTGCCAGTTGATCAGCAGCGCGACAAAAGTGAACAACTGATTCCGCCACTGGGTTTTGCCGTGGCCCAGCTTCATGGAGTCTATGTGCTTGCCCAGAATGTACAGGGACTGGTGATTGTAGATATGCACGCAGCGCATGAACGGATTACTTACGAGCGTCTGAAGACTGCACTGGGGGGACAGGGTATCAAGTCACAGCCGCTGCTATTACCGCTGACACTGAATATCAGTCAGCGAGAGGCCGAGGTCTGTGAAGATCAGGCTGATATTCTCAAACACCTGGGCCTGGAAATTGACCGGCTTGGTGAACAGAGCGTGGTGATTCGTTCGATACCAGTGCTGTTGCAACGCGACAACGCAGAACAACTGGTGCAGGACTTATTGGCAGATCTTGTCATGTATGGCAGCAGCCGGCGTATTGAAGAATCGATGAACGAGGTATTGGCAACCATGGCCTGCCATGGTTCGGTAAGAGCCAACCGTCAGTTAAGAATTGAGGAAATGAATGCCTTGTTGCGTGATATCGAGTCTACCGAGCGCAGCGCTCAATGTAACCATGGCCGGCCGACCTGGACACAGCTGGATATGAATCAACTGGATAAACTGTTCATGAGAGGACAATAGTTTGTCTGAAAGGAAAGCTGTTTTTCTGGCAGGTCCTACCGCATCAGGCAAAACGGCACTGGCTGTTGAACTGGTCAAAACCGGGCGTTTCGAAATCATCAGTGTTGATTCGGCCCTGGTGTACCGTGGTATGGATATCGGTAGCGCCAAACCGGACCAGGCAACCCTGGACATTGCTCCACACCGACTGATTGATATTTGTGAACCCACGGAAAGTTATTCAGCAGCCCGATTTCGTGATGATGCCCTGTCGGCGATGGACGAAATCCATGCCGCGGGCAAAATTCCTCTGCTGGTGGGTGGCACCATGTTGTATTTCCGGGCTTTGCAATTTGGTTTGTCAGAGCTGCCACAAAGCGACCCGCTCATCCGTGAGCGGCTGGAAAAACTATTAAGGGAAAACGGCTCGGAATATTTGCATGGACAACTGGCGAAAGTTGACCCGCAGATTGTGAAACGCATTCATCCTAATGATCCGCAGCGCATTATGCGCGCCCTGGAAGTTTATGAAATCAGTGGCAAACCTCTTAGCCAGTTACAGGCTTCAACGGGAGAACAGGTTATTGATTATGACGTTAAAAAGTTTGTA
>Ga0180433_10008442_pt1 | contig 12809 bp, 10 predicted proteins | sample SS_ome_8_FD_132980 | JGI IMG/M metagenome (GOLD analysis project Ga0180433, IMG submission 132980) | Hypersaline lake sediment archaeal communities from the Salton Sea, California, USA - SS_1_D_1 metaG | ecosystem: Environmental > Aquatic > Non-marine Saline and Alkaline > Hypersaline >... | reverse complement strand
TGCTAGCATAGCATCTAAGGCCCCTGTTGCCTCCCCAACAGAAATCATTTGAGCTACCATTCCCGGAAAAACCTCATTTTCCGATAAGGGCTCAGCAATGGTCTGCCCTTCAGCAATGCTTTTTCTTGCATCAAGAATGATCTCCTCCACAACTGAATTTCCTGCTGTTTTTGCGGTTATTTCGAGGGCGTCTAATATCGGAACCCCACTACTCACCATTGTTCCAAGAGTTCTTGTGAATCTAGCGACTGCTACTTTTTTAATGATTTCGCCAAAAATTGGGAGTTTTAGCATAAGTTGATCAATTTTCTTCTTACCTGATTGTGTTCTATAATACCTCCTAAAAAGCCATACGAAAATAATCAATCCTCCGATCATGTAATGTATATTCCCCTTTGTGAAATTACTCATACTCACTACAAGCTGGGTCGGCAAGGGGAGGGCCTTCCCTACACTGGCAAAGAGGTCTTGAAATATAGGTATTACAAAAATCATAATAACAGCTATGACAATAACAGCAATGCTTACAACAACGGCAGGATAGACCAAGGCACCCTTAACCTGAGATTTAAGTTTTTCCGATTTTTCAATATAGGTAGCCAAACGCTGAAGTATGGTATCTAAGATTCCGCCTGCTTCACCGGCAGCAACAAGTCCTACAAAAAGAGAGTCAAATATTTTAGGATGACTCTGCAAGGCATCTGCAAGGGTAGCACCCCCCTCAACATCTTTTGTTATCTGTTTTAAAACTTTTTTAAAACTTTTGTTTTCAGCTTGCTCTGCCAGGATCGTTAGACCCTGGACAATGGGTAGCCCAGCATTAATCATGGTAGAAAATTGTCTTGTAAAAATAACAACGTCTTTTTTTGTAATCTTAGGCTGCATGAAAGAAATATTTTCAAACAGGTCCTTTGGCTTTTTTTTGAGTTTTGTAACCTCAATATTGCGCCTCTTGATTTGCACCCTGGCAATTCTCTCATCGGCAGCCTCTATTTCACCTTTTATAACGCGTCCCTTTTTATTTTTACCTGACCAGACGTATATAGGCATAACGTAGCCTCCAAAGGTTTTAACAAAATAGTAATTTGTATGGAAAATATACAGCAATAATTATACCACTTTAATGAATAAATCCATGTTTACGTCGAGGTCTTATTAGTGGAAAGGCCTGTATATTTATGCAAGCGGCCTATTGCAAGCACAATAAGCTTAATTATATTCAGAATTTATGTCAAGGAATCTCTTGGATTTAAGAGGGACTCATTGTAATCACGCAGTGTGTTGATATATTTCAAGGCCTTAAAAATTGTTGTGCGTTGTCTTGGAAATTATTTCACTGCCTTAAATTTTGATACTATCTTCTCTTACATCTATTTGGAAATTTATATTTCTTAATTGTCCATATCCATAAAAATATATGTCTCATGCATTACAAGGTAAGATCATAAAGGTGCAATAGCAAAGGAAAATATTTTTAGCTCAAAGGGCTTGACATTTTAATTTTCATTATTATTTGTTTTAATCAAAATAAAATTAAAAATAATTTTTTAGGAGGATACGATGGAAATTCAGCCAATGCGGGATGGGGTGCTTGTGAAAAGAGTCCAGGAGGAAGAAAAAACAAAGGGAGGTATAATAATTCATGATACAGCCAAGGAAAAGCCAATGGAAGGGATTGTCGTTGCTGTTGGAGGCGGTAGGACAGGAGGAGAAGATAACAAGAAGATTCCACTGGAGGTTAAAAAGGATGATAGGGTTTTGTTTTCCAAGTATGCAGGAACCGAGATAAAAATTGATGGAGAAGAACATCTTTTAATGAAGGAAGAAGATATTATTGCTATTGTTAAATAAATATTTTTAAATTTATAATCTAAGGAGGAATTAATTATGTCGGCAAAGGAAATTAGATATGAAATGAAGGGCCGGGAATCAATAATGAAGGGAATTGATACTCTGGCCAATGCGGTCAAGGTAACGTTAGGGCCGAAAGGAAGAAATGTTATTCTTGAAAAATCCTGGGGATCGCCAACTATAACTAAGGATGGTGTAACAGTTGCAAAAGAAATAGAGCTTGAAGATAAGTTTGAGAATATGGGTGCCCAGATGGTTAAAGAGGTTGCCTCCAAGACGTCCGATGTTGCTGGAGATGGAACAACAACAGCGACTGTATTGGCCCAGTCAATATATCGTGAAGGGGCAAAGCTTGTTTCCGCAGGCATCAACCCTATGTCGATAAAACGGGGAATTGATAAGGCGGTGGATACCGTAGTAAAAGAATTAAAGGCCATGTCCAAGCCGACAAAAGAACAGCACGAAATTTCCCAGGTTGGAACAATATCAGCAAATAATGATCAAACAATTGGGAATATAATAGCTGAGGCCATGGCAAAGGTAGGAAAAGAGGGTGTTATTACTGTCGAAGAGGCCAAGAGCATGGAAACGACCCTCGAGATCGTTGAGGGAATGCAGTTTGATAGAGGGTATCTTTCCCCCTACTTTGTAACCAATGCAGAGAAGATGGAGGTATCCTTGGAGCAGCCTTATATCTTGTTGCATGAGAAAAAGATCAGTAATATGAAAGACATGGTACCATTGCTTGAGCAGATTGCAAAAATGGGTAAACCCCTCCTGATAATCGCTGAAGATGTAGAAGGTGAGGCCTTGGCAACTTTAGTTGTTAATAAGTTGAGAGGAACCCTTAAAGTTGCTGCTGTAAAGGCTCCTGGTTTTGGAGATAGGCGAAAGGCGATGCTTGAGGATATTGCAATACTAACAGGGGGTAAGGTAATATCTGAAGATCTTGGCATAAAACTTGAGGGCGTAACCATTAATGATCTTGGTTCCGCAAAAACAGTAAGTATTGATAAGGATAATACGACCATTGTTGACGGGGCAGGAAGCAGAAGCGACCTCGAGGGAAGAGTAAAGCAAATACGGACACAAATTGATGATACTACCTCCGATTATGATAGAGAAAAATTGCAGGAGAGGCTGGCAAAACTAATTGGAGGCGTTGCTGTTATAAATGTTGGAGCCGCCACCGAACCTGAGATGAAGGAAAAGAAGGCAAGGGTTGAGGATGCACTTAACGCCACCAGGGCTGCAGTGGAAGAAGGAATTGTCCCAGGGGGCGGTATTGCCTTTGTCCGTTGCTTAGACGCCTTATCTAAGATGAAGTTGGGAGGGGATGACCAATTTGGGGTAAATATAGTGAAGAGGGCCCTTGAAGAGCCGCTACGTCAAATTGCTAATAATGCAGGGTTTGAGGGTTCAGTAGTAGTTGAAAAGGTTAAAGATCAAAAGGACGCTTATGGTCTAAACGCAGAGACAGGTGAATATGAAGATCTTATCAAGGCAGGAATTATAGATCCTACTAAGGTTGCCAGATTTGCACTTCAAAATGCTGCCTCAATTTCAGGTTTAATGCTGACAACAGAGGCTATGGTGGCTGAGAAACCGAAAGAAGAGGCTCCTGCTCCAGCAATGCCTCCAGGAGGCGGATATGGAGGAGGAATGGGCGGAATGATGTAATTTAATCATACATTCTAAACTCTAAGTATATATTTGTTTTAAAAAGGCGGTCGGCATTTTCTTGACCGCTTTTTTGTTTATGTTGTGTACTATTAACTAAAGGCATTTTCATCTCACAATTTCCCGGTAAACCTTTGAGTATATAAGATTCCTTATTGATTATTACAGGTTGAATTTTCAATTTTTATCAATAGGTAGATGCGTCCCATAAAAACGGGCGAAAGAGGGCATTGAATTTGCAGTTCCTAACCGATGATATAGAATGCCTGTTAGGTTTTAAATGATGGTATTCAAGGAAAAAAATAACATCGTGGGTAAAACGAGAAATCCCCTTTCCTCATTCATTGATATTGTCTACCCCCCACGCTGCCATATATGCGGGAAATTTTTACCCTATAGGGAAGCTAAATTTCCTTTAAATTATATATGCAGCGATTGCTTAAGAGATATGAGCCCTATAAGTAGCCCGATATGCAGTATATGTGGAATCCCTTTTTCTACAAATAGAGGCGACAATCACATGTGTGAAGACTGTACCCGCAAAAGACCATACTATGAGCTTGCAAGGGCTCCCTATTTTTATTCCGGGAAACTTAAAGGCGCAATTCAAAGGTTCAAATACAACTCGGAAACCCATCTGGGCAAACCATTTGGTGGCCTTTTATTAAATTTTATCCAAAAAACGTTTCATAAAATGGATGAATATATTATAATTCCTGTACCTCTTCATAAAAAGAAATTAAGGGAAAGGGGCTATAATCAAAGCCTATTATTGGCCAAGGCTTTATCAAAGAAATTGAGGCTAAAGTTAGATTATTTATCTTTTATCAGGATAAGATATACCCAAAACCAAGCAAGTTTAAGAACCATGGATAGAAGGGAAAATGTTAAAAATGCATTTTCAGTAACAGATGTAAAGGCTATAAAGGCGAAAAAAATTTTGCTTGTTGATGATGTGTTTACGACTGGGTTTACGTTGAATGAATGCGCAAAAAGCCTAAAAGAATCAGGCGCAGCGGAGATTATTTGTGTTAGTCTTGCCAGAACCCCATTTGATTAACGAAATTCGAAAAATAATAACTAAAGGGCTATTTGTAAGAATTTGCTGAAGTGTATGAAGGAAAATAATAGTTTTGGTAAATATCTATTATGCTACCCTTTAACAGGCTTTTGTGATGAAGGGTTTAAATAGTCTATAAAAGTGATAGTTCTTTTTTGCCTTGACAAAGAAAGAGAAGATAGTAGAAATTGAGAGTTCAATTTGAAGATACACAAAACTTTTTTGGTTTATTTTTATATTTTTTTAAGGGATAAAATCCTGGGAAAGCTACGGAGTCTTTTTCAAGGGCAATTTATCTTATCGCAAAATTTCGGCTGGGAGAGGAACGAATCATTATGAGGCTTAGGTATTATTTGGGAACATTTTTAATAATAATGTTCCTTTTCATCAGTCTTCCAGGGGCATGGGCTGGGAGAGTGTTATACGATGATTTTTCAGGGGAGATAATTGATAACAGTAAATGGATAGGATCTGAGGCAGTCTTAAAGGTTGACCCTTTTAGGAAAAAACTTATCTCTAAAATAAGTAATACTCCGGAAAATGGTACACAGGCTGTAAGTGTCAGTTTTCAGGAGCCTGAATCTATAGACTCTATAGAGTGCGAGCTTACAGTGATAAAGGCGGATCTGGATACAGGATATGGTGCAAGTTCTATAGCCGGCATTGAAGGTTACTTTTACAATACCCAATCCTCAGGAACCTCAAGTACCGGAGATATAACAGCTGCTATATATATAGGTAATCGGGGAAATGGCCTTGAGGCCTTTTGGACGGTAAGAGAGTTTACTGAAGGGGGAATAGAAGAAAGAGGCTCCGGAACCTTGATAGGTCCTGGAATACTGGAGTTGAGTAAGGGTTATTCGGTCGTTAAAATTTTTTATGACGGAGAAAATAGCTTTGAATTTACCGTAGATGACGTAACTAATTCATTTACCGGGCCACAGCGTCAGAGAGAGGCCATAGAGCCTTATAAATACTTAATTACAGGAGTAAGTTCTAGTGGGGGATCAGGGAAGGGGTATATGTCCGCTCTCTTTGATAAGGTTTATATAAACGATAGCTCTACCGTTTACGACACCTTTGATGCAATGACCCTGGATCAAACGAAATGGCAAAATTTAGAGGATGTATTAGAGATTAGTGACGGTAAGCTTTGTATGGATTCACAGGTGAACGGTAGTACAAGTGCGTTACAAAACAGATTAAGAGAAAAACCAGACTATCTGGAGGTAAAAATAAACATCAAAGATAGCAGCTGGGTCTCTGAGGGTGCTATGGGGAGGGCAAGGATTGTAGGCTGGTATTATAACGAAAGCCATGGACCTGGAAGTGGATATTATTATGATGGGTATCTTGGTAATGTCCTTGCCAGAAACTGGATTGTTTTTGATTATAATGATAAATTGAAGGCCATAGCATCCGTGACTAGATTTAATTCATCAGACACTACCTCTTATACACCGCTTTTTCACAAGGAGTTCAATACGCCTATAGAATTTAATACGGATTATATTCTATCCATAGAATTTACTGGATCATCTCTTATTTTTAAATGTAATGGCGAAAGCGCAAGATATCAAATTTCCGGTGATGTGTATGAGCCATACGATAAGTCACGCTGGCTTGAGTCCCGTGTTGATGCAGATTCAGGGAAGTCAGGCTACATCATGGCACGGTTTGATGATGTGTATGCTGGTAATTCTGAAGGAGAATCTGAGATTACCTTTACAACCCCGGCTGATAAAGCCGTTGATGTAAACGTGGATGAATCGATTAGTGCAACCTTCCTGAGGGCGCTGGACCGCACTACTGTTACAACGGAAACATTTCTTGTAAGTAATGGCACAACAAACATAGATGGGGAGGTCACATCCCTTGGAAATGTTGCCATATTTAAACCATTGTCACCCTTAGATCATGACACGAAATATACGGCAACCATTACAGAAGGCGTAAAGGATTTTGGTGGGAATTTAATTATCAGTAATTATACCTGGTCTTTTACAACGGAGTCTGGGTCCGGAGGAGGTAATGGTGGTTGCTTTATAGCTACGGCTGCTTATGGATCGCCCATGGCAAAAGATGTTGTATTATTAAAGGAGTTTCGGGATAATATCTTAATAAACAATTCAATAGGTAGGATGTTCGTAAGGTTTTATTATACATTTTCCCCTCCTATTGCAAACTACATTGGCGGATCAGAGGGATTGAGATTTGTTATAAGATGTTCTCTCGTGCCGTTTGTTTATGGGGTTAAATATCCGAAAACCTTTGTTTTCGCCCTTATTATTACGATAATTGCTATTACCTGGAAAATAAATAGAATGCGATTAAGGGGCATTAGACAATGAGGTTAAAAGGGAATATATTTACTTAGAATAGGCAGGTAATGATAGTACATAGCATTTTTTTATTTCGTTATGCCCTATAACTATTTCAAATTTCTATTTAATTATACGTTGTATTTTTTACTCAGTGTTTATTGACAAATCTTTCGCGATTTTATAAGAGATTATTTTTTCTTTTTTATTTTATTAGTATCCGTGCTAAGTTTAAGAAGTAATCAGCAAAGAGGGGTTTTTTATGGCAAGTATAAACAAGGTCATATTGGTAGGGTATCTTGGGGCTGATCCTGAAATACGTTATACACCAAGTGGTGCAGCGGTTGCCAACTTTAGGATGGCTACCACAGAGCAATGGTCAACTAAAGAGGGGCAAAGGCAGGAGAGAACCGAATGGCATAGGATAGTTGCGTGGAGAAAGCTTGGTGAAATATGCGGACAATACCTGCATAAGGGTAGCATGGTTTATATTGAGGGGAGATTACAGACACGTTCATGGGATGACCGAGATGGTAATAAAAGGTATACTACAGAAATTATAGCACAGGGAATGCAAATGTTAGATAGGGCGGATAAATCCGGACAACCGAGTTCCTTTGATGAGGCCCCTCCACCGGAAGAACCGCCAGATTCAAATGAAGACGAGATACCCTTTTAGGGATTTTAAACATTTATCAAGACTTATCCTTTTCGGAGTCCTTTTTATCCCCAGTCTCCGGCGGAATTTCTTCAGGCTTAGATGAAGTTGACTCCCTGAAATTTTTTATCCCTTGACCCAAACCTTTTCCTATTTGGGGAAGCTTTCCCGCCCCAAAAATTATCAGTATAATAACCAAAATTATAAGTAATTCCGGCATACCTAAACCAAACATATTTACACCTCTTTAGATAGTTTTGTAATCTGTAGAATTAAACGAATATCTCCCGGGCTGTCTTTCCTAATTGACCAAGCTTAAGTACGACAGCTATTCCATGAGACTTAAGGGCATCTATTTTATCAGACGCCTTGCCTTTTCCCCCGGATATAATGGCTCCAGCATGCCCCATTCGTCTTCCAGGGGGTGCTGTCTGCCCGGCGATGAATGCTACAACAGGCTTATCAAACTCATCATTTATATATTCAGCTGCCTCTTCCTCAGCGCTACCACCTATTTCCCCTATAAGAACTACCCCATTCGTCTGTTTGTCGTTTTTGAACCTTTTTAGATGATCAATAAAAGATGTTCCAACAATGGGATCTCCGCCTAAACCAATACATGTTGATTGTCCGAGCCCAACACGTGTTAACTGGTCAACAACCTCATAGGTAAGAGTTCCGCTCCTTGAAATTACACCAATACCACCCTCCTTATGGATCGGCCCAGGCATTATACCAACCTTTGTTTTGCCGGGGGATATAATCCCAGGTGTGTTTGGCCCAATGAGAACTGCACCGCAATTTCTGATAAAGTGAGCCACTTTAATCATATCAATAGTGGGAATTCCCTCAGTAATACAAACAATGACTTTAATCCCTGCCTGCGCAGCCTCTATTATGGCGTCTGCAGCAAAGGGAGGCGGTACAAAGATACATGATACATTAGCATCATGAAGATTTACAGCGTCTTTTACCCTGTCTAAAACAGGCACACTATCGAGTTTTTCCCCACCTTTTCCAGGTGTTACACCTGCTACGACATTTGTTCCGTATGATATCATCTGTCTGGCATGAAATGCCCCTTCCTTTCCTGTTATACCTTGAACAACGACTTTTGTGCCCTCGTCAACCAAAATACCCATATGAATACCCCGTTGCTGTCCTAAAATTAATTGTTTCGGCTTACCTGCTCAGCCACCATTTCAGCGGCATCCTCTATGTCCCTAGCTACTGAAAAATCAAGATCTGAGTTTTTCAATATTGCCCTTCCCTCTTCTACATTGGTGCCTTCCAGCCTGACAATGAGGGGAATCTTAATCTCAACTTCTTTAGCAGCATTAACTACGCCCCTTGCAAGGACATCACATCTCATTATGCCACCGAATATATTTATTAAGACTGCCTTTACCCTGTTATCGGCAAGGATTATCTTAAGGCCATTTTTAACCATTTCCTCGGTGGCCCCACCCCCGACATCGAGGAAATTTGCTGGTTCAGCACCGGCAAGTTTAATGACATCCATTGTTGCCATAGCCAATCCAGCACCATTAACCATGGCCCCAATATTGCCATCAAGCCTTATATAATTCAGGCTATACTTGGATGCCTCTGCCTCCAGTTCATCCATCTCATAAGGATCGTGAAGCTTGGTGATACTTTTTTGCCTGAAAAGGGCATTATCGTCAAAGTTTATCTTTGCGTCTAATGCCACTACCCTTCCAGAACTGGTTACTACTAAGGGGTTAATCTCCACTAAAGAGCAGTCATTTGATATAAATAAATTATAGAGTTTCGACATTATAGAGGAGAATTCCCTTAATAGATTTTTATCCAACATTGGCTCTATACCAAAGAAAAAGTTTCGGGCCTGGTAAGGCATAAAACCATTTGTAATATCTATATTTTCAAGAAAAAGTAATTCAGGGTTTTTGGCTGATACCTCCTCGATTTCCATTCCTCCTGCCTGGCTAAATATCATTGCAGGAGACTCTATTTTTCTATCAATAACAATACCAAGATAAAATTCCCTTTCAATATCAAGCCCTTCCTCTACCAAAAGATTTCGTACCTTTTGTCCATTAGGGCCTGTCTGATGGGTAATAAGGGGTTTGGAAAGAATGTCTTCAGCCGCTTTTTTAAGCTCTTCAATGCTTTTTACTACCTTTACACCGCCGCCTTTTCCTCTTCCGCCTGCGTGAATTTGAGCCTTTACGACCCAGGGAGGTCCATCAATTGTTTTAGCAATCTCTAAAGCCTCTCCTGATGAAGCAGCCACGTCACCTTGTGGAACTGGTATGCCGGCATTGCGAAAGAGCTCCTTTGCCTGATACTCATGGATTTTCATAGTACGTAACTCCCTGAAAGAAATGTAAATAATTAAAAATTAAAAGATCATCACTAAAAGATTAGAAGACCATTAGTAATGGTAAACAATTTTGCAATCTACTTTCATATTTTTTTATTTTATCACGTAAAAACAGTAAAGAATACTATTATTTTTTTCCATTAGAATGCAAGGGTAAATATTACGGTTTATTTCAGATTATTTTTTTTCCGGTAGGCGCCCCTAAATAGGGAACAACCGATAAACAATGTTGTTAGGCGGTGATTGGTTAGGCTCAGATTTCTTTCCAAGCAACTTTTTCTATTGGTTTAAGCAGGGTCAACAGAAGAAACCCCAAGGAAGCCATTAAAATAGAAAGCCAGATGGCAAGGCTGTATCCGGCAGTGATATCAAATATGTGCCCCGCAAGAATTGGCCCTATAGCGCCTCCCACAGTACCACTGAATGCAACTATGCCAAAAAGTACCCCATGGGCGTTTATGCCGAAGAATTCGGCAACAATTGGTGACATGGCAGTGAAATACCCGCCGTGGGAGATACCATAAATCACGGCGAAAAGGTAGAGAACCCATAGTTCTTTGGCAATTTGCAGCAAAAAAAGCCCGGCGATGAGTAAAATAATACACAAAATCATCGATCTTTTACTGCCAATCCGGTCAATGGTAAGACCTATGATAAACCTGCCCACCATGCTAACCCCGCCAATAGTGGAAAGTACAGTCGCCGCCTTAGTTGCAGAAAACCCTTTATCCTGGGCATAAGGTACGATATGCAGTATTATGATCAGAAAACAAAAGACAATCGTAAGATTTGTCGAACAGATTGCCCAAAACTGCTTGGTGCGTAGGGCCTCTTTAAGATGAAGGCCTTTATTAGATGGAACCTGATTCTCAGGTGATGTTTCTCCGCTATAATTGCTAAATAAATCGATGTGGGCCGGGTTGCGTTTGAGTAATTGAGAGATTGCCACAAGGGATATGAGAACAGCTATACCTATAATGTTGTATGATGCACGCCACCCGTATTTGCTGATAAGTATGCTTGCTGCAAGCGGTATTATAAGCTGACCTGCGCCTGTGCCAATTTTGACAATGCCGGTCATTATACCCCTTTTTTTAACAAACCATCGAGCCGTAGTGCTTAGGGCAATGACATCAACAGAGCTCAAACCAATACCGACTATAAAACTGTAAAACATATACAGTTGCCATACAGCAGTAAGTCGTGACATGAGTAAATGGCCCAGCCCAAATAGAAAGCCGGTAACGGCCATTACATTTTTAGGCCCTATTTTATCATTTAATCTGCCTACAAAGATGCCAAGGAGTCCCATGATAAAAAAGGCGATGGAAGATGCAGCGGATATTGCAGCCCTTGACCAGCCAAATTCCGATGTTAGGGAATTAAAAAATACGCCATATGATACATAGGTTCCTACACCAATGGCCTGTATTCCAAAGCATGCGACTACGATGACATAGCCGTAATAATATTCATGCCCTTTTGTATTATTCATCGAAAAAATCCCAAAACTATCCTCTCACACAGATGTTGTTTTTTATCATAATTTATTTCTTATGGTAAAGTTTACGAACTAATGGCATTACTAACAGACATGCTGCAAGGCATTATTCCTTTTTATACGATAATGCCTTGTATCGTTGAGACTCTTTTTCATTTCCCTGGGCAGAGTATATCTGACTAATCCTCTCAAAATAATAGTCTTTATTATCGGGGTCTTCCTGGGTGAGGGACAGATATAGCTCCAGTGTTTCGTTGGAGAGCATTTTTGATTCAAAACACAGGTCTGCAAATCTTCTTTTTACAAATGTATCGATTTTGTTACCATAAATTCTCGATTGATTCATTATTTCACTATACATATCCATCGCCTTTTCTTTTTCAAGGAGTGCCTCATAGGTCTTGGCCAATGACCGAGCGATGCCTTCATCCCAACCAGAAGATTTTAGGTATTCAAGATACAGGGATTCGGCCTCTTGATACCTTCCAGCCTGAAAGAGTATTTCACCTCTTAAAAGCTGAATAGGCAAAGAGTTAAATAATTTCTCCGGGCAGGAAAGAAGCACTTCTTGTGCATGGTCATATTCACCTCGTTCCAAAAAAAGTTCACACAGCAGTTGATATCCATGAGGTAAATCCGGGCGTTTTTTTATAAAATCCTCTAATAAAACTCGTGCCTCTTCGTGCTTTTGTAGATTAAGACAGGCTGTGGCCAGTTCCAAGTTTATAAAATTGCCTGATAATTGATTGTCCTCCATGGCCTGGTGTAACTTGGCCTCCGCAAGCTCAAAATCCCCCTTGTTTAAGGCTATGTAACCAGCCTTAAAGGGTTCTCCATAGCCTTGATATGCGTTTTGCATTTCCTCTGGCAATGAATTACACAGGGCACTGAAATATTCTTCCTCTTCCTCTTGATAAAATTCCTTCTCAGTCTCTTCAAACTGACTGTTATGGTCATATGGGTCAATGATTTTTTCTGAATTTGAATGCTTATGAATTTCTTTCAGCCTTTCCTCTAATTCAATTTTTAACTTTGGGTCGCTTGTTAATTCAAGGGCAAGAGCAAGTATCTCCTCCGCATCATCGAACAATTGAGAATTTATTAATTCTTCGGCTGTTTTTTTATGTTGAAGGGCCAGAAGCTCCTTGCTCTTGGTTATTTTCGACTGAATAGTAGTTTTAATATCTGTATTATCTGGATATCTTTTCTTATATTTTTCTAAGGCAGTTTCATATTCAATCTTTGCAAGGCCATACTTTTTTTCGCTAAAGAGACTATCTCCCTTTTTCTCGTATTCCTCGGGCTCCTTCCCGGAAAATATTTTTAAAAACCCCATTAACTTTCTCCACTTAATGATACATAACCGCTTTGTT
>Ga0180433_10008441_pt1 | contig 12809 bp, 19 predicted proteins | sample SS_ome_8_FD_132980 | JGI IMG/M metagenome (GOLD analysis project Ga0180433, IMG submission 132980) | Hypersaline lake sediment archaeal communities from the Salton Sea, California, USA - SS_1_D_1 metaG | ecosystem: Environmental > Aquatic > Non-marine Saline and Alkaline > Hypersaline >... | reverse complement strand
GCCGCCGCGCTACCAGATGGTAGCGTGGTGCCGAGGACAGCCACCGACCGGCGGCCGAGCTGCTGCAGGGTGAGCATATCGGCCGGGCTCTCCACCACCACCAGCGGATCGGACCCATGCGCGGATCCGTATAGCGGCCGGTGGGCGTCATCATCGTGGACCTTGAGGTGCAACCACTTGGGAAGATCTGACCGGCCGGATAGATCCCGACCGGTCATAAATCGACAGCGGCCCGAGGCGATGAACGGTAAAACCAGGCGACCGCGGAACCTGGCATAGATCCGTCCACCACCCTGGGCCTTTCCCAGCAAGCCCGCGTCAACTGCCTCTTGCTGGTTTAACCCGGCTCTTTCGAGCCAGGATAATAATTCTCGTAGATCCCCAGAGGCGTAACCCAGCCGCGCCCGGAGAATGGTCCGTATGGTAAAGCCCCGGGATCTGGCATACTGATAAGCGCCGTCAGGATCGTGTCTGGTCCGGATCAGCTCGCGTTGAAAGTAGAGCATGGCAGCGGTGAGCACGTCGCGCCGGACTTGGCGTTTCTGCTCGATCTCTTGCCGCTCCGGGGTCCAGTCGGGCATGGTGAGACCCGCCATATCGGCCGCAAGTCGCAGCGCCTGGGGAAAGTCGCACTTGTCCCGCTGCATGATCCAGCCGTACAGGTCCCAGGTCCGGCCGCAGGAAAAGCAATGAGCGTGATCCACGTACACCGCCATGGCCGGGGTCTTTGTGTTTTCGTGAAAAGGGCAAAATGCGGGGACGCTGCCCGATCCGTTGGGCGAGCGCCGCACCTGGGTGGACTGCGCCACCAGGGTGGGAAAGTCGATTGCTGAGCGGACCTGTTCTTTGAAATCGGAGTCCATAGTCTATCTGATTCCGCCGATCTTTGTGGTGGGAGAAAGCAACTTATAAAGGCAGTAGAACAGACCAATACCTGGAATGACAAAGATTAGAACAATTGGTAGATATAGATCTATAATTTTTCCATCAAAGTATTGGTTGTCGATATTGATTAGAAAATGTGTTAAACCTACAATGCAGAGAATGATGATAATTGTTCCCCAGGCTGCCAAAAGAATAATCTTCCACCTGCTCATAAGCCTACCTCTTCTCTAAATTCATAATGAACAAACCGATGACTGCGATTGATATAAAAACAATCGAAACAATCATGGGATCGAAAACAGTATAGATCTGCCTAATTACGAGTAAGAATGCAGAGCAAATTAACAACATCAGTATGGTTCGAAAAAAAGCTTTGATCCAACGCTGCAAATCCATCATAGTCCTTTCTCGCCGGGTTCATCTTTACACAGAACAACTGCACAATGAACGCCATAGCCAAAAACAAACAAAGACATCAGCAAAGTAAGGATCCAGGGGATAATTATCGTTTGGTCATAGTTGAGGATGATAAGAATGATGGAACGAGCAAGATAGATCTCACCTAGAACAATCCCACCGGCCATGAAATAGCGTAGAATCCTATTGCGCATCAGCCTGCCTCCCAGAGCGATGAAAAAGGCCGGGCCGGATCCGGCCTTTAGCTGGGTCGCTCTCCTTGTACTAGGGTTCCGAAATTGCAGAGTCGGGGCAGTCCGGCCGGTTGCCTACCACATTGGCACGCAATCCCTCCCCGTTGATGAGCTTGATCCAGGACGGCCGCGCCTTTAGGATCTGCGCCGCTACCCGACTACCGAGATTCCGTTTCCCAGTCAGGATCCGGTTGAGGGTGGATTGGGGGATCCCGAGATCGCGGGCCATCTCGGCCTCGCTGATGGCCTGGGTGTAAATCTCTTGACGAATCTGGTCTATAATTGGTTGGAACATTGAAGATATACCAAAAGTAATAATTAAGTACAGTATATACCAAATGTCATTGGAAGTCAATACCAATTGGCATTAAAATTTATGAGTCTGTGAAGGTTTGGAATTAGTTAAATGAAGGGTTGATGTTAGATAAATTAAAACTTGGTAGTGCTGTACGAATAGCTCGTGAGCTTAGATCTCTATCACAAAAAGACCTGTATAAACTTTCACAAGTACCCCAACCAACGATCTCAAGAATAGAAACGGGCGCCCGGATGCCGGGTGCGGATATTCTTTTAGCATTGGCGGAGGCTATGAAAACGACACCAGATGATATTTATGCTCTAGCGGGGGCTTTGGATGGGATAATACATGAATCTGGCCCCGCCTATATTACAAATGTAAACATAGCTCGTTTACTCGATATTGCGACTCAAGTGAAAACTGATGAGTTATGTTTGATTTGCGACATCGCAGAGTTGATAATGGAAAGGTACAAAAAAGAAGAGGAATAGAAAAAGAGGGATGGCGCCATGAGAAAGAGGATAATCAAGGCCGAGGATGCACGATTGTTTTTCGGAATAAGCGTGTGTGTACTGGCAATGACGATTTTTGTTTTGTCACTGTACGAGTATGGAATTATTTGGGCAAGATGGGTAGGAGTTGCCCTTCTCATATTTTCACTATCTCAAATTTATGCAGCATCAAGACATTTTATAGATTAAGGAAACAACGCCGGGGTCCGCTGAGGTAGTTATCACGGGTTGGTTTTGGATGGTTATCATGGTATAGTGTAGGAGCGAACCCTGATAACGTTCGCGTAGGGGATAGTTCTCACGGTTCGGGTCCGTGAGGTCGTCGGTTCAAGTCCGACCGCCCCGACTTGCTGGTGAGAGTGATCACGGTACAGATCCATATCACATCCGTGAGCACCCCCACCGGCGCGGGTCGATCTCCAATAAAATAGCAGTCTAACAGTTATCAGGGTTCCACGGTTATATAGGTGTGTCTATATGTACGCATATAGACCAACTTAGCAGCATGGGAGGCGTGGTTATCATGGGTATACGGTTAGACAAAGCCATCCAGGGCCTGGTACTGGACATGGGCGCTCGGAACCTCTCCGAGCATACAATCTCTGATTACAGCGTGACCCTCAAACGGTTGACCGCCTGGTGCGGCGCCGACACCCTGGTGGAGCAGATCACCACCGGCGACCTGCGCGCCATGCTGGCGCATTACAGCGGCGCCAAGGTCAAGCCCCGGGGAGCGATCAGGCGACCAACACAGAAGTTGTCTGCCAAGACCATCAAGAACATGCACACCGCGCTGAGCGCGTTCTGGTCTTACCTAGTCCGGGAGGACTTTGTGGATTCGCACGTGCTCAAGGGCCGCATCAGCCCCCCCAAGGCGGAGCCCGAGCCCATTGTGCCATTCAGCGAGGAGGAGCTGGTGCGGATCCTCAAAGCCTGTGACTATAGCTGGCGCCACGAGCCCAGCTATAACGGCAAGACACGGTACAAGCGGCCCACCTCGGCGCGTGATCGGGCCATCGTGATGTTCCTTCTGGACACCGGCTGCCGGGCGTCCGAGTTATGCGGCCTGCAGGTGGACCAGGTGAGCCTGGAAAATTGCACCGCCATTGTGTTGGGCAAGGGCAACAAGCGCCGTGAGGTGGTGTTCAGCCGCAAGACCGGATCCGCGCTGTTCAAGTACCTGGGCGGCCGGGACACATCGGGGATGGATCCACTCTTTGCTACCCGGGATGGTAGGACCTACAAACGCGAAAACCTGCTGCGGTTGGTCACCAGGTTGGGAAAGCGGGCCGGGGTGCCCAGCTGCTACCCGCACCGGTTCCGCCATACATTCGCCATCCAGTGGATCCGTAACGGCGGCGACATTTACACCCTAAAGTCGCAGCTCGGCCACCGGTCGCTTGACATGGTGCGACGCTACCTACAGATTGCGGGCGCCGACGTGCGCCAGGCGCATCTCAGGGCCAGTCCGGTAGACCACGTGTTCTAAAAGTTTGAACTCCCGAGGGGTTCCATGATATAATGATTCCGGGTCGCTGACCTGGAATTGACACGAACACGACTTTTAACGGTTTTTAGCGCGGTTACCCTCGCCGCGTTTTTCCTGTTGCCCTGGATTAAGGCCACCAGGGCGCAGGATCTCACCCCGGTTGCGACTGCGACCCCGCAGCCATCCCCTACCCCGGAGCTGATGGCACCTCCCCCATCAGCTCCGGACCCCCGCCCCATATCCGGACTTGATCCCGCAATCATTCGGCAGGCGGATATAGAGATCCAGGACATCCTGCTCCAGATCTCCAGGCTGCAGAGCTCGCGCGCGGCCGTCAAAGCGCCCCTGCTGCAGCTCCCCTCCACCCATGCCGAGATCCCGGCCGCGGCCCTCAAGGCGGCTCCTGATCCGGGCCGGGCGGTGGGGATCGATAGCTGGTACAGCAACGCGGTGGATCTACCGGTTAGCATGACTACCTCGGTGAGGGTAGATGTATATGAGGGTCCACGAGGATGGGGATACGTGATCATCAGCACCATGGAGTATGCCAAGATCAACTGGACTCGGGCCGTCAACTACGGGCCTGAGAGCTGGAGGTCAAGGGATTGGGAGCCATGGGCAGAAGATTAACTCGCCTGACGCTGGCGATCTCCCTGGGGATGGGGTTTGCGCTCCTGCTGGCGCTCTCGGTCATGCAGTATGACCCGCCCCGCCAGGTGTGGGCTGGTGACGGTGATGATCTGCTTACGGGCCTGGTGGCATGGTGGGACCTGGAGGAGGCCAGTGGGGTACGGTATGACGCCGAGGGGGCCAACGATCTGACAGACAACAACACGGTGGGGCGGCTCTCGGCGGTTGTGGGGTATGGATCGGACCACGAGTATAGCAACACCGAGTATTTGAGTATTGCCGATAATGCCGACCTTTCCATGGGCGGCAATGTATCGTTTACCTTGACATTTTGGGCCTATGTCGAGGATTTTCCGGCTACCAACATGATCCTGGTTTCCAAGCGGGGGGCAGGGGCTGACCAAGAATATCTGGTGTATCTACGGTCCAACGAGAACAGTATCAAATTCAAGAGTTTTTGGTCGGCCGATTATGCTAACTCGGTTCAGGTGGTAGCGCCGGGTTCGGTCTATACTGATACCTGGTATTTTGTTGCCGCTTGGCATGACAGCACGGCGGATACGCTCAACGTATCCGTCAACGATGGATCTGTGGGATCGGCGGCGTTTAACTCCGCCGGGGTTTGGGACGGCGGAAACGATTTTTGTATAGGTGCGTATTCCGGGGGCGGTGAACCTACCGACGGGATCATGGACTCGGTTGGGGTCTGGAAGAGAACCCTTAGCAGCAGTGAAATCACCTGGCTCTATAACTCTGGCAATGGCCGGGAGTATGCAGATCTCGGTGCCGGAGCCACCCCGACCGCAACAGCTACCACCACCCCAACAGCTACCAGTACAGCAACCGCCACCGCAACGGCCACAGCAACCGCCACCGCTACAGTAACCCCTACCATCACCTCCACCCCTGGCCCGCTGGCGACCTGGCAGGTACATCTACCCAACGGCGGAGCTGCATCCATCACCTCCACCATCACTGCAGGCGAGGCCAGCGCCGTGATCGTGCTGCTGGCGATTCTTTTTATCGGCATTTATATGGTCATCCGATCCCGGGTGCCCTTCTGGACCCAGAGGCCATAATGGATCTATTCAGCCAACTGGCCAGCATCGCCCTGATCGGCGTGCTGATCACCATCATCTTTACCTTCATTGGCGACCAGTTAGCCTATTTCATCCGTGGCGCGTTCACGTTTCCCAACGTCAACCTGGGCTGGGATCCCACCGCTGGCATGTCTCCCTCCTGGCGGCGGCGGAGATCTCCCGACTTGAACGCCAGCGACTGGGCGGGTAGGGTTTTTGATGATTGACCTGCTGGATGGCGCCGTGATCGTCCTGCTTTCCCTGGTGATTGTGGGGGGGCTGCTAATTCTTACGGTTCTCGGGATGTCGGTCATTAGTATGATGTACCGGATCAATGATTGACGACTTGGCCCATCTCTTTACGGTTGTTTTCGGCTGGCCGATTGTGGTAATGATTGGCGCCATGGTCGGCTGGGCGTTTATCGACGCTTTTTTAACCGCGCTCCTGTTCCCCTGGCGGAACCGGAAATAGTTATGGAGGCGCTTATGATCTTGCAGGACCGGCAGTTACACCGCAGCCCACGGGTGCCAGGTCCAGAACCGTTTTGGGCGGTCTCAACGAAATGGGTAGTAGGGGAGCGGTTACCGCGCCCCTACAGGTACCACTATATTACTAAACGAATAGGAGACAAACATGTCCTCACCAGCACTAACCATATCGCTGAATCTCACCGATCTGTTCTACTATGCACAGATCATCATCACGGCGCTGATCCCGGTCGTGTTGATCACCGGTGGGTTCGGGTTGGGTTTTTTCATTCTCAAAGTGTTGGGCAACGCTTTCCGGAACCTGGGATAATAAGCGATGTCATCTCCAGCACTAACAATCTCACTCAACCTGACCGACCTGTTTTACTACGCCCAGCTGATCATCACGGCGCTCATTCCCGTGGTCCTCATCACTGGCGGTTTTGGCCTGGGGTTTTTCATCCTCAAGGTCCTCGGCAACGCTTTTCGCAACCTCGGATAATATCCGGGAGGCGAGAGCTCAACAGCCAGGGCGTTGGCTGCGTCTGGAGACCACGGCGCCCTGGCTATCTCAATTGTTGACATGAAACGGTTACTCGCTCCCCTCGGCCTGGCCAGCATGTTGCTGATCGTGCTGGCGTTCTCCGTGTTTGCCGCTACAAATCTAATCCAGAACCCTGGCTTTGTCACCGACTGGTCCAACTGGACCAACGACGGGTGCAGCCGCAGCAACACGCAATGCTCCAGCTATATGGCAGTATGTGATGTGGGCGAGAATTTTTATCAGTGGATCACGCCCACCCAAAGCGGGGTGCACCGGGTACGCTGGATGTTTTACGGGGATCCGATAGCCAGCCATTATGGATCGTTGTACGACAAAAACTCCGAGGGGATGGGGTGCTCGTGGAACTATACACCCGTGAATTGCAATTTTGGAACTTGGCATTATTTCGGACTCAATGCTGGCGATCCCTACAAGCTCAGGTTTACCCATCCCAGCTACGGCGCCCGGACCGATGACGTGACCCTGGAGTATTACCGGGATTACATCACGCACACCTACGACGTGCACAACGTCATCCTCAACCCCGGCTTTTACGGAGGGCTGCAGGAGTGGACCGAGGCCACCGGGGACCCGGATTACGACGGCGACGCGGGCGCAGACGACTTTGGATGCCTGGATCTGGACGCAACCCAGGTGCTCACCCAAATTGTGGAGGTCAACTACACCGCTACCTACACATTTGGCATGACATCCTGGTGCGGCGCCCTGGGCTATGTCAGGATGTACATCTATCAGGGCGGATCCCCGTTAGATTACGTCGCGGCAGGCCCCTGCGGCGGCACCGGCGAGGTTAGCGTTTCTGATCAGGTTAACCTTACGGCGGGCGAGGCCGAGATCCGGCTGATTGCGTATACCGACTCCCGCGCGGTTGACGATGTATACCTCTGGAACGGCCAAGAGGTCATCGGGGAGGATCCCGATCCCCCCCCACCCGAGTGGGACGCGGACGGCTGGCTCTATTACCCTTATCTCCTGGAGGATGGAACCGGCGAGTACCAGACCTATACCCCGACCACCTGGTACGGCGATGATTACAACTATTGGAACGTTTGGCGGGTCCGGCCCGGCGCTTATGCCTATCCGATCGCCACGCTGGACATCATGGAGGTGGGTGTCAACAGCTTTGGTTATTTCATCGACGCCCGGATCAACTCCTGGCCCGATGTGATCAGCACGACCGTGCGTTACGAGGGGCTGAGCTCGGTCCTGGTCAGCCCCGGGCAGCGGGTGGGACCCAATTGCGAGCTGGGCCTGGTGGGTCCCAATTACCAACTCAGCGCCTACCACCTGATGCTCTATACCGAGTTCGCCGATAGCCCCATCAACCCGGTGCCTTATATGTCCAAGTACCCGGTGCGGGGCATGTGCGTGCCGATAGACCCCGACACCCAGGACACCGTTGGTCCCGGCGCCGGAGAGGTCGCGTCGCAGCTCACCGAGGTATGTCAGGCCTGCAGCGTCCCCTCCACCTGGACCAACATTGGCCGCTGGATCTCCTGGCTGGGCTGCATGGTTCAAAACCTGTTCATGTGCTATTTGATCAACTGGATCAACGGCGTCATCACCATGCTGGCTATTTTTATGGCAAATTTCCAAGTCCGCATGAATGATCTAGAAGGGACCATGACCCTATTCCTGGGCCGGGTGGTGGACATGGGCGACTGGGCGGCGGCGCCGCTCAACGGCGGGCTGGACTGGCTGGACGCGGCAATCACCGACGGCCTGATCTATCTCACCGGGTCCTTTGATGATTTCGGCGCCCGGCTGGATAACCTGGGCTATATCGTCATGTCCTACGCCGGTGGGTCCACCACTTACATCACCGAGGAGGCGGGCACCAATTTCTTTGACTACCTGGTGGAGCGGATCCGGCTGCAGCTCGGGATCCTCGACATGATCACCGCGCTGTTGGTGGGATTTTTTAACTTGATGGTCACCGCCCTGGGCATGGTGGCCGACATGGTGCAGTTGGTGCTGATGCTGGTGGGCGGGCTGCTTTCCGGGCTGTTCGGCGCCGACGGCTCCGGGTCCACCGACCTGATCGCCAGCGTGCTGGAGGTGGACAATCTGGTCTGCACCCAGGCCGGGGCCTTTGCCACCTCGGGCGATAGTTTGGACAAGGCCGGGTGCATGATCGTGATCATGCTGGCCATCTTTGACCAGACGGTTGCCACCACCGCGCTGAGGTATATCGTGCCAGTGGCCATCGGGGTGATAGTAATGGTGCTGGCTATATTCGTACTTTCCCAATCGGACAAGCTGTTACCGGCATGAGAGCACATAAATATTTCACGGTAGTCTTGGTCGTTTTTCTCTTGGCAACTCCCTTGGGCGCCATGGTCGCCCACGCCGACACACCGACACCTATCCCCGATTACCACCTGCCCAACGGTTGGGGACCGGTTGGTGGAATTCAAGTTATCGGGGCTGATAATGGGAATATTACCTACCAATATGATACAGATTTCCCCTGTGATGAATCGCTCCGCCTGGAACGATATGACTATCCAAACTCCCCGGCCCCTACTCTATTGCTCCGCATCAATCAAACTGTTCCTAGTGGCGTATTGCGTATCAAGGGCGCTATCAATCCCTGGTCCGACTATCTTGCCCCATTCATGGATCTGATAATATCAACTTACATGAATGACGGTACTACCCTGGTTAGCTCCTCATTGGTTACCGTGCAAGGTGGCTTACCGGTACTAATTGAAGGATTTTGGATTACTGATTCCTGGTATCTGCTGGACCTAAATATCCCAACAACAACAGAATACGGAGGGTATCTTAAATTAGAACTGGCCCGACCCTATGGGCAAAACTTGGCGGGTTACAATTTTTCAGGCATGTATATTGCCGATCACAATTATTCATTCCCCAGTCAAATATGCTCCTATGTACTACCTACCAGGACCCCTACCCCGAACCCAACCGGAACGCCTATACCAACCCCAACCGGAACGATCACCCAGACCTGGACCCCATCGCCCTCACCGACATTGGCGCCAACCGCCACCCTAGCCGCCACCGGAACGCCAACGCCGACCCCGGTCCCATACTCCACCTGGACCCCCAGCCCTAGCCCTACCGTTTGGCAGAGTCCCATGGCGACATTGGCCGCCTGGCAGTACACCCCCGACGCCACCGTGACCCCCTACCCGACCCCCACCACCTACCCGGCCCTGCCCACCTGGGAGAGCTGGCCCACCATCTCCTTCCCGACCCGTGAGACCCGTACCCCGTACCCCACCCTGGTATCCGAGGACTTGACCACCACCCCCATGGCCTCAGCCACACCCTACACCCTCACCGTGGACACCGACCAGATGTTTGACAACATCGACAGCCTGGACACCTCGATCAACTTTATGCAGGTCTACACCGTAGCCAGCCAGTTGACCGGCGGGATCTCCGGGCCGGTGCGGGCGCTCAGGGGTACGGTGCGCAACTATACCCCGACGCTGGCGCCGGTGATTGACACCATCCTGCTGGCCGGGTTTGTGGTAATCGTGATCTACGCCTGGCAGGCGCTCATGGCCCTGATCCGGTTCGTGATCCGCATCGTGGAGGTGATCATGGAGTTCGTTCCACTATGAAATTCCGCTCAGTTTTCCCCATACTGGCACTCATTCTACTCTTAGCGACGCCCTGGCGCGCCGGAATTTGCCACGCGGACGAGCCAACACCCACCCCTATGCCCATACCGACCTACCAGGCCCTCCCGGTAGACGCCATGACCACGACCATCAACCTCACCGACTTTTTGGCCTTTACCCCTACCAATCCCATCTCGGCCACCATCGACATAGGGATGTGGGAGTATGATAACTTTGTCACCATCGTGCGGATCGCCCGTACCTTTCTGGGCCTGGGCTACACCGGCTATCTGATCGACATCATGTTTGTGGTGGGGATCGCCATCTTTGTGCTGCCGCCGATCCTATCGCTACTCAGGGCATATCAGGCAGCGCGCAACAGGAAAGGCTGATGGAAGTAGTATTTCTGGAAAGCGGGGAGGACTTGGAAGCGCAACTCAAGCGGCTCAAGTTACGACAGCGGCACAAGTGGTCCACCCGCATCAGCCGCAAACAGTGGTACATCATGGGCGGGATCACCGTACTGTTAATGGGCGGCTGCCTGCTAGGGGCGGTCGTTTTGGCAAGTAAATTTATCGTTATTGGAGGTTAAAATGGACTCTGACTTTGGAAGCATTTTGGTAAAAGGCGGGCTGATCATCGTGGCGATGATCGCCACGGTCATACTCATGGGCCTGGCGGTCTTTGCCGGTATCAAGATGCTGACCGGCGGCTCTTTGTTCGGCGCAACCTTGCTCCTCTTGGCTCTTCTCTGATCTATCTCCTCACCCTGCTGGCAGCCACCGCGCTGGCCTTCACCATCATAACCGGCGGTGATGGATCCGTGCTGCTGCACGGCGGCCCCTACCTGGCCGGACTGGTGGGCCTGCTCCCCCTGTTATTCATTTCCCGTAGGGGCACGGCGGAATCTATCTCGGACTCACTATCAAGATCTTCCCGCCGTGCCCCTACCGGACGCGCCCACACGTTTGGTCCAGGGTTATGGCCCCTCGCCGCCCCTTCCCTGGCCCGGATCATCTCCGCCGCTCTCCATGGTAGCGGCTGGGACTATGCCCTGATCTCCCTCACCGGTCCAATAGCATACCTATACTGGAGTAGGGAGCCGCACCGGATAGCCCCATCCTTGCGCCGGTTCGGTCTGGTCCTGGTCGGCGTCCAGGCCGTCATGCTGCTGGTGGGCTATGTGATCAGCAGCAACCTGATGGCCCATTGCCTGATGCTCTGCCTGGCGGCCTGCCTTGCCCCCGGCTCACATGATGAGCGGATCCCCCGGCCGCTAGTCACCGCCGTTATAAGCCTGGCGCTGGTCTCCACCCTGAGCAAAGGCGCCGCCATGGGCGCGGTAGCCATGCTGGCCTGGTACTGGTCGGTGGCCTGGGTGGCGCTACCGGTTGCGCCGCTGGCTGCCTGGGGACTTTGGCAATTCCGGCCCTGGGACTCGTTAGGATGGCGGCTGCGCTGCTGGGCAGAGGCGGCGCGGAAAGTATACCGCTCCCCCTGGATCGGCCACGGACCTGGTGCCATGGCCTGGGATCACCCCATGGCCGCCCACGCCCACAACCTGAGCCTCAACACCCTGCTATGGGACGGCGCCCTGGGCCTCGCCCTCATCGTAGCCGGATCCACCGTCGCCGCACGCGCCAGGAAAACATTCCCCCGCTGGGCCATCGCCGGACTCATCGCCTACCTGGTCCACACCCTGGTCGACGACTTTACCGGCTCCGCCCTTTGCCTCGCCCTCCTCGCCGCACTCCTAGCCACTGCAGCATCGCCATCATCACCGATGCTTCCGGAACCCTCGATAAAAAAAGCCCCGCCGTGCCATGGCGGGGCTGATTAGAAAGTTACTCCTACTCTGCCATTTTAGACTCGATCAACCCCCGGATGGCATCGCTCATGCTGCCATCCTGCGACTTGAGCCAGTCAATCATTTCCTCAGGGAGCCATACTGCTGTCTGCCTCATTGGCTCGTCATACATCGGCGGTCGACCGGGAGCCGCGGCCTCTTCGACCTCAACCTCAAAGGCTTCCTCGTATTCCATTTCCGGCTCAAGGTGTTCGTATAGGTCCATCGCTTCAGCGCGGCTCAAGGGTCGGATTGTATCAAACTCCCCCTGCCACTGGGTGACGTGATGGCTGAAAAATGCGCCGCCCTTGGTGCGGAAAAGAAAGGTGTTCCGCCCGCTGCGCTCGAAATTGTGACCGTCCCAGTAGCAATCGCTTGCTATCAGGGTTGCGGTGCGGACTGTGTACCGCTTGCCGCCGATGACTTTGCTCATACTCTCGTTTGGTTGCATCTCAATCTCCTTTTGTGACCTGCCTCATCAGGCGCCGGTGGTCAGTCCGGCCGCGATCCCCCGCGAGGGGGATTCCGGCTATGATAACTCTGCGATTTGCGCGTCAATATCAGCAAGCTCTTTGACCAGTGCCTCGCGGCGGGCATTGAGCGCATCCAATTGTCCAGCCGCCTGGCCAACTATCGTTATCCGGTCGTCGTCGCTGTCGATTAGGGAGCGAGGAACATCTCGAACCTCGACCGTCACTGTGTCGGGCTGCGTGAAGCTGCTGTTACCAAAGAGGGAGGGGTACTTGGAGCTTCCGCCGCTGGGTGCAAAATGACCATCGGTGACCACGACG
>Ga0180433_10008439_pt1 | contig 12810 bp, 17 predicted proteins | sample SS_ome_8_FD_132980 | JGI IMG/M metagenome (GOLD analysis project Ga0180433, IMG submission 132980) | Hypersaline lake sediment archaeal communities from the Salton Sea, California, USA - SS_1_D_1 metaG | ecosystem: Environmental > Aquatic > Non-marine Saline and Alkaline > Hypersaline >... | reverse complement strand
ATTGTCACCTAAAAACAAGAAACATAAATTATTATTTCTTGATACAATGAATTTCGCCAAGTTATCAGTCGAACAACAAGGTAAAATTTTAAATATTCCAAAATTACCAAAACCTAAAGCACTAGGGCGTAAACCAAAAAATAAAACCGAGTTTGAGGAATTAAAAAAATATAATATTCAAGATTCAAGAATTTCAAGGGAATTTTTAGTTTTTTTATATAACGGTTTTCAAGACATAGGCGCAGACGTTAAAACAACGCTTGCCCAGACATCAATGAGTTTATTTCGTAATAAGTATTTAAAAACATCATATTACGGTCTTGATGTTGCCGGTCTTGATTTTATTTTTAAAAGTTATTATGGTGGTAGAACTGAATGTTTTAAACGTGGTCTTGCTAAAAATATTAAATATTATGATATTAATTCTTTATATCCTTATGTTATGAAAAATTTTGAATACCCGGACCCTAACAGCGTACGATTTAAAAAAATGTCATGTTTAGAAACAATAAAACAATATCACGGGTTTAGTGATGTTATTATTAAATCACCGGATATTAAACACCCATTACTACCTTATAGATCGAAATTAAAACTTATTTTTCCAATCGGTGAAATACGCGGGGTTTATACTCATATAGAACTAAGAGAAGCTTTAAAACTAGGTTATAAAATAAAATTTTTCGGTCATACATATTATTATGTACGATCATGCAGACCTTTTAAGGATTTTGTTACTGATTTATACAATTTAAGATTAAAATATAAAAAAGATAATAATAACATGGAATTTGTTGTAAAGATCTTAATGAATAGTTTATATGGAAAATTCGCGCAACGTTTTAATGATCTCACTAATGTTGTTGCAACTGATAACATAACATATAATGATTTTAAACGGGTCAATTTTCATCATGAGCCGTTAAATAATATATTTTCAAGGGTTTCGTATGATTCAAAACCCGCGGTGTTCTGTTTTCCGGAATGGGCTTCTTATGTCACAGCATACGCAAGACTTGAAATATATAAATATATAACAAAATATAATACTATTTACTGTGACACCGATAGCGTCTTTACGACTGATACTATAAAAACCGGTCAAAATCTCGGAATGATGAAATTAGAAGCAGAAGTTATCGAGGGTTTATTTATTAGACCTAAATTTTATGGAATAAAAACAAAAAATAAAGACATGCTAAGAATTAAAGGGATTAACATGTATCATATAACCAAACAACATAAATATAAAGAATTTAAAAATTTTGTTTCAAAACCCGAACCGATGATAAAATATGAAAAATTCACAAAATTTAAAGAGGCTGTTTCACGTGTAATGATACCCGGCCAAATAGTACAAACACATAAACAATTCAATTTAAACGATCAAAAACGTGTTTGGTTAAAACCTTTTTCCATTAAATATTTATCTGATAGTAAACCAATCGAAATAACGGAATAATACCGACTTATTACTTGATAATGACGACACTAAGGAAAAATTTATATAGTTTAACCATTTAATATGCAATATATCAGAGGTGATATAAATGGAACACCCTCTAGCTTATTTAGGAATGTTAGAGCTGTTACCTTTCGCTTATGGATACGGGTATTTATTGTTTAAATATCTTAAATCCAAACTGTCCGGCTAGGACATTTTTTTATTTTTTATTTTTATATAAGATTCATAAAAAAATGACGATAAACAAAACAGATAAACAAACAATAGACATGCATTTTATTAATTGTTCTAATGGTACTATTGAAACCATACAAGTCGGTTATGATGACTATATTCAATCAGTACATTTAAAATCGCCATATATTAGATTATTACCGGATAATGTCGCTGTAAGTGGAATTGAAACAATTAATAATGCATTATATAGAAAATGGACAAAGAAACACTAGAAGCATTAAAACCATTCTTAAGGAAAGAGTATATAGACGAGATCGAAGAAAACTCTTGATTTATTTTTTAATTAAAAATGGTAACTACTTTTTATTGTAAATGTGGGATGCGTGTAGAATTTAGTAGTGATAATGTAAATAAAAAATGTTTAGATAATTGCCCTTATTGTAAAGGTGATTTCTGGAAAGAGTATAAACACTATTTAGATGATAAAGAAAATCAAAATCCCGATAAAGAATAATTTTTTATTTTCTAGGGACAGCGTATAACCGTTTTTTAGTTCTTACGTTAACAATCCGAACAGTTTTATTGTTTTTTGTTTTATATTTAACGCAAGAATCTACTCTACCACTTATAGCTTTTTTCGATAATCTATTTTTGCTTGTCAGATATCTTCCTTTAAATTTAGATCCTTTTCTACATACCATAATATACATATTTTATTAAGGTTATTTATAAAATTTTATATTTTTTAATATTAATAATCATCTATTTTTATTTTCTTAATTTCTTTTTTTAAAAAACTTTTAACTAGTCGCATACGTTGTTTAATATAAATGTAACGTGCCGGGCAATCTTCTGAATGATCGGAATTATACCCGCCACAGTTACATATATTTGGGTTTGACATTTTTTATGTTACAAAAGAGGTGATATATATGTTTTAAGCCCAAAAACATGAATATAACATTTTTTATGTTGGTTTTTTAGTCATAGCGTATAATATTAAAAACATTGATGACACGCCTAAAAACGCGCCAAACCATTCTTGACAGCCGTATATTGTCCATGAAAAAACTAACATTGACGCGCCGGCTAAAATGTATAATATGCCTTTATCTGTCATTAACGCTACTATAACGAAACATACAACTATAAGGAAAATAATGAATAATACACCAACACCTTCAACGGTTCCCGGACATTCGTTTATTAATAATGTTGTGTTTGTTGATGTTGACGCTTCAACGACATTAAAAGATATTTGTTCAGATACAATATTTAACCCGCCTATACTTTCCATTTGGACAGACCGTTTATTATCTGTCTTAAACGATACTTCGTATTTATCTTTACCGTTCTCTTTTATATCATATTCTATAATATCACTGCTAACAAAATCTATCCAGTTATTAGTTTCCGGGCAAACGAAATGCGCCGGATAATCACTATATTCTCTATAAGATATACCCGGGCATGATACTTTTATTTTATGCGTTGTTATTCCCGACGTGTCACCTAAAAAATTATATTTCCATTTGTACCGGTCAGGCTCTTTTATTATTTCTATTGTCCTGTCAATCCCTGAAACATAATCTATGTTTATTGATCCTTTAACTTTTTTAATTTTTCCTTTTGTTTCTGTTATATTAAACTGGATATAACTATCGTCTAAAACTGCATAATCATAATCCGGTATAGTACGCGTTGTATGATCGTCTGAAACCGTCATTGTTGCCGTATATGTACCGGTTATGTTCGGTGTGTATGTTCCTATAACTTTTTCCGATGTAGTGTTTAAATCTAGTTTTGTTTGGTTTATTATGATATTGTTAGCGGGATCTTTTACAAGCAAATTATAAGCGTATAAATTAATATCGTAAACGTCAACATCAATCTGAAACAAAAAATTAACGGTTTCCTGCGTGTTATTATCGTTTTTCGGGTTATTCCATGTAATGCTCGGGTTTATTGTATCTTTTACCTCGAAAAATCTTGTGTCAGTGCTAGAATTACCGAACTGATTAACGCATAAGAAATGTACTGTATAATTACCGTCTTTTATTAAATCGGTAGAAGATAAATTTATAAATTCTCTATTAACACTTTTTATTAACGTGCCTGTTGAATTTGTAACGTTTATCTGAGTAAAATTTATTACGTCACCGAAACATTCACCGGTTACATTAAGTATACTGCTTGATTCTGTTATTGTACCGTTAATAAAACTTTTCTCAACATTATTATAAGCTAAAGATAATAATGTAGCTGTCGGGATTATACCTTTAACTTGAGCTGTTATACTAGTGCTTGTACCGTTGCACGTGAAAGTTATATCATTATTCCCCGGCGGGAAACTATAAGAATCCTCGTCTATATCAGTATCATAATAAAACCCGTCAGTAGTGTTATATGTCATGCTTTCGTTTTGCGATGAATATAACCGTTTAACTCTTATTAATCGTGTATCTTGTTTAATTATCCGCATATGATTTAATGCACATGTCGGGCAACTTATAGAAATAGTTTCATTAAACCCTATATTAGTTGTTCTTAAATTTTCTTCTTCATGAAACCCTATAGAACATAACGGGATAATATCGCTTGTAACGGTTTTAATAAGTGTATTATTAACTCTTATTAACACGTCACGTTTAGGTGTTAACAATCTGCATATTCTGAAATTTATATCTTCATTTATTACCCCTATTATACTTTCAGTTAACGAGAAATTTAAAGGGGTTCCACCCGATAATGTATAATTTGATGTTGTTGTGTCTGAATGTATAGTGTTTATATTGCTCGTGTTCCATTCGCAAACACCACTCGGGTTTGTGACACCGTCAACAGAATAATTCGCTTTCCCGTTAAATAAATTATTAATATTCATGTCAGACAAGTTATATTGTACCCGGGTTTTATTTATTAAATATCCTGTGACTGATGACGTCGCAACAGGTAACGTTCCCCATACTCGAAAATTTCCAACACTTGTAGTGTCGTACGGGTTCCATGTTACACCGTTATAATACGCTAAATAAAACGTGCCTGTATGGTCATATTCCATTTGCATAAAATTGTTTTCGTCTAAAGCTTGATTTATAAGCCTGAAAACTATAGCATAACTTTCGTCTTTTGTTAAAACAACATCACCCGATGTGAAAGTAAAATTACGGAAAGCGTACGGCGGGCTAAGTGTTGACGCGTCAAGTGTCATGTTACTTTCTGCGATGACTGTTGTCGGCACACCTGAACCGTCAGTATTCATTATACTACAAACAACATCGCCCGTCGGTAAATTGTTTTTCTGCATACTATATTCAACAATGTTTAATACAAAGTTATCAGTAGCGTAAAATTGCGCGGAACTGTTAACATAAACGCCAAGATACCCGAAAGCTTGACCCTCGTTATTACTCCCGTTATGTTGAACATATAACGTCTCAGCGTTAACAGTAGATATTAAAGAAAAGAAAATAACGAAACAAGAAACAAAAAATGTTAACGTTAGAACTAAGGGAAAGTATAAAACGCTATTAGTTGTATTGCAGTAGTTTTGTTTTTTTGTTTCTTGTTTCATTATTTTTTTTAAGTCGTGTTTTAATGATTTTTATATTATTAATAAATTTAATGTAAAAACGGGATCATGAAATATATAGCGATTATTAACATAACTGTCGGGATCCAGAAAAATAATAAAGCAAAAATAAAATTAAAATTACCTAGCCCTATATCAGTTCTGAAACTTGCCATAAATTTTATAGTGTTCCATATATTGCTCGCTGTTGACGTGCTTAAAGGTTCATTACCTGAAAATGTCGCGCCGTGCGTATCTGACGGGATAGCGTTAAAATTTATCCAATCACATTTAAAAAGTGTACAATTTTCAACACTTTGTAGACCGGTACTTTCACAATACGTGTTTAAACCGCCGGTTATATTATAACTTGTTTTATCAACAAGCCCGGTACATTCCGGGTCTGAAACAAAAAGACCAAAAAACGAGCTTCTATTTTGCCATGTGCATCCTGTGATATTATTACAACTGTTAAAATCCTCATTATCGAGCGCTAACTGGTTACATTGAATATTTTGCAGAAAATTCATCGCTCTACCCCCGCCAGTACCTAAACATTTATTTTGGTCTGTCGGATTAAAAAACGCGTTCCCTTGTTCTTGCCAGCCCGGATCTGTCACGTTTAACCGATTATCAGAAAAACTTAACAGTTCACGGCTTGATTGTAAAGACGTCGTAAATAAAAATAGTATAAAGAAATAAAATATTAATCCTAAAACCCATATACCCGCTTTTGATTCTCCCATTTTAACATTTTTTTATTTTTATCATTATTTATGTAAAATTTTTTATAAATTTTTTATTTTTTTATTATCCGGATCCTTTAGTGAAAAAGACGTATAACACTAAAAGCGCTATAATCGAAATAATAGTCAATATTAAAACATATATCGGTACTAGACCGATAACAGTCACGATTATAAGCATTATTATGCCGGAAAAACCCATAGCTACAGCGCCGGCGAGCGATGTACCCACCATTTGACCGACTAAAACAATAGCGCTTAAAACAAGCGCCATGCCTATTATAAACTTTATAATATTATTATCACCGAACAAGGTTTGAATAAAAAGATCTATATCATTATTAGCTTCTGTCTCGGATCCTGCGACGCCTGAAACACCGGCAACGCATAACCCGTTAAAACATACTGGTAAATTGTACGGGCAATCAACATTGAACACGCACGAAAAATTAAAATCGCTTATATTTTCTTCGTCACCGATACCACGCACGCAAAAACCTAATAGACATAACGGGTAATTTGTCGGACATTGATCTGATGATACGCAACCTAAAGATGACGTGCATTGATTCGATAAACAAACACTCCCTGACGGACATTGACTATTAATAATACATTCTACTATAGGCGTTGGTGTCGGTTCTAAACAATCAGCCGGACATGTGAAAGAGTTTTCCCATTCCTCGCAAACACCGTTACCGCAAGATGATAATGACAACGTGTTAGCTGTTATTATCATTCCGGTAGTATCAAGATATATAAACGCTGGGGTCCCGGTAGCACCGACAGAAACAACAAGACTATTATAAAATAAATCGTTTGTCGGGTGAGTTGTTTGATTATTATCTATTAATAATGTCCCGTTACAAAATATTGCTTCTTTAGACCCGAAACATAAATTTGAGCCTGAATAATTAAAATCCGCTATAACGAAAGAACTTGACATGTTAGACGCGGGTGTGTTAACTGTATTTTTTATAGTGCCTGATGAATCCCTGCAAGACAGTTGATCTGTACCATTATAAAAATAACATAACTCGCTTGTGCCGTCTTTATCATAATCCGCTACCATCGGGTTCCCTGTTAAAGTTGTCGTTAAAATCCCGGTATCATATTTAACGTTACACCCGACATCGTTCATTGTTATCTGAGAATATTTAGTAGTGCCTTTACGTATTATTGCATAACTTATTATACGCCAAACACCGCCAACTTTAGCGAAATGACTACCAGCATTATATGTCTGGTCAATATTACCCGATGATGACGGGAATAAAACTTCATGACATAACTCATTACCCTCAACATCTACTATATTAATTTCCATGTCGTTATCGGTTCCAATATCAGAATTAACAATCCCTATATAATACTGTCCGATAGTGTCAACCCATGCATAAGATAACCCGTTCCGAACATCTCGATAAGTGTCGACAATATCGGTTATTGTCGTGAATGTTGACCATGTTGATGTTGACAAATTATAAACAGAATAGTTATTACCCGATGACCATACAACAGCGCACCAAACACCTGACCCGTCATCGTCACGCGAACATATTGAAGCTTCACCTTGAAACGCGCCAAGTTCGGTTTTATAATTTATTACGTTTTTAAGAATCATTGACGATGTTATTGAATCATACTCATAGAAAACAAGATCACTATTATTCATGTAAGCGAACTCTTGAAACCCGTTATTATCATAATTGGTGACATAAGGCGCGGAAACTATAGAATCCGGGATTGTTACGGTTTCTATAGGTCTACAATCAAGCCCGAAAATTTCTATAGTTGAAGATGTTGGCACTAATAATTCTTGAACACCGTCACCGTTATAATCGAAAACTAACGAGTTTTTCGTGCTTGAAACAGAAGCGCTACATTGTGTATAAGTGGTATCTGTTACTTGATTAACAAGGTTAGACCCGTACAATATACCGCCTTGAGATCCCGGCAATCTTATGCCTGCGTTACCCTCTCTGAACCAGTTTGATGAAGCGACAGCCACGGCAGAAAATAAGACAGAATACATTAAAATAAACATTAAAGAAATATATAATTTAAAGATTTTTGGTGATTTTCTCATTATTTCATGTTATTTATTTATATACTTTATATTATTTTTTATAATACAGTATATAGATATTAGATATATAATAAGGTAATTTTTTAGATATTTTTTTAAAAAACTTAAGGATTATGAAATTTTTCTCATAATCCTTTTATACTTTTAGATTGAAAAGACCAGTTTTTTTAATCGTTTATTAGTTATCTCCTTTTCTTGAATTTCAAGAAAGCGTATATTACTACGATTAAAACGCCTGCCATGATAACAACGAATATGACGCCGTTGCTAGCAAACAAACTGCCTAAAGGTACGCCTGAAGCGTTCAGTGTATCGCCTGCGGTTTGTGCTTGTGGCACAAGGTCAGCTAACACTAAAAACAATACAACAACAAGCACAAGACCAATGATTATGGCTGTTATATAGTTTTCAGAAATACCTTTTTTACTCTTTTCAAGCTTTTGCAGATAATTGTTTAATTTAGCTCTCATAACACCGTTATATAACAATAAAATATATAAATCTTGTTTACATTTAATGTAATATAATGGTACATAATTATGTCAAATTATCATGTTCACAAGAAACAAAAAATTTAATTCTTGATTTATGTATAAAACTTTATAGACAACATCACCCAGAATTAGATCATATACCAATATCACAAGATAAAATATTATACGAAATCGCGATATATTATTTAAAATAGGATATATAAAAATGAACGAAATTTCAAAAGTCGTGAACAGTATTTTAAGTATTGGTTCTACAATAATGAAAAAACAATTAACCATAATAATTATAATTTCTGTTTTATTCGTTATTGTTTTATGGTGGTTCATTAAAACAATATAAAAAATGATACAAATAATACTCGGTAATATCGGCTCTGGGAAAACCGCAACCGTCGTGCGTGAACTTGTTAAAAACCCCACCCAAAAAACAACATTCTCGAACATTTTAACAAAGAAAATAAAAAATAATGTTATTATTAACCGTGAGATGATAATTAAAAAAGTTATTAACGAGAAAACTAAAAAAGAAGAATTAAAACTTAATAGTGAATATTGGCAAAAAATCCAAGAAAAATATGGCGCGATAAATGTTATAATAGACGAAGCACACACGGTTTTAAACCCTCGTCGAGCGATGAGCAAAATAAACGTTATAATGTCGGATTTTCTGGCGATGTTACGACGGGTTATTGGTTCTGCGTCGTCAGGATACGGAACATTAACACTTATTACGCAACTAGAAAGACGGCTTGACCCTATAGCGAGAGAAATGTCAACAAACGTAAGATTCTGTATATGTCATTATAATAAAACATGCAAAAAATGTTATCATGTTTGGCTAGAAAATAACGAAATAGCAGAGCCTAAATACCAATGCCCGAAATGTAACAACATACATATTATAAAACATCATCATAGAATAGAAACTTTTCATTTTCATTCGTTTAGAGCATACGAAGAATGGAAAGAGTACGGTTTAAAAACGTATCATAAACATTATTTTATTAATGATATAGAAAAATTTTTCCCGTATTATAACACGTTACAATGGGAGAATTTAATATCGGATTATTAAATTTTTTAAATAACTTCTAAAAAATATAACACGAACGAAATATTTATAAGAATTTGTAAAATATAAATAATTATTAAAAATGTTTCTCGTTCGTATTCTTCTTTTTTAAATTCGTTTATTAATAAAATAATCAGCGCTATAATAACAATAATACCCGGTAGTATAAGCTGTTTATTATTGCTTAAACCCGATAATGATGACGCGCAAAGATTTTTGCATTCTAATAAAGCTTCTTTATTAAACGCGAACGATGTACTATTTTTTAAAGTGTTAATAGACCATAATGTTTCGTTTAATGTTATGTTTGTTATGTTCATTTTTTAGTCGCTCGTTGGCGGGATTAAAAATATAATAAAATTAAAAATTAAACAACATATAGCTAGAAGTTCGTGATCGTACCCGAACAAATAAACAAACCCGAACAAGCTCGCAATATATATCGTTATTCTTATTATATAATTCATTTTATTTTAAGTTCTTTTATTATAATATATACACATAAATAAATCATAATATTCCATAATCAAAACCATAATAAAAGGGGTATAACATAAAACTTTCGCTATTATACCATGAACGAAAAAACTTGAAATACCCCCTATTAACCATAATATAAACACTAAATATGTTAGTGAATCACACCCATATATCAATAAATGATTTTCTAATCTTTTATTTTTATTTTTATAATTCATCATATATCCCCTCAAAAATTTAAATTTTGTAAAATACCGGACGTTTGGATCAAGATTAAAAGTGAAATAGCGACACCGACAAAAATTAAAATAAGGAAAATCTTAATAAACTTGAAAACGTCGTCCATTTCCGCGCCTTTTAAAACTTTCTCGATAACTTGAGACGTTATAAACCGCCTTAACGTGCTTGGATTTATGGCAGTCTCAACGTCTGATATACCGGAACTTTCAAGCCCGTCCATTATATCGTTTAATTTAATAGTATTTTTATACGGTAATGAGAAATTTTCGTGATAATCTAAACAATATAACGCTATAGAAACATCATAATATTTTAATGATTCGTCAATAACATATTCTTTATCGTCTATCTTGAATTTGTCACCGTTAGCTTTAATTAAATATGTTCTCCGCATTCCGTTAAGAAGTAACATATTAATAACGAAACACCGTGAAGAATTAAATTTATTATTCCACCAATTTTTATAATATTCAATGCTAAATTTATCGAACTTTTTAAGTTTATTAAAATTGTCAATACGCGAATTTTTTAAATTTCTAAGCTGTTCTTTCTCTTGTAATAACTCGAGTTTTTTGTTTTGTTGTTCGATAATTTTTTGTTCGCGTTCTTTAGCTATCCTTATAAGACGTTCTTCTTTATCTAATCCGTTTAAATCTTTATTTAATCCGTTTAAACCATCATTTTTATTGAAAAAACCCATATATAAACACCGTTTTAACCGTTATTAACAACATCATTATTTTTCCCGCGTAATTTATCAAACCATGAAAGACCCGAGTTCTGTTCTCTGTCTTGTTTCCCGCCAACGATTTGAACGATCTCTTTTCTACCCTCGCCTTTAATAGATACGCTTAAACGTTTTTTCTGTCTTGTGAAAGATAACACATCGATAGGTAACAATTTAAATGCCACTAAAGTATCTAAAGCTAAAATGTTGCTTATCTCCATATAATGTAGTCTAGCCCGCATGTCAATTCCAGACATTCTATTATTTTCAACAACGTCAAGATTTAATTCTTTTAATGCTTCGCCCAGTTCTGTCGATTCTGTAACGTTTGAAATGCCGGGATCTAGCCCGGTTTCGTCTATTATAAGATCATCGTTTTTCCGTTGGATGATTAACTTTTTATTATCGAAAATATATTTATTTTCTAAAATAACTGGATCGGGGTTTCTTTTTCCGATTCTAGTATCATTTTTAGATTTATCATTAATCTTCTTCCTTTTGTTGTCGGTTCGATCTCGACTTTTCGACCGTTTTGTTTTAGTTTGCATAAACCTTTTTCCTCCATGTCTTTTAAAACCCTTATTGCGTACGAGTATGAAATCCCCGATAATTTACACGCTTGAGTTATATAAGAATTTAAAGATAATGCATAATAACAAAAAACACCGTACGACGTTATTAATTTTATTTTATGCGGTATCATGATCTTAATTTTTTATAACAGTTTTTGCATATATTATATTTGCTATTGGAAGATGTATAACACGGGCAATCTTTTATAATATATTCACCACAGTAAGAACATAACCCCTCCCAAAATTTCACGCGTCTTGTGAATGTTTCTTTTGTTAGTCTTTTCATTTTTTATTTAATTCGTTATAAGTTAAAACAGCAGTACAGCATAAATAATAACCGACTAATATCGCGCCTGCTACTGTAAAATATAAACCGGTTTGTAGTTGGTCAACACCTTTTATAATTTGTTCGTTGTTTGTATAATAATTATTAACAGTGTAATAATCTACAAAATCGGTGCCACTAACAGCGTTTATATATTTTAAATTGTTGCCAACATCGAAATTATGATAACCCGTTAACAAATATATAAAACCAGCTAATAATAAAAAAATACTAAACGAAAATATAAAAATAAAAAGAAAGGTATTAAAACCTTTACTTTTATTTTTTTCTTTGCTTTTAGTCAAGTGTTACCACCGTGTATGATGTTTGCATTCCCTCGCCCTTTTTAACAACCTTAAACTTTGTTACGTCGGGTTTTTCTTCTAAAATATCTCTTAAACTTTTTAAAACACTGTTCGGGATTCTGTAGTCTTCACCGTCGACGGTAATTATATTAACGGTGAAATTCTCGCCGTCTTTTGTTGTGAAAGTTTCTTCTCTTATATCCATTTCTGTATTTACACTTTTTAATTCGCAAATGTTTTTAGTCGAAGGACTTTCGTAACTTTTTGCGCTTTCTCTTATGCTTGTCATTTTCTTTTTTTCCTCCATGTTTAATAAACTTCTCGTCGGTAAACCAACGGGATCATTAAAACCGAAATCACTTAGATTTATTATTTTTTTCATTTTTTAAATAATCAAATATTAAAATTTCAAGAACACGAGATCGAACTAAGCCCTCTCGTCGACAAAATTCAGAAAATAAATTATAAATTTCACTTTCTAATAAAAAAGTTTTATTTTGTTTTACCATTTTTAAGTTCTCGTCGATAAAAGTATTAAAAATCT
>Ga0180433_10008438_pt1 | contig 12811 bp, 15 predicted proteins | sample SS_ome_8_FD_132980 | JGI IMG/M metagenome (GOLD analysis project Ga0180433, IMG submission 132980) | Hypersaline lake sediment archaeal communities from the Salton Sea, California, USA - SS_1_D_1 metaG | ecosystem: Environmental > Aquatic > Non-marine Saline and Alkaline > Hypersaline >... | reverse complement strand
GATACCATAAATAAATTTTAAGGTGTTGTTGAAAACGTCAATTCACTTAAAGCTTTTTCCGTTAAATTTGGTACGGTAGCGTAACCTAAAGTTTTTGTTTTATATTTTTGATAGTAGTCATCATAGTATTTTGCTTTAAATAAATATTTTGTTTCAGTTGATTCGGTTTCAATTAATTGTATTTGAAATTCACCAAATGCATCAGCAGTTGATTCTTTTGTACATGGTTCGATGAATGTTTCATCATAGGGAACAAAATCTTTATTTATCACAATTAAAGTAAAATCAGAAGTTTGCAATTCGCCAATAATATCCCTAGTATGACCATAAATAAAACATTTTGCGGGTTCATCGGGAATAGGTTTGTAATAGTTATAACTTAATGACGCCGATGAAAAAGTGGGTGTTACTTGATCGTCGGTAGTTTTAAGATATGCTAACACTTTAACATAGGTACCACTATCTTCAATTTCTAAAGATGATAAGTTAGTATTTATTTCACTCCAAGTATTACTTTCTTCAACCCCACCTGTTGTTGTTTCCCAAGAACTACCATTAAACCATTTTCTAACAACACCAAGAACAATTTGGAATCTAACATCGGTATCTGTTGGCATGGTAACATCAGCAAAAAAAGAAACTAACCCATCAGAAAAAACACCTGAATTGTTTAAAATTGTTGGTGAATCGGTATCATAACCCTCATCGGCAAGAACATTGACTATAAAATTAGAAATTGATTGTTGATCATTTGAATCTTGAAAATGAATTTTAAATTGCCCGTAAACCTCTCCAACAACGTCTAAATTTGGAAAATATTGATTAAATTCTGCTTTAGTATTGGCTTGTGCATATGAACCATCCGAAATTGCAAAATCCGCACCATCCCAATAAAGATAGTTTCCCGACCTTCCAACTTGTAAAGTGTATTTAGGGGAATTGCTTTCAGTTGTTGTTAATGTATTAATGGCTTGTAACGCACCAACTCCCACATGCTGCATTTCTGGCATTGTAATAACATCGCCTAAATAATCATATTCATAAATATTTGACCAATTTGGCGTATAATTTGACGTATGTTGAACGGTATCAAAAACGAGAACATCAGCGAGTGAAAATGCTTGATTTGAATTAGCGCCCATTCTCCACAAAGTTGGTGCGTTAACTGTTCCCGTTCCTGAAGCGGTAATTTTATTTACACCATTAACAAAAAATCTAGACTGGCCACTCGTTGCATTGTAATTAAGTTCAAATTCATAAGTTTGACCGGAAACAGCAGAAAAAGCAAAAGTGTTATTAAAAATTTGAACACCTGAAGAATCAGAAACGTAGCATTGGATATATCCAGAATTATGTACAATGTAAATTCTGCTAAGGCTATTTGGAGATGATTGCAAGATATATTGACTACTTGGCGCACTGCCAGTATAGTTAGGTTTCCATCTAAAACGGATACATCCTTGTTGTGCCATTGAAGAAAAATTATTTGTGTTGTACTCTATCCAAGCATTACCACCGGTAAAATCTAAAAGACCATCGTGAACACTGGCCGATCCACCTAAAGAACCCGTTAAAGTACCGTTACCCCAACTTGCGTTTTCATCATTAGTGAAACTTGCATAAAAAATAGCATCCGTTGGGCGTTTACTTTTTTGTTGCAGTGTACCACCGGAAAACTCTGTTTTTGCACTATCGTAAGTAAAACCAACATCACTATCAAAGGTTTCAATGAAATCGAAATTGTCTTGAAGTAATTTTAATCGACCATTGTCAACAATATCAATTAAATCACTATTGTAAGTAAAATTAAGAGGGTCATCAACCGTTATTACTTGAGTTAAAGACATTTTTTAAATACTCCAATTTAAATCTGTTGGTTTAAATCCTGCTGTATTGGCACCTGCAAAAGAACTTTCAGCGGGATCGGCGTAAATATTCCAATCACTACCATCAGGTTTAACAATAAGTTTACCCATTTGTTTTACACTATTTGATTCAACTAAAATCGGAAGGTGCCTATTTGAAGCGGGTTTCATTCTTGTAGGTATATTATTCTCATCAATAGTGAAAGGTGTACCACTTACCGATGTACCAGAAATATTAGCAACAATGGAACAAGTAACCATGTTGTTTACTCTAGTAAAGCTAAATACCGTGTTAGTTGTAAAAGGTCCGGTGGTAGTGCAAGAAAAAGTTGGTGTTGTTTCAACCGCTTCAACCACTTCCCAATGATTTTCAGTTGTGGGGGTATCTTGTTTAGCTTTAAATTTTACATAGCCGTTATAGATATAGGAATCCATGTTAGCACCATCAGCTTTTGTTAATGGCGATCCATCAGAACTTTGAAATAATGTTTGATAAGTAGTAGATTGATTGTAAAAAGTGAAAGATTCACCCGCTTTAATTCCAGTAGATGGTAATACTATAGTAAATTGTGCATCGGGAGTGAAAACTTGAATTCTTTTATGTGAAGCTGTCAAAGTAAAAACATTAGCAGGTGATTCGGTGCCTTGTGGATCGGCACCATAGTGTGCAACATCAGAAACACCGCCTAAAAACTTTTTAAGGCCCGTGTAGTTTTGAATTTGATCATTAGCAATTTCAAGAGAAGTGACAAGCCAATGTGAATTACTTGTGGGTGTATCTTGAAGTGGTGTAATTTCACGCATCCCAACACCTTCAATAGTATCAACTGCTGAAGCGTCGGAACTTTGAATAGTTATCGTGTAAGTGGATCTATTTATAATTTTTAATGGTTCACCTTCAATGATATCAGTTGTTGGGAGTTTAACCGTTATATTACTACTTGGGTTTAAAATAGATGTTCTATTGTTCCCTACCGTCATTTGAAACGGAGTTGAACCACCAACTTGCGGGTTGGTCCCAATGTATGATAACCCAAGGCATTGCCAATAATCGTCATCTGTTAAAGCGTTTCCTTCGTTATCATCGTCTATTGATCGATATATAGTACCATTGCTATCAGTTGCTAAACTTCCAGTATAATAAATTGTGTCCGTATTCCATTCGGCGATACCTGTTTGCATTAAATACGCAAGTTGCCTAGAAAAAAGAAAATCTAAAGCATTTCGATCTTGTAAAGCAGGTGCGTTATTGTTAACAACTGCTGAGGCCCAACCATTAAGATAAGCACTTAAACCCTGTATAGTGTCAGGGTCATCAGAATAAGCAATTGAACCCGCTTTTAACGATCCAAATTGAGCCAAATTATTAGTTGGCACTAAACTACCACCAAAGATTTTTTGATGTTTTCTTGTAATTTTTGACATTTTGAAAATCCTTTAAGCTATTTTATCTTCATATGAAAACCATTGATAACCGTTGAAACCTGTTAAGTAATCAGAATAACCCAATTCGTTACCAGCATTAAAAGTGTAATCTTGAAACCCGTAAAGTTTTTCCGGGTCTTCAACTTCAAATACACCTGCTAAATTCACACCCATTGGTTTTGGAAGTAAACCTTGAGTAACTGCAAGTAAAACAAAATAAGATCTACTTTCTAAAACTGTATAAGTGATAGTCATATTTTTTAAATCAAAACAAATAACATCAGTACCAAAAAAATCATAGAGTAAATTTTGGATATCATAAAGTGAACTACCTGCGTTATTTAATACAATTTTAAATCTCAATAGATATCTGTATTCATCATCAGTTAAATCAGAAAACGAACTAGCAAGGTAAACGTACCGATAAGTTTGACTATCTGAATTAGTATCGGAATCGGTATAATCGGTAAAACCTACATATTCGGTTGAAGGGTTATAAGTTGTGTAATCTACTAATTGAAACCAATTCCTTGAAATTTCATTAACAACACGTCTTGAAAAACCAATGTATTCGCCTAGAATATCAAGTTGATCCCCCACAGCAGTGTCGATACTAAAACCTTTTGATATTTCCATTGGTAAAAGACCACAAAGCGCCGTTTCAACTAAAACCCCAATTGTAGCTCTAGCTTTTGTTTTATCGACATATTGAGAAATCAATAAATCTTTGTAATATTCAATTGCGGTTTCTAAATCAGTAGTCATATTAAACCACCGTCATATTAATTCGACTAGTTGACATTATAAATCTACTATCAATTGAACTTGGTTCAAGATAAGAAGCATAACCCCCCGCATAGTCACTTACACCCCCACTTATTACAACTGCTAATGGGTCAAGTTCTTTTACCCAGGTTGTAATAGCTGTAAAATCTGCAATTTCGTTTATATCGTATGCAAAATTAGTATAAATTTGATTTTTGATATAATCCTCATCGATAACATGAAGTGCGTCAAGAGATTGCAAAGTCATACTAATGTATAAATCCTCATAATTGGGCCTATCAAAAGCAACTGTGAAAATGGTGCCGTTTACTTGTTCAATATCAACTGTTGAACTTCCCGACATTCCGCAACCGGCATTTCTTTTTCTGTAAATCACATCTGCTATTTCATCATCGTCTCCACCGTCAATAATGCACCAAATCGAATGTGCTGGAATACCATCACCGTCAACTGAATCGGTATTGTTTTCATAAACAGCAGCGTCTACAACATCAGATAAGTTTTTAAGAGCACTTTCCAACCCTTCTAAAAAACCAGTTGATTGGATCGAAACAGAGGATTGTCGTCTTATTCTTAGTTCGCTATCTGTTTCCTCATCCACACCTTGATTAACTGCTGAATCATCATTGTTAACTGCTGTAATCCCAAGTGTGATAGTTTTGATTTCTGTTATGGTATCTATTGTAGTTGCCACATCTCCAGCTTCAGCAGCTCTAAATAAAACCTCAGTATCCCCCGCTGATAAAGTAACAGTTTCTAATAAATAAAATTCATTTCCCGCATCGTCGGCAACTGTAAAGGGATCGTCGGGATTAGTGTCTAAACCATAAATTGTTACCGTTCTATCCGCTGTTATCGTTATATTGGTAGTTGTATAAGTTGCTCCCCGACGAATTACACCATTTATAGCGCATCTTTGATCTAAAGTAGTACCAATAGCAATTTCAGGTGAAAAACTATTGTAAACTGAAACTATAGCGTCAAGTAAATCCGCTTTTGCTTGCGCATAAATATTAATCATTTGTCCGTCGGGACTATTACCATCAACATTGATGTCGTCGCCATAAATAGCTTTTAATTTTTCAACAACATCGTCAACAATTTCTTGCAAAGTTTCAACATGTAAACCATCTTCATCTATGTAATTATTTGTCATATGATTAAACTCCCACCGATATTTTGAGAATAGATTGTATCAACATCGTAAGAAATTGTCGCTTTTCGATTAATGTCAAGTTCAAAAACAATATCGGTAACTCTTGTAACACCGTAACAATTTAAAATTTTGTTTTTAAGTGATAAAATCACAAATTCGGTATTTTTTTGACCTAAAAGAGTAAACCAAGAAACACCTAAAGTTAAATCAAAAAAGCATTCGGTTAAAAAAGTTTTTAAAGTTGTTTCAATATTTTTCATAATGGCATTATTTTCGGTTAGGTAATCTTGTTTACCTTTTCCAAAACACCAATCACTTTCACCTGTTAAATTTCTAAAAATCATATACTACCCCAACAATAAGTCAAATTGTGCTTTCCTTGCCGTCAATGCTGCTATTGTAGTTGGTGACAAAGTTACAGGGTAACCCGGAGCACAATTTGTTGTTGTTAAAGCGTTTAAATCATCAATTAAACCGTCTATTAAAGTTTTCAAAGTGTTTGTACTATTTTTAAGTTCTAAAAGTTTTGAACCCGCATCAATTCCAACTTTTCCCAATGAAAAAGAAGGGGGATCGGAAAGGGATCTAATCCCAACTAAAACCATACCATCACTTAAACTATGCATTCTTTGACTATTTGGCTCAGTTTTTTCACCGCTTAAAAACCAGTTATCAATACTTCTATCATTAAAAAGAATAATGCAGGTGTCCCCACTTTCAGGTGGCATGTTTACAAAAGCATCCCCCGCTGTTAGAACAAAAACGGGACAATCTGTTAAAAGTGGGTAGTCGTAAACACTACCGTTATCAAGTTTTTTCTTTGCATTAACTGAAACTTTAGCGGTGCAAGTTACTAAATCGAAAGCTTCAATAGTCCCAACTTGAACACAATTTAATGATGAAAAAATAATGTTTCTTTGTTTCTCTAAAACATCGATTAGTTCAGGGTTAGCTATTGGTCCTAAAACTTTTTCATCAAACATTTTAATTTACCACCGGTCTAAAGGCGTTTCCCGCCCATAAAGTTATTGTTGTTCGACATTCACCCCCAATTGAATCGGAAATTACCCCCCTATGTGAAACACCAACAACTTTATAAGTACCACTAAAAAATTTAGTTGTTGATGATTCGAGTTTAAGAAGTTGAGATATCTTTAATTTTGGCTCAAAAAGTGTACTAACTTCTAAAGTTGCTTCCGCTCTTTTTGGGGTTTCAAGTAAGCCACTATTCGAATTTATTAAAAGCACATCCCCTGCAATTACTTCGCTTTTATCTAAAGCATATGCATTTCTAGAATCGATATAAAAACCACCGTTTGTATATTGTTTTAATAATTCGGCGGGATTTCCAAAAAGAACAATCCCCCTTTTTGTTTGATCGGTATAAGTACTACCGATAACTTTCTCATTAATATTTGATAAACTATCCATTAAAATTTGAATGATTCCAACTTGTGGTGTACCCGCCGGTAAAGATTTTGAAACAAAACCGTTTACAAGCGAATGTCCCCCGTCATAACATTCAAAATCGGTCCTGAAGTTGCTACCCGTACGATAACTATATGCACTGCGAATATTACCATTAAACACCATAGGCAAACTGTTAGTGTCTTCCGCGCTGTAACCGGCAAAAAGTTGAATAGCCCTAAACGTACTAACGTCATATTGATCCTTAAAAATCTTATTTCTAGTTTTTTCATTTAAGTTATAAACGGTAAAAGATCCCATATTAGCTGAACTTAAATTGTGTCTAACAACAGAAAATTCTAAAGTTAGTGGGCTGGCAATCTCGATGTGATCCCCTGCCACCGTTTCAACTTTTAAAATGAATTTTCTATTGAATTTAGCCATATAATCCGTCTTCTATTTCTTCAACATCATCAGAAGTTAAAAAATAAAATTTCGCATCACCACCACTAAAAGCGTCGTCTGTCATAGGGTCTTGACCACTTGCAGTGTAAATCCCAATCCCAAAAGGTAATTGGTTTTTAAATTGCCTTAAAATGTTATAACTTTTAACTAGCAGCGTGTTATAAATAGCAAAATCTTGCCATTCCAAACCAAAAAACCAAGCATTTTGATTTGATTTAAACTCTAAATAAAGCGTAGCTCTTTCGTAACCTTCAACATCTAAAAGATGTTTTTGTTTTGGCTCATTAGTAATTTCTGTTATTTGAAGTACCAAGTTTAATCTCCACTAACAGCGTCAAATGCGGACGCTGCAACCGATTTACCTTTAGAAACTCCCTTGTCTGCCACATCCGATTTTTGTTCTTTTATTCTTCCAAGTAATTCACCGGCAATTGTTTGCGTTTCAACTAATCTAATTTGTTTAAAAGTCGCTGTAATAGTTGTTACATCTTTTGTCGATTCATCTTGTTCAAAAGTTAAACTTTCAATAACCATGTTTTTAAAAGTTTTCCAGGGGGTTTCTACTGTTAAAATACCCCTTTTATCTCTAAACTCAGATAGTGTTAAATATGCTTCCTGTTGGTAGTTTTTACCAAAACTATCTGAAAACATCCCCGCCAAACTATCAAGTTGGTTTAATGCCGTTGTAGCCGCACTTTTAAGCCTTGAAACTTCACTTAGATGTCTTTGTGCTGAAAGGGATTGTTCGGGGGTTAATACTCCAAGTGGTCCCAACCTGTCTAAAACTTCTTGGGCATATGTTTCTAAAGCGGTTTTGCTATGTATTAATTCCCCAACTTCACCTGTTAAAGTTATCCTAACGGGTTCTAAGGCAATATGATCTTGGATAGCCGAATTGTCTTCTAACCAATGATCCGTTATTTGGGAATTTAATTGAAGTTGTTCACTTATCGGGATATCAAAAACAAAACCTGCAATACCGGGTTTAGTTTCATCATCAAAAATTAAAGCAGCAGCGCCGGGGATTAAACTAAGTGCTGAACCCCCAACTTGTATAACACTTGAAGCTGCTGCTGCACTTGCTAAGAAACTCATGGTGTTTCACCTATTGGCATTTGAAACATTGTTTTAGCTGCATTGTCGTTAAACTCTCTAAATCTTTTTTCTATTCTTTTCGCCACATCATCGGGATTACCAGCGCCATTAACATTAATATTCACGTTATTTGTTTGATTAGTTGTGGCCGTTGTTGTTCTTGTAGATGTTGTAGGTTTAAAACTTTTGGGTGTCGCATCGCTACCGATCCAATCCATGGCTTTATCCATCACATTACCGATTTGCTCACTAAATTTTCCAAAAGTGACAAGATCGGCAACAGTAGCAAGTAATACCACGACATCTTTTAAAACATTCTTTAAATCGGAATATCTTTCAATGATTCTGCCAATTATTGAATCATCACCCCTAGCAAAACTTGCAATATCTTCTAAAAGAAGTGATATTGCTATTAATGCAGCAGTTACCGGGAAAAAATAAGCTGCAACTGCGATAGCGATACCCCCAAGTATTGGACCAATCGACTTAAACCTATCACCAAGCCATTGAATACCCCTAACACCGTCTGATATCGCCATATTCATTCGATCAAAAGTCTTTAACACAAATTCAGCAATCGGTTGGACAACAAGGCCAAATTTTTGAAATGTCCTTTTAGCGTTATCCCAAATACGATTGTAAAGAAGATTAAACTCTTTTAATTTTTTAATTTCATCATCAGAAAGTAAAAGTGATTTATTTGTTGGTTCAAGCGATCTAGCTTCCTTTAAAAAATTAATCATGTTTTCACTTAAACCAACATCAGCAGCGAGTTTCGCACCAATAGCACTTGGGAACAATTTTAATTTCTTTTGTAATTGATCTAAAATATCGAATGGGTCTTGTCTTGGATCGATTCCAAGCATTGCCCATGGTGCGATGTTACCCCTACCAAAAGAAATTTCTACCGCTTCACGTTTTAAATTGGCGATACTGCTTTGCATTTCTTCAGCACTTACCCCTGAAGCAGCAGCCATTTGTTGCCACCTTTGAAGTGCTTGTGTTGAAAGACCGGTTAATTTACTGAATTTATCAAGTTCAAAAGCAACCTTTGATATTTCTCTTGTTAAAAGAGTAGTAGCACCAACAGCAGCTAATATTTGAAGTCTCATAGTTGTTAAAGGGCCTAAAAACTCCCTAATGCGATCCCCCGCTTCTCTTAAATGCCCGTCAACCTTTCCCGCTGCTCCCGCTAATTTTCCTGCTGCACTGGCCGCTTTATTTGTAGCTTCTTCAAATTTAGGGATATCGCCTATTTTGTCACTTTTAACACCTAGTTTTAAAAATATATCAGCAATTTTCATTTTGCTTTTTCCCTTCCCAATTCAAAATTTTGGTGTTCGTATTCAGCTTTAAATTTCAAGTAGTCGTATGCTGCTAAAACTGTACTCGTATCGGTCTTTAATATCTCGTTTATCGATCCAAAACCAGCGTTTGAAAGTTCGCAAACAATCCAAAGTTTACTTGGCATTGTTGAAGTTACTCTGGGTTTTGGGGTTGTATCTGGGAAACTGTGCTTAAAATTGAAATAAGATTTTCGAAAAAAGGGGATAACTGCACCCTCAAAAGATGAAAAGAGGATAAAAGGTAATCCCCCCTATTTTCTTTTTTCTCGAAAGTTGAACTATCAATTTTAAGACCATTATAAGTAGCTCTCGGCCAACATTTTCTAATATTTTCCCTAACAACTTTTGACGCGAGAAGTGAACACACCGGGCCAATTAGCGTGGTGTGTTCCTTCTCTAACAGAGTTTTTAAATCAAAACCCTGTATATCCAAACCCATTTTTTTAACTTCGTTAGCAATGTCTTGCATTAAATCAACCCCTTCCTCGAAAGGAAGCAAGGTTATATCTAAAACCGCACCGCTTGGCAGTGTTATTTTTTCAGTCATTAGCTAATTGCTCTTGGTGCTAAAGCGAATTGCAATGTGTAAATTGCTATCACTTGGTTAGTATCGCCTTCAACATTTGAAGTGGTATCAATATTTTTTGTAAAAATACCACCTGTTAAAATATAAGTATCGACAATAACATTACCATCACCGTCACCAATGTTTTTAGAAATTTCACCATTCATTAAAACAAAATTTGGTAAATCAGATTTTTGAAGATTATGGAGTGTGTTTAAATATTTATCATCTTCACTACCTCTTAAAACCTGAACTTCTAAAGTTGCTTGGTTACCACTTTCATTAGCGGAAAAAATAGTGTTTCCATTTTTACCTGTTTTTACCGTTACGATATCGGTATTAAAAGTAAGTTTACCGATGTCGCCCGGTCCAAAATCCGCTAAAATGCGATCGTTTATTTTAATCGTATCTTTTCCAATTACTCTAAAGGTTGTCATTGTTTTACCCCTTATTTATTAATATTGATTATTGCTTCGGTCGTATGAATTGCACCGGCGAATTTAATAGCAATCTGCACAAGTGGTGATTCCCTAGCTTCGCGTTCCGCTTGGCTTTGCTCGGCTATAGGTGAACTGTAGATATAAAAACCAAAATCAGCTATATTTCTTACAAAATCTTCAGGATCTCCGAAAGTATCCCCACTATTCCATGTTCCAGGTGCAACAAATCTGTTTGATACCGCTCTTTGACAAACCGCCCGGTATGCACCTTTTAAACCATTCATACCTTCTTCAGTTTGAGGAATCTTAGTTGAAGTTGTTGCAAGATAGTTAAAACCTGCTACTTCTAAAGCACCAATAAACCAATTCATATTATATTCATCATCAAAGAAACTATTAGCGCCGAAACTTATAACTGAACTTCTGCCAGCTATTGACACATAAATATCCGATCCTACCGCTTCAGCTTTTCCATAAACTGTTTGGCTTATATCATCTGAACTAATGCCAGAAAGTTGCTTTAAATTCATTGTTTGGGCGGTATTTGAACCACTAAAATTAGTACTCATACCCCGGCCAGCATATGCCCATTTCATCGATTCTGAATCAGTACTAGAGCTATAATATAAACCTCTAGTTTTAGTTAATGTTTGGTCTTGGATATCATAAAGCAAACCATCTTCTTCTAAATCATCAGAATCATATGAAACCACAAAAAGAAGTTTACTAATAGATTGGCAATAAGTAGCTGCTGCTAGCACTTCTTCTGCATCTGCTGAATAGGTATAAGAACAACCACCAAAATAAATGGTGTCTTTCACTCTAGCTATTGCATCGGCCAAATCTTCTGAAGGCCCATTAATGAAAACAACAAATTTACCCCCACCAGTTTTTATATTTGGTGATTGTGCGAAAACCGCAACAGCAGCTTTATAAACTTCGCTACTGGATCCCCAATCAGTCAAAACATCAGTTGAATTGGTATAAACCGCATAATCTGTTATCGATGCAATTGGCGTATCTTTCGTGAAACAAGCTAAGTTGTTTATGGAGTAAGGTGCAAGGCCCGCCGGTGGCGTCGAAACTGAAATTGTAATGATATTCGAAATGTTTAACATTTTATCCCCTTTCTAAGATTCACTAGTAATTGTATTTTCAAAATGTTCATAATATTCAACATCTTTAGTAACTTCATATGCTCTAATAACCCTAATGGTTATACTTAAACGGTACACTATCGCAGTGTTTTCTAAAAACGAAGTGTCATTAACTGTAGTTGGCACTGTTGAAATCTTAAACCCATAACGTTCTTGTATTTGAATACTATAAGTTGAAGCTAAAGCACCTAAAACTTGAGGTAACGCCGAAAGCGCCGACGTATCTTTTGAAAAAACCTCAATGGCGATAGTTTCTTGGTATGTTTGACTGATTTTCTCCGTTGTACCGAGAAACTTTCTATTATTTCCAATGGGTGTGATACCCATCTGCCCAACTGAAATGTGTAAACCGGGATCGGTCGGAATATCTTGTTTTTCATTGTATATCCAAATTTGATCGTCGGTTAATGACATTTGATCTTGTAAAATGTCACATATATGTAAAATTGTGAGTCTGTCCGTCATGATGAAAAATCCTCACAAATTTCATAATCAATATACCCATATTCTTGAAAATCTTGTTTCGCCATTACTCGATATCTAATTGAATCAAAAACAACCACATCGTCGGGATTTAGTTCTAAAGTAGTTAATGCAAAAATATGTTGCCACCGCCAAGCTCTTTGACCTTCAGGTTTAACCAAAAGTTCTTGTGGTTTTAAAGGTACCCTAACTGCTGTTGTTTCAACCGATGATTCGGTTTCAACTTCTTGGTGGTCAACAATAGCTTTAGTGATAACTGTAAAAGTTATTGGTTGCATCCATGCCCGAATAACATTACTCATGTTTGGTAAATTGGGATATACCATTAGCTACCCCCTACCACTTCATGAGTTATCGATTTAAGAAGTTCCCCCGTATCTTGAAGCATTTTTGTTGATTTTCTAAGTCTAGCTAAACTTAATTTTTTTGGATTTTTACGTCTTAAAATTGTGGTGTCACTTAATGGTGGCCAACTGCCAAAACCTTGAGATTCAAAAGTATCGTGAATGTATTCAACCCATTTCATGCCAAATTTTTCAAGGGTGTTGTTCCACCTATTTTCAAAAATGGATTTTAAAATACCTTCAAAATTTCCATCAACAAAACTTTGAAATTCTTTAT
>Ga0180433_10008437_pt1 | contig 12814 bp, 9 predicted proteins | sample SS_ome_8_FD_132980 | JGI IMG/M metagenome (GOLD analysis project Ga0180433, IMG submission 132980) | Hypersaline lake sediment archaeal communities from the Salton Sea, California, USA - SS_1_D_1 metaG | ecosystem: Environmental > Aquatic > Non-marine Saline and Alkaline > Hypersaline > Sediment... | reverse complement strand
CTGTGATCGTAGTAAACGCTCGTGCCACAAAGCGTGTTAGGGGAATCGCAGGAGTTGCAATGAATGCTGACTAGCGCGTCTGCCTTGAGCCGGTTCGCCATCGCCGCTCGTTCCTGGAGGGCGACATAGGTATCATCATCGCGAGTCATTCTGACCGTTGCGCCTTCCGCTTCGAGCAGCCGGGCGAGTCGCATCCCGATGTCGAGAACGATATCTTTCTCATAAGGCCCCTCAGGAGGCGGGCCAAATATCGCGGGAGCGCCGATGTCCTTACCTCCGTGACCGGGGTCGATGACGATCGTACGGTCTGTCAGTCTGTTGGCGCTCGCGTATTCGGGGAGCGGTAGCTGCCAAACGTTCGGCCCAAATGCAATGACGAGATCTTCTCCCTGGGAAAACGTAGTGAAAGCTTGTCTATCGGCTAGTTCCACGACGATCCGAGCGACTGGAAGGTCATCTATAGCCTCTTGCTGTCCCATCCGAACCTCGCGGACGGGGTCTACATCTGACTTCTGCTCGTAATGCTCGGCGACCACAACATTTGTTAAATCCACAAAGACCCGGAAGGGATCATCCAGGATACCGGGCGAGCGCGGCGCTTGGCTCCCACCGGGGAAACGAACTAGAACGGCGCCTTCCACTTGCTCGATACTGTGCCGACCGAGCACCGTTGCACCAGGGGGACGAACGCGGATTCGTATGCGGTTGGAGTCTTCGCTCTCGTCTAACTCCCAGACGGGAAGGGAATCAGCCTCGCTGAGGTCGAGGACGATACGAGCTATCTCAGGCTCGAACTGGCCCAAGCGAATCTGTTGGATGCCGTACGCATCCACAGCTATCGTATCGGGCAAATCGAGGTTCAATTGTGTCCCCGGCAAGTCGAAGACCAAGCGCGGCGGGTCAGCAAGCGTGAAAGACGTGATCTCGACAGATGCTTCTTTGTCTGACGCGAAATCGATGACGAGCTGATGCGGCTCCGGCTCGACGGTGACTTCGGTGATAGTGAGCGCGGCGACGACAGAAGTGCCACATGTGAGGGCCAATAAGACAGCGAAGGCCGCCGAGATTGAGCGCCGCAGAACTCGATTGCGGCTTACCGTATGGAACCCGCTCATTTTCCACTCCCACTACGTTTATGCCATATGCCGGGGTATCAGCCCAACTGAAAGTCGGCCAGGCTGATTGTCTGTAGCGTCTTCGGGGGGATTTGCCATTCGACTTGCCGAACAGCAGGGACATGACATGGAGCATTGGAGCATGGTGGCGGGCAGGTCACGCCTATTCGAGGGCAGGAAAACTGCTACGCGAAGGCCAACCGGCCGCCGCTGCGAAGGCGTTCGAGGAAGTCCTTGAGAACTTCCCCAAAGACGCCCGCGCGCAGATTCAGCGCGCTCGCGCCTTATCCGCTGCAGATCACATTGGTGAGGCGGTCCGGACTGCGAAACGAGCGGCCGAGCTGGCGCCGAAGAACCATGCGCCGATGCTCGTCCTGGGGCAAATTCAGTACGACGCAGGACGCTACGAGGAGGCCCGAAAGGCGTTCTCCGCCGCGGTCCGCTTAGACCCCGATAACCGGATGGCTAAATCTTATCTTGGACTTGCCCTGCTAGCTCTGGGTCAGTTCGATGAAGGAATCGACCTACTGCAGGCACACTTGACGTACGGATACGAAGCGCTCGAAGCGCGGCTGCTCGTGCTCGCCGAGGATTATCTCTGGCAACACAAGGACCGGGCGAAAGCTCTTGAGGAACAGCTTACGGTCGATGAGGGCGGCAGAGAAGAGGGACCTGCCAGCTTTGGACTCCACTTTGCGTCAGCGGTTAGGAGAATAATACTCTGGCCGTGGGTCCGCATACGAGGTATGGGCGCGATGTGGCGGCTCCGAGCCGAGGAGGCGTTCTCGGTTCGAGAGTGGGAGAATGCCATAGTGGCGCTTCAAGAGGCGGAAAAGGCAGGGGTGGACGTGGAGTACACAGCCGCCGGCCTAGGTATGGCCTATCTCGAGGCGAGAAAATATCAAGCTGCGGTAGAGCAATTTCGAAGACTGCCAGAAGAAGTCCTCAAAGAGGCGGACTTAGCCATGACCTACGGGGCGGCATTATTCGATTCAGAGTGCTACGAGGATGCGCGCGAGCCGCTGGGGATTGCGGCCGAGCGGTTCACCAAGGACTTCGTACCAGCATACTTCCGGGGAATGTGTGATGTGGCCGCCGGTCAACCAAAGGCGGCGACGCGGTGGTTCGAGATGGCGGTCGAACGCCTGAACCCATCCCTTGCCCAGAAACGTTTCGAAGAGATGGTGAGGGTGCGCCGAGCCAACAACCCCTGAGCCTGTAGCAGAACAGTCCACCGCTACAGCGCGCGTCCAGCCATCCCCGCCAAACCCTCCGTCTTTAATGGGGCAGGCTCCCAGCCAGCATTTGTAGCACCTCTTCCTTCAGCACTACCCTGCGGCCCTTGCCAATACCTACAAACGCGAGTGAGGGGGGATTTGGGAGACTGATCTCCTTTCAGTTCACCAAGAAAAACCTTATGCACGGCAGGCATTTTGCCACTTTTCATTTGCCAAGCTCGTCCATGGATTAAGGGTGAACCAAGCGCCGCTGCGGAAAGGTGTTTACATTACCGCAAAGAAGAGGAGATTAATTAGTAGATGAGCTGGTGTTTACCAGCTACTAGTTTCCGATGAGCGGCTGAAGAGGGGGTAGGCATGTCCGGTGAATGGCCGTTTATTCCCGATTTCATAAGCAACGATCGGCCGGAGCTTCAAGGCCAGGGAATTGTCCCGAATAGGGAATTATGCGGCGGCCTGACTGTATTCTGCGCCAACTTAAAGAACCCGGCGACCATTGTTGAATTCGATATTTCGGGGAATTGGTTTCGTACGGATTCATATGTGCGCGGATACCCGCTTCTTCGTCCCTGCGATCTATTCCGAGAGTACGCCAACAAAGAGTATTGCATGACGTGCGACAAAGAACACGCGAAGCTCTTTTGCGGTCTGACGAGAGACAACCTTGAGGATGAGTTGAAAAAGAAGATTGATGAGTCGGAATACATTAAGGATTATGTCGGGAAAGGCGAAGCAAAACCTGTTGTAGACGTGATCGAGGGCAGGCCATACATGGCATACGATTGCCCGCAGCTGGGATACCGAGAAGTGCTTTTCCCAATCTTCTTCGAGGGCCGCGTCATTGCCGAGATCTTCTTGGGTGAGATCTGCCTCAAGGGAAGAGAGAAGGAAGTTTCGAAGACGCAGAAAAAATTTTTCGATAAACATCCGCAGTGCTTCACTGCCTACTTGCGTGATCGTGACCACAAGACGGCCAACTGCAGGAATCTAATTGAGCAAGAGAATGAGAAGCTATGGAAGAACGAGAAAGTCGTCCTAACTCGGCAAAAACATAATGAACTGCTGCGATCGGCCCACCTGGAGATAACCGCTCTCGAAGAGAGGCTGGCGAGCCAGATCAAGACGCGCAGGGAGGCCTATGTCCAAAGGTCTCTGGACGAGGCGGTCCGTGAAATCCACGCGAAGCTCCCGGCAGAGCTCGACATCCGAAAGAACCAAGTCGTTCAACTCTGGCACGATCTGCGCGGACGGATAGAGGCGCTGCGGCAGGCATTTGGTTTTACCTATGTGGCAGTCTTCTCCAGATCCACACCGTTTCCGACGGGCAGTAAGCTCCCACTCGTCGTCAGCGCGGGCACTCTTCCCCATCGAGAACACGAGACCGAGGAACTCAGTTTCGATCCCTCATATATCCCTTCGGCAGCACACTCCAGTCCCGCCGAGTCTGACTTGCTTCCTACATTGCTCGATGGACTCCCCAACGAATTAGCCGGTGACAAGGAAGAGGTGACGGTCCTCACCTACCCGGTCCCATTTCGGAGGGATATGCCTCTGGTGTTGGTCGTAGGACACTCACGCGACACTGCCCCTACCCGTTACCCGTCTCTTCAAAATGGCCTCAGGACGTTCGAAGGAGTGGTCGTGGCAATTCTTGCATCGATGCTGGAGGCGCTAGCCGAGGAGAGAACGCGCAGATCCTATCAAATCATGGGCCACGAAGCCGGGCAGTTGACCCCCGGCCTGGAGTGGATAGCTGAACTCTATCTTTCATCTCCTCAGCTCCTTCGCGAGCTCAAGGACAGCAAAGCTGAGGACCTCTGTCGGGATATCGACGCCTACATCGCTCGACTGAAATACCTGTTCGACAATGCCAATCGTCTCATTCAGATGGTCTGGGAGCTGCCGGCGGTGGAGAAGCATTACTTCCTCGCATTGGGTGACCTCCTCCTCAAGTGGAAGGACATCTACCGAACTGAGATCAAACGACGCAAATTCCAGCTTGTGGTGCCCCCGGCCCCTCAATCGACTTCTGACGATCCGGAGAGGCCGCCGGTCTGGGGAGAACTTTCGCTTCTCGAGCAGCTTGTCTACAATCTCATCAACAATGCCATCAAATACTCCTACCGCGGCACGAAGATATACCTGGATTGCCGTAAGCAACCGGAGAACGGCGAACACATCCTCACAGTTATCGACTATGGCAGAGATATGCCCCCAGGCGACCACTACTACGAGCTGTTTGAGCGCGGAGAAAGTATTTCCCCAGATCCCACAGATACAGAGGACGGACTTGGTATCGGGTTATTCTTGGCGAGACAAATCGCCCGCGCCCATGGAGGGGACATTTGGCACCAGTCCGAGCGGGTCTCCGAATTCAATGTCCCGCTCATCCGTCCCTATCTCAGAATCGCCCCCGAAAAAATCTGGGGTAATAGCTTGTTATATTCCAATCTCGAAGAGGAGTTGAAGAGATTGGAGAAAGGCGCCCGGCTGAAGGAGATCATAGCCATGATCGAGCACGGCACACCCGCTTATGACAATCCAAGCGTAGAGGAGGTGCGTCACCACATAGGCCGGCCGACGCACAAGGTAACGATATCTGTGAGCATTCCGGGAAAGGAGGGGCGTCGTGCAGATACTCGTGCTTGAGGATAGGGGCACGGTCGCGGAATACTTGGAGGAGACACTGCGAGAGGCGGGGCATATCGTGCATTCTTGCTTCAATGTCCTCGACGCTCGCAGCGCCCTGAGCGACTCGATCGACTGCCTTATCATAGATCTCAACATGCCAGCTGAGGGCCTGACCAAAGAGCAGATAGCGCAGACGAATGCAGGCATGTTCACCGGCTGGATATGGCTCAGAGATGAGGTGTACTCAAATAAGCCTGCCCTGCGCGAGGCGACGATTATCTATTCTGACTATTTGACGCAGTTCCGCAAGGAAGAGCAGATGAAAGAGGAGGATGTGACAGGTGTGACGATGATCGGGAAGCGAGACGGAAATGGAGCCAAGAAACTGCTTGCGGCTGTTGCTACTATCGAGGCAAAACAGGCTTCTCGGGAGAGAGAGCATGGGTAAGGCAAGCGGATGGCTATTGCTTGTGTTATTCGCCGTGGTACTCGGTGTAAGCGCGGTCACGCTCTTCTTCGCGTTTGCGAACCACCGCTTAGCAGTGGAGATGACTCACCGAACGCTCGCCGATATGGCAGATGGCGCGAAGCGAGGTTCATTCGATGATCAGCCTCAGGAAAATCCTAAACCTGCTCCGACAAATCCCAAAAGTGGATCTCCTGCACCAGAAGAACCCCCACCCAATCCGCTAACCAAGGAGGAAAATCCTGCCTCCCCAGACGGAAAACTCGCGCCCCTAAGCCATAAGGAGCTATGCGAACTGTGGGAGAAATCCCACTCTGGGCTGCGGGCTGATGACATGTCATTTTTGTTTACTGTTTTCAGTATTCTTATCATCTCAGCTTCGGTGTACGCGCTCCATGAAGTTTGGAAGATGCTAAGAAAAGTCGGGCAGTACGCGACTCTGGGGGAAGAAAACGCAACCGCCATGACCATTGCCTGTGACCTCTGTGCCTGTCATGACATGGCTGTCTCAATTGCGGCTACCAACGGAGAGACAGCGTGGAATCTTTGTGTGCCCGTCCTGCGTGAGCATATGAAATCGTTGCGAAAATCAGTCGAACAGGCACAAGCAAAAGAATGTGCGATGCCAGCTCCCCAGCGCGAGTCCTTCCATGACATAGCGAGGAGAACCTTGGACCGGCTCCGCTATCCTAAAGATGAACAATTCAAGGATACTATTGAGGATTGTATTGAGGATTGTAAGGAAGTAGTCAAAATATTAGGGGATAATAAATTTGAGAAACGCTTCGAGGAACGACGAAAGTGCATGGAGGTCCAGGGATGGCTCCCGCCGTGATGGATGAAGCCATTTCGGAATCCTACTGATTTACGCTGGGCATTTCCAAAGATTTCTTCCTGCTCCCATCCTTGCTCCTCTTAGCGGTCACGGATCGTCAGACACACTCGTCCCTGTCCGTTGCCCGGTCCTTGCGCTACAGGGGAAGTCACCTCCGAAGTGACACGTCTTCGATTACAATATACATCCGACCGGGTTCATATTCTGATATTCACTGCGAGTATGCTTAGCTTTCCTTCCCCCTGTCGGCCGATCAATTTTCGTGTTCATGAAAGTCAGGCCCGCCTTCGAAGTCGGACGCCGGTCGGCCGGCCGATATTGGTGACATGGCGCGCAGCTTCTCGACTATGCCCGGAAAGACCTCGATGAACCGGTCCACCTCTTGGATCGTGTTCCCGCGCCCGACGCTCAGCCGAATGGAACCGTGGGCTACATCGTGAGCGAGGCCGATAGCGAGTAGAACGTGCGATGCTTCGAGAGAGCCGGAGGTGCAGGCCGAGCCGGATGAGGCGAAGATACCCTCGAAGTCGAGGCTGAGCAGCATCGACTCACCCTCGATGTAGCGGATGCAGAAGCTCGCGTTGTTTGGAAGCCGCTCTGTTGGATGGCCCGTGAGCATGGAATCGGGAACGCGGGCGAGCAATCCTTCGATGAGTCGATCGCGTAAGGCCGAGTTGTGTTCGATCTCCCGATTCATCTCCTTCGCGGCGAGCCGACACGCCTCGCCCAGACCTACGATTCCCGGGACGTTCTCTGTGCTTGAACGCCGGCCTCGCTCGTGGCCTCCGCCATGGATGAGGGGGGCAACGCGAACGCCTTTGCGGACGAAGAGGGCGCCGATGCCCTTGGGACCGTAGAGCTTGTGCCCGGAAAGGGAGAGAAGATCGATATTGAGATCGCGGACGTTGAGAGGGATGTGGCCGACCGTTTGAACGGCATCCGTATGAAACAGGACTTCCCGCTCCCGACAGAGAGCACCGATTTCGTCGATTGGTTGAAGGCTGCCAATCTCGTTATTGGCATGCATGATGGAGACGAGGATTGTCTCATCGGTGATAGCGGCTCTGACATCGTCGGGATCGACTCGTCCATGCGAATCGACTGGTATGTACGTCACCTGTAAGCCGCGCTTTCCTAGGAATTCAGCGGTGTGTAGAACGGCATGATGCTCGATGCTCGAGGTAATGATGTGATTGCCCTTCTTCTCGTGAGCAATGCTCGTTCCGATCAATGCCTGGTTATCTGCCTCGGTTCCGCTGCCCGTGAAGACGATCTCCTCCGGATGGGCCGAGAGCAGATCGGCAACCTGTTGCCGCGCAGCGCCCATAGCTTCAGCCGCTTCTCGGCCGGAGGAATGTAGACTAGAGGGGTTTCCCCACTTCTCTCGGTAGTATGGAATCATCGCCTCCACAACCTCGGGCCGTGGCGGTGTTGTGGACGCGTGATCGAAGTAGATTCCGGTCACTCGGAGCCTCCTGTAGGGTGCAGTCCAGAGAGGACCGCAACTATGTCTAACTATAGCGGTCCGTGATTGAGAGTGTCAAAGGAACTTCGAAATTACACGGGCCGTTGGGAACACATGACGTAGGCATTGGAAAGGGAAATCACGTTTCCGAATAGTCGCGTGAGAGAGGTCCTTTCGTTAGTGTGGTGAAGCGAGGTGTTGTCAACACTCGGCGGAAAGGCGGTGATCCGATTCTGTCGATGAAGATGTTTATACGGCTCGCTGCTATAGGCGTTCTCTGCGGATCGGTCGTCGCGGGCAGAGAAGTAGTCGCTCAACGCTATCTCGACTACGGCCTGTGGACTACTTCGCTGTGGATGGTCTCGTGTGGATCCATAGTCGGCACCGCAGTCGGCGTTACAGGCGGAGCTGTGCTTCTTCTGATAGAGCGGCTTTGGTCGATGGCATGGGCCCGTTCGAGCAATGGGGAAGCTGCACATGATCTCTTAGCCGACCAACGCTCAGCATTCGGGCGATTCGGAGTATTCCTGGGGCTAATCGTGGGGATATCTCTTCTCGTCTCCCCTCCTGAGAGCGGGCTGCCGAAAGTGCCTTCTCATGCCGTTGTGATCGTGACAGTCTATACGGGAGTCTGGATCGTGTTGGGCGTCTTGGCTGCTGCGGTCTCCTTCTCGAACGCTAGTCCGCGTCGTTGGTTTCCAATCCACTGGTTCGGCGTCGCGGCGCTCGCAACGATTGTGACTATGCTTCATATATGGGTTTCCGCCGAAACCCCGCGCGAACTCAGCGCGGGGCTATTGGCGACACTTCTCGCCGCGGCGCTTGTCTATGTCCTGTTATTGCGTCCAGCCAGGGGTCTACACGAGCGGATCGGACATCCCATCGGGAGTGCCCTATTAGGTCCATTGGGCACAATATTTGTAGTGCTGATTCTGGGGAGCGCAACGGCGCTAATCGCGGCTGCCTCGATGAGACGGATTGCCTCGCATTCGGCAGCTCAGCGACTCAACCGGAATGTCATCCTTATCGGAATCGATACGCTGCGCTATGACCGAACGAACCTTCAGGACGATCACCGGGAGCGAGATTTATGTCCCAATCTCAAGCGCCTCGCAGAACGCGGGACCGTTTTTTCAAATGCCCGCTCGCAAGCGCCCTGGACGCTACCATCCTTCGCCTGCATGATGACAGGGCTTTATCCTGAGGAACACAAGGCAGAACACTTGACGAGCACTTTATCCCCTGCTCAACTCACGCTGGCTGAGATTCTTCGCGAAGAGGGGTATCGGACGGCTGCGGTAGTTAGCTGCGACTTCCTTAACGCCGCATCCGGAATGGCTCAGGGCTTTGATATGCACGATGAATCACAGGTGCTCGGCCATCGAGCGATCACCTCGGCGGCGGTGACGGATCGAGCTATCGACTTTCTTGGACAGCACAGTGACGAGCCGTTCTTCTTGTTCGTGCACTACTTCGATCCACATTTCTCCTATCAGGATCACGCGGAATGGGATTTCGCCGATCATTACGATGGCTGGCTGCGCGATGCCGTGCATAAGGCCGATCAGAATGCCTTTCGACGATTTATCAAGGCATTGGGACCGCGCTTTAAAGATCAACTGCAAGCATCGCCGGCCGACATTGCTTTCATTGGCGATACATATGATGAAGAGATAGCGTACACGGATTCACAGATCGGCAGAATCATTGACTATATCGAGGCAGCAGATCTCTGGGACTCGACACTCGTGATTGCTGTGAGCGATCATGGCGAGGAGCTTCTCGAGCGCAACTGGTCCGGCCATACAGTCACGCTCTATGAGGAGCAGATTCACGTTCCACTGGTCGTGGTTGAACCCGACACCGAATCCCCTCCGTCTCCTAGAGTTGAAACCATGCCGGTGGAGACACGCTCTATCTTCAAGACAGTAGCAGAATTCCTCAAGGTGTCGACGCCAGATCGGCAGACAACGGCCCCCGCGCTGCTAGCAGACACGCCGGTCAGATCTGTCACCGTTCGAAGTTCAACTCGCCCTATCAAAGAACAGCCACCGTACGGTCAGTTTGTTCCGAAGTATGTTTGGCTGAGTGCACTGCTGGATGGTCACTGGAAGCTTATCAAAGATCACCTACACGGGCGCGTTCAACTGTTCGATCTGTCGGGTGATCCTGAGGAGAAAAATGAATGTGGAAGGAGATATCCTGATCAACGCCAGCGGCTTGAGCGGAGGTTGGATGCGCTCGACGCTCAACTCGATCTCGGCGGAGCGAGCGGACCGCCACCAGATGCCAGCGAGGAGCAGAAGCGCCGTTTGCGGTCGCTTGGATACTTATGAAACCAGAAGGAGCAAAATGAGCGAATTCCTGCAAGTGCAAACGACCCTTGAGCGACGAGAGGACGCTGATCGCCTTGCTGCAACCTTGGTCGAACGAAGGCAGGCGGCCTGCGTCCAAGTGTTGGGTCCGTTGACGAGTACGTATCGATGGCGTGGTCAGATCGAAACAACCGATGAGTGGCTTTGCCTCATCAAGACAGGCCGCGAGCGCTACTGCGAAGTAACGCAAACGATCATCGAGCTACACCCATATGAAACGCCCGAAATCATTGCTTTTCCTATCGTAACGAGCAGCACAGAATACCTTGCGTGGATGGCGGAGCAGACATCTCCCCAAGACTAACAATCAATTTGGATGTCCGGTCGTACTCACAGCGATTGTGAGATTTATATCTCCGCCACGGGAATCTACGCTATCGGCCAACCTCCGCCTCTAGCTTCTTCATATAACCGAGCGCGTCGGAGAGCTTTGCTTCCGTGTCTCCATCAGAGAAATCCTCAAAAGATAGCCAGCCATCGTAGTTCACCTTCTTCAGCGCCGTTACAATCGTCTTCCAATCCGCCTGACCCTTTCTCACGGGGGCCATTCGCCACTCCCAGACGGCGACGCCGTCCTCCTCCCCGGTCTGCACCCACAGAGCGTTCTTGACGTGGACATGGCTGAGATAAAGGCCGAGTAGTTCCAAACCCATTTGGTAGTTTTCGAAGCCTTCGATGACCATGTTGCCGGGATCGAAAATGACACCGACCGCGGCTGGATCGAAGTTCGATACGAGACGATATGCTAGACTGGCAGACGGGGCGATGTTTCCCATGTGCATCTCGATGCATGCCTGGACCCCGTAGCTGCGGGCGAGTTCGGCGACCCTTTCGAAGTTGGTTCTGGTTTGGTCGAACAGCTCCTGATAAGGCCGGGACCCGTCATAATCTGGTATGTTGACGCGGAGCTTAGGACAGCCCACCGCCGCGGCCGCACGCATCGCACTCTCTACGACCGGAAGTTCGTGGCATTGCATGTACGTGCCGAGCGCTGGCAGAGACAACTTGTGTTCGTCGGCCAGATCTTTCGCGTTCGTCAGGTCGGCCTCGACATTTTCGATGTCGATTGTCGAACGGTTCCCTTGCCAGTAGCTCACTTCCTCAATTGGCTCGGGCGCCTTCTTCGTCACCCGCCACTCAATTCCGTCGATACCGACCGCTGCAGCAAGGGCCGCTGTCTCTTTCGGATCGTATCCGGGACACATAACGGAGAAAACAGCATACTTCCACGACATAGCTTCACTCCTACCGCTTCCTCGAACGGCATTATTTCTGATTGGATGTATCTATAGAGATAGGCGTGGCCGAATTGCAACGGCACAGTCAGTTACAACTGTGCCGTTTCGCTCAACATCCCTACTATATTATTTCTGAACTTTCGCTGCAGATTCCTCGCAATCGTGCTTGGTGGTGTCGCCGTGACACTCCTTGATTTGCTCGTCCGTGCAGGTATTGGGATCCTTACCCTTTTCACAGGTTTTCGGCTTGCAACATTCGCACATGTTTGGACTCTCCTTCGTCGCTTTAGGTCCGACGTGATAGATGCTAACATACAGCCGCTGGATGTGTCCAGCGGACCCGGCGCGCGTAATTTCTAACGTGCCGCGGGAGGGATTTGGCAAAGGTTCAAGAATCGTGCGACGAGTGGAACTTTCGCAGTCTGACTACATCGGATAATCCAGCTCAACTCCCAAAGGAACTCCCCCCAGCACGACTGCCTATCTGATTTGCCATTGCTCGTTATTCGTACTGGGGAAAACACGCTCCCGGAGGGTGCGCGGACAGCTCGAACCCACTCGATGGGCACCGCTCAAACGTCTACTCATCATCCCCGCCGTCGTCGGGCTATGACCGATGAGTCAATGCGGAGGTAATTCTGGGCTAGAAGTTTCCGAACCGCGTCATAGCGGTAACTTCTTCATAGCGCTCGGTGACGTCTTCTGGCGAAAGGCTGAATAGCCGGTTGAGCGAGAAATCCTCTACCGTGAATGACGCCATCACAGAGCCGGCGATAATAGCCCTGCGTAGAGTGCCGTCTCCGGTTTCTCCACAGCGAGCTAAGTAGCCGACAAGACCACCTGCAAAGGTGTCCCCAGCGCCCGTTGGGTCGCGAACCTCCTCTAGAGGATATCCAGGCGCAACGAAGTGCGAATCGTGGGACATCATAGTAGCCCCATGTTCGCCCTTCTTGATGATGACAACGCCCGGCCCCAGATTCAGGATCTTCCGACCAGCAGCAACCAAGTTTGGCTCGTTACAAAGCTCTCGGGCCTCAGCGTCGTTCATGAGCGCAATATCGCAACGGGCCAATACCTCTAGTAGCGCTTCGCGTGCGTTCTCGATCCAGAAGTTCATGGTGTCGCATACAACCAGCTTCGGCCTTCGCACTTGGTCGAGTACAGCGAGCTGTAACTCCGGAGAAATATTTGCGAGAAATACGTACGGGCTATCCCGGTAAGCTGGTGGCAATTCGGGGTTGAAGTTTTCAAAAACATTGAGCTTGGTCGCTGTCGTGTGCGCCTGGTTCAGGTCGTACTCGTAGTAGCCCGACCAGCGGAAAGTCTGGCCGGGTGCGCGTTGTAGCCCTGTCAGATCGATATCGCGTTGGCCAAGTTGAGCGATATGAGCATCAGAGAAGTCCTCACCGACCACCCCGACGAGGCGGACTGGGGCAAAGAAGCTTGCGGCG
>Ga0180433_10008436_pt1 | contig 12814 bp, 8 predicted proteins | sample SS_ome_8_FD_132980 | JGI IMG/M metagenome (GOLD analysis project Ga0180433, IMG submission 132980) | Hypersaline lake sediment archaeal communities from the Salton Sea, California, USA - SS_1_D_1 metaG | ecosystem: Environmental > Aquatic > Non-marine Saline and Alkaline > Hypersaline > Sediment... | reverse complement strand
GGTGCAGGAACCGATAACGCCCTTATGCAACGGGTCCGACTTGCTAAATGGAGCAGGCTTCTGCCGACAACCGCCTATAACGGCTCCTTCAGAACCGCACAGGCCGAGTATCTCTTTGGAAGTTATCAGGGCCAGTGGATTGCTGTACGCCAGACAAGCGTAGCAGAGGCCCTGCCGGACGACGAATCCGCAGGACGAATCGCGGCAATTTGCCTTTCTCAAAAGCCCAAAGCGAAAAACGTCCTCGTAATAGGCTCAGGTCCGGCCCTGTGCAGACAATTTCTCCGACTTGAACAAATCGAATCGGTTATCTGGGCACACCCCGACCCCGAATACGCCGACAAACTCGAAAAATTCATACCCCCCCAGTTCAGGATAACAGATAAACGCTTCAGGCGTCTGGCTACTGACGTTCGCGACCCGGCGGCAAAAAAATCCCACGATTACGACCTTGCAATTATCAATCTGCCCGATGCAACAAACTCCGTCCTGAACCGTTATTACACCATCGAGTTCTACCGCAAAATCGCCCAGGCACTTAAACCGGACGCCGTCCTGGCCGTTCGAATATCAGGCGGTGAAAATATTATGGGTACGGAGCTTGTCAGCCTCGGCGCCTCGACCATGCTAACACTGCAAAAGGTCTTTGACCGCATCGTGATAACTCCCGGCGAATCGACCTGGCTGCTCGCCTCCGACTCGCAATCCCTTACCGGACTGCCCGGCACACTTATGGATCGCTTCGAAGCTATTAAAGGCGCAAAAGAAATCTTCCCCCCGCAGGGCCTGCTTTCCATCTACCTCCCCGACCGTGCCGAAAAAGCCCTCCAGGCCTATGAATCCGCCGATATGCCTGAAAACCTGCTTATTAACCGCGACCACAGGCCGCTCGCCAGCTTATACGCCCTGCTGCTTTCGGCAAAACAGTCCGGTGCACCGGCAACAAAACTAATCAAATATCTTGCTGTGGCGGGCCTATGGCCCTTCTTAATTCCACTAATAGTCTTTGCCCTCTTAAGAACCGTTTACGCAGCAAAAAGCCCCAAAATCAACACCCATACTTCCACTTTTAACGGTACATTTCTCCTCTTCTCCGCCGGCCTGACCGGCATCGGGGTTGTTATCGTCCTGATGTACCTCTACCAGACCCGCTTCGGCTCGTTGTATCTCCATGTTGGTCTTATCTCTTCGGTATTTATGGTCGGCCTTACCTGCGGCTCCGTACTGGCAAGGCATTTGCTGGTAAACCGCAACATTAAAACAAAAACTCTCCTGCCAATCATCGTAGTTGTACACGTTGCCATCCTCGCAACCGCAGCAGCCTGGCCCCTCCAACAATGGACCCGAACCGCTTTTGCCTTTGTTTTTGCAGCGGTTGGCCTGTGCTCCGGTGCATACTTTCCCCTGGCAGCAGCTCGACTCGCTCATGCAGGAGTAGAAACCACAAAGGCGGCGGGTACGCTCGAGATGGCCGACCACATCGGAGCCGCCGCCGGTGCACTCTTAACAGGACTGGCAGTCGTCCCGGTCCTGGGAACCACGATGACACTGGCCGTCTTCATCGTGCTGCTGCTTGTAAATATCGTCCTTGCCGCATTAAAATATGCACCAACAGAACCCGATATCATTCCTCATACCCCTGCTCTTGCAACCCGAAGACTCGGTTACATTATGTTCGGTATCTGCCTGTGCATTATCCTGTGGTCAAACCTACTTGCGCGCTCGGCAGATATCCTCTCACCACCTCTGCCGCAGCAAACCGTAAATGCTCTTGCCGCAGGACTTGATTTTGAGAAAAAAAGCATTTCTATCGAACAGCCGACAGGACAAGTTGACTACTTCGCACTCAGCGACGCCGGGGGCAAACCTGCAGGATACATCTTCAGCACCGCCCAGCTCGCTCCTGGGGTCCGCGGATACGGCGGAAAGTTCAATCTCGCCGTACGAACCGACACCGATGGTAAAGTCGCCGATTTCCACATAGTCAGCTCTAACGAAACACCTTCATACCTGAAACTTCTGACCGACTGGACGGGCCTTCTTACCGGCCGGGCACTCTTCGGGCGGGAACCTTTTGCCGACATAGCCGCCGTTACCGGAGCTACCGTAACTTGTGATGCGTTTATGGACGCCATTGAAATCTCAGGCCAAAAATTCGCCGCCCATATCCTGCAAGCAGGCCCCGCCGTTCACGCCGCCGAAAAACCGGCCCTGAACCCGGACAGGCGAAGTGTTTATTTGCTCGCAACCTTCCTGCTTGCTCTGGTCGTCAGCCTCTTCGGAGGTTTCTGGAGCAGAGTGGCAATATTAGTGATGACCCTCGCCGTGGGAGGCTTATATTTAAATACACAATACTCCACAGAACAGATTATGAACCTCCTGAGTGGCCGACTGCCCTCCTTTAACCTCTCCGGCGTCTTCCTGTTAGCTCTCGGCCTGCCGATTCTTGTAGCCCTGGTCGGTAATTACTATTGCGGATACATCTGCCCATTCGGTGCCGCTCAGGAATTATTAGGATATATACTGCCTGAAAAATTCAAGCCGACACTTTCAAAAGATACGATGCACAAGGCTCGATTCATAAAATACATAGTCCTTTTCGTCCTGGTTTGCTCTTTCTTCGCATCTCGAAACCACGCCGCCCTTGCACCCGACCCCTTGATAGAGATTTTTTCCCGCGCTGTGCCGAAGCTGCTGCTGGCCGTAGCCGTAACCGCACTTTTCGTTTCAGTCTTCTATACCCGCTTCTGGTGCCGTTATTTGTGTCCAGCCGGTGCGTTTCTTTCCCTCTTTAACGGCATCGCTCTTCTGCAAAGCTTCTTGCCCGCCAAAAGATACGGCAGATGTCGCTTCGGAGTAACCGGCAAAACTCAGCTCGATTGCATATATTGTGATAAGTGCCGTTACGAATGGAAAACCCAGCCGACCAAAACAGCAACAGCCGTTCCAAAAACATTTAGCCCCGGCCGCCGGCTGGAGACACCATCCAGATATTTCCTCGTCCCCGTGATGCTTGCAGCAATACTCATATCCGCCTTCTCAATATCCAGCGCTCTGCAAACCGTTACAACCCAGATGGCCCTGACCTCCACCCCCGGCTCCGCAGGCAGGGTACGGGATGTTGACCTTGAAAAAATCCGTAACCTGATACGCCGCAAAAGACTCTCAGACCACGAAGCCGAATACTATAAAAAACTCGAATAGGAAAAAATGAGCAGATTCCAGCTTTGCACAAAAAAACTGCTCACGGTATCACCCACCACCATGAGCAGTGCATCACTTCCTCCTCCACGCCACCCAAATTAACATATCCGACAAAACATTTCAAGCAAAAAAATGCCCCAAAATAATGAAATTTGTACATTTTGGGTGGGTATTTGAGTCAATATCAAAAATTGCGGCATCGTAAGCCCAAAAAATTATTACCCAAAATCCTCCAAAATCCTGAAAAAATAATAATAACGCTTCTTTAGGTCTGACAAATAAAGCCTTCCAGGACTACAATGTCAGCCCGTGGAGTATATTTACTCTTGTGTCGCCCCGGACACAAATTTTCTATCTCAAGCTCTTGAAAATCAAGAACAAAAAATCCATCATCGGCCACTCCTGTTTGCCTAACCACTTCATATATTTGTTATATTTTATTATGCTGGGATACAATCGGTTGTAATGACCGTAGGGGGTAGTATCATGCGAATCAGACATGAAGATGCGGAGTTCCTTAATTATGTTAAGCTCATCGGAGCCGGCCTGGGCGCTTTAATCGCTGTCTTTGCCGTCTTCCACTTTTATAAAAACGCAAATGACCAGTTGGAAAAGGAAAGACAATACGTCGAAAAAACCGCTCCAATCCTTGCCCTTACAGGTCTGCACCTTATGCCTAAAGATGGCGCCCATACCGACAAGGTCGCCGGCAGGGTCTTAGAAGACATCAATCAGGCCCAAAACAGACTTAACGGCATGGAAAAAGGATTCTGGACCCGTTTACCACGCCCGATGCTTATAGCTGTATTTGCAGTGGCGGGCATCGCGGGATTGGTCGGCGGTTACTTTTCCGTAGGTCTGCTTTCCTGGGCAGGAACCCTTGCGACATTTAAAATTATCAGGTCAACATACAAGCTCGTCTGGTATATCAATCCGGATTTCGACGGTGGAAAACCGCAATCCGCCGTGGATAATAACTTTATAGAAAGAGACGCAGACCGGGTCCTGCCGGGCATTTTTATTGTCTTTGCTATGGGACTGATAGGGCTGGCCCTGCTTTCTCTTGTTGTCTATTACTTCACCGCCTGATACAATATCGCATTCTACAAAAGCACCTCCACTAAAAACTACAATGTAAATAATGTTTACACTTTTCCTTGCACTTAGGCTTATTATGTCTATAATGGAAAAAACCAAAAACGTAATATTAAGGACAGGATATGCGTATATACCCTTTTGATATGGCGGAATAAGTCGTAATGGAAATGAAAGATATTAAGATTATCGCAGTTGACAAAGGCTTCGGCCTCTATGAACGGCTTAAGGCTATATTTGTGGACCGTGAAGCAATGATTTATCGTGAATCCATCATGGACCGGGTACTTGAACGCTTTGAATCGGATTCCTTTGACGTATTACTCATCACCAGTTCCGCTTTTAAGGCCGGCCGGATAGATGGGGTTGAACTTTTAGAGGTCATTGCTGCTAACAGCCCAATGACACAAGTCATATTTTTGGTTGAGGCACGTGATATAAAAACCGCGATGACCGCGTTGAAAGCGGGAACCTATCAATATGCCAAGCTTCCCATAAGTGACGAGGAATTGAAACTTCTAATAGAAACATCTATTGAGAAAAGGCCTGTTTATGGTGCCAATTTGTTGTTGAAATCAAAAAGAGGAGAGGTCAAGTTTGAAAAGATGATAGGGCATTCAAAGCCCATGCAAAATATTTATCAACAAATACGACAGGCTGCAGCTACTGATATACCCGTGCTAATATATGGCGAGACCGGCACAGGAAAAGATTTAGCCGCTCAAGCAATTCATCAACAGAGCAAGCGAAGCGGTGGTCCCTTTGTTCCGGTTAATCTTGGCGCGCTGCCGGCTGAACTTGTTTCCAGTGAACTCTTTGGACACGAAAAAGGGGCTTTTACGGGAGCAATTAGGCGAGCAGGCAAGTTTGAGGAGGCAAACTCCGGCACTATTTTGTTGGATGAAATAAATGCTATTGATGATAGGGTTCAGATAGCCCTTTTGAGGCTAATCGAGGAGAAAAGATTTCACCGACTTGGCGGTCGTAAATTCATTTCAAGTGATGTAAGAATAGTAGCAGCTACAAATGAAGATCTCCTCGCATCGGTTAAAAACGGAACGTTTCGTCAGGATTTATATTACCGCTTGGATGTTTTCCGTATTACAATGCCCGCTCTCAGGGAAAGACATCAAGATGTTGCCTCGCTTATTGACGAGTTTCTAAAACGCTATAACAAAGCCTTTAATAAAAATATTCTTGGTATAGCTCCTGAATGTATAAGCCTGCTTGAAGGTTACTGCTGGCCGGGCAATGTGAGAGAACTTAAAAATGTTATCCAACGCGCCGTTCTTGTTTGTAGTGGCGAGGTTCTGCTGGCGGAACATTTGCCGCCCAGATTTAGTAAGACACAGCCATCAGCGCCTCGGGTAATCTTTTCAATCGGGACCCCCCTTCGTGATGTAGAACACGAAATGATTGTTCGTACCCTTGCAGCAAACAAAAACAATCGAAAAAAGGCCGCACAGATGCTGGGTATCAGCCGCAGAGCCTTGTACAACAAACTTGCCAAGTACAAGATTACTTAAGTGCACATTGTTTACACACGGCTTTTGTGTTTTTTTATTAATACCAATTGAATCCCCAGCAAAAACCTCTAATCGACGTTATTTAGGCAATTCAAGAAAGCATGTTTTATATGATAGTGCACATTCTGCACACTGACGTATGTAACTCTTAGCAGGCGTCCCGTTTTTTACACATATTAGCTGTCTGAAACGTTGTTTAAGGGTTTTTCCAGGGAGGCACGGCAGCTTTTGTTTTTTTTAACTTGTTGCCCGGCAAGGAATTATAAAAAAAGGAATTCCTTGAGGAATAGATATTGCAGTGGTGATTTATAGCTTGAGTTTCCGGATTTATGCATGGTTTTTTACGAAACGGTTAAAAACAGGAGTGTCGAAGGTGAGACGCAGTTCGGTGTTGGTCCTGGGAACACAGGATAGCTTGTATTTAGAGAAATTTCTCATCAACCTTGGGTTGACACCGGTGTTGTGCAGACAAACTCAGGAAGCGCAGGAAAAACTAAGACACAACCATTTTGCCGCTGTGTTATTAGACCACGACTACTATGAAAGTGATGTGCTGGAATTGATTTTAAATATACAGGACATCGACAGTGAAGTCCCTATCCTTATCATCGGCAAGTCTCAAAAAGTGAAAAACAAGGACCTGTTGGTATCGCTTGGCAGGATATACCTTGTAAATACAAACGGAAGCAAAGAGCAGTTAGGCAAAGGGTTGCTTAAAATACTAAGAAATCTATCAAGTCAGCAACAATCGGAATAAAAACAGAATATATTGTTGGAAGGAATTGAAAAACATGAAGAGAAACCTTTGTAGCAGTAAACCACTCTATCAACCACTAAGCAGAAGTGATGTTCGTAAAATCGCAGACTCTGCGTTCGAGATTTTGTCAAAGTCAGGGATGAAGATTTATTCGCCAACCGCCCTGGAAGCATTTGAGGCGGCCGGTGCTCAAATCGACAGAGAAAACATCACCGTCAAAATTCCAAGGAGCCTTGTTGAAGATGCAGTAGCTTCCAACCCATCCTCAATAACATTATATTCCCGGGATAATAAAAATGATGCTGTCCTGGAAAAACACCGGGTTCATTTTGGGACCGGAGGAACAGCAATATATGTCCTCGATCCGGCCACAGGTCTCCGACGTCCATCTCTAACTAAAGACGTGATATTGAATGCACGCATGGTCGATGAGTTGGAAAACATACACCTCTTTACAATAAATGTATTCCCAAATGAAATTGAAGATAATGATGCTATTGATGTGAATCGCTTCTTTCATGCTCTGGACAATACAAAAAAACATGTTATGGGCGGTGTTTACACAATGGCTGGATGCAAAAAAGTTGTTGAAGTGTCAGAGATGATTGCCGGCGGTTCTGAAGCATTACGAAGGAAACCCTTTGTATCCTTTATTACTTTAATTATCAGCCCTTTTAAAATCGACAAAAATTATGGTGAGATGACTTGCTACCTGGCTAAGAAGGGATTGCCTGTGGTGGTGCCCACCGAGCCGATATGCGGAACTACATCGCCGATTACACTTGCAGGCAATGTGTTGATGCATGTGGCCGAGACTCTTGCCGGTATTACGCTGGTTCAGTGTGTAAACAAAGGGGCGCCCGGGATATGTGGAAGCGTTGGTTCCATTACTGACCTTAGGACAATGAATCACTTAGGCGGCCCGATCGAAAGAGCAATAATAAATGCGGCTGTCGCACAGTTGGCGCAACATTTCAATCTTCCTTTGTATTCTACGGGCGGAACGACAGATGCAAAACATTTAGATGCCCAGTCGGCTTATGAAAGCAGCATGTCAAATCTTTTGGTAGCAATGTCCGGCGCCAATTACATTCATGATGCCGCGGGTCTGATGGAGTCCGATCTCACAGTTTCCTACGAGAAGCTTGTTATGGACAACGAAATACTCGGCATGTGCCGGCGTGTCGTAAGGGGAATTGAGGTTAATGATGAGACACTTGCGACGGATTTGATTATCGAAAAAGGACCATGTAAAGATTACATGGCAGATAAACATACAATAAGACACATGCGTAAAGAATTCTTCGTTCCGAGCCTGGCCAATCGTCTCAAGCGAGAAGCTCCCGGGGCCGAAGATGACGCATTAATCAAAGCAAAAGAATTTGTGAAAAAAGTATGTGCTAATGGTTTTCCTCATTGTTTGGAGCCGGAAGCGCGCGACAAGATTCTAAAAACTTTCCCTGAGATAATACAGACAGGCGCCAAAGGGGCCAAAGCAGACGAAATGGTTTTGGAAAGGCTAACGAGGGAGATTGCTTAAGGACGAAGTCTAATAGGCAAAAAAGGCAAAAGGGAATACCTGTATCTGTATCAACGTTTAAAAAATGCTTTTATAATGTTAATGAGACCGCATTTTGCCCGGAACATAAGGGCGTATTTGAAGTCAGCGTAAAATTTTGAGAGCCGAAACATGCACTCTGAAATGAAACAACAACGTGAAGGAATTTTGGTAAAGCCCTACAACAGATTGTCGGATGTACAAACAGGGCTTATAGATGAGATGTCCCGTGCCATACTCTGGGACCCGGGATTGCTGTGTTACAATAAAGCGGCAGTTGATGTCTTCAAGCAGGCCGGTGCAGTAATCGAATATGAAGAACAGTGTGTGCGTCTCCGTATTCATTCGAGCATAATCGACAAAATTTTGAAAACCGCCCCTTCTAAAGTTGTCCTTGGAGCACGGAATCCTGATAATCGCCTTATCCTTGATGCCTATGAGCCACGAGTCAGGTTTGGAAGCGGGGCCGAATCGAACGTCTGGCTGGATGTTGGATTTAACCGCACAACACCACGTTTTGTTCGCAAGGAAGGTTCTGTAGAGCGTCTGTGTAGGGCGGCACATCTATGTGAGAATCTCGATAACCTGGACTTTTTTATTCGATGCGTCAATATTTGTGACAAGCAAGTAACATTTGACAATAAAGATGTCAATAAGTTTTTGGCCAGTCTTAACAATACAACCAAGCATGTCCAGGCCGGTCTTACCAGTCCGAGTGCTCTGGATGATGTTGTTCGATTAGGTGAGATTATTGCAGGCGGCAAAAGCGAATTTGAAGAAAATCCGGTTCTTTCATTTATCACCTGTGTCATCAAAAGCCCGCTCCAGTTAGTTGATGATACCACATCGAAGCTGATTGCAATATCGAAACTTCGCGTGCCGGTTGTCATATCAAGCTGCCCGATGGGCGGAGCAACCGGGCCGTTCAATGAGTTTGGGATGGTCGCTCAGATTAACGCGGAACTGCTCGCAGGAATCGCACTTAACCAGCTTGTTTCCCCGGGTGCGCCCGTTCTTTACGGTGCTGTGCCCGTGCGAACCCGCCTTGACAACCTTAATGATATGTACGGCGCTCCGGAATTTGTTCATTACAATCTTGATTGTGCTCAGATGGCTCGCTTCTATGGATTGCCCTGCTATTCGACCGCAGGGGTCGCAGACACAAGCGTCCCGGGGGTACAGGCTGCCGTTGAGAAAATGATGACATTCATGACCGTCCCTAAAGGAGGCGCCCAGTATATCCACTATGCTTTCGGCCTGTTGGAACGAACCAATATGTTCTGCCCCGAGCAGGCTGTTATGGATAACGAACACATCGGTATCGCCAAGCGGATATTGCACGAGCCGGAAATCACTGAGCAGCATTCCGGCCCGATACTTACGATGATTCGCGAAGTAATGGAAACGGACCACAAGACGTTCATGTATTATCTTCCTCTGCCAACCCGGGATGATGTTTATGTTCGTTATCCCCTGGAGGATGATGGCGACGCCTTGCTGGCAGCCCACAAACGTTACCACGCCATCTTAAAACAACCGACCTGTAAACTTTCGCAAGGGATACAGCAGGATATTTTGGACAAAATACCCGGCGTATTACCGAATACACTTACCTGACTTTACGGAGATAGATATGCCGGACCAAACAGAAAATGACCAGATGTGTGCTTACAGCGAAGCCGTTAAGAGCGGTCTTTATGCAAAAAAAACCGGGCTTTTAGGAAAGTACGATAATGTTCGTCGATACTGGGAAGACGAGATAACAAGGCATTTTATTTATCCGCATCTGAAAAAACTGCTCGGGCGATGCCGGTCGAAGATGCATCGACTTCGAATAATGGATTTGGGATGTGGCAGCGCGGATGGTCTGGAACTGCTTACAGGTATCAGGGAGCGGGATTCCAACCTCGAAGAAGCTGAAGTTAATCTGCTGTCTCGTGAGGTCTTAGGCTTTTATAAAGGTATTGACCTGAGTGACGATTTACTTGCTCAGGCGGTAGCTGTTTATGGGGGTAATCCGAAGATTGCTTTTACCAAAGCCGACTTCGCAAATGGATTGCCTCTGGGCAAGGATGAAGAGCTTTATGACCTCTATTTTTCATCATACGGTACAACCTCACACCACAACAACCTCGACACTCTGGTTCGGCTTCTGTCGGATATTGCCAAAAAATCCAAAGAGTACTGCATCATAGTTTGCGACTGGATTGGTCGATATTCATACGAATGGCAGAGTCTTTGGACAAACGACACCTCTAAAAATGGTAACATGGACTATGTGGTTTCCTACATCTATGATAAAGCCGAAAGGGAGCAGCGACGCAGCGAACTTGAGCATTTGAATTTGAGACTTATGAGTCGTCAGGAAGCTGAGAAGGTAATCGAAAGAGCAAGCAAACGAGCGGGAGTACATATCAAGCCATTGACCTATTTTGACCGTTCCATATTCACCGGACGACATATGGACACGGCTGAATATAATATATATGCTCAGCCTGTCCGTAATGCGGTCAATTCTCTGCATGAAGTGAACCTGAGGACTGATTTTGGTTCTCTAATAATAGATTATATCCCCAGACCCGGTTTCGACTTCGTAAACCGTTATCTGGACCACCTTCAGGTATGCTGGAACACACTTGTCCGATATGTCTGGCAACTTATCACCATTTATGATGAACAGCAACGGTGCTTCTCCCATAAACTGCCGGAGATTCCGGCATCCTATCCGGCCCCTCTGAGAGACATGATGGAGCGAATGAAATTGGTTGTGGAAGGGGTCGGGTGGCTTGGTCTGGGACTTCCCCGTGAGAATATTATCGAGCCGCAGTTGGGCTATGCTTTGCGATACCTTATGATGAGTCTTCAAAAAGGTCAAGGCTGCGCTCACGGCCTCGTGGGTATATACGAGGTTGATAAAAGTTGATTCAGGACCACTAACTTGATCAGATTCGATAATGTATCAAAGACGTATCCCGGCAACGTAATGGCTGTAACAAACCTGTCCATGGAAGTAGCCGAGGGACAGACCGTTGTGCTTCTTGGAACGAGTGGCAGTGGCAAGACAACAACAATGAAAATGGCCAACAGGCTTATTGAGCCTACTTTTGGACATATTACCATCAACGGAATCAACGTTACGGATATAGATTCAATTCAATTAAGGCGGGGCATAGGATATGCCATCCAGCACATAGGGCTATTCCCACACATGACTGTTTCCGAGAACATAGCTGTTGTCCCCGGATTATTGAAGTGGGACAGGAACAGAATCTATCAGCGGGTCGATGAGCTGTTGACAATGGTCGGACTACCCCCTGATTTCAGGGACCGTTACCCCTCGCAACTCAGTGGAGGTCAAAAGCAGCGGATTGGCGTAGCAAGGGCCTTAGCTGCGGATCCTCCGATTGTCCTGATGGATGAACCATTTGGAGCTTTGGACCCGATTACACGCCAGCAGTTGCAGAACGAGTTTATTGAGCTTGAATCTAAAATTAAAAAAACCGTGATTTTTGTTACTCACGATATTTTCGAAGCCGTAAAAATGGGAGACCGAATTGCCCTGCTTGATAGAGGTGTCTTGCAGCAAATATCAACGCCGTTGGAACTCGTAACAAATCCCGCTAATGAATTTGTGGAACAATTCCTGGGGCAGCACAGGTTACAGCTTTCATTGTTAACAAAAACGGTTGAAAAGCTCTTTAACAAAACAAAAATAACACCACCACCAGCCAAAGGCAGGATACCGGAACGCTTTTTGCAGGTGAACAGCTCCCTTCTTGAAGCTGTCGATATGTTCAAAAGGACAAAAAAAGTAACATTACCTGTTTACGACAAAAATCAACATTTAGGCGATATTGATAAATCTCACCTGCTCGAGGCGATTACCCGAATGATTAATGGAAACGGAGGGAGCCGGTGAACCCAATAACGGCAGCAATTCAAAAGCTTGGGCCGGAGATAATAAATCGTACCCTTGAACATATTTATCTTGTGTTCCTGTCAATGGTTATCGCTGTTACCATAGCTCTGCCTTTAGGTGTTTATCTGTCTAAAAGCAATCGTTTGAAACTGGTCTCTGCTGTGATGGGTTTGGCGGGAATAATTCAGACCGTGCCGAGTTTAGCTCTTATTGCCTTTATTGTTGTCATCTTTGCAATCATTTCGCTTCCGACTATAGGAACAGTTCCGGCCATTGTGGCACTGGTATTATACGCATTGCTGCCGATACTTCGCAACACATATACCGGCATCCGGCAGGTTGACAAATCCGTTATTGAGGTCGCTACAGCTATGGGAATGAAACCACATCAGATATTGTTTTCGGTGGAGATGCCCCTGTCGTTGCCTGTAATAATGGCTGGAATACGAATTTCGACGGTTTGGACTATCGGGGTGGCAACACTCTGTGGACTTATCGGGGCGGGGGGACTTGGCGATCTGATAATAAAAGGGTTGCGTAGTATCCAGGTTGATTACTTACTGGCAGGAACCTTCCCGGCTGCAACTTTGGCCATAATATTTGACTGGGCCCTTAGCAGATTGGAAAAATGGCTCTCGCCCGCCGGCTTACGCGGTGGAGCGTCCGCTGAGAGGTAGTTTTTAACACTTATACCGATTTCAAGGCGATTTATGTTGGAATATCACACAATAATTTACCTTATGGCGACCGGCCTT
>Ga0180433_10008434_pt1 | contig 12817 bp, 9 predicted proteins | sample SS_ome_8_FD_132980 | JGI IMG/M metagenome (GOLD analysis project Ga0180433, IMG submission 132980) | Hypersaline lake sediment archaeal communities from the Salton Sea, California, USA - SS_1_D_1 metaG | ecosystem: Environmental > Aquatic > Non-marine Saline and Alkaline > Hypersaline > Sediment... | reverse complement strand
TTAGGTTCATTAGCAGAAAAAAACCCTAAAAACTTTATTCGTTTATATGAAAAAGGCTTAGCTGATAGTGATTCTGATGTGCGTAGGGGAACAGCTGAATCATTAGGTTCATTAGCAGAAAAAAGAGATTTTAAGCAAGAAAAGAAAATAGAGGCAGTTCTTAAGGATAAATACAAAATTTTAGAAAAAGAAATTATTTACTCTTATCAAATATTAGCCAATTTATTAAAAGACAAAAGAGATTTAGGCGAATTTATTCTTAGATATTTACCAGAACAAAAATCTATCAAGGAATTTTCAAAAGAAATTAATTCAGAATTAATAGAAGATAAAAGAACAGAAAATGTAGAGAAATTCTGGCAGAAAAATCAATTAGAATTAGCCAACTTACAATTATTTGATTTAAATCTTTCCACCCAATTAATTAGGCAAAATCTTAGATTGTTTGGCTTTACAAGATTAGAAAGATTTTTAAATACAGGCAGTTCTGTTTTATTTAATTCAGAAACTAAGAATAATCTAAAACAAATCACAGAACAATTAAAAGATATTGATCCAGAATCATTTTCTCGTTTGATCAATTTAGCAGATGCTTTTAATAGAATGAACTTAGAGCAAGAACTTAAAAAAGAAACAAAGGATATTTTATCTAAAAGACAAACAACGAGCAAAGAAACTATTCAGCAATTAGGTAAAACTCTTTTAACTAAGTTTACCGAGAAATTGAACATTAAAACAGAAACAATCCAAACAGATATTAATAAATGGAATTTAGAATATATTTCTAAATTATTTGAGGCAGAAAAAGAATTTAAAGAAGAAGATAATGAATTTCTTAAATTAATAATGAAAGTCGAATTCCAGGAAAAAAACTTTAAAGAGGTTTTATTGGGTAATTATCAAGAGAATTACAATGAAGATGAACAAGAATGGTTAGAACAAATAGAAGAATATACTAATAAAGTCAAGAAAGAGTTTAGAGAAAAAGATATAGATTTTGATAAATGGTTTAATTACAATAAAACAAAAGAATTTAAGATTGGCTTATCTCCAGAAATGCAATCAAAAAAGAAAGAATCTTTTTCTAGTGAATTACGAGAAATAATAGTTAATCTATTAGGAAGCTACAAAGAAAAGAAAAATGGTCTTTTATCTCAAGGTAAATCCAAAGAAGTTTTTAATACAGTATTTAAAAAATATGGCATACAATTTAGACAAGGAGAATTTTATCACCCTCAAAAAGGCAAGTTAGATTTAAAAGACATAGACCCAATATTAGGAGATTTTAATAAATTTATTGAAGAAATATATAATCAAGAAAAAAACAAAGAAACAAAAGAACAGATAGGAACTAATTTATCTCATTTACAAGACTTGAAAACAAGGCTGCCGGAATTAAGTAAAGAATTAGCTAAAAGAGGATATCATTTATTAATTAAGCCATGGGACAGAAATCCAGGTTATGATATATTCCAGGGAAATTATACCCACTGCTGTATTGCAGTAGAGAATTTTAACAGAGGAGCTATTTTAGATTATTTAAGCGATGCAGGAATGCAAATTGTAGAGATTAAAGATGAAACAGAAGACAAAACAATTGCCCAGACATACATTTTTTTTGCAGAAGACAGTCAAGAGAGAATCAATTTAATTTTAGATAATGTAGAAATAAACAGCGACTATTCCGGCTTAGCTAATGATATTCGTAAAAATCTATTTGAATATTTAAAAGAATATTCTTTAAATGTTTGTCCCAAAACTAAAAGAATACTATTAGGAACTGCATATAATGATATTGAAACCTCTGATTTAGATGATAGAAATATTACTTTAAGAAAAATAGGCGGTTCTTCAAGAAAAACAGAATACTTAGATGCCTTTGGTTCTGCCTGGGTAGATCCCGACAAAGAAACTAATAAAACTCTACATTTAGTAGCTGAAGATTTCAAGAAAGAAAAGACAATAAAAGAAAAAGAATCAAGCGATAGATATATTATTAAGACAATAGAGGAACTAAATGAAGACATATTAAATCAAATATTAGAGGTAGAACAAGCCAGTTTTCCAGAAGAAATGCAATCTGATAAAGAAGATTTGAAAGAAACTTTAGAAAACAAAAAAGGAATACAGCTCATTACTAAAAACCAAGAAAATGAAATAGTTTCTTATCTTTCTTCCAAGCCACTAGAAGATACTTATGAAGAATTAAAGGATTATGATACAAAATTAAAGTTAGAAAAAGATGTTTTGTATGTGGAATCTATTGCCACCAAGCCGGAAAATAGAGATATTAGAGTTTTTTTAAGAACATTAAACACAATAAAAGAACAAGCTAAAGAAAGGGGGTATAAAAAAATATCTGCTCATGTCAGGGTTCAGAATAATCTTTCCAATTTGCTTCAGAAAAGAGGTGCTAAAAAATTAAGAACAATAGATAATTGGCATAATTTCGGAGAACCATTTGATTATTTAGAGATAGGAATATAAAATGAACAGAAACCAGGTTTTAAAATTAGTTAAAGAAAAAATTAGTAACAATAATCTGATTAAGCACTGCTTATCAGTTGAGGCGTGTATGCGAGCTTTGGCAAATCGCTTTGCTGAAAATCAGGACAAGTGGGGAATAGCTGGTTTATTACATGATATTGATTACGAAGAAACAAAAGATAATCCAGAAAAACATTCTTTAGTTGGGGCAGAAATGTTAAAGGAAATGGGAGTAGAAGAAGATATTTGCCAAGCAATAAAAACTCACAATGAGATACACGGCATTGAACCGGAAAGTAAAATGGCAAAAGCGCTTTTTTGTGTTGACCCTCTAACCGGCTTAATTATTGCCTCCACATTAGTTCTTCCGGAGAAGAAATTAACTAATTTGACTGTTGAAAATGTTTTAAATAGATTTAAAGAAAAATCTTTTGCTAGAGGAGCTAGCCGTGAAATAATTGCTAAATGTGAAGACATGGGGTTAAGCTTAGAAGAATTCGTAAAAATTTGTTTAAAAGCAATGCAAAATATTTCTGATAACTTAGACCTTTAAATAAAAAATTTTTACATATTTAGGTTTAAGTTTTTTATATTTTATATTTTATTTTTTATTTTGAAATATGCTTGACATCAAATATATTAGAGAAAATATAGACGAAGTAAAACAGGGCGTTAAAAACAAAGGCGCTAAAGTTGATATTGATAAGATATTAGGTTTAGACAAACAAAGAAGAGGCCTAATTCAAGAAATAGAAAATCTAAAAGCAGAAAAAAATAAAATTAGCGAACAGCGAACAATGAACAACGAACAGAAAAAGCACGCTAAAAAAATTAAAGATGAAATAAAAAAACTTGAACCCAAATTAGAAAAAATTGAAAAAGAATTTAATATCTTAATGTTAGAAATTCCGAACGTGCCCTTAGATGATGTACCGGTTGGTAAAGATGAAAAAGATAATTTAGTTCTAAAAAGTGTTGGTACTCGGCCAAAATTTACTTTTAAGCCGAAAAACTATCTAGAGATAGCGGAAAAATTAGATATTATTGATATTGAAAGAGCAGCCAAAATAGCTGGCAGCCGATTTGGTTATTTAAAAGGTGGAGCTGTCTTATTAGAGTTTGCTTTGATTCAATTGGCGTTTGACGTTTTAATCAAAGAAGGATTTATTCCTGTTGTACCGCCGGTAATGATGAAACCGGAAATGGCGGCAGGAATGGGCTATTTAGAGCAAACTGATGATGAAGAGGCCTACCTGATAGAAAAAGATAATTTATATTTAATTGGAACATCAGAGCAAGCAATTGGAGCGATGCATGCAAATGAAATTTTTCAAGAAAATGACTTGCCTAAAAGATATATTGCATTTTCAACTTGTTTTAGGAGAGAGGCGGGGTCATACGGTAGGGATACTAAGGGTATTTTGCGGGTTCATCAATTTGATAAAGTAGAAATGTTTAGTTTTTGTAAGCCGGAAGATTCCAAAAAAGAACATAAATTTTTATTGTCCCTACAAGAAGAGATGATGAAGCTTTTAAAAATTCCTTATCGGGTTGTTCATCTCTGTTCGGGGGATTTATCAGCGCCATCAGTTTCTACCTATGACATTGAATCCTGGATGCCAGGACAACCAAGCGTTACTGCCACTGAAAGGGGTGAGTATCGCGAAACTCATTCAACTTCTAATTGCACTGATTTTCAATCTCGCCGACTAAATGTCCGCTATAAACTCAAAACTCAAAACTCAAAACTCAAAACTGATTATGTTCATACTTTAAATGGAACTGCCTTTGCGATTGGCAGAACAATTATTGCGATTATTGAAAACTATCAACAGAAAGACGGAACAGTAAAAGTTCCTAATATACTTCAGAAATACATTGGTCTTAAGACCATCACCAAAACCACTAATTAGAAGTATTATTAGCCACTAATTTCACAAATTACATGGCCGAATTAATTTATCCAAAACTCAGTTATAAAATTGTTGGTATATTATTTAAGGTACATCGTGAATTGGGTCCAGGGCATCAAGAAAAATATTATGCTAGGGCATTGAAAATTGAATTTGACAGACAAAATATAAAAGCCATACAAGAACATCCTATTGATTTAAAATATTCCGGTAGTAAAATCGGTCGTCATTATTTAGATTTTCTTATTGAGGATAAAGTTGTTTTAGAAATTAAATCGGTCAAATATTTACATCCAAAATTTAAAAGACAAGTATTAGAATATTTAACATCAGGTGGATTTGAATTAGCTATCATTGCTAATTTTGGTACGCCAACAATGAAACCTATTAGGGTAGTGAATTAGTGTAATTTTAGTGTAATTTGTATGTACAAATTAGTGTGTTTAGTGATTTTATGAAGACCTGGATTGAAATAAACAAAAAAGCGCTTCAAAATAACATCAGTCAATTCAAGAAATTAATTGGAAAAAAGATAAAGTTAATGGCTGTGGTCAAATCAAATGCTTATGGCCATGGATTGATTGAAACGGCTAAAATAGTGATTAATTCCGGAGCCGACTGGCTGGGAGTTGATTCAATTGATGAAGCAATTAAATTAAGAAAAGCGGGGATTAAAACCCCGATTTTAATATTGGGTTATACATTAATTTCTCGTTTAGCTGATATAGTAAAATACAATCTAAGGCAGACAGTTTATAGCAAAGAAACAATAGATGAACTAGGGAAACAGGCGAAGAAACAAAAGAAAAAAGTATACGTTCATCTTAAAGTAGAAACCGGAACCTCAAGGCAGGGATTAGAGAAAGAGGAACTTTTGGAATTAGCAAAATTTATAAAAAAATATCCTCAAATTAAAATTGAAGGAGCGCATACCCACTATGCTAATATTGAGGATACCACCGATCATACTTATGCCAAAAAACAGCTTAATAGATTTAAACAGGCAATTGGTCTTTTAGAATCAAATGGTATTGAAGTTCCGATTAAGCATACTGCTTGTAGCGCAGCAATAATTTTATTTAATGAAACTCACTTTGACATGGTTCGCTTAGGTATAAGTATGTATGGTCTTTGGTCGTCTAAAGAGACATTTGTCTCAGCCAAAGAAAAGAGTCGTAAAATAAAACTTGAACCAGTTTTAACCTGGAAAACAAAAATTGTCCAAACAAAAAGGATAAAAGCGGGCACCCCAATAAGCTATGGGTTAACTGAAAAAGTTGCTCACAATTCTAAAATAGCTATTTTACCCGTTGGATATTGGGACGGATATGATAGAAAACTTTCTGGCGTAGGCAATGTTTTAATTAAAGGTAAAAGGTGTAAAATATTAGGCAGGGTTTGTATGAACATGATGGTGGTTGATGTTGGGCATGTCAGGAAGATTAAATTGGAAGAAGAGGTAGTTTTATTGGGAAAACAGGGCAAAGAAGAAATTGCCGCTGATGAATTGGCCCAAAAAATTGGAACCATAAACTATGAAGTAGTAACCAGGATAAATCCGTTGATTCCGAGAATAATGGTGTAGTTTTATTAGCCGAAATATATTTTCTTAAAAAATCAGCGTTTGATCTGCGTTGCTATCAGCGTTAGATCAGCGATGTTGCGAAGCAACATGAAAAAAAGTCAACTACGTTATAGTAGAGGATATAAATTAAAAAAGCATTCTTATCAAAAACGGTCATTAGAAACAGGAAAATTTCGGAAAATTATATTAATTTTTACCTGGGTTCTGTTTTTAATTTTGGCCTTAAGCTATGTTTTGTTTTTTTCTCCTATTTTTGAAATCAAAGAAATAAAAATTTCTGGTGATTATACCATTGAAGATGAAGAAATTTACAATACTCTAAATGATATTTTAGATAAAAAGATATTAATATTTTTTGACCATAATAATATTTTTCTTATTCAAAAAAACAGTTTATTTAAAACCTTAAATAAAAATTTCCCTCAAATATTATCAATTAAGATGAATAAAAATATTATTAACAAAACACTTGTTTTAAATATCATGGAGCGAAGAGAGGTCGGGATATATTGTGAGGGAAAATTTGCACCACTTGAACCACAAGAAAATGAATCTGCTGCGTTGGAATATTCGCAAGGAGAATGTTATTACATTGATGTTAATGGGGTTATTTTTGAAAAAGCGCCCCAAACCAGTGGAACATTAATTTTAGTGATAAAAGACCTATCTCTTGTTGATGCTAAAATTGGAGAATCAATAATAGGTCCCGAGTTGTTAACTGAACTAATAAATCTCAGGATTTACTTGTCCGATCAATTAAGCTTAAAGGTGGTTGATTTTGTGATTGATTCAAATATTTTAAAAGAAATAAGAATTAATACCAATGAAGGTTGGTATCTTTTACTTGACCCCTCTCGTTCGTTACTAGAGCAGGCCGAAGATTTGCGCCTTGCCTTGGATGAAAAAATTAAAGATGAACGATCAAACTTAAAATACATAGATTTGAGAATAGAGAATAGGGTGTATTATAAATAAAAAACAACGAACAACGAACATTGAACAATGAACAACAATAATCCTCTAGTCAAAAAATCTGATAAATTAGCCCTTTTAGTTTATAAAGCTGTTAGAGAATTTCCCAAAGATGAAATATTTGGATTATCTTCTCAACTAAAGCGGGCTGTTTTGTCCGTTCCATTAAATATCATAGAAGGATATTCTCGTAAAACTAGTCAAGCCTATCAAAATTTTTTATATATTGCGTACGGTTCACTAAAGGAAACAAAATATTTACTTTATTTTGCACATAGAGAAAATTATATGAAGGTAAACACTATAAAGAGATAACAGAATTAGCAGAGGAAGTTGGTAAAATGTTATGGACAAGTATAAAAACAATAAATAAAAAAATAGATAATTATAACAAAAACTAAAAAGGACCGATTGGTCCTTTTTTCATTGTTCACTGTTCACCAATAACACTACTGTTCATTGCTCATTGTTCACTGTTCACCAATAACACTACTGTTCATTGCTCATTGTTCACTGTTCACTAATATAGTATACAAAAATTGAATTTCCAATTACTTCAATGGGTTCGTATTTATTAAGCCACATATAAAAATCTGTTGGATGATCCCAGCCCTTAGTTGGAGTCGCTCTTCCTTGTTGCAAGAAAGTTGCTGAAATGGCTAACCAGCTACCTTTGGCTTCTTCTGGGTTTCGGTCTCCCCACCACGGCTCAAATTTATCTCCTAAATAATATTCCGCCGTTGCTCCGCCAAAATAATCAACTTTTATTTTTTTAATATTATTTTCTTCAACCCAGTTAGTTAACCGTTTTAAGTCCTGCCCCCAGTCAAGATTAGAATCAGTAACATACTTGTATCCATTCTTTGCTCCGCCGACAAGCTCATTAAAATAAGTTAAATAGTAAGGGAAAACAGATAGAGAGCTAAAGGCATACCAGGCCAACAAAACAATGAACAATGAACAATGAACAATGAACAATTTTTTCTTTGTTTTCAAAAAAGAAAAAATTCTATTAATTTGGCCGGAGATGAGGAGATAAACAAACGGAAAAGTGGGTAGTATATGACGGACACCAATATTAAGATTACTGGTTATACTGCTTGCCCAGTAAACACCCAAAAATATCAGCATAGAATATTCCACAAAATATTTTTTAATATGCTTAAATATATGGGAGGCAGAACCCCTCACATATTTAAATTTAAATTGCCAGGCCAAGAACAATAAAGCAATAATTGTCAAAATGTGGAGGGTAAGCGGAGTTTTTATAATATAAACAGTGGGAAAGTAATGGCTCCATCCTTTATTTGTGACATCCCCTAAGAAAAATGTTGTGTTTCCGCCGGTTGCTCTTTGAAATACCATAAAAAGGCCTAAAAAGTATTGAGCGTATGGCCGTAATATTGGTTTTTCTGCCATCCAAACCAATACTTTATTAACTGGCTTTAATGGAAATTGTGAAGATATAAAGTCAGTATCAGAAATTTGTCTTTCTGCGGGATAATTCCAGACATGAAAAGCATACACGGGGTATATAAGAACATAACCAACAATTAAAACAAGAACAAATTTCCAGATATATTTCCAGAATCTTTTTTTGTTTATAATTATCCAGATTAGTAAAAGTAAACCAAAATAGGGGACCAATAAAAATAATGAAAATTTAAGTAATTGAGCAATGCCAAATGCAATCCCAGCTAATATCAAATGCTTGGTTGTGCTTTTTTTAAACCATTTTATAAAATAATAAGTGGCAATAAAAAAACCGACCGCTGCGCCTACATCAGTGGTTACATAACGGCCGTGGGCAATAAAGGTGGGAGAAAAAGAATATAAAAACAAAGCCAGAAGTCCAATTCTTGAACCATACAATTCTTTGGCCCATTGAAAAATATAAATTCCTAAAATAAGTAAAATTAAAATCATTGCTATTCTGGACCAAAAAATAATTTGATCAGCATTATTATCAGATTGGTAAAGAAACTTAAAACCAAAATCCCATTGCCCATTAACCTTATTTTGCCAGGCATCTATTTCACTGGGGAAGTTAATATTATCAATAAATAATAAAGGAACTGCAGATAAGTCTTTTAGTAAAGGAGGATGTTCAGGGTTAAGCCGCATATCTTTTTGGGTTAAATAAGAATAACCTGCTGGAATATGAGCTACTTCGTCCATAATTGCTGATTCGTCTTTCATGCTTAAAATAGCCACACTTACCATTGTAAGTAGTAACAAAAAGGCGATTAAATTTGTGGTCTTTTTACGCATAGTAACCTTATTTTACCATAAATTATTTTTTTTGTATTGTGGATATAATTTTGTTGTGAGTAAACATTATTTATGCTATATTACCTATAGAAGCAAACAAACGCAGACAGTAACGCAGATTTTTGCAGAATGTTTATTTCTGCGTTAATCCGCGGCAGAGGGGCAAAGCCGAGTCTGACTCGGCAAAGCCACGTCAGACGGGGCAAAGCCGAGTTAGACTTGGCGGAGCGACGATAAAAATCAGCGTTATGTCCGCTTTGTTGCGAAGCAACAATGATACAACCTAAAAAAACAAAAGAAATTCCTAAAGTTCATAGTGAAATTAATGAATTAGAAGGAAGGTTAGCAGAAAAACGAGCATTAGAAGAACGTAGAAAAGAAGCAGCGGATAAGCACGACAAGGAAATAATCCGAGAAATTATTAAAGAAAAAATAGAAAAACCAATTCAAGCCGAACCAACGGGAAAAATTTCGCCTACCGTTCCCGCCAAAAAAACAATTATTAAAAAAGCCAAGGCAATAAAAGGCGAAGAAAAAAAGAGGCAAATTCAACTGCTTACTGATTTGGCGTTTGAAAAAGGAGTAGCTCATGCTACTGAAGTGGCTCAAAAATTGGAGGACCCTTATATTTTAGACGAATTTCACGACGCTTTAACGGATGAATTATATAATTATTTAATTGAACAGGGAAAATTAAAACAAGTTTGATTTGGCAACACTGATGGGTGCAGTAAAATGTCTGCGTAAATCAGCGTATTTATCTGCGTAAGTCAGCGTTGTCGCTATAGCGACAATATGGAGACAAACACTATTATTTGGATTATTGTTTATGTTTTAATTGCTGCGGTAGTGGTTATAATTTTTATTGCGGCATTTCAAGGTAGAATTTTACGCGGTCGTATAATTAGAGCTTTGAATATGAAGCTGTTTTTAGTAACCGTTCCAAAAGAATCTCAAAAAGGCGGTGACGAAAAAACCCAAAAATCGGAAAAAGAGATGATTGCTGTAGCTGAACAATTTCTATCTAATTTGGTTCAAGTAAAACATGAAAGCTGGTGGAGGCGATTTTATTATGGTCCACCCCACATTGTTTTTGAAATAGCAGTTCCTCATATTGGAGAGGAAATTTATTTTTATGTATCGGTTCCGAAAGGATTGGAAGATTTTGTTGAAAAACAGGTTCATGGATTTTACCCCAATGCTTCAGTTGAACAAGTAGAGGATTATAATATTTTTGCTCCCAAAGCTGCTGTTTCTGGAGGTTATTTAAGTTTAGCTAAAAAATATATTTTACCATTTAGAACCTATCAAAACTTAGAAGCCGATCCTTTGGGAAGTATTACCAATGCCTTAAGTAAAATAGTGGGGGATGCAGAAGGTGGAGCAATACAAATCGCTTTACGGCCAGCCAAAAAGGGGTGGGGGCAATTAGCTATTCAAACAGCTAAATCAATGGCTGAAGGAAAAAGTTTTGGGACCGCTATGGGTAGTCACTCTAAGGCATCTCAAGCTAGGGAATTTTTTGAAACGTCCAAAAAATCAGAAAAAGAAATGGAAAAACCCAAAAGTTTATCGCCAATAGACGAGGAAACTATGAAAGCGTTAAAAGAAAAGGCCAGTAAGCCCGGATTTGAAATCAATATTCGTTTTTTGACTTCAGCCGAAGTTCAAGAAAGAAGCGATCAATTACTTTCTCATATCAAGGGTAGCTTTGATCAGTTTGCTTCGCCAACCCTAAATTCTTTTGAATTTCATGATCTCAAAAAGAAGGGTCTAAAAAAACTTATTTATAATTTTTCTTTTCGTCTTTTTAATGAAACCCACAAAATGATTTTAAATAGTGAAGAATTAGCAAGCATTTTTCACCTTCCTTTGCCCACCCTGGAAACTCCTCGGATAAAGTGGCTGAAAGCCAAGCCAGCTCCAGCTCCAGCAAACCTACCAGAAGAAGGATTGATTTTAGGAAAAAATGTTTACAGGGGAGAGGAAAGAGTTATTAGAATTCAAGATGATGACAGGCGAAGACATCTATACACTATTGGTCAAACTGGTACCGGTAAATCGGTTTTTATGGAAAACATGATTCGTCAAGATATTCAGAATGGTAATGGGGTGGCTGTTTTAGATCCGCATGGCGATTTAGTAGAAAAGCTCTTAGGTTTTGTGCCAAAAGAGCGCTTAGAGGATGTGGTATACTTAAATCCGCCTGATTTAGAAAGGCCTATTGGTTTAAATATGCTTGAATATAATCCTCAATATCCCGAACAAAAAAGTTTTGCGGTAAATGAAATGATTAATATATTTGATAAACTTTATGACTTAAAACAAACCGGGGGTCCTATGTTTGAACAATATGCTCGTAATGCGATGCTATTAATAATGGAAGATCCAGCCTCTGGCTCAACCCTTCTTGAAATTCCTCGCGTTTTAGCTGATTCAGAGTTTAGAAAATATAAATTGGAGAAATGTAAAGATGTTACAGTAAAAAATTTCTGGGAAAAAGAAGCGGAAAAGGCGGGAGGAGAAGCCGCCTTAGCAAATATGGTTCCCTACATTACCAGTAAAATGAACATGTTTTTAACTAACGATATAATGCGGCCAATTATTGCCCAACAAAAAAGTTCTTTTGATTTTAGAAAAATAATGGATGAAAAGAAAATACTTTTAGTTAATTTAACCAAGGGAAAACTTGGTGGGCCAAATAGTTCTCTTTTGGGTTTGATTATTACCGGTAAATTATTGATGGCCGCTCTTTCAAGGATAGACATTCCCGAAGAAAAAAGAAGCGATTTTTATCTTTATATGGATGAATTTCAAAACTTTACTACTGAAAGTATCGCTACTATTTTAGCTGAAGCCAGAAAATATAAACTGTGTCTAACTATTGCCCATCAATTTATTGGACAGTTAGACGAGAAAATTAAAGATGCGGTATTTGGAAATGCCGGTTCAATAGCTTGTTTTAGAATTGGAGCAGAGGATGCTGAATTTGTGGTAAAACAGTATGAGCCCGTATTTTCACAACAGGACCTAATTAATATTGATAATTTTAATGCCTATATCAAATTATTAATTAGCGGACAAACAACTAAACCATTTAATATTATCACTTATCCGCCGGAAAAAGGAGATTCAAAAACAGTAGAAATGGCAAAGGACTTCTCTCGTTCTAAATACGGAAAAGACAAGGCCTTGGTTGAAAAAGAAATTTTGGAGCGCTTTAAAGTTGCAGAAACAGAAACAGAAGAAAACGATGAAGAAGATCTTATTCCCAAAGAAAACGCCCGTTAAACTTTATTATTCGCATTTAATTCGTAGATTCGTATCGTATTATGGAAAAATTAGAACCAACATTTCAAACAAAAGAGCAAAAGCAGGAAAAGCCCCAATATAAAATTGAACTGGAAGAAAGACCTCATCCACTAAAGGGAGAATCTTCAGATAAATGGCTAAAAAGAATTGGCGGGCCCAATATTAAAGTATCGGAATCCTTAGAAAAATGTTCTAAGTGTAAGGATTTTATGTTATTAAAAAAACATTCTTGCGAACCAACAAAGGCGCAGCAGAAAAAAACTCCACTGATTATTGA
>Ga0180433_10008433_pt1 | contig 12817 bp, 16 predicted proteins | sample SS_ome_8_FD_132980 | JGI IMG/M metagenome (GOLD analysis project Ga0180433, IMG submission 132980) | Hypersaline lake sediment archaeal communities from the Salton Sea, California, USA - SS_1_D_1 metaG | ecosystem: Environmental > Aquatic > Non-marine Saline and Alkaline > Hypersaline >... | reverse complement strand
CCAGAATCTGGCCGAGGTCGTGTCCGTCAACCACGATGACGTGCCAGCCGAAGGCGCGCCATTTCTCGTCCACAGGCTCGGTGTTCATGATCTCATAGGTCCAGCCATCGATCTGCTGTTGGTTGCGGTCGATGATGGCAACCAGGTTGTCTGCCTTGAAGTGGGCCGCGGACATCGCCGCCTCCCACACCTGCCCCTCCTCACACTCGCCGTCGCCGAGGAGGACATAGACGCGGGAGTCACGTCGGTCGAGCCGCGCGGCGAGCGCCATGCCAACGCCCATGGACAATCCCTGCCCCAGTGAACCGGTGGACACCTCAACCCCCGGGGTAGCGGTCACGTCGGCATGACCCTGCAACCTGCTGTGGAGCTGGCGAAGGGTCATCAATTCCTCAACGGGGAGATAGCCGGCCTCGGCAAGGGCGGCGTAGAGCAATGGCGCGGCATGTCCCTTGCTCAGCACGAAGCGGTCGCGGTCGGCCCAGCGAGGGTTTTTGGGGTCGTGTCGCAGGTGGTTGAAGAAGAGAGCAGTGACGATATCCGCCGACGAAAGGGAGCCGCCGGGATGACCGCTGCCCGCCCTGGCCGTCATCCGAATAATGTGACGGCGCAGCGTCTTCGCCATTTCTTTCATCTCATCTACAGAAAGAGGGTGCGCTACGTTTGCAGACGAAACAGCCTCGGCTGCCGGAGTCGGTGCCGAGGCTGGATTCTCCGAAGCTTCCCTCTTGTCACCTCGCCGTGATGCGGGCAACTCAGACCCCCTCTACCTCGGAACGCTACCCTACTATATCGCAGTCTCGACGGCATGTCCAGAGTCTTCCGACACGAATTCCCCCGTTTTTCGTTCCCCTGTCCCGCTTGACCCAGAGCGTGGTTGGGCCTACAATCCAACGCGTGATCATAGATTTCCACGTGCACATCGTCCCTCCCTGGATGAGGGAGCGCCGTCAGGAGTACCTGGGACGCGACCCGATATTCGACCACCTCTACGCCAACCCCAAGGCGAAGCTCGCCACCGCGGATGAAGTCGTTGCCAGCATGGACCAAGAAGGCATCGACGTCTCCGTCGCCTGCAACATCGGCTGGACGAGCCATGAGCTGTGCCGTGAAACCAATGACTACGTGATGGAGGCGGTGGCCCGCCACCCCACGCGCCTCATCGGCCTCGGCGCCATCCAACCCGCAGCCGGAGACGCCGCTGTCGAGGAGATGGAGCGCTGCGCCAGGGGAGGCCTGAGGGGCATCGGCGAGCTGAGGCCCGATGCACAGGGGTTCGACCTGGGGGACGAGGCGACCATGGCCCCCATCGCCGAGGCAGCGGTCCGCCACGGAATGCTGCTGCTCACCCATGCCTCCGAGCCCGTGGGGCATGAGTACGCCGGAAAGGGCGAGGTCACCCCCGACATCCTCTACCGGTTCATCCATCACTTCCCGGACGTGCGGTTCGTCTGCGCCCATTGGGGCGGCGGCCTTCCCTTCTATGCCCTGATGCCCGAGGTGGCGGAGGCTCTGCAGAACGTCTACTTCGACACCGCGGCGACACCGTTTCTCTATCGCCCGGAGGTATTCAGGTATGTGGCCGACATCGCCGGGGTCGACAAGATCCTGTTCGGCACCGACTATCCGCTGATGCCTCAGAGCAGGGTGATCAAGCAGCTCCGCTCCCTGGAATTGGGGGAGGAACGGGAGGAACTGATACTGGGGGGGAATGCAAGGAGGCTTCTTGGCCTATGAGCGAGCAGATTCGAGCTTTCATCGCCATCGAGATGCCCGATGAGATCAGGGCCGGTCTTTCCTCTTTGCAGGCGAAGCTGAGACCAGGCCAGCACCCCTACGTGAAATGGGTGCACCCTGAGGGCATCCACCTCACTCTGAAGTTCCTCGGCAACATCCGCCGCGACCAGGTGTCTCCCATAGAGGAGGCTATCTCACAGGCCTCCACGGGCATCTCGCCGTTTCAGCTTCAACTCGGCGGCCTGGGCGCCTTCCCCAATCTTGGCCGGCCGCGGGTTGTGTGGGTGGCAATGACCGGGGACCTGGAGCGGCTGGCTGCACTGCAGAGAGGCATTGAGCAGGCTCTGGTCCCGCTGGGTTTCGCCAGGGAATCGCGCCCCTTCGCGCCTCACCTGACCCTGGGGCGGCTCAGGGAACGGGCATCCCCGGAGGAGCGGAAGAGAATCGGGGAGACGGTCGAGGCCACCGAGCCTGAGGATACCGCTGCGATGGAGGCTCGTGAGGTCAGCCTGATGCGCAGCACGCTGACGCCGCGGGGCGCCATTTACGACTGCATCGCCACGGTTGAGTTGTCTAGTAGCTTGCCAACAAGCTGAGGTTTGGTGTATACTCAATGCCGATTCTAGGATGGGAGGTGGTTCTTGGAGAACAACTCGATGCCCAAGTGCCTGAAGTGTAACACTGGTGACCTGGTTCCCCTGTCCGACTTCGGTGGACAGGGAGCGCCCATACACTACAAGGCCTGGGTTTGCACCAATCCAGACTGTGGTTTCAACATAAAAATTCGAAACGGCGACATCTATGTCAACGAGCCGATTCTTAGTGGCGTAGGGCATAACCCCCGGCCCCGCTGATTGAAGAGACTTTCACTTACAAGCCTTAGGCAATAGGCTCATTAGCCGGACAATATCACTGAAACAGATCAAAGGGGTGTCTCTCGACCTCCTCTTTCCTGCCAGTTGTGTTGGTTGTGGGGCGAGAGGTGCCTTTCTTTGTGTTTCCTGTGCGACGGTCTTGCCCCGTCTCAAGCTGCCGCTGTGCGCAAGGTGCGGAAAGTCCATTGCGTCCGGCATTGTCTGCGCGGACTGCGCCAATCGTCCGCTGGAGATCGACGGCATACGCTCCGTCTTCCGCTTTGAAGGCACAGTGCGCCAGGCGATCCTGCAGTTCAAGTACAAGAACGTGAAGGCCCTGGCTGCCCCCCTGGCGGCGCTCATGGAGGAGTACTTGCGCGGTCATCCCCTCCCCGCCGCTGTCCTGGTACCTGTCCCCCTTCACCCTCGCCGGTTGCGGGAGCGTGGATACAATCAGTCGCTCCTGCTGGCAAGGGAGCTGAGCAGGCTTGCCGCGCTGCCCATAGCTGAGAAGACGCTGTTCCGGCTCAAGAATACGCCGGCGCAAACCAGAACCCACAGCGCCGGTGAACGGCAAAGGAACACCGCCGGCGCTTTTGCCTGCCGCAACCGGCTGCTGCGGGGCAGGCAGGTCCTCCTCATAGATGACGTGTGTACCTCCGGCGCCACCCTCAGCGCCTGTGCCCATGCCCTCAAAGCGGGGGGCGCCAAGTCGGTGTGGGGCCTGACGCTGGCACGAGAGACGTGGTAAGCCGGGGCCGTTGACGGGAAACGGCACGGTGAAGTAAACTAGCCGTCGCCGCAGGCTCTGAAGCGACCGAATGGGGGCTGGTGGGTTCGATACGATGTGGGGCATTATTGCATTCGGAAAGGCACGCCAGGGCACTGCGCGCGGTTCTTTTTTCGGTTCAAGGAGCGCCATGAGTCAACTAGCCAATACGGACCCTGAGATCGGCGAAGCGATACAGCGGGAGCAACAGCGACAGAGGCGGAACATAGAGCTCATCGCCTCGGAGAACTATGCCTCCAAGGCGGTGCTCGAGGCTCAGGGCTCCGTGCTCACCGACAAGTACGCCGAGGGCTATCCCGGCCGCCGCTATTACGGGGGATGCCAGGAGGTGGACGTTGCCGAGGACCTGGCGAAGGACCGCGCCAAACAGCTATTCGGAGCTGAATACGCCAACGTTCAGCCCCACAGCGGGGTCCAGGCGAACATGGCGGCCTACTTCACCCTCATCGAGTGTGGCGACACCGTCATGGCGTCGCGACTGGACCATGGCGGCCATCTCAGCCACGGCAGCCCGGCAAGCTTCTCCGGCAGGCTGTACACCTTCGTCTCCTACGGGCTCGACCGTGAGACGGAGCTCCTGGACTACGATGAGATCGAGCGCCTGGCTCTGGAGCACCGGCCAAAGCTCATAGTAGCCGGCGCCAGCGCATATCCCAGGGTTATCGACTTCAAGCGCTTCGGCGAAATCGCCGAGCGCGCAGGGGCACGACTGATGGTGGACATGGCCCACATAGCGGGGATAGTAGCCGCCGGTCTGCATCCCTCCCCCGTCCCCTACTCCGACATGGTCACTTCCACCACCCACAAGACGCTGCGGGGACCCAGAGGCGGCTTCGTCCTGTCGAAGGCTGAATACGGCTCTCGTCTGGACCACGCCGTCTTCCCCGAGACACAGGGAGGGCCCCTGATGCACGTCATCGCCGCCAAGGCGGTGGCCTTCGGCGAGGCGATGAAGCCCGAGTTCGTCGGCTATCAGCGTGCGGTGATACAGAACGCCCAGACACTGGCCGCGGAGCTTCAGAAGGGTGGACTTCGCATCGTCTCCGGAGGGACGGACAACCATCTCCTCCTCGTTGACCTTGCCGGTACGGGAATCACGGGAAAGAAGGCTGAGGAGGCGCTGGACTCCGTGTGCATCACGGTGAACAAGAACGCCATCCCGTTCGACACCAGCCCTCCGCAGGTGGCTCGCGGCATCAGGCTGGGAACCCCTGCGGTTACCACGCGCGGCTTCGGCCCCGACGAAATGAGGCAAGTCGCCGGTCTCATCCTGAAGACCCTGGCTAACGTGGACAAGGCGAAGGTCCTCGACGAGGTTCGTGAGGAGGTGGCAGGGATGACCTGCCGCTTCCCGGTGCCCGGTCTGGATTAGTTGTTGAGATAGTCTTTTCGTGCTATAATTGCCGACATGGAAGCAGCGAAGGTGGAAGGCAATCAACTGCGTGACTATGAGCTAGTCGTCATCATCAGCCCGGAGGTCACTGATGAGGACGTTCCCGCCGCTTTGGAGAAGATTAGCCAGTTCATAACCGACAGGGGTGGTGCAATCACTGAGGTCAATCAGTGGGGTAGGAGGAAGCTCGCCTATCCCATACAGCAGTTCCTGGAAGGCAATTATGTGTTGACGCAGTTCAAGATTGAGCCAAAGATGACAGCAGAGCTGGAAGCAAGCTTGAGGCTCGCCGAGGAGTTCCTGCGTCACCTACTGGTAAGACTGGGTGACTAGGGAGAAGGAGTTTACGAGATGGCAAGCTTGAACAAGGTGATGGTTATTGGCAATCTTGGCACCGACCCGGAGATGCGATTCACCGCCGACGGCAACCCTGTGACTACCTTTCGCATCGCTGCCTCATGGACGTATACCACCCCCGAGGGTGAGAGAAGGCAAGAGACAGAGTGGTTCACCGTGGTTACATGGCGGAAGCTGGCGGAAACCTGCAACCAGTTCCTGGCCAAGGGAAGACGGGCCTATGTTGAGGGAAGGATAAGAAGCCATACCTGGGAGGGGCAGGATGGCCAGAGACGCTTCCGCAACGAGATTGTGGCCAACAGGGTTATCTTCCTTGATCGCCCCGGCGTGGCGCCCCTGCCTGAGGACGCCGCCGAAGAGGAACTCCAGCCGGATGAACTCCCCTTCTAGAGAATAACGATTGACGTAGGATAGGTGGCAAGCTCAATGCGAAGAAAGCCCACGAAGTCCAAACCAGGCGGCAGAGGCCGCAGGAGGTTTATCCCGAAGCGCAAGGTATGTTCCTTCTGCGTTGCCCACACTGCGACTATCGACTACAAAGACCCGGCGGCGCTGCGTCGCTACATCTCCGACCGGGGCAAGATTGAGCCTCGACGCCGGACTGGCACGTGCGCCAAGCATCAGAGAGCGCTGGCTATGGCAGTGAAGCGCGCCCGCTTTCTCGCTTTGTTGCCCTTTACCCCGGCCCATATCCGCAAGACCGGTGGTGTTGGCCTGCGAGACTGAAGACCCTCTTCAGCTCGAGGTCTTATGATTGATGGGTCCCACAGCGCCAAGGGCGCTCGCGCTTGATACGGAAAATGGCGAGGAAACCGAAGGCGCCCCTGCCCCGAGAGGTCACCAAGCGTCGTCTCGCCCGTTGGCAACAGGAGAGGCGCAGGCGCCGAATCACCCTCACCGTCGGCGTGACGGTCATCCTCGCCATCGTCGTTGTAATAATCTACGGATACTATGCCACCAGCATTGCCCCGGGAAGGGTGCGACTGGCCACGGTCGGGGGAACGCACCTTACCTCCAGTGACTACCTTACTACGCTGCGCCTGTCGCCCACGACGCAGACCTCTCCCCGAGACGCGATCACCGCAATGGTGAACTACGAGTTGATCCGCCAGGGTGCTGCCGAGTTGGGCCTGCAGGTCTCGCATAGTGAGATCATGCAGGAAATGCGCGAGAGCTTCACCAACGAGGAGGAAGAGGAGTTGAGCGACGCCGAGTTTCAGCGGCGCTATGCCGAGACCCTCAACTACTTGAAGGTAACCGCGGAGCAGTTCGAGGGCGCCATCGGCACGCAGCTCCTTGCGCTGAAGATAGAAGAACACCTGAATGGCACGGTGCCCGAAGTGGGAACGCCGCTGCCTCACGTCCATCTGCGAAGTGTCGATGTGCACACCGAGCCACAGGCACAGCAGGTGATGCAGAGACTGGAGGACGGGGAGGACTTCGCCTCCGTTACGGAAGAGTTCGACGGCGGCGACCTTGGGTGGTTGGCCGAGGGGATGATGAGCCTGGAGGTCGAGCAGTGGACCTTTGCCCAGGCAACCGCCAATGCGACGGAGTATTTCCCGCGGGACGAGGGCTACACCGTGGTCCAGGTGGTGGAGCCTGCCGAAGAGCGGCCGTTGGCTGACGAGGCGATGAGGCAAGGCCTGCAAGACAATGCACTGGCCCATTGGTTTGAAGTACAATGGGATGAGAAGGTGACCTGGCAGGCGGACGACGCCAGGCTTGAGACCATCTACATGTGGGCGATGGACCAGATCGGCACTGGATCAGATTGAGGCGTGGGGGGATGAAATGGGGAAGAGGGACGGCATCGGCATAGGGCTGTTGGGCTTCGGGGTGATAGGCGGCGCCGTGGCCAGGGTTCTCACTCAGCGGGCAGAGGTGCTCGCCCATGAGGTGGGCTGCCCGGTACGCCTGAGGAAGGTGCTGGAGAAAGACACCTCCAAGGCGACTGCCTCAAGGATGGACCCCGGTCTCTTCACCACCGACGCGGCAGAGGTGCTGGGCGACCCCCAGGTCGACATCGTTGTCGAAGCCCTCGGTGGGGAGAACCCCGCCTATGACTTCATCAAGGACGCCCTCGGCGCCGGTAAGTACGTGGTCACCTGCAACAAGGAGGTTATGGCCAAGCACGGGCCGGAGTTCGCGTCGCTGGCCGGAGAGAGGGCGGTTGACATTCTGTACGAGGCCAGCGTTGGCGGCGGCATCCCGCTCATCGCCCCCTTCAAGCAAGCCCTTCTGGCCAATGAGATCTCGGCGATCCACGCCATCATCAACGGGACGACGAACTACATTCTCACCCGCATGGCTTCGGAGGGTATGGACTTCTCCACCGCACTGGGCGAGGCGCAGCGGCTCGGCTATGCCGAGCCCGACCCGACCTTTGACATCGAGGCCATCGACCCCTGCTACAAGCTCACCATACTCGCCATGCTGGCCTTTCACACGCTTGTCCGCCCCGAGGATGTGTACCACGAAGGCATATCGCGTCTGTCGTCCCGCGACTTCCGCTACGCGCGGGAGCTGGGATATGAGATAAAGCTCCTCGCCATCGCCAAGGAGAAGGATGGCTCCATCGAGGTCCGCGTTCACCCGGTCTTCCTGCCCGAGGACCTGCTCCTGGCCAAGGTCGACGGGGTGTACAACGCGGTCCAAGTGGAGGGGGACCTTGTGGGGCGTGTTCTCTTCTATGGCCAGGGCGCCGGCCCTGCAGCCACATGCAGTGCGGTGTTCGCCGACATCATAGACGTGGGTCGGAGGATCAACCTCGGGGTGGGGCTCAGCCACGAGTTGAAACTTGATGCATCGAAGAAGCTCAAGTCCATCTCCGAGATCGAGACGCGGTACTACCTGCGAATGAGCACGGTCGACCGCCCGGGGGTGCTGGCCAAGATCTCGCGCATTCTCGGCGACCTGGGCATCAGCATATCCTCGGTGATCCAGAAAGAAAGCGATGTCTCGGCGGACGCGGCTGAGATCGTGCTAATGACATACCCCGCGGTGGAGAGCGCTATGCGGGAGGCGATGTCTGAGATCGAGCGCCTCGATGTGGTGCGGGAGATCTCCAACTTCGTCCGCGTCGAGGACTGAAGGAGGCGGACCGATGGGCTATCTCTCACCTGCGCTGGCCGTCAGGGATATGAAGAACACCATCGAGTTCTACCGTGACGTGCTCGGGTTCAAGCTGGGGCTGGTCTTCCCCGAGGCCGAGAACCTGCAGACTGCAGAGTATGCCGACCTGTCGAAGGACGGGATGGTGGTGATGTTCATACCGGCCAGGAACGTGGCCATTGGCAGCGAAGAGAAGCTGGGTGTCGGCGTCAACTTCTACATGGAGATCGACGGCAAGGTCGACGACTACTACGCTGAAGTGAAAGCCAAGGGCGCCAGGATAGTGGCCGAGATAAGGGACGAGCCGTTCGGCATCAGGGACTTCACCACCGAGGACGTCGATGGATATCAACTCACCTTCGTCAACCGGCTTCAGGGCGGCTAGTCCGCGGCACCGATGCCACGGGTCACCCTCAGGAATGGCTTTCCGCAGCACCAACGCTCGTTGGGCCGGTTGAGGGCCAGGTGACCACACTGTAATCGAGGAGTAGACTGTGAAACAAGGAGTGCTGGAGAGATACGGCGACCTGCTTCCGCTGACCCCCCAAACGCCCATCATCACCCTGGGGGAGGGAGACACGCCTCTGGTGCGCTCGCGGCAGATCGAGAAGGAGCTCGGGTGCCAGCTCTACTTCAAGCTGGAGGGCTGCAACCCCACCGGCTCCTTCAAGGACCGGGGGATGGTTGTCGCGGTGGCCAAGGCGGTGGAGGAGGGAAGCAGGGCCATCATGTGCGCCTCCACCGGCAATACGAGCGCGTCCGCGGCTGCCTTCGGGGCCCGCTTCGGGCTGCAGGCCATCGTGGTCATCCCCGAGGGCAGGATCGCCCTGGGCAAGCTGGCCCAGGCCCTCATATACGGGGCCAAGGTTGTCGCCATCGACGGCAACTTCGACCAGGCGCTCAAGATCGTGCGCACCCTTACCGAGAAGCACCCCATTACCCTGGTCAATTCCATAAACCCGTATCGCATCGAGGGGCAGAAGACCGCCGCCTTCGAGATTGTCGACGAGTTGGGAGATGCCCCGGACTACCTCTTCATCCCCGTAGGCAACGCCGGGAACATAACCGCCTCCTGGAAGGGATTCGTTGAGTATCACCAGGCGGGCCGCGCCAGCAAGAGGCCCCGGATGATGGGGTTCCAGGCGGAGGGGGCGTCGCCCATAGTCCACGACAGGGTGTTCGAGCACCCTGAGACGGTCGCGACAGCCATCAGAATCGGCAATCCAGCTAGCTGGAGGGGGGCAACCACCGCCCGTGACGAGTCGGGCGGTATCATCGACTCAGTGACGGATGAGGAGATCCTGCGCGCCTACCGGCTTCTGGCTCACCAGGAGGGCATCTTCAGCGAGCCGGCATCGCCGGCATCGCTGGCCGGCCTGTGGAAGGCAGCCGCAGGCGGCACGGACCTGGCGGGCAAGAGCGTTGTCTGCATCATCACCGGCACCGGCCTTAAGGACCCGGACGCGGCGGTGCAGTATGCCGAGCCGCCGGCGGTGCGCCCTGCTGACGTAGCCGCCATTGAGCAGGAGCTGGGACTGACGTAGGGCGATGGCTTGCGCCCAGGTGACGGCTGTTTTCCGTGAAAAGGAGGTTGCGATGGCCAAAGTCAGTGTGATAGGAGCAGCGGGCTACTCTCACCACTACCCCAAGCTGGCCACCATTGTCACCGCTCACGCAAAGGGGAAGGACAACGCCATGGCCGTGGCCTGGCACTCGTCCATCTCAGTGAACCCCCCGCTCTACGGGGTGTCCATCGCGCCGGGCAGGTTCACCTACGAGCTGATAGTGGAGGCCGGCGAGTTTGGGGTGAACTTCATCGCGATGGACAAGGCGGAACTGGTCGCCGCGGTTGGCGGGAGCTCGGGCAGGGCGGTTGACAAGTTCGAGAAGTTCGGGCTGGCGAAGGAAACGCCGCTCAAGACGTCGGTGCCCATACTGAGGGACGCATACGCCGCCTACGAATGCAGGCTGTTTGGCCACACGGCCTACGGCGACCATGTGTGGGTCGTCGGTGAGATACTGGCCACCCACTATGACGACGAGCTGTTTCCCGAGAAGCAGGGCCTCGATATGGGGCGATTCTCCCCGGCGCTCTACCTGGGGGCGGAGAAATACACCACAGTGGCGAACGATATCCTGAGACAACTGGACCGCAAGGTCTATGGGAAGGGCTGAAAGGAAGCGAAGTGGTCAATAGGAAGAAGATCGAGCAAGCAGTGCTCGACATGATCGAGGCCATCGGTGAAGACCCGACGAGGGAGGGCCTCAGGGACACGCCTCGGCGCGTCGCCGACATGTATGCCGAGCTTTTCGTGGGGCTGGACCTCGACCCCAAGCAGGAGTTGAAGGTGGGCTTCGACGAGGGCCACCACGAGATGGTGATCCTCAAGGACATACCCTTCTACTCGATGTGCGAGCACCATTTTCTCCCCTTCTTCGGGCTGGCACACGTGGGCTACATCCCCAAGGGACGCATTGTGGGCGCATCCAAGCTGGCTCGCGCCGTCGAGATACTGGCGAAGCGGCCGCAGCTTCAAGAGCGTCTCACCAGCCAGGTCGCCGAGGCCATAGTCGACGCCCTGGCCCCCAACGGCGTGGGAGTGGTGATTCAGGCTGAGCACATGTGCATGACCCTGCGCGGCGTGAAGAAGCCGGGATCGAAGGTAGTCACCCCCGCCATGAGGGGGCTCTTCCGCACCAACCCGGCGACCCGGGCCGAGTTCATGTCCCTGGTGCAGGGCCGATAGCCTACTCCTGATTGCGGAAGGACCACACCGCCAGGCCGGCCATGATGAGGCCGAACAGCGCCAGTATCGCCACATCCTCGCCAATGGACATGGTGTGGCCGAGTATGCTGATGCCGAGGGAAGGCGCTCCCTCCGCCGGCGTCAACACAGCCTGGCGCAGGGAATCCACGCCATAGCTCACCGGGTTCAGCCGGACCGGCACCCCCAGCCACGACGGCAGGCGCTCCACGGGAAACAGCGCCGGCGAGAGAAAGAAAAGTGGGAAAATCATGAGCTGCATGACGACCTGGAACGACTCCATGGTCTTGATGCGCGAGGCGATGAGGATTCCCAGTGACGTCAGCGAGAAGGCAAACACGAACATGAGCGGGATGAGCAGGAACACCTGTGCCACCGAGATGCTGACGCCAACAAAGGGGACGAAGACCAGCATCACCAGCCCCTGAGCGGTGGCGATGGTGGCACCGCCCAGGGCCTTGCCCACGGCCACGGCACCACGGCTGATCGGAGCCACCAGCACCTCCTTGAGGAAGCCGAACTCCCGGTCCCAGACGATAGAGACCCCTCCCATAATGCCGGTGAACAGCACCACCATGGCGATAATGCCGGGGTACATGTACTGGATGTAGTTGTAGTCAGTCGCCCCACCCATAAGGGCCAATCCCGACGACAGGCCGGTGCCGATGATCACCAGAAACAGGAACGGCTGGGCAAAGCTGGTGACCAGTCGCGCCCTGTCCCGCCAGAAGCGCAGGATATCGCGGTACCAGATGATGTACATGGCCCGCAGGTTGCTCAACCGAAGAACCTCCTGCCCCCCGCCTGACGCAGCGTGATCTGCCGCTTCATCGCCGCTTCTCCCCCAGCCTCCTCGCGGATCTCGCGGCCGGTCAGCTTGAGGAAAACGTCGTCCAGCGTCGGACGATGCATGCTGATGCTGCGAATCTCCGTCTCAAGGGCCCCGACCAGGCCGGGAATGAACTCCTCGCCGTTGACCACCTCGAAGCACAACCCGTCGCTGTCCCGTCTCGCCTCAATGTGGTGGTGTTCTCGAATCTCCTCAATCGCCCGGTCATCGTTCTCTGTCCTCAGAGTGATCACGTCCCCCCCAACGCTCCGCTTGAGAGCCTCCGGCGTGTCCAGGGCGACAATCCTGCCATAGTCTATGATGGCTATGCGGTCGGCTATCTCCGCCTCATCCATATAGTGCGTGGTGAGGAAGATGGTGATGTTCTCCTGCTTCCTCAACTCCAGGATGTAGTTCCAGATGTGATTCCTCGTCTGGGGATCGAGCCCCAGGGTGGGCTCATCGAGGAACAGTACCTTGGGGTGGTGCAACAGCCCGCGCGCGATCTCCAGGCGCCGCCTCATGCCACCCGAGTAGTTGCGCACTTCCTCGCCGCGCCGGTCCCACAGCTCCACCATCCTCAGCACCTCCTCTATCCGCTTCCTTGCCACGGCGCGGGGAACGTTGTACACGAAGGCATGGAAGCTCAGGTTCTGCAGCGCCGTCAACCTGATGTCCAGACTGGGGTCCTGGAACACCAGGCCAAGCGAGTTACGCACCTGGTTCTGCTGCCGTCTCACATCGTATCCGTTCAGCGTCGCCCCTCCGGACGTTGGCTTCATCAGGGTGCAGACGATGTTGATGGTGGTTGTCTTGCCTGCACCGTTTGGGCCGAGGAAGCCAAAGATCTAACCTTCCTCCACGTCGAAGCTGATATCATCAACGGCTACGATTGGGCCGAACTTCTTCACCAAGTGCTCTACTTCGATGACTTTGCCCATTGCAGCACTCCGGCTCCCACCGGTCTTCAAGTACGAT
>Ga0180433_10008432_pt1 | contig 12818 bp, 15 predicted proteins | sample SS_ome_8_FD_132980 | JGI IMG/M metagenome (GOLD analysis project Ga0180433, IMG submission 132980) | Hypersaline lake sediment archaeal communities from the Salton Sea, California, USA - SS_1_D_1 metaG | ecosystem: Environmental > Aquatic > Non-marine Saline and Alkaline > Hypersaline >... | reverse complement strand
CCGTCAAATACCTGTGTTAGTCCATCCTTGAGCATCACTTCCTCCTTGATTTTGTTTAACTGCGGAGAAAGTCTAACCTATATTCAATTTATAGCATTAATTTTTCATGCGTAGGCCCTGAGGTATTGAGAGCTTTCAGCGCGTTTTCATAACGAGATTCTTCAGCTTCAGTGAGAGCTGTGTGGTCAGCAAGGATCATCTGCATCTCAGCGATGAGCTTCTCACCATATTTCTTAGCGGACTTTTGCTTCTTAGCCTGCTTGGTCAACCTACCAAAAAATGTCTTTTCATATGTAGCGGTATCTGGAAATTGACCATTAAACGCGTTTTCAAATCCTTCCAACACTAACTTTAAAACATCTGTAGACATATCAATACCTCTAAAACCAATCTGCACAATAATTGAATTATTATTACACAACAATATTAAGAAACTATTAAACCGGACTTTTGTACCTGAAAACTGCTAAGTATATAGAATAATTGAAAAAAATTCAACACCAGGTAGTACAAAAAAAGCATCTGATGAACAAGAAAGGAACAGTAGTTCTATGTTACCATGACGACGTTACTATCAACCCACGAGCACACGATGCCAAACTGGCCTTGCCATATGCGGGCATGGATCATATGGATAGTCGCAGCGATCTTCTATGCCTATGAATTCTTCCTGCGCATATCACCCACGGTCTTAACCGCTGAATTAATGCGTGACTTCGGCATAAGTGCCGCGGCGGTGGGTACGCTTTCGGCGTTTTATTACTACGCCTATGCTTCCATGCAAATACCCGTTGGTATCATGCTCGATCGCTACGGCATACGTCGTTTATTGGTCTTTGCGGCGATCTTAGTCGCCATCGGCAGCATTCTCTTTTCATTCACTGGAAGCCTATGGGTTGCAAACCTTGGGCGCGTCTTCATGGGTGTGGGCTCCGCATTCTCATTTGTTGGCTGCATCAAACTCGCGACCAATTGGTTCCCAGCCAATAGACTTGCGATTGTTATTGGACTCACCAACATGCTTGGCGTATTCGGTGCCATAGGTGGCGAGGCACCGTTATCTTATTTCGTCGCCACATTCGGCTGGCGCCACACATTATTTATCGCTGGCATCATCGGCGCGCTTCTCGCCCTGCTCATCCAACTTATCGTGCGCGACAGTCCTCCTGAAACGGGTTGTGATCCTATCGTCTCACTCAGCAAAGAAGGCGAACCGCCATTACTCGAAGGTTTAAAACTTATTCTTAAATCGAAAGCGACCTGGCTTGCTGCCATTTACGGTTGTTTACTCGTCGCACCGATCGCTGCCTTCACAGAATTGTGGAGCGTGCCATTTTTAATGAGCGTCGACAATCTCACAAAATTTGAAGCATCACTTGTGTCATCTATAGTGTTTATGGGTATTGCTGCGGGTGGTCCCATCATTGGGTTTTTGTCTGGCTATTTTGGTACACGTAAACTCTTCATGTGGCTAGGCACTATCGTCGCGTTTATTACGATGATGTGTATTATCTTCATCGCGAACCTAGCGATGTGGCAACTTAGCATCTTACTTTTTAGTTTTGGTTTTGCGACTAGCAATATGCTACTTATCTTCACTATCAATGTAGAACAAAACCCTCATTGGGTTTCTGGCGTCGTTATTGGTTTTACAAACATGGTCGTCATGTTCGGTGGCGCAATCTTTCAACCGCTCGTTGGTCTCTTACTCGACTGGCAAAACAGTCCTACGTTCTTAACAACACATACTCACAGTGCACATGAGTTTCAACTTGCACTTGTCGTCTTGCCGTGTTGCCAATTAGTTGCGCTTGGTTTGCTTACGATGATGCGCGAGACGCTTGGTCAAGAGAATAGCATCAGTGACGGGCGCTAAGCCGCGCACATCGACTTTCGTATTACCAATCGAAGCATACAGCTGAGAAGAACTACCACCATCGAGATTCAGTGCATCACGACACTGCAATTTCTCACGCATAAACTTAGCCAAATCAGTGGTTGATAATGGATAGTGTTCCGTAACCAATAAAATAATATCACCGCGTTTCGTAATTCCAACTGCCGAACGCTCTGCTACACCGCGTTTAAGTGGTGGAATACGACCACCAACGAGTAACCTCGGTCCACCTTGCACGGCAAATTCGATATGGCGCGCTGAGCGGTAAGCACGCGGTGGTACGATGTGAGCGCGATTGTGACGAACATAAAAAATTCCCCACCAACTAATACCACGCAAAGGACTCAGCACTTCACCGTGACGAATACGTAGGCCTAACGGACGCAACGTTGGTGTAAAAAAGCCACCGTTGATAGCAAGCAACGCATCGGCCTGTTTCGCAAACGTCGCGACACTACTCGCCAAACGATGACGCTCACTCGCGAGCGCAACCGCTAAGCGATAACGTTTTAACGAGAAGCGAAAAGCATGCACACGCGCCCAAGGGTTCATCGCGAGTGGTTGGAAACGCTGATACGCAAGATCGGGGGCCAATGTTTGCCAGGCATCAGCGGCAAAGGCTATGTGGCTAAGTAACAAGCATAGGCTTGCGAGTAAACAGCGACGTATTGCCACGGATAGTTCCCCGTTGTGGTTATGTGGGCTTTGTTATGATGGCTAATGTGTGGCGGGAAGGCAAGGGGTTTGGGGTAAACCAGAGCATGCTTTTGCTAATACGATAGAGTAACTTGTGCTAACGCGCCAGGGTGCGGGGACGGGACTCGCCTAAACTGGCGCGCTCGAGCACATCCCTGTGTCGCTTGAGCAAAACCATCCATGGTTTTGCACAGCCAGTTTAGGCGAGTCCCGTCCCCGCACCCTGGCTCACTTTCGTGGCTTGCTTGTTTTGTTTAGTCTGGTTTTGTGGGATAGAGGTATTTCTTATCCCCTCTCCCCCAAGCTTGCTTGGGGGAGAGGGTTAGGGTGAGGGGGAATCTAAAAAATGCTTTGTTTTCCCGTGCCTTGTCCTTCCTTGGCACTCCCCTCCTTTTAGTAGCCTTACTTCTTAGATAGCTTTGCTAAGTAGGTTCTTTGTAGGCTGTAGAGTCTTACTATGCTGGCTACGAATAGAGTGACGAAGCTCATGATTAGGGCGAAATATATCCAGCCCATCATGGGGTTACCAGCAAATGCGCCTGGTTCTAGGACAATCAGGCTAAGTAGTAGAAGGACACCCCAGAATATCATCGCCGCGAAAGTCGTAAGTCCCTGAATTATAGTTGTTTTAAATGTTACTTGCATGATTTGCTCCCCTTGCTTGGCTTATGGGGTTAGACCCCTAATTTCACAGATTTATCCATGGCGCTTTATTTGATACACTGGCCTGATTAAAAGCCTATTTCACAGTGAGTTATGAATATGCAAGCAACAACGCCTATCAGGAAGATGCTAAGCGGTGATGTGTCCGTTGGCAGTGTGGTCGAAGTTCATGGTTGGGTGCGTACCCGGCGTGATTCTAAGGCTGGGTTATCGTTCATTCAGTGTCACGATGGTTCGTGTTTCGATGCCATACAAATTGTTGCAGAAAAAACACTGCCAAACTATGAGAGTGAAATTTTGAAGCTTACCAGTGGCTGTGCCATTAGCGTTAAAGGTGAGCTCGTCGAGTCGCAGGGTAAGAATCAAAACGTCGAACTCAAAGCGAGCGACGTTACTGTTGTCGGTTGGGTTGAGAATCCCGATACTTATCCGATTCAACCTAAACGCCACTCGATGGAATACTTGCGCGAAGTTGCGCACTTAAGACCGCGTACTAATACGTTTTCTGCCGTAACAAGATTGCGTCATCGTGTTGCGCTTGCTATCCATCAATTTTTTAACGATCGTGATTTCTTCTGGGTCAACACACCGATCATTACCGCGAGTGATTGTGAAGGCGCTGGTGAATTGTTTCGCGTAAGTACGCTCGATATGGTAAACCCGCCTAAACGCGATGACAACACTATTAATTTCGAAGAAGACTTCTTCGGTCGCGAAACGTTTCTAACTGTATCAGGACAATTAAACGTCGAGGCCTACGCGCTTGCGATGTCACGCGTATACACGTTTGGCCCGACATTCAGAGCGGAAAACTCAAACACATCGCGCCATCTCGCGGAGTTTTGGATGATCGAGCCTGAGATTGCTTTTGGCGATCTCAGTACGGTCATTAAACTTGCCGAGGATTTATTAAAAGCTGTCTTTAGTGATGTCTTAAACAACTCAGCCGAAGATATGGCTTTCTTTAATCAATGGATAGATAAAACCTGTATCGCACGTTTAGAAAACGTCATCAAACATGACTTCACTACAATGACGTATGATGAAGCTATTGATATTCTTACGCGTGCAAAAAATAAATTTGAATTTCCTGTGACTTGGGGTCACGATTTACAAACAGAACATGAACGCTATCTAGCCGAAGAACATGTAGGCAAACCAGTTACAATCATCAACTACCCGGCTGAGATCAAAGGCTTCTATATGAAACTTAATGATGATGAAAAAACCGTTGCCGCGATGGATGTCTTAGCACCAGGAATAGGTGAGATTATTGGTGGTAGTCAGCGTGAAGATAGATTAGATGTCTTAGATCAAAGAATGAAACAGCTAGGCTTAAGTACGGAGACTTACGATTGGTACCGCGACTTACGTCGCTATGGCTCTGTGCCACACGCAGGTTTTGGTCTTGGGTTTGAGCGTTTGATTAGTTACATCACGGGGCTTAGCAACGTGCGTGATGTCATTCCATTTCCACGCACACCCAATAATGTGAGTTTTTAACATGCGTGTTTCTGAAAAAATTTATAATCGTTTAGTTGATGTCTTTTCACCTTCGCAATGTGAAGTCATAAACGAAAGTCCTATGCACAATGTACCACCGGGGACTGAAAAACATTTTAAAGTGATTATTGTCAGCAATGAATTTAATGGCTTGTCGCTTATCAAGCGTCACCGTTTAGTTTATAAGGCATTAGAAGAGGCGTTCCAAGAAGGCTTACACGCGCTTGCGATTCATGCATTTACACCTAAGGAATATAAAGAACAATCGGTACATGACTCACCTGCGTGTCGTGGTGGACTCGCTAAGGCGCAAGCTCGCGAAGGCGACGATGCTTAGCGCGATACTCGGTAAATGTCTCACCCGTTGACATTTTCGCGTAGGCTTCTTTGAATGCACGCGACTCAATTCTAGGATCGTATAATTCCAAAACGCGTGTTGTCCAATCTGGTGCGGTTAGATTAATGGTGATGCCTTCTTCTAATAATACGTTGCGTCGAGGCCAGTTACATTCGGCTTGCAGCATATCGTAAATCATCGCGACACCGCGCAGTTTTGCGTTGTAAGCATGGCCTGCAATATGTGGTGTTGCAATCAAGGCTTTGTCAATGACCTCGGGCAGAACATCAGGCTCGTTCTCAAAAACATCAAGACACCACGTGACATCCTTTTTTGTCGCGAGTAGCGCGCGCGTATCAATGACTGCGCCACGCGATGCTTGGATAATGACACAAGGTTTGGTTAATTGCTGCAGAAAATGGTTATCCACTAAATGAAAGCTTGGGTAGTCACCCGTGCGTGTTAACGCTGGATGAAAACACAAAACATCACAATCGTACAACGCATCACGGTGAGATGAATCAAATAAGCGATCGTGCATCGCACGCGGTGGATCGTAACAAACAACTTCGAAACCCATTTTCACCAAATCATGATAAAGCGTATGACCAACATGCCCTACCCCAATAATACCGATCTTATGTGTTGCCTCAGTCAAGATCCCTTCATCAAAACAAGCTGCGAGACTCGCTAAAACATAGTCAGCAACTGAACGTGCATTACAACCGGGCGCTGCAAAATACATAATATCTTGTTCGGTTAACCAAGTTTTATCGAAATGATCACTACCTGAAGAGGGGCTTGCCACGTAGCGTACGTTTGTATCACTTAACAAGGCTTGATTGACTCGCGTAACACTGCGCACGAGTAAGATATCTGCATCATGGATCGTTTCAGGCGTGATAACCTCTTGGGGTACACAATCGCAAACTTGACCAAAAAATCGTTCAACGTCAGGGATAGCCCTATCGAAGTAACACTTCATAGGAGAATTGCGATGATGAACTGATAGAGTGCGGCGACAGCAGGTTTAATTACCGTACCTAGTACACCTGCAAATAGTAAAGCAATTAAGATAAAAATACCGAAAGGCTCGATACGATTTAAAACCCGTACAAACCAAGGTGGGCTAACACTCGCAAGTACGCGGCTGCCATCAAGCGGAGGAATGGGTAATAAATTTAACACCATCAGGAGTAAGTTGATGATGATGCCCGCTATACCCATGACAAATAACACCTTGCCATACATCGTATCCTGCGCGGCAAGCCTACCTACCTTAGCCATCATCGCCCAGAAGATAGCCATGAGGAAATTCGCCATTGGTCCCGCCAACGCGACAAGCGCCATATCGCGCCGTGGTTTCTTAAGATTATTAAAGTTAACAGGTACAGGCTTCGCCCATCCGAAGGCAAATGTGAAGGCTGATAAGACCAACATAAGAAGTGGCACGAGGATCGTACCAAACAGGTCGATGTGGTTTATTGGATTAAGCGTTAGACGACCTGCAAGCTTAGCGGTTGGATCACCCAGACGGTTAGCCACAGCACCGTGAGCTACTTCATGTAAGGTGATCGCGAACAGCAGGGGGATCGCGAAAATAATAATTTTTTGAACAATGCTGAACTGTTCCATGGGGGCATTATACCTGGAGGTTGGAGTTTGGGGAATGATTTATTCTCGCGAACATCTTCCCTGCAAATCAATGTCATCCCTGCGAACCTACGTCATCCCTGCGAACCTACGTCATCCCTGCGAAACTACGTCATCCCTGCGTAAGCAGGGATCTCAATCGTATGCATTGTGAAAAGTATCTAAGGTTGGTGCGATAGCTATCTGGTTGAGATCCCTGCTTACGCAGGGATGACGTAGATACACAGGGGTGACGTAGACGCACAAGGATGACGTAGGTTCGCAGGGGTGACGATCAGGGAGCAGTAGCAAGCCCCTTAACTTGCTCGCGCAATAGATACAATATCCCTAACGCAGGCAGTGCGAGAATACTCGCCCAAATGAATAGTGACACCCAGCTTGCAAATTTCACAATCAGTGCGCCGAGCGGACCAACAACGACACGTGGTAGCGCCGCGACGGCTGATAGTAGTGCGAATTGGGTTGCGCTGTAGCGTGGGTGACATAACGACATGATAAGGGCTATAACCGCAGCAGTTCCCATCCCGCTTGTGAAATTATCGATACTAACAGCGAGAATTAAAACATTTAACTGCTTACCCACAAGTGCGAGCATTAAAAAAGTTAAATTCGCGAGCACTTGGGCAATACCAAATAATAATAAGCTGCGGTAGAGACTCATGCGCGTTAAGAGCAAGCCACCTGCAAATACGCCGAGTATATTCGCAAGCAGTCCCATACCTTTATTCACAGTTGCAACCGTCACTAAATCAAAACCAATACCGCGCAATAAGAATGTATTGGTAAGTGGTCCCCACGTACTCGTAAATGCTTCGGCAAGTTTATAAAACAGAATTAAGACGAGCACGAGTAACGCTTTTTCGCGAGAAATAAATTCACGCCACGGTTCAACAATTGCTTGGCGTAAGGTTTGTGGTGGCACATCGCTCTCGAGGATAGGTGAAAAAAACGTTGCGACAATACCCACAAGCATCAGACCTGCCATAATGATATACGTGACTTGCCACCCCCAGTAGGCAGCAAAAATAAGGCTTAAGCTGCCAGAGGCAAACATAGCGGTACGATAACCTGCAACCGACATCGCAACACCCAAGCCTCGCTCTTCTATCGGCAATAAGTCGACGCGGTAAGCATCGATCGCAGTATCTTGTGATGCAGATAAAAAAGCCGTAAACAATGCTACAAAAGCAAGGGTTGCGGTATGCTCAATCGGTGATAAACAAGCCATTATCGAAATCGAAATAATTAATGCAATTTGAGTTAACAACATCCAACCGCGGCGACGCCCTAAACCTGGGATAGCGTAACGATCCATAAGCGGTGCCCACACGAACTTATAGATGTAAGGCTGACCAACGAGTGCGAGTAAACCAATCGTTACAATATCCACACCCGCTTGGGTAAACCACGCTTGCAACGCAGTACCAGTTAACGCAAGCGGTAAACCCGATGAAAAGCCTTGTAATAAGACTGTGATCATTCGATGGTAACGTTGAAATTTAGGTTGCAAGGTTCCTAACATAAAAAACCTTCTTTCATCTTCCTGATACGATCATAAGCCTGTTCAATACGTTCAACCGTGATGTGCCCTGTTTCAATATCGCGTAACACCAGATCGATTAATGCTTTGGGATCTTGCCAATCATCTGCTAATTGATTACCAAAAATTAACATGTCACAGCCAGCGTTGATTGCCTTGCGTAACGACTCATGCAAACCATACTGATCGGTAATAGCCTTCATCTGCATGTCGTCAGCAATAGCAACACCCTCAAAGCCCAACTCGAGGCGTAACAATTGCTCGATCATTGTCTTAGATAAGCTCGCAGGGTGCCCTTCACCATCAAGTTCTAGATGCGTCACATGCGCAATCATAACGGCAGGACATGCAGGCTCACTACTTAACAGCGCTTGATAGGGCGCAAGCTCTTCAGCTTGCCATGTCTCAGTCACATCAACAAAACCATGATGACTATCGCCATGTGAACTACCATGGCCTGGAAAGTGTTTGTAACACCATAATAGGTGATGACGGTTAAATATGTCACCATAATGACGAGCACACTCGATCACTCGGTCTGGCTCACTTGAGAAACTTCGGCCAAGCTTACCGATAATAGGGTTTTCTGGATAAACATTCACATCAAGTGACGGCACATAATCAAAATTAAAACCAAGCTCTCTCAGCATTTCACTAAGACTTGTCACTTGAGCCTCAATCTCATCATCTGTCATAGCACCCACATCACGGGGCGCCGCAAACTCAGGAAAACCATACTCAGGCTTAAGACGGTTTACCTGCCCGCCTTCGACATCAACGCTTATGATGAGCGGTAACGTGTCGCCGCTTTGCTGATGAGCCTCACGTAATTGTTGTGTAAGTGCTTTGACTTGCGCGCGGCTCTCAATATTTTTATCGAAGGTTTTCGTCTTGAAATTGTAATCAAACAAAATAACCCCGCCAACTTGGCGATCAACAATCGCCCTTACGATGGGGTCATCATCGTTCAACCGCTTACCGTCGAAACCAACGATAAACATTTGACCAATCATATGCGCAAGATTGGAACTAGACATTCAATACACTCCTGAGCCGGTATTAAACCAACACTCCCAGAAAGCACTACGGTTGTCAATTTACGTTTAGTATCTACGCCTAAGACGCTGAAAACCAACAATCAAACGAGTCACATCGTGCAAAACACCACCATCACTATGCACCTACGTCATCCCTGCTGTTACCGTCATCCGTTCGCATGTACGTCATCCGTTCGCAACTACGTCATCCCTGCGCAACTACGTCATCCCTGCGCAAGCAGGGATCTCAATCGTATGCATTATGAAAAGCATCTAAGGTTAGCGCCATAGCTATCTGGTTGAGATCCCTGCTTGCGCAGGGATGACGGTAACAGCAGGGATGACGGTAACAGCAGGGATGACGATTTGAGAACACGCGGTTGGAAGTACAGATGATATAAAACAATATGATAAAAAACGCGCTTAACTTAACAAGCGTTAATGTGTTCGTTTACGCTACCATCGGTTGCAAAAAGCGGAGGTAGCTCACCAAGCTTTCTTGCTTCGGCGAGTAACGAATCGAGATCAGCTTCCATAATGTCATACATTTGTTTGAAGCCATCGAGGACATAGTAAATGGGTTGTAACATGTCGATGCGATACGGTGTGCGAAGTACCGTGACAACATCGAAAGGTTCGCGTTTTGGCACATCGCTATCGATAGAGTAAACCGTTTCTTCGATCGAGGAAAGAATACCGCCGCCATACGCGCGAATGCCCTCAGGCATTTTGACCAAACCGAATTCAACCGTGAACCAAAAGAGGCGTTGCATGAGTGGCCAGTCTTCTTTATTCATCGTCAAAACACGTTTACCGTAGGCTTCGACGAAATCGGCAAAGACTTGATCCATAAGCATAGGCGCGTGGCCAAAAATTTCATGGAAAATATCAGGCTCTTTAACATAATCGAGATCTTCCCAGGTGCGAATGAAGGTTGCAGCGGGGAAGCGCTTTGATGCGAGCAATTGAAAAAATACATCATGTTCGATTAATGCGGGAACAGGCTCAACCGACCAACCGGTCGCAGCCAACATGCGTGTATTAACATCTGGTACTTGCGGAATGGTGTCAGCTGACAGCGCTAACTTGTCGAGTCCTTCGATAAACGTACGACACGCTCTACCTGATAAGCGATCTGCTTGACGCTCGTAAAGGGTTTTCCACGTACGATTTTCTTCTTCATCGTACGCAATAAAACCATTTTCGTCAGGTACTTTAGCCGTGTAGGCACTTTCGAAGATCTCAGTCATTAACCTTTTTTCTCTTTCTTGGCAGGTAATCTTTCCGCGATGCGAGCCTTACGACCTGTCAAGCCACGTAGATAGTAGAGTTTAGCGCGACGCACACGACCACGACGTTTTACATTGATACTTGCAACGGCTGGACTGTAGGTTTGGAAAACACGTTCAACACCTTCACCGTGTGAAATTTTACGTACGGTAAAAGCAGAGTTTAAACCACGATTACGTTTAGCTATCACAACGCCTTCAAACGCCTGCAAACGTTCACGCTCACCTTCTTTCACGCGCACTTGCACAACAACCGTATCACCCGCAGAAAAATCTGGGATTTGTTTATCACCCATTTGTTCGGCGTTTAGTTGATCGATAATGTTCATGGCTCGTTTACTCCTTAAGAAATATCAGTTAACCATAAATCGGGTCTTAAAAGCCCGGTTAGGCGCTTACTTTGTTGTTCACGCCAGTCGTTAATCTCTTTCGCGTGTCCCTCGGTTAAAACTGTTGGGACCTTTTTCCCGCGCCATTCTTGTGGGCGGGTGTAATGTGGGAAATCTAACCCACCATTAGCGAATGAATCTTCACTCGCAGATTGCGCATGGCCCAAAACACCTGGGACTAATCGCGCAACCGCATCAATCATTACCATTTGGGCGAGTTCACCACCACTTAATACATAATCACCAATCGACCATGTATCAGTTACAAACGTATCGATAACACGTTGATCAATACCTTCGTAACGCCCGGCTAGCAATATCATTTTAGGCGTTTTTGCTAAGCGTTTAACCTCACCGTGACATAAACGTCTACCGGTAGGGGCACAATAATAAACCGGTGTATCAGCACCAAGTTCTTTTTGCAAAGCCTCTATCGCTTGTGCTACTGGTTCAGGTTTTAATACCATCCCCGGTCCACCGCCAAATGATTTATCATCAACAGTGCGGTACGTATCTGTCGCGTAATCACGTGGATTGGCAAAATATAACTGAACCAATCCTTTCTTACGCGCTTGGCCTACGATACCTTCTTCGAGCGCACTAAACATATTGGGAAATAACGTAACAAGTCCAACATGTAAAACTGAATCACTCACGCCCAATCCTCATTCCAAGCAACCGTTATCGTTCGCGCCGTAAGGTCAACGTTTTTGACAACGTCGTCCATACGAAATGGAATAAGGAAAACTTTCTTTCCTCGAACTTGCAAGAGATCATCGGCACCCGCGTTAAAAATACTTTCAACGATACCGAGCTCAACACCTTGCTCATTCACGACAGATAAATTTTCTAAATCTGCCCAGTAATATTCACCTTCTGCACACGGTGGTAATTGACAGCGTGTGACAGCAATTTCACCCCCGGTAAGCGTACGAGCTGCATCACAATCATCAAAGCCTATAAACTTAACGAGTAATGTTTCATCGGCCAAACGCGCATCTTCGATTTTAATTTCTTGCCAACCATCCGCACGTTTGAGAAACCAGGGTTTATAACTTAAAACACTTAGCGGGTCGTCAGTAAAACACTGCAGACGTAACCACCCTTTTACACCATGGCTACGCCCAACTCGAGCAACGACAACGCGTGACTCAGACTCAAGCCTATTCTTTGGCTTCTGCGCCACCTTCATCACCTTCGGCAGCTACAGCTTCTTCGCCACCGGCTTTTGGAGCTTCCGCTTTTTCAGCAGCAGGCTCTTCTGCAGCTTCAGCAGCAGCTTCTTCAGCAGGTGCTTCTTCTACAGCAGGCTTCTTAACCTTCTTCACTTTCTTAGGCAGAATTGCTTCCAATTCTTTCGCGCTCTTCTCACCAATTTGTTCATAGGTCTTCATCAAGCTTTTTACGCGATCTGACATTTGAGCGCCTACACCTTTCCAATACTCGATACGCTCTAATGTTAGCGACAAACGAATATCTCCACCACGAGCAACCGGGTTAAAATAACCAACACGCTCGATAAAGCGACCATCACGTGCGTTACGCTTATCCGTTACAACCACATGATAAAACGGTCTTTTTTTTGCGCCGTGACGCGCTAATCGAATAACTACCATCGCAGAATATTTCCTCAAGTTGGCAAAAACGACAATGAAAGACCCGTCATTATACGGAAAAAAGCTAAAAATGGAAATACCAGAGGGAGGAATAGTCAGGGCCTACGCATGAAAATAGTCTTTTATCAGAGTCGAGGCGAATTTAAGCGACATGCATGCTTTTCTTTGCAGGCTTTTTAGCGATGACTTGCCCTTTTT
>Ga0180433_10008431_pt1 | contig 12818 bp, 10 predicted proteins | sample SS_ome_8_FD_132980 | JGI IMG/M metagenome (GOLD analysis project Ga0180433, IMG submission 132980) | Hypersaline lake sediment archaeal communities from the Salton Sea, California, USA - SS_1_D_1 metaG | ecosystem: Environmental > Aquatic > Non-marine Saline and Alkaline > Hypersaline >... | reverse complement strand
GCGATGTGGTTGATGCTGCAACAGGATGAGCCGGACGATTATGTGGTAGGAACAGGGGTGACTCACTCGGTTCGAGAGTTTGTTCGGAAAGCGTTCGACCGGGTGGGGTTGAACTGGGAAGATTATGTGAAGGTAGATACCAGCCTGATCAGGCCCGCCGAAGTCGAGCACTTGCGCGCCGATGCCTCCAAAGCGCGGTCGAGGCTCGGTTGGAAACCGGACGTCTCATTCGACGAGCTCGTCAATATGATGGTGGACGCCGACATCGAGCGGGTTTCCGCGTGAGGGTGCACCGGCGTTCGGTGTGCTGGTGTCTCACCGCCGTTGAGGGTAGGTCTTGAGCGACGTTCTTTCACAGGAAACCCCGGGGAAGCCTTTGCGCGCCTTCGTTACGGGGGTCGCGGGATTTGCAGGAACCCACCTAGCTGAGCTGCTGATCAAAGAGGGTTTTAAAACGTACGGGACAGATCTGGGTGAACGTTCGCTAATAAAGGCTGCGGAAATCCTGAAGGGTGCGGAACTCGTTCAGTGCGACATGCGGGACGGCGAAACGTTGAGCCGGATCGTCTCAGAGGTCGTTCCCGAGGTCGTGTTCCATCTGGCCGCGCTGGCCTCGGTACTGGAATGTGAGCGAAACCCCTCTGCGGCGATCGAGACCAACGTCATCGGGAGCTGCAATATGCTCGAGGCTGTGAGAAACCACGCGCCCAAAGCCCGGACGATAGTGGTCAGTTCCAGCGAGGTGTACGGGAAAGTCGCCCCGGAACAAATCCCCCTCAGCGAAAAAGCTCCTGTCAAACCTGCGAACCTCTATGGGGTGACGAAGGCGTCCGTCGAGATGCTGAGCATGCTGTACGTTCAAAAATCCGGGATGGACGTCGTGATCCTTCGGCCGTTCAATCATGTTGGGCCGCGACAGAGCCCCGCGTTTGTTTGTTCGGATTTTGCCGCGCAGATAGCAAGGATCGAGCGGGGATTGGCGCCGCCGCGAATAGATGTGGGGGACCTGACTGTCGAACGCGACTTTACCGACGTCAAGGATATCGTGAGAGGGTATGTGCTAGCAGCGCGCCGGGCACGCGGCGGAGAGATTTACAATGTGTGTTCGGGAAGAAGCGTTCGGGTTGAGCAAATCTTGAACGTGGTGCTGGAGTATGCCGAGGTTGCTATCGAAGTGCACCGGGATCCTGCCAAGTTCAGGCCGTCGGAGCTACCTGTACTCGTCGGTACAGCCGAGAAGTTCGCACGGTCAACCGGCTGGGCGGCCGAAATACCCATTGAGGCGACCCTTCGTGACACACTCGATTACTGGCGAGCAGAGCTCGCCTCGTCCTCTTCCGCAGAAGGCTCGACTCGGGCAACGTGAAAAACGCTGATACCGCCGGTAACAGGCCATCCTCTGGTTGCGAAATCTCTGGGCTGTTCAGCAGCGGGTCAGTTCGAAGGCCCCTCGATCCTGACATCCTGCACGGAGATCGGCTCGACCGGACGTTCGTCGGAAACGGTTTGCGTTTGCCCGATCTTCCTGACAACATCCATGCCCTCGACAACGTGCCCAAATACGGTGTACTGGCCGTCAAGCTGGGGAAGTTGTTTGAGGCAGATGTAGAACTGGCTTCCGGCGCTGTCAGGATCGGCGGCCCGGGCCATTCCGACCGTCCCTTCAACGTGCATTCGTCTGTTGAATTCGGCAGGAATGGTGTATCCGGGTCCTCCGCCGGGCGATCCGTCAGGTGAGCCGCCCTGTATCAGAACGCCTTTGACGACCCTGTGGAACGACAAGCCGTCGTAGAACCCTTTGCGAGCGAGCGTTGCGAAGTTGTCCACGGTTATCGGCGCATCTTCAGGATAAAGCTCCAGCTTGATTGTACCGAAATCCGTCTCGATCTCTGCGAGTTTGTCTCGAAACTCCGCGGCGATGCGCTGCTGTTCTTCAGGGTCGAGCGCTCCTGTGACCGGCGCTTCGGCTGTGGTGTGTTCATGCCCGTGCCGGTGCCGTGGCGGCTGTTGCTGAGCGCTCGGAAGACATGCGATCCTGCTGTTCAGAAACACCAGCAGAATCACGATGATAACTGCCGACGCGAGACCGGATAGGCGCGCGAGCAGAATACGTTTCGCCGTTATATGTTGCTTCATTCCGCAATTGCCTCCCCGTGCGCTTCAAAGCATAGTACAGTCGGATAGCTGCTTTTGAAACAGATTCATAGACCGGTCAGGTGGTCAAGCAGCGTAAAGACAGTGTACCACGGCTCCCTGCGTATGTCAATTGTTGCGGCGGTCTTTGGTGTGCGACACAAAAGTGGGTTTTGTAGATTTTTCACAGGAAATAGCATCCGCTCGTCAGCAACGCCGGCGAGTGAATCACCAATTCCGCGTTGTAGGGGAGGCCCTTGCGGCCTCCTGCGGGAGGGTACAAGACCCTCCCCTACGACGGGGTCTGATATGAAAACCCACAAATATGTCGCAGGCCCGGCGGGCTTTGCGGTTTGGAGTGTCGCGCGCGCCCGGGACGACCCATCTAATGACAGACCCGCCGACGCTGATTCAACCGTCGCTGGTTTGTGGTCCACTCGTTTCCTGGTGGGTGATGAGCGGCTCCTTCCAGAGGTGCCGATGCATCATGCTGAGAAATGGTCCGAATGTGGACGTGTCGCGGGCACAGACAGGCACCGCGTTGTGGATTCTGCACAGGTTTGACACTATCTCCGGGTCACAAAGGTCGATCTTGTTGAAGAGGAGAATAGTGCTTGTGGCGTCAAGTTCGAGTTGGTGGAGGATACGGCTGACTTCCTCGACACGATGTTCGAAATGAGGGTTCGAGACGTCAACGACATGGACCAGGAGGTCGGCGTCGCGTATTTCCTCGAACGTTGCCCGAAATGCCGACATCAGGTCGGGCGGCAGGTCGCGGATGAGACCAACCGTGTCCGTAACGATAACATCCCGTTCTCTCGGGAACCGCAGCCGCCTGCTTGCCGGATTGAGCGTGGCAAAAAGTTTATCCTCGACGGTCACATCACTGTGGGTGAGAAAGTTGAGCAATGTGGACTTGCCGGCGTTGGTGTAGCCCACGATCGAGACCACGGGGAGCGCGTGTCGGTCCCGCAACGAGCGTCGCAGCGCTCGCCGTTGTCCAATCCTGTCGATTTCTTTTTCGAGACGGTGTATCTTATCACGCGCCCGTCTTCGGTTGATCTCGAGCTTCGTTTCTCCCGGGCCGCGACCGCCGATGCCGCCGGTAAGCCGTGACATCGCGGTATTCTTCTCGCTCAATCGAGGCAGAAGGTATTTGAGTTGGGCGAGCTCGACCTGCATTTTCGCCTCGGTGCTCATGGCGCGCTGTGCGAAAATGTCCAGTATCACCTGGGTCCTATCGAGGACCTTCAGTTCGGTGAAATCGGCTATCGTCTTCACTTGACCGGGCGTCAGGTTCATGTCGAATATTATCAGTTCTGCGCCGCGTTGCATGGACAGACCTACGAGTTCCTCGAGCTTGCCTCGGCCGACCGCAAACTGCGGATCGATCTTGCGGCGTCGCTGCACGACAGATTGCACGGACACGACCCCGGTGGTGCGCACGAGCTCCTCGAGCTCCGCTAAGGATTCGCATGCGGATTCGTAAGAACCTGTCGTGACGTGGACGAGTATGGCGCGCTCGCCTGCCTCCGCCGGTGATGCGGCGCGACGAACGCTCGCAAACTCTTCCTCGAGCGCTTCAATACTCTCAAGAAAGTCAGACGGGATATCATGCAATGCTACCGGCTTGTCCAGCAGCCAGGGATGGTTATCGGCATTTTGTGGCACCAGATGAGCAGTATGAACTAGGCCGGGTTCCCCGTCCGCGTTGACGGTGATGGCGGCAATCCAATCGAGCCGAAGCAGGGTCAAATCTGTCAGATCCTCTTCCGAGAGCGGCTCTCCGCTCAGATGCGTATGGATGAGGCGCATCCCTCTTAACCGCGTTAAACCGGGCCGTTCCGATGAGATATCCGGAAGGAAAATCCCTTTTGCAGTTCCGACGATGATCTTGTCGATCTGACCGCGTCTGTCCACAAGGATGCCGATCTGGCGACCGGTACTGCGGGACACCTGGGCCAGGTACCTCCCAACCTCCGGAGTAATGACCGAGTCGGGCGACACTCGCCGCCTCCCGATTCGCTCGATCATCTTGATCTGACTAGCTTTGAGTCCGTGAAGATTTCCGTGAATTCTTATGGTTGCATCACCTCAACCGAATTCCTCCATCGCCTCGACAAAGGCGACGATATTCTCCCATGGTACGTCCGGTTCGATAACGTGTGTCGGGGCGACAAGAAGTCCGCCACCGCGACCCACCGTCTTGATACGAGTCGCTATCTCGGCTTTTACCTCGTCGGGTGACCCGAACGGCATGGTGGATTGCGTTCCTATGGTTCCCCAGAAAGAGAGACGGTCTCCATACTGTTTTTTCGCGGCAACCGGGTCCATACACTCGGGCTGAACAGGATTGAGTATGTCCACCCCGATCTCGACGAGGTCGCCAACGATGTCCCCGATGTTGCCATCGCTGTGGTAGAAGATGTGGATGCCCGGTTTGATCTCGCGGGCTGCGCTTATAATGCTCCTCATCCGAGCCTTGAACCAGTCGCGCCACATCTCCGCCGCCATCATCATGCCGCGCTGGGTGCCAACATCGTCCGCGAGCTGCACCACATCGGCGTCCGCGCCCGCTAGCACTCTGACGTTCGACTCCATGAAACCCGTGAGCTTATCCAGAAGCGCGGACGCAAATTCAGGGTTGATACGCAAATCCACGAGGAAGTTCTCGAGCCCCCGCAGTCGCCACGCCGTCTCGAATAAGGTGCCGCCGACACATGGTGGACAACCTATGACCGAGTATCCGCGTGCATGCCAGTCCCCGATCGCTGCTGCAAGATGCTCGTGCCGATACGATGCCGTCACGTCGGGCCAGGGGTACTCCTCCAGCTCGGCCGGTCGCCGCATGCCCGCAAGCGGATGCACCATATCCTCGAAGTGATGGAGCGAGCCGCGTACCCACCCGATCCCCCATTCGTCGACGCGTGACCGTTCGGGTAACGGTCCCCCCAGGTAGGACGTGAAGTCCGTTACCGCCTCGGTAGGTTTGAAGGGCACGTCGCGTATCGAGAAGTCATAGTAATCAGCAGGATCGGTACTGCCGGTCTCTTTCTCGAATCTCTGTCGTATTGCCGGGGTGAATCCGAACACCCACGGCACCTTGTCCGGCTCGTTTCTCGAGAAGGTGCACAGTATTCGTTCTCGCGGTGTCATGAGCCTTTATCCGGCAATAGTGTCCGTCACTGATCCCGTTCGCCGTTTCCGTGGTTCATCAGTCAGCGGCTGCCGCGCCCTGCTGTGTATGGTGCTCTGGTCAAGGGGGCCGTCCATCAGGCAGCGCTCACCGAGCGCCGGCGGTGACAATGAACGTCTTGGTAGCCCATACCATCAGGGCAACGAGACACATCATTCCCACCACCAAGAGCAGCAAGCCCCCGACAAGCTGAAAACACGCTCCGAAACGATATCGTTCCCAGGCGGAAGCCACATCTGCGCGGTCGTCCACCCTGATGCCCAGCGACGAAAATGCCGCCAGCAAGCGGCCCGGGTGGAACGATAGAATGGCGACAGCGGCAGGCACTTCCGGTTGGGAATGAATCAGCTTCAGTTCGCTGGAAAACAACACTTTCTGCGTTTGAACATACAGGAGTGTGGCAAGCGGAATACGGAACGTTTTCGCTCCAAGTTGCATCGACACACTGTGCCTGGTGAGGGTCACCTTTATTACCGGCATTGTGGTCCGGTATGCTGCTCCCAGACGACCCCCGGCAAGCTCTGTGTGAATGACGTTTTCTTCCGACTCGGTCTTGTCCTTCGACGCGCCAGTACGCATGTTCCGCTCGTGCCATCCAAACTCCGGCGGCAAAGTAGCACACGCGCTAAAGATGTGTCAAGGACGGTCTCAGCGCCGGACCGTCAATCCTCCTGAAAAGCTACCTGGTTCTCTTTCTTCGGCGCTCTTGCCGATCCAGATAGCTCTCGAGCTCTTCCGGCGTGTTGATCATAACGTCGTAGAACTCGCCGGTCATCTCGCAGTTGGACGATGGATGTCTCCGACACCGTTCGGGACGCCTGTCGTATATCGTGCACATGTTGTTGTCGTCGAGGTAAATACAGTTGCCTTCGATGAGGAGGTACCACCGGTAATTGCGAATGAACACGCTCACGGTATCGAACTGGAGGTACCATTTCACCTCCTCGATCTCCGTTTTCGTTCGCGGTTTCAGTATCATCATTGCCAGGTTCTTACAACATGGTGCAGGACACTCTATGCATTTATTGGTATTCTTCTGCGATTTCATCTCACCCTTCACGTGATTGGTCGTACCTGTCCGGTTGCGGTGACGGGCTCCTTGACACTCTGCTAAACGCGATCGTCCCCGTATGACGAACGACGTCCGCTGGTTGTTCTCAGTATATCGACTGTACGGCTCTTCGTCAAGCGTCGGCATTTCGAAACCCGAATCCCGAATCCCGGACAAGAGATGTGGCGCTGGCATCTTGCCGGCAGTCTCGTGGGCGGCCTCCTCCGCCGAAGGCTACGAAGGCCGGGTCTCGCCCGCGATAGTGAAGACACGCCACGGCGCATCTTCGACGGGGACGCCTTCACGCCTGCCCGCCGTCGCGCGAGCTGAGGCGGGCGCTACAGGAGACCCATTGGGTGCACCCTCTACCACCAGCGGAGCACGTCGGTGCACGCGGACGGCACGAACAGCGATACATTTACCCGGCGATCCGGGATTTCGAAACGCGCCGACTTTCATATGCAAGGGAGCTATTGCGCATGCCTTATCAGTGGATAGTCGGCAGCCTTTAGTGTAGAGCGTGAGCAGGTGGTCGTCTATGTTCGAGCAGATCGCACAGGGCGGTGGTCGCCTGGACGAACGTGCCGCACGTGATGCGCCCGTCAGCCGGCCAACTGCCGTCTTCGCGTTGATAATCGATCCAGTGGCGTGCCTGCCTTTTCAGACCTTCAACGTCCGGCTCGCGCCGGAGATACTCATCGAGGGCGTCGCGTCCCGTGTCGGTCAGGATCTGATAGATGTGCATCAGCTCCGCTACGTTATAGGAGCCTTTCCACCCATATCCGGGCCGCAGATTGGTCGGCTCGTAAACGACTTTTCGGTTAGCGGTCACATATATCGGTTTGTTCGTCCCAATTTCATAGAAGCGCGCCCATGTCCCGTCAGCAAGCTGCGAGCTCTTCAGCCACGCTATCGCGTCCGGTATAGGCGCGAGGTACCGGTCGTTGCGTGTCTCACGGTACAGCTCGATGAGCGTGCGTATGACCCTGGCGGTGACGGCCGAACAGCATGCCGCCGGTTCGAACCATCTCGCAGCCGCCGGGCGCATCTGAAGATCGTATTGCTGCGCCCATCCCCGGTGCGGCGGCGGGAGCTGCGCTTCAATGAGCCAATCGCCGGCACGTTTTGCCGCTTCCAGGTAGCGTATATCGTGAAATTGCCTGTACCCCGCAAGCAGCGTGCTGATACAGTCGTTTGTTGTTCCATCGTTCAGCGTGTAGAACGCTGAGTATCCTCTCGACACAGGGTGCTGCTGAGGCCAGCCTCCCGCTGGATACTGGCTCTCGAGGAGAAACGCCAAAGCGGCCCGAGCAGCGTGTTCGTAGCGGGACGCCCCGGTAGCACCGGCCATTTCCATCACGAACATCGTCGCCCCCTGGGTCGTGTTGTCGTCCATCGTGGCGCGGTGCGACAGCCCAACTGCCGCTCCATTGCGGTCGAACCGTATCTCGTGCCACCATCCGCCGTTGTCCAGTTGGCCCGTCACGAGCGCGCCGGCCGCCTGACGGGCCACCGTCAGGTACTCGCTGTTGGCTAAGAGAAGCGCCGCACGCAAGTACACTGAACCCACCGTGGGTGTGGCGGGAGGCTGCACCGTGATCGAGTTCTCCTCGCATTCTGCATGTTCTCCCCATCGTCGCTTCAGGTCCTCGCTGTACGCCATCGGCCAGCCGCCGCGCACGCGCAACGTCTCGAAGAAACCGAGTCCGCGCTCAAGCGCTTGTTGGGTTAGGGCTGCCGTGTCCGCCGAGACAGGCTGCGCCCTTGCGTCGGCAATCCAGCCTATTGTCAGTACGCAGGCGAGCGTGATAACGGCTGCGCCTACCTTGTCTGTTACAAGCAACCGGCGAAGCGAGCTTCTTACCATATCGTTCAATCCTCGGTATGTCCCTCTGCGCCTGCCCATTCCCGGCGCTGTTCTGTATCGCCACACATGCACTCTGTATCCCGTGGGTCGCTGGGTCGCTGGGTCGACGTTCGCGAGCCGCCGTCTATCGGGATTTCCTGCGCTGCCGGGCGTATCCCCCGCTGGCGGCTTGTCTTCGCGCGCTGCGTTTCGTGTCGCCCGTCCACGACATGTTCCGGTCGCCGAGCAGTTCCATTTCCTGCAGCCTCGATATCCTGTCGCGCAGCTCGGCGGCTCGTTCGAAATCGAGTTCGTCTGCAGCACGTTTCATCTCGTTCTTCAAGCTCTTGATAAGCTGAGGTATCTCGCTCGGCGGTATATACCCTTCTTTGTCTTCGGCGATGACCGGCACCGTGTAATAGTCCGCCTCGTAGATTGACGAGAGCACATCGTGGATGGACTTTTTCACGGTCTCGGGCGTGATCTTATGTCTCTTGTTGTAACTGAGCTGCATTCGTCTGCGTCTTCTCGTCTCTTTCAGCGCTTCTTCGAGCGATTTGGTGGTAACATCGGCGTACATTATCACCGCGCCGTCAATGTTCCTTGCAGCGCGACCGCACGTCTGGATGAGAGAGGTCTGCGACCGGAGGAACCCCTCCTTGTCCGCGTCCAGTATCGCCACAAGCGACACTTCCGGTATGTCCAGTCCTTCCCGGAGCAGGTTTATTCCGACGAGCACGTCGAAGTCGCCTTTGCGCAGGTCGCGGATTATCTCGACCCGCTCGAGCGTCTCGATGTCCGAATGGAGGTAGCGGACCCGGACGCCCAGATCGCGATAGTAGTCGGTCAAATCCTCCGCCATGCGCTTTGTTAATGTTGTGACGAGCACGCGGTGACCTTTTTCGACCCGTTTGCGGATCTCCTCGAGAAGGTCTTCGACCTGGTTTTTCGCCGCACGAATCTCCACGCCCGGATCGACCAGGCCGGTCGGGCGAATAACCTGCTCGGCGACGAGTCCGCCGCTCTTTTTCAGCTCGTACGGGCCCGGCGTCGCAGAGACGTAGGTGACCTGGTTGACCCGCTGCTCGAACTCCTCGAACGTCAGCGGCCGGTTGTCCAGCGCGGACGGCAGTCTGAACCCGTACTGTACGAGATTCTCCTTTCTCGACCTGTCCCCCCGGTACATACCGTTGAGCTGGGGTATCGTCTGGTGGCTCTCGTCCACGAACAGCAGAAAATCGCGCGGAAAATAGTCGATAAGCGTATAGGGCGGTTCGCCCGGGCTGCGACCGTCGAGATGTCTCGAGTAGTTCTCGATACCGGGGCAGAAGCCTATTTCGCGCATCATCTCGAGATCGTACCGTGTCCGTGTCTCGAGACGTTCAGCCTCCAGGAGTTTACCGGCCGCGCGGAGCTTGTCGAGCCGCTCGTCGAGCTCTCGTTCGATAGATTCCACCGCATCCTTCATCCGGTCGCCCGAGGTCACGTAATGGCTGCCGGGGTACAGCACTGCGTGACGCAGCCTGCGCACGCGTTTGCCGGTCAAGGGGTCAACCTCGGAGATGGTCTCTATGATGTCGCCGAAAAATTCCACCCGTATCGCCGACTGTGTTTCATACGGCGGGAACACCTCGACCACATCCCCGCGTACACGGAACGTTCCGCGATGGAAATCGTAATCGTTACGCTCATACTGCATCGCCACAAGGTCGGCGAGCAGCGCGTCGCGTTCAATCTCCATCCCCTCATCCAGAGGGACCACCATGCCGGAGTAATTCTCAGGTGACCCTATCCCGTATATGCACGAGACGCTGGCGACGACTATCACGTCGCGACGTGAAAGAACCGAGCGGGTCGCCGAATGGCGCATCTTGTCTATGTCATCGTTTATAGAGGCGTCTTTCTCTATATACGTGTCCGTACGCGGGATATACGCTTCCGGCTGGTAGTAGTCGTAATAGCTGACGAAGTACTCGACGGCATTATGCGGAAACAGTTCTTTGAACTCGCTGAACAGTTGAGCGGCGAGCGTCTTGTTATGAGCGATGACCAGCGTCGGCCTGTTTACCTGAGCAACAACGTTCGCCATGGTGAACGTCTTGCCGGATCCGGTGACGCCGAGCAGCACCTGATGTTTGGTTCCATCCTTCAGGCCGCGTACCAGTTCCTCAATCGCTTTCGGCTGGTCACCCTTTGGTTCGAACTCTGATACAAGGTCAAATTTATCCATACTCCAATGCTAACAAAGACACCTGTACCAGTCAACTCAGCGAGCGGTTGATGCAGGTTTCGCCTTATCGCGTGCGGCGAGGCTACAAAACGCACAGATAAAGAACGCAACTCTATCGTGCCGGGAAACAGTCATAATGCAGATTCCTCCGCCCGGTATAGTAACCAACAAGGCGCGCTGTGTGCAACTCGCTACAGGCGCGCAAATTGACAGTCCGCGCCATGCCGTGTTAGCATTTGCCGTCAATGGCAGCAGAACGGAGCGACCTAAATGGTTCAGAGCGAACAGGCGAAGCTTCTGAAGGAAAAGATCGAAACTAGACAGGCGCACGTGGCCGTTATCGGCCTGGGCTATGTCGGGCTGCCGCTTGCGACGGCATTTGCATCTGTTGGATTCAACGTTACGGGCATTGATACGGACCCGGAGAAAGTCGAGAGCGTTGGACGAGCCGAGTCGTACGTTCCTGACGTCCCTTCCGACCGGCTGAAAGACTTCGTCAATGCGGGAGCGCTAAGAGCCACGAGTGATTATGCGGCAGTTGCGGAAGCCGACGCTGTCGTCATCTGCGTCCCGACACCGCTGAGCAAGACGCGCGATCCTGACATTTCGTATGTCATTGAGGCGGCCGATGCGATCGCAGCACATATCCGTCGTGGACAGATGGTCGTGCTTGAGAGCACCACGTATCCGGGTACGACGGAGGAGTTAATACTGCCGAAGTTTGAGGCAACGGGCTTGACAGTAGGCGAGGACTTCTTTCTTGCGTTCTCGCCGGAGCGGATCGACCCGGGTAATCCAGTATACACGATCGCAAACACCCCGAAAGTGATATCCGGTGTTACGCCGCAATGCACCGACCTTGCTCGCGCACTGTACGGCACGATAACGGAGCGTGTGGTGCCCGTTTCTTCGACGAGATGCGCCGAGCTCGTGAAGCTGCTGGAAAACACCTTCAGGTACACCAACCTGGCCATGGTGAACGAGCTGGCGCTCATGTGCGAACGGCTCGGGATAGACGTGTGGGAAGTCATAGACGCTGCGGCAACGAAACCGTTTGGATTCATACCGTTTTTCCCGGGACCGGGTCTCGGAGGACACTGTATACCGGTCGATCCGATGTATCTCTCGTGGAAACTCAAGACGTTGAATTACACCGCCCGGTTTATAGAACTGGCAAGCCAGATCAACGCGAGCATGCCCGGGCACGTAGTGCGCAAGATCGCCGACGGCCTGAACGAATCGTCGAAGAGCGTCAGAAGCTCGAAGATACTCATTCTCGGTGTCGCCTACAAGAGAGACGTCGCCGATACCCGGGAATCCCCTGCTATAGAGGTTATGCGGCTTCTGGCGGAGAAGGGTGCGGCGCTGTCCTACGTCGACCCGTACGTGTCGACACTCGAGATCGACACGGAGGTGTACCGCTCGCTGGCGCTCGACCCTGCGACGCTCGAGGGGTTCGATTGTGCGGCAATCGTGGCGGACCACTCCTGTTTCGATTATGAAATGATAGTCAAACACTCCAGGCTCGTGGTGGACACCCGTAACGCGACGCGTAACGTCGCCGGCGACAGGTCCAATGTGAGGAAGTTGTGAGATAAGATTTCGACTGGGCGGACTGCGGTACTATCATACCGGTGCGGGCGTTCCCTCTATGTTCATTCGTTGCACGAGCTTTCAAGCTTTGTCGTACCTTGACAGGACGCGGTGCCGTCTGGTATAGTCTGTGCCGCAGGCGAGAGCAGCGATCGGTCACACGCGCCCGTGCGAAAAGATGGTTGCCTTCCAGTCGATGGATAAGCGCTTGGCTGGCGTAGCTCAAAGGTAGAGCAGCCGCCTTGTAAGCGGCTGGTTGGAGGTTCGATTCCTCTCGCCAGCTCCAGTGACGACCCTTGAAATCTGGCCGGTGAATCCTATACAATACCGGGGAGGTTCCCGAGCGGCCAAAGGGGGCAGACTGTAAATCTGTTGCGTAATGCTTCGGAGGTTCGAATCCTCCCCTCCCCACCAGAAGCGTGGTGTATGCGGGAACCGCCGGGTAGAGGCGGGAGTAGCTCAGTTGGTGGAGCATCAGCCTTCCAAGCTGAGGGCCGCGGGTTCGAATCCCGTCTCCCGCTCACGAGAAATGATTTGCCCGCGTAGCTCAGCTGGTAGAGCACATGCATGGTAAGCATGAGGTCACCGGTTCGATCCCGGTCGTGGGCTCATATAATAGACAGGACGTGCGTGTTCGAAGCTGTTCCGTTTACGGTGGTGAAAGACGTCAGCTGTGATGGAGGTGTAAGAAGCGATGGCGAAGAAGAAGTTTGAGAGGACGAAGCCGCACATAAACGTAGGGACGATAGGGCACGTCGATCATGGCAAG
>Ga0180433_10008428_pt1 | contig 12822 bp, 13 predicted proteins | sample SS_ome_8_FD_132980 | JGI IMG/M metagenome (GOLD analysis project Ga0180433, IMG submission 132980) | Hypersaline lake sediment archaeal communities from the Salton Sea, California, USA - SS_1_D_1 metaG | ecosystem: Environmental > Aquatic > Non-marine Saline and Alkaline > Hypersaline >... | reverse complement strand
TGATAAACTCGCAGCTTATATTGCTTGGATTTTAAAAGTAACCAAAGGTTATGCGGTAAAAATCGTAAATCCAGGCGGAGTTGAAAATTGGACTTGGGGGAAGAATGTTGATTCTTTAGATGATCATGTTCTTCATTTTGATGTTACTCCGCGGGAAATAGTAGAAGGATTAGCAGCTGCAAATGAAAAGATCGGATTGCCTCACACTATACATGTCCATTGTAACAATCTAGGCCATCCTGGAAATGTGAAGCACACTCTCGCAACGATGGATACTGTTGAAAAAATTAAGCCACAAGTTGACAGAGATTCAATCATGCACATTACTCATTGTCAATTCAATGCATATGGGGGTACTAATTGGGGTAATTTTGAATCAGCAGCGGCAGAAGTAACCGAATATTTGAGCTCACATAAACACATAACAATCGATGTTGGTCAAGTAATTTTCGGAGAAGCAGCAACTACCACGATGACGGCGGATGGGCCATGGGAATTTGCGTTACATCACCTTGGAGGAATGAGTCCTTGGGGCGCAAAACCTGGTACAAAATGGATCAATGGGCAAGTAGAAGGCGAATCAGGCTCAGGAATCGTGCCGTATTTCTTCAGCCCAAAAGTCGCAGTTAATGCAATACAATGGGCTATAGGGCTTGAGTTAATGCTTCTGACAAAAAATAAATATCAGATCTGTTTTACTACCGATCATCCAAACGGTGGACCATTTACTGCTTATCCAAAAGCTTTTCGTTGGTTGATGGATAAAAAAACAAGAGACGATGTTTTACTCAACCAATGTGCGAAGAAAGCAGAAACACAAACACAACTAAAAGACATTGATTATGAATATAGTATTAAGGACTTGTGTATTGTCACTCGTGCGGGAACGGCAAAATGCTTAGGACTAAAAGATAGAGGTCATCTTGGAATCGGAGCAATTGGCGATGTCTCAATTTACAAATTAGATCCCGAAAAGATGGACGGTCATGCCATTGAAAAAGCATTTACACAAGCAGCATATACGATAAAAGATGGTCAAATTGTAGTCAAGAACGGAGAGATTATGGCTTCACCGATGGGTACCTTGCTTCAAGCACAAGGCAAAGTGAAAAAAAGTGACATGGAAGCGATGCTTTACGAAGTCAAAGCGCATTGGAGGGACCATTATAGCATAAACTTTAACAACTACGCAGTGCAAGATGCGTATGCTCCCAAGGTAAAAATGGTTAACGGAACTTAATTTATTATAATTTCTTTTTCTATTTTATCCAGTAATATCTTATTTAACCATAATAAATACTTATGAAATAAGACAGAAGTGAAATCTTGCTCTATCTTCATTATTTAATTTATTTTCAAATTGATACCAAACTTTATATTTTTTAGTCTCTTTTTTATGGATTAAGCTTTTCATCATCATATTTATCTAATACCATGCGATTTTTGAAAGAAAAAAAAGAGATTAAATCTTCATTAGAGGAACTCTTGAAGAACGTAATGGATGATGTAAAAGAGATCGAAGCTGCTCAGATTACAGCGGATACAGGTCAGGCTCTTGCCTCCGTTTTACCGTCAGACGTGGATGACATGCGGTTTGCTGCGATTACTGCAGCCTTATGTTCTCTTAGCGAACGTGCTATTTCTGAAATGGGGCTTGGAGAGATGGAACAAGCATATGTTAAAGGAAAGAAGGGATATATACTCGTACTGCATGCAGGAGAAGATCAAATCTTAACCGTCTCAACAACCGATAAAGTAAAATTAGCACCAATTCTCTTCAAACATTACAAACCATTCAATGATGATGATGAAAATTTAATTAGTAGTGAAGCTTCTCTTTAAACTAATCCTTATGCTAATCCTACTTCTTTAGGTGTAAGATTATGAAATTGCTGCACTTTAGGAAGGGTTAAATTTCTATAGAAATGATACTTAAATTTTTGGAATAAAGTCATCTTTTTTGGATACTCTACTTTATGATGGCTAATGTCTTGTTCCCTTAAATTTTCAGTAAAAAAACCGGACTTATAATATCTCCGAAAATATAAATATAAATAGATTAATTTGAGGAATTTCCTTTCAAATGGAGAAATTTGACTTTGAAAACACTTATAAGACTGATATATTATATTTCTATCTTTCCAATGAACTCGAAAATATTGGTTTGAACTATACGTATAAAAATAATAAATCTTCTTTGGGTAAGAGACACTTTTTATTTTTCTCAAAGCAAGAAAGACAAGTATTCCCGTATTTATATGATCTTGGTGATGATCGAGGATATACCAAGGATCTGGAGCTAGAATGATCTCAGGAGTTTCTTTCCGAATTAAATCCGAAATTTGAGCGATAGTTTTTCTACTTAGGGGTAAATGGCCATCAACATAATTTAAATAAATTATATTAGTGTCATTCTGAGTGTATTCTTTAAATAATTTAACGCTGTTTCTTAACTCACGGATCCTAATTTGTCTAAGTCGTTTCCCTTTAAATTCAAGGTTATGCGTCCCAAATTCACTATTGGTCATTACCACTTCAGTTATCTGAAATCCTAATTGGAGCACTCTAACATAAAAAAAAGGTATCCCAAATTCTACATCGTCAATATGGGGGGAAAAAATTAGGATTTTGGGCTTTTTAGGGTTATGAGTCATCTTCACTATTGTCTCTTCCAATCTGGTTTTTATTTGAAAAGAAAAATTATTTCATTTTTTTATCTTCAATATCAATACCAAGATCCCTTAGCTTGTTGCGGATTTCATCACTGAGATCAAAGATCTTTCTTTGACGAAGCTCTTCTCTCGTATCCTGCAATATCTGTATTAAGTTTTTTATTGTTTCTCTTTCTTCTTTAGTGTAAATTCCCGAGACTTTAGAAATCCTCGCATCTAAATCAGGAAAAACACCAAATAAAGCATCTATTTCATCAATAAACTCAAAAAATGTTTCTTTAAAGTTATGAGAAACAGGTTTTGCTTTTTGAAGAATTACTTTATTTATTTCCCTAAATAAAGATAAAAGCTCTGCAATGGCTGTGGGGGTATCTAAGTCATCGTCTAAGGCACTTAATATGTTAGAACGAGTATTTGAAATTGCATCTGTCAATTTCTTACTTGCTTCAGTTGCTTCATTTAAACTCTCAATCTCATTAACTTGTTTTATAGTATTAATCAAACGATTATAAGATTTTCTTGCTTGCTCCATATTTTCTAAGGAATAATTTATAGAGCTTCGGTAATGACTAGTGAGTAGGAACCATCTTACGACTATAGGATCGTATTCCTTAATGATTTCAGAAATCAGAAAATAATTTCCCAAGCTTTTTGACATCTTTTCGTCGTTAACATTGATGAAGCCATTATGTACGAAATAATGAGCAAAAGGTTTGCCTGTGTAAGATTCTGATTGAGCTATTTCGTTCCTGTGATGAGGAAATTTGAGATCTTGTCCACCACCGTGTATATCGATGGTTTCTCCTAGGAAATTTAGTGCCATGGCAGAACATTCAATATGCCATCCAGGTCTCCCCTTACTCCACGGACTCTCCCAATAAGGTTCTCCTTCCTTCATTTTCTTCCAAAGAGCAAAGTCTCTTGAGTCACGCTTATCTTGGCCGTACGTCGTATCTTGATCGGTTGCGTAATCCTCCTCTTCGTCAAGTTCTTCTTCCGATACATTTTGCATTATTGTATTATACTTTGGAAATGAGTTAACTGCAAAATAAACCGATCCTCCTTGTTCGTAGGCATGCTCCTCTTCGATTAGCTTCTCAATGAATTTTATTATAAATGGTATAACTTCTGTGGCTCGTGGATTTTTCGTATCATCTAGTATATTTAATATATCCATCATCTCTTCGTATTCCTGAATATATTTCTCTGCTATCTCTTTATAATCTTGATTTAATTCTTTAGAACGTGCGATTATTTTATCGTCGATATCTGTATAATTTTTTATTTGTTTTACTTTAAATCCTTTGAACTCAAAGTATCGATGGATAAGGTCTAAAGTCACAGCAGATTTCATGTGTCCTAGATGGGGGCTTTCATAAACAGTCGGACCACACCAATAAATCTTGACTTTTCTTTCCTCAATGGGTATAAATTCTTCCTTCTGAAATGTTAAACTATTATAGATCTGCATAAATTATCACTTGATTAATTTTAAAAGCCAGTGATGGGATTTGCACCCATGAATAACGGCTCTGCAGGCCGCCTCCTTAACTAGTCCCGTTAAACTATCAAGAGTTTAATCTCGGATACACTGGCATCATTATAGACCAATTCAGCAGATTTATGCTTAAACTGCATATTCTGCTTAACGACATGTATGTATTAAACAAATTAGTAATTTTGTCAAATTATAAGAAATTTTTTGATACATGCTTGTGATCTACTTTTATGGTTTAAGATTTATAATTTTGCTTACTAGTGATCGATTGCCTAAAAAATTTTTCTAAAAGAGAAAAGAAAGAATAAAAATCAGTTCGTTATACATTTACCACAACAAAACCCATCTGAACTATATTCACATTTGCTATAATCGAAATCAAAAGGGAGAACAAAATCATTTACAACATCGGTAACGACATTCATATGTACATTTAACACATTTTTGTTCTTCCGGAAGTGACAATTAATAATCCTATCCAAATGTTCTAGTTTTGGGCTTGTAATAAACACGCTTATATTCGATGACCCACTTAAACGAAAGGCATTTAACATATAGGGGCATTTTTTGACTAAATCAATAATCTCTAAAGGTTTTAAAGTTTGAATCTCGACTCGAGCAAGAATAAGATCCATCGTTTTCACATTAATGCCTGCTTGAAATTTAAGTACACCAGAATCTTCGAGTTTTCGAATTCTCATCCCAATTGTGGGTTGACTTCTATTTACTCGCTTTGCGATTTCAGTATGCGTAAGTGTGGGTTCTTTTTGGATTAATTCAATAATATTTTTATCAATTTCGTCAATTTTGAAAACTTTACTCTCCATAATTTTAACCCTCAAGTAATTAATTCGATTATATAATTTTTGTTTATATGATATTATTGGTTATTAACGATATGCCGATATATAAATATTTCCATATAACGAATCATTATTCATAAAACTTATAGAAATACTATTACAGAATAAAAGTCTATAAAAAATTAGAGAAATCTTTAATAAGCAAAGACTCGCATTTTATATATATTATTGATTTATAACGGTATAACCATATATTATAGTAAATACTGGGTATATTAAATAAGGTATATCTTTGATGAATGAGATAAGTAACTATATCAGTGATTTTTTAAAAGCTTTTTCCGACCAAACGCGCTTAGATATCTTATATTTAGTGCAAAAAGAACCAAAAACATCAACCGAGCTTCAAGAAATTTTACAGAAATCCCAATCAACTATTTCTCAACACTTAAAAATTTTAATCTCCAATAATCTCATTGATTATGAAAAGAAGGATAAAGAAAATTTGTATTTTATTAAAGATATTGATACTTCGAATTTTCTTTCTCAAGTCTATTCGTTTGTAATTCAAAAGAATAAAGAAAAATTAGAGGATTTTATTGATTCCGATTTGAGAGATATATTAACTTAATTTTTAACTTAATCGAGGAAAAAAATGAGCGAGAAGGCATCTAATAAAAATAATATCAAGAAGATGCTTATTATGGGATTAGATAGAGGTGGTAAAACCTCAATAGTATTATGCTTAAAAGGAATAAAAAATGTCGCATCCTTTTCCTCAATCAATCCTACAAAAGGAATACAAAGACAAACATTTAGAGCATATGGCTCAAAATTTAATGTATGGGATTTTGGTGGTCAGGAGCAATTTAGAACTGATTATATTGAAAATTTTAATAAAAATATAGTAGGTACAGATAAGATAATTTTTGTTGTTGATATTCAAGATAATAAAAGATATACGTTAGCATTAGAATATTTACTGAACGTTATTGAGAAACTTCAAGAAAGCAAAAAAGCATATGATATCGATTTTTCTATATTCTTGCATAAATATGATCCCGATCTCGGTATAACTAATAGAGAATTTGATGAACAGAAAGCAGACGCTTTTATAGAAGAGATCAAAGACAAAATACCCTCTAATTTTAAATTTACTCTTGCAAAGACCTCAATCTATACTATCTTCCAAAAAGCAAATATTCATTAGCGATTCACTCTAGTTTTAAAAAAGAATTAACCATTTGTTAGAGATGATGATATCATATGGTTGAACAGAAAAAACAAAGTTCAACTTTTAATAGAAAATCCACCATCATTGAGTATATCATATTCAGCAGCTTGTTACTTTTAATCTACCTTTCAAGTTATTATAATTACTTGTTATTTCATGCAATTGCAGAGCTTTCCGCTATTATTATTAGTGTAGGGATTTTTGTGGTTGGATGGAATTCAAGAGCATATATTAAAACATCTTTTTTTCTTATCATTGGTGTTTCTTTTTTATTTATAGGGATAATAGATCTTATTCACACGATGGCCTATGCCGGTATGAATATTTTTATTGGTTTTACTTCCAATTTACCTACTTCACTTTGGATTGTGGCAAGATATTGGCAGGCAATTTCATTCTTATTAGCTTTAATCTTATTTAAAAAGAAAATTAACTTATATTATTTGGTTGTTTTAAACTCAGTTTTTTTATCAATCTTATTAGTAATAGTTTTTACAGGTATGTTTCCAGTATGTTATATTGAGGAGATTCAGCGATTAACTCCTTTCAAAATTATTAGTGAATATATTATCGATTCAATTTTTTTCATTTCGCTTGTTTGGATGTATATGCGTAGGAAGGAATTTAATCGAAGGGTCTTTTCTTTTATCATTATCTCTATTATTTCTATGATTATTTCGGAACTCGCATTTACATTTTATACTTCCGTTTATGGTTTCTTTAATTTAATCGGACATATATTTAAGATTATTGCATTTTATCATATGTATAAAGCATTAATTAAAACGGGAATAAAGGAACCCTATGATCTTCTTTTTAGAAAACTTAAATTGAGCGAAGAAGAATTAACAATAAAAGCTGAAAGATTGGATGATATGGCAAGATTTCCTTTAGAAGATCCCAATCCTGTTTTAAGAGTAAATAGATCCCATATTATGTCTGCGAATGAAGCAAGTCAAGAGATTCTTAACATAGAAGAAGGAGATTTAATTCCTAGTATTTTACAACATCATATTGATGACTGCTTTAACTATTCTAAAAATTTAGAGGTAGAAATTAATATTGGTGAAGACGTGTATACTTTTTTCTTCATAGTGAATGAGAAAAGAGGTTATATAAGTATTTATGGATTAAATATCACCGAGAGAATAAAAGCGAAGCAAAGATTAGAAAGATTTGTATCTACTGTTTCACATGAACTACGAAATCCTATATCTGTGTTAGTAACTTCCACCGAATTCTTAAATAGTCACTCTTCTGAGCTCACCGAAGATATTATTCAAAAATTAAAAGAAGGTATGACAAAAAATATATATTTACTCAAGAATTTAGTAGATGACATTCTTATGCTTTCAAGAGTCGATGAGAGAAAAATAACTTTAGAATGGGAGGAAGTAAAACCTTTTGATATCATCCAAGAAATTTTGTTGTTAATGGAGCCAATCGGGAAGCAAAAGAATATAACTTTTAAGGTGAATATTGACCCCAACTTAAGTCTATGGAGTGATTCTAAGCGTTTGGATCAAATATTTCGAATTTTTATTGATAATGCTATAAAATATTCTGCAACAGATAGTACAGTTATAATTGAAGCTTTAGATTTTTATCGGGGGAATTTAAATAAACAAAATATGGATGGTGTGCTATTTACTCTTGAAGATAATGGACTTGGTATTGCAAAGGAGGATATACCTCATTTATTTAAACGATTTTTTAGATCTGACAAAGTGAGTGATATTCCCGGTACAGGACTAGGTTTAAGTATCGCAAAGGAATTAATTGAACTTCATGGTGGCTCTGTTGAGGTAGAAAGTCAGTTAATGAAAGGTACTAAATTTTCCATTTTCTTCCCAAGAATTAAAAGGTTATAAATAGTATGGGTGAAAAATAATAATTGTAAAGAATCCATCAAAAGATCAAACCTTATTATGGAGCCCATGATACTTGTAGTGGAAGATAATCCTGATTTATTGTACAATATTGAATTAATTTTGAAGAGCAATAAATATCATCCTATCACTGCCAAAAATGGTAAAGAAGCACTAAAAATCCTTACCAAGTTAGAAAGGTCTCCAGAGATTATTATTAGCGATATTATGATGCCGGAATTAGATGGATATGAATTTTTTAAAGAAGTTTCTAGTGATGCGAAATGGAATAGTATTCCTTTTATCTTTCTTTCCGCAAAAAGTTCTCCAGAAGATATCAGGCTAGGAAAATTATTGGGAGCAGATGATTACATTACTAAACCGTTTGATGAGAAAGATTTACTCGCAGTAATCTCTGGTAAAATCGCTAGAATAAATCGAGCCAAATTGCTTACTAATATGGTGGGAGAAACTTCAGATTTCAAAAAAATTGAAAAAGTTTCAAAAAAAAAAGACAATCTTTATATCTTAATCGCTTTATGGGATGATAAATATGGCCCAAAAGTAGTTGATATTTATCCTAAACAAAAAGAAATGGAATTTTCATTAGATCAATTAGCGAATCAACTCTTTTCTGCCTCCATATCAATTTATGGGCATGAAAGGATAACAAAATCCGAAGACTTGCTATTGAATATAAGAAATCTGAAAAAAGATGCATATTTACTATTTGATTCCTATCCAGACAAACAAGAACGATTTGGGGAAAAACAATATATGATAGCTGCCTTAGCTCCTCGAATTAATTTTTTCCACTCTCTAGAAATTAAAAAAATATTCAATGATATGTCTAAATCAATTAAAAGAAAAGCTAACTTTAATTTAGCTCCAAACTGGGATACTATCAATAGAGTATTGCAATCAGAAGTAAAAGTAATTAAATAAAGTGTTAAAATTGATAAAGTTCGGTTGATAAATAGCGCTCTCCCGTATCACAAACAATGAAAACTATGTTCTCCTCCTCTTCAAATTCTTTAGCTACTATATTTAAGGCAGCCCAAGCGATTGCACCTGAACTAATCCCTGCAAATATACCTTCTAATCTTGCAAGCTTTCGTGCAGTATTAATTGCGTCTTCGTAGGAAACTTGAATTACTTGATCATAAATTGTGGTATTGAGAATATTTGGTATGAACCCGGCGCCAATACCTTGAATTTTATGAGGTCCGGGAGATCCTCCCGAAAGGACTGGTGAGCTTTTTGGTTCAACGGCGTAAACTTTTAAACGCGCTCCAACTCTATCTTTTAAGATTTCTCCCACACCCGTAATCGTACCACCCGTCCCTACACCCGCAATAAAGGCATCAACTTGGCCATCAAGTGCATTAAATATCTCTTTAGCGGTGGTTCTTCTGTGAATCTCAGGATTTGCCTTATTTTTAAATTGCTGAGGAATATAGACGTTACCTTGTTGATGAGAAATCTCTTCTGCTTTGGCAATTGCTCCTTTCATACCATATTCACCGGAAGTTAGGATTACCTCTGCTCCATAAGCTTTTAATATTTGAATTCTCTCATTAGTAACTCCCTCTGGCATTATTAATGTTAGTTTATAACCTTTTGATGCACACACCAAGGCAAGCCCAATGCCAGTATTCCCAGAAGTAGGTTCAATAATCCTTGTTTCTGGATTAATTAGTCCCTCTTCCTCCGCTACAAGTATCATATTCATGGATATTCTATCCTTTATACTACCCCCTGGATTGAAATATTCAATTTTTCCAAATAAATTAGGCTTTAATCCTTTTGAAATTCTATTTAATTTAACTAACGGTGTTTTTCCTATAGTATCTATGATAGTGTTATAATAATTTGCTATATCTATCACCTTACACTTTTTTTATCAAAACTTTAGATTCCACTTCCATATTCACCATAATAAAATTCGATATCTTCTTGATTTTTTTTAGAATTTTTTAAAACATGATTCTCTAACTCTCTAATTCTTTGATCTAAACTACTAACCGCCAGAGATATTGGATCGGGTAAATCACCATGCCTTAGATCTACTTTTCGGATCTTCTCATCCAATTTCTCTACTATTTTTCCTGGTACTCCTACAACAACACAGTTTGCAGGAACATCATTAATGACTACAGAATTGGCTCCCACTCTAACATTATTCCCAATATTTACGGGACCTAAAATTTTTGCTCCACTCCCCACCACCACATCATTCCCTAAGGTGGGATGTCTTTTTTCTCGTTTTAAACTGGTACCCCCAAGTACTACACCAGAATATAAAGTAACATTATTACCTATTTCCGCCGTTTCTCCTATAACTACCCCAGCACCATGATCTATGAAAAAATCACTGCCTATGTCTGCTCCGGGATGAATATCAATTGCAGTTAATTCCCGAGCAATATCAGAAATATAACGTGGTACAAAAGGCATATTTAATTTCCAAAAAAAATGAGCTATCCGATATAAAAGTACTGCTTTAATGCCCGGGTAACTAGTTAATACTTCTAATAATGAATGAGCCGCCGGATCTTTACTGAAGGCAGCGCTTACATCAGATATAAAGAAATCTAATATTAATTGTAAACTCGTCTCAATTTGCATAGGATTAAGACTTTGAGTTTTGAAATCTAACCTTAAAATGCATTCTGCACAATGAGATGTGCCTTGTTCTCCTTTTTTGCCCAATCTTTTACCGCAATTCAAACAGTTTAAAAAATCATCGGATTCCATATTCAAATCGTTAACTTATTTTTAATCTTACAATATTTAATAATTAATTAGAAATAGAGTAATGAAATAATTTCAGATTATAATTCATAAATCTATCTTGATTCAATCTTAGAGAGATCTATTATATGGAATAACTAATCACGGTTTAATATTATCATGTCAATTGATTGGAATCTAATTAGAAAAGAGTATTTTCCCGCTTTAAAATTGCATACTTATATTATGGCGGCTTCTGCTTCGCCTTTAAATAAAATGGCCTATGATCAAGGAATTAACTACTTTAATACGATGCTTAATCATGGTGATATGTACTATGAACGATTTAAAGAGGATGTTGATAAAAATCGAGAATCTATAGCAGAATATATTAATTGCAAACCAAATGAAATTGTTTTTGTCCCTAATGTATCTGCTGGTATGAATATCATTGCTCGTATGTTAGATAAGGTAGAAATCATTTATCCTTCAGTAGAATTTCCCGCATCTGTACATATTTTTAAAAGATTAGGTTATCCGAGTAAAAAAGTATTACCTACGAATAATAAATACACTATTCAAAATATTGAAAGGGCTACATCTTCGAATACTAAAATATCAATTCATAGCCACGTTCAATCTTTAACAGGATTTCGTCAAAACTTAGAAAAATTAGGAATATTTTGTAAACAGCATTCCTTAATAAATATAATAAATGCAACTCAGTCTTTTGGTTCCTTCGATATTGATGTAAAAAAGGAGAAAATAGATATCTTGATAAGCAATTCTCTTAAATGGCTCGGATGCGGATATGGAGCAGCAGTTTTATTTATTAATCAAGAATTTTTCAATGAGAGAAAGATCCCTTTTTCCGGATGGTTAAGTGTAGAGAATCCCTTTACGATGGATAACGATGATGTAAAAATAATTAATCATCCACGATATATGGATACTTTAGGGGGATGTCCAAATTATGGAGCTTTACTGGCTTTAAAAGGAAGTTTTGATTTGATCAAAGAACAGATAGGTGGAGGAAATATTAAGAATGGAATTAAAAAGATACAAGAACGGATTATATGGCTTACTAATAAATTTTTGGAAAAATTAATGGAATATAATTTAAACATTATAACTCCCTTAGAACTTGAATTTAGATCAGGAATCATAACCATTGAACATCCGAAAGCGGAAAAACTCTATGAATTATTTATTAAAAATAATATATTAACGACTCTTAAACAGTATCCATCCGCTACTGAAAACACCTTACTACGTTTTTCATTTAATTATTACAATAATGAAACCGATATTGACAGAGTAATTGATATCTTAAAAGTATTCAATCCTTGAAAGTTTAGATTGGACGTTTAAGATTTATATAAACCGACGATCTCTGCAGAATCTAGAATATGGTCATTGATTTTATGCATAAAATTGTTTTTATTAACATCTTCTAATTTATTGACATCTAATGCATAAATACGAAAAGAATACTTATGAGTTCCAGAGGGAGGAGCAGGACCACCATATCCCTTCTTGCCAAAATCATTTTTGAGTTCAATACCAGGAACAGGTCCACCTTGAGATATTTCACTAATGTCTTGGGGAATATTTACTACTGCCCAATGTAGCCAATTCCCCGCATCTGGGTCATCGCACATTAAGGTAAAACTTTTTGTGTCATTAGGAAAATCTTTCCATTCTAAATGAGGGGATATATTCTCTCTTCGATATCCAAATTTCTTATCTAAAAATTCTTCATCACTGAAATCATTACTCACGATTTTCATGAATAGCAATTATAATAGTTTAATATATAACTATTACGGAAAATCATCACTAAGAATACTAATATATAAATAAAAGTATGTTCTTCAGAGTTATAGAAGAATATTTTTGTTTGCAAACAATACTGAATCCCGATTTTTCGATGTTTCATGATAATCGATCAAAAAAAATTAGATAGTTTAGGAACTCAATATCAGTTATTCATGGAAATTTTAGACGATCTTGT
>Ga0180433_10008427_pt1 | contig 12822 bp, 8 predicted proteins | sample SS_ome_8_FD_132980 | JGI IMG/M metagenome (GOLD analysis project Ga0180433, IMG submission 132980) | Hypersaline lake sediment archaeal communities from the Salton Sea, California, USA - SS_1_D_1 metaG | ecosystem: Environmental > Aquatic > Non-marine Saline and Alkaline > Hypersaline > Sediment... | reverse complement strand
TCCGAGGCGCTCCTGGAGGCAGCCGACGCCGACGAGCGCGTTGTGGCGATCACCGCAGCCATGCCGGACGGCACGGGTCTGACAGCCTTCCGGGACAAGTATCCCTCGCGATATATCGACGTTGGAATCAGCGAGTCACACGCGGTCGCGATGGCGGCCGGCCTGGCCAGGGCCGGCCTTCGGCCCGTGGTGGCGGTCTATTCCACATTCATGCAGCGGGCGATCGACCAGGCATTCCAGGAACTCGCGCTGCAGAAGCTGCCGGTCGTATTGTGCCTGGACCGCGCGGGCCTGGTCGGTTCGGACGGGGCTGTGCACCACGGCTTTGCTGACATTGCCTACCTCCGGCCGCTGCCGGGAATGACGCTGATGGCCCCGGCCGACGCAGCCGAGATGCGGGCGTGCCTCAAGCGGGCGCTTTCGCTGGAAGGCCCCACAGCCATTCGATATCCCCGCGACGTGGTGCCCGCGGGCCTGCCGGGTCCGTGCCCGCCGTTCGAGCATGCCCGCTCCCGGGTCCTTTGCGAAGGCGACGCCGCTACGTTGTTGTGCTACGGCGCGACATGCGAGCCGGCCATGGCAGCGGCCAAGGAGCTGCGGCGCGACGACGGCCTGGCCGTCGCGGTCGTCAACGCCCGCTTTGCCAAGCCGCTCGACGAAGAGGAAATCTCGCGCCGCATCGCTTTGGGCTCGCCGGTGGTGGTCTGCGAAGACCACGCCGTCGTCGGCGGGCTTGGCTCAGCCGTGCTGGAACTTGCCGCTGCGCAAGGCCTCAGCGCCGCCAACGTCCGCCTGCTGGGCATCGGCGACGAGTTCGTCGCCCATGCCTCCCGCGCCCAGCAGCTCAGCCAGGTCAGCCTGGACGCTGCGAGTATCGCCGCAACGCTCCGAGGGCTGCTGGGGCGCAAAGCCGACCCCGCCAGAAAGAGCGTCCAGGGCAATACCTGAAAAGCTCTACACAGGCCCGGTGTCACTGGAAATCGCCGCGCGCAGCGGATACGCTTTGCGTGGGATGCAGTGTGAGCCGCACGTTTAACGAATCTCCAACAAGGGCATGCGATGATCCAACTTTACTGGAAGAACGCGACGGACAAGGTTGTCGGACCGGCTCACGGGCTTAGCGAGGCGGACCTTCAGGAAATCCAGCCGGCGATGCGGGCCGCCCACGAGCGGGTAATGCAACAGGTCAGCGACGGACAACTCGGCTACACAGCCCTGCCGGGCAACGCCGTCTACCGCCAGCAGGTCAGCATGCTTGCCGATAAGCTCCGCCCGCAGACGACCGACCTGATCGTCCTGGGCATAGGCGGCAGCGCCCTGGGCAACCTGGCTGTCCAGGGGGCACTGAACCCAGCCACATACAACCTCATGACCGATCGCAAACGCCCCGGCCCGCGGCTGTTCGTGCTGGACAACGTGGACCCAGCCCTCATCAAGGACACGCTGGGACTGCTGGGCAGGCGACTCAAGACCACTGTCGTCAACGTGATCTCCAAGTCCGGCGAGACGGCTGAGACCGCCAGCGAATTCATGATCTTCCGCGAGATGCTCCGCAAGAAGCTCGGCGACGATTTTGCCTCGCACATCGTAGCCACCACCGATTCCGAAAAGGGCACGCTGCACGAAATCGCCAAGGCTGACGGCTATGCCATGCTGCCGGTGCCCGGCGACGTGGGCGGACGATTCAGCGTGCTTTCGCCGGTGGGCCTGTTCAGCGCAGCCATGTGCGGCATAGACATCAACGAACTGCTGGCCGGTGCGGCTGACATGAAGCGTCGCGTCGAGAATCCCGACTGGACAGCCAACCCAGCCTGCATGCTTGCAGCCATCAAGTTCATTGCCACCACCGCCAAGGCCAAGCCGATGCACGTGATGATGCCCTACTCCAATCGCCTGTACATGCTGGCCGACTGGTATCGCCAGCTGTGGGCGGAATCGCTGGGTAAGCGCGTGAACCGCGCCGGACGGGAAGTCCACACCGGCCCGACGCCTATCAAGGCCCTGGGCACAACCGACCAGCACTCGCAGGTGCAGCTCTACCGCGAAGGCCCAAATGATAAGTTGACGGTCTTCCTGGAAGTGGCCAAGCACCCGGCTGAGGTCCGCGTGCCGGACGTCTTTGGCGACGTACCGGGCCTTGCCTACCTTCGCAAGGCTAAGCTCTCCAAGCTGCTCAACGCCGAGAAGATCGCCACCGAATATGCCATGGCGTTTTCGTCCCGCCCGTCGGTAACGCTGAAGTTCGACGCCATCACGCCGACGTCGGTCGGGGAGTTCTTCTACCTCTACGAATTCGCCACCAGCCTGATGGGCGAGCTGCTGGACATCAACGCCTACGATCAGCCGGCCGTCGAGCTGGGCAAGCAGGCTACGTTCGCATTGATGGGCCGGGCGGGCAGTGTCTCTGCCTCCATCGCACGCGACCTGGGCCGCGAAGCCATGAGCTACGACGAACTGGCCGCCGAGATGAAGCCCTTCGTCCGTACAGATGCCAAGTACTTGGCATAAATTATGTTGCGCCGACGAGCATTCCGGCGCGGAAGGACCGCCACCGCATGGCAGCCCCTGGCCAGGCACAACTCACCGATCGTCGCACGCCGGCTGAGCGTCACATGGTAGCCGCGATGGTGGAGTTCCTCCGCGAGGCCCCAGGTCCGCATCGTGTGCTGAACGTCGGGGCCGGCAAGAGCACAGCCGTGGAGGACCGCCTCATCGCAGCCGGCGTGGAACTGCTGTGCGACCGCGCGGACGTTATCGACTGCCGCGTGGACCACCCCGCAGCCGGGGAGTGCCGGCGATGCAGCGTCGAGGACATGACGCCCGTGGAATCCAACGCTTATCGCGCGCTTTTCGCCAACTACGTGCTGGAGCACGTCCACGATGCCGCAAGGGCAGCCGGGGAGATATTCCGCGTGCTTGCCCCGGGCGGCAGGCTGTTTGTGACCATACCGAACCCCTCAGCTCCGGAGCATCGCCTGGCCCGCTGGACGCCCACGCGGCTGCATCGGCTGGCGACAGGGCGGGCGAGCTTCGAAACCCGGTACGATTACGGCCGGGTCCCCGGACTGGTTAACCTGCTCGGACAGGCCGGCCTGGTCGTGGTGCAGGTCCGCTATGACAGCTTCATCGAAGGATACCTCGGCCGCTGGCCGGGGCTGGGCTGGCTGGGCCGGGCCTATGACAGGATCGTCACCGCCCTGAACGCACGCAGCCTGATGGGCAACGTCTGCCTCGTCATGGAAAAACCCGCCTGACCGGCGCCTGCCAGCCATGCCGCCCTGCCTTGGTTTGCCTTGAGTCCCTAAGCGCAATTGAAATGAAATTGCCCGTCGGCGGGCTGGCCTGTAAAATCCGCCCTTTTGGCAGACGCGGCAGACGCGGCCAGCAAGGACGGGCAAGAGAATGATTCACCGAGTAGAGATTCGACCCAAGGAAGGCTCCTCAGACCCCCACGCCGCCGGCGTCGCGAACCAGATCGCCGAGTTGGGCATCGAGTCAGTCGCCGGCGTAGCACACGTCAGGCTGTTCTTCCTGGCTGGCGAGCTGAGCGAACAAGACGCCCGCAACGTCGCGCAGAGCCTGCTGATCGACCCGGTCGTGGAGCAATTCACTCTGGGAAATGGCAACCAAGCCGGGGGCCCCGCAGCCATCGAGGTGCACCTCAAGAGCGGCGTCATGGACCCCGTAGCTGCATCGGCTGAGCGGGCCATTGCCGACATGGGCATGGATATATCCTCCGTCCGCACCGCCCGGCGGTACGAGCTGGCTGGGCAGGTCAGCGATTCCCAGCGCGAGACGATCGCGCGCAAGCTGTTGGCCAACGCGGTTATCGAGGACGTGCACTTCGAGTCCTACACGCCGCCGGAAGTCCACGGGCACACCTACGAGCTGAAGGTCACCGAAGTGCCCATGCGCGACTTGGACGACGCCGGATTGGAAGAGCTTTCCAAGACGGGCGACTTGTTCCTGAATCTCACAGAGATGAAGGCCATCCAGGACCACTACCGCAGCCTGGCCCGTGAGCCGCGCGACGTGGAACTGGAGATGATCGCCCAGACGTGGTCCGAACACTGCGTCCATAAGACCTTCCGCAGCGACGTTAGTGTGCGCAACAATGCCGGGCAGGTTGTCGAAGAGATTCCCAACCTCATTAAGACGACGATCTTCGGCGCGACGCGCGAACTGGCCAAGCCGTGGTGCATAAGCGTCTTCGAGGACAACGCCGGCGTTATCGAATTCGACGAGACACACGCGGTGTGCTTCAAGGTCGAGACGCACAATCACCCAAGCGCGATCGAGCCCTACGGCGGAGCGTCTACGGGCATCGGAGGCGTCGTGCGCGACCCGATGGGAACCGGCATGGCGGCCAGGCCGGTGGCTAACACCGACGTGTTCTGCTTCGGGCCGCCACAGATGTCGCTCGACGACGTGCCCAAGGGCGTGCTGCACCCGCGGCGCGTGATGCGGGGCGTGGTCTCGGGCGTGCGCGATTACGGCAACCGCATGGGCATACCCACCGTCAACGGGGCACTCTACTTCGACGAGAAGTACTTGGGCAACCCGCTGGTTTTCTGCGGAACGGTGGGCATCCTGCCGCGCGACAAGTGCTTCAAGGAGCCGCTCAGTGGCGATGCGGTCGTCGTGGTGGGCGGCAGGACCGGGCGCGACGGCATTCACGGCGCAACGTTTTCCAGTGGCGAACTGACCCACGAGCACGAGACGGAATTTTCCCACGCGGTGCAGATCGGCAACGCGATTACCGAAAAGAAGATGCTCGACACGATCCTGCAGGCGCGCGACCTGGACCTCTACACCGCCATCACCGACTGCGGCGCGGGCGGGCTGTCCAGCGCCGTCGGCGAAATGGGCGAAAAGCTCGGCGCCGAGGTGCACCTGGACCGTGTGCCGCTGAAGTACGCGGGTCTGAGCTACGCCGAGATATGGATATCCGAGGCCCAGGAGCGGATGGTGCTGTCGGTGCCGCAGGAGAACGTCGAGGCCATACTGAAGGTCTTCAGCGATGAGGGCGTCGAGGCGACGGTGATCGGCCACTACGGCACCGAGGGCCGGCAGCTTCGGCTGTTCTACGGCCAGACACTCGTGGGCGAGCTGGACATGGAGTTCCTCCACGAGGGCCTGCCGCGACCGACAAAGGACGCGCTCTGGGACTTTGAGCCCCAAGCATCGCCGGCGGCGATCGAGCGGGAAAGCTACAACGATACGCTGCTGAAGATTATCGCTGCCCCGAACGTGGCCAGCAAGGAATGGGTGGTCCGGCAGTACGATCACGAGGTCCAGGGCGGCAGCGTCATCAAGCCGCTTGTGGGCGTCGGTGAGGACGGTCCCGGCGACGCCGCGGTCATCCGGCCCGTGCTCGATAGCCAAAAGGGTGTGGTGATTTCCTGCGGCATGAATCCGAAGCTCGGTGAGTTGGACCCCTACCAGAGCGCCCTGCACGCGGTAGACGAGGCGATGCGCAACTGCATCGCCGTCGGCGGCAACCTGGACCGCACAGCCATTCTGGACAACTTCTGCTGGGGCAACTGCAACAAGCCCGACCGCATGGGCTCACTGGTGCAATCGGCCAAGGCCTGCCGCGACGCCGCGATGGCATACGGCACGCCGTTCGTCAGCGGCAAGGATTCGCTCAACAACGAGTTCCAGACCGACGACGGCCATACGATAGCAATTCCGCCGACGCTGTTGATCTCGGCTATCAGCGTGATTGACGACGCCTCGCGCTGCGTCACAGCCGACGCCAAGCAGGCGGGCAATTACCTGATGATGCTGGGCCGGACGTCGGGGGCCCTGGGCGGCAGCCATTACCTGCTGGCTGAGAGCCTGGCTACCGGCAACGACGTGCCGGCGGTGGACATGGCCGCCAGCGTCGGGGTTATGAAGGCCCTCCAGGCAGCCATCGAGGCTGGGCTTGTTCGCGCTTGTCATGACCTCTCCGAAGGTGGGCTGGCCGTGGCGGCGGCGGAGATGGCGTTCTCGGGCGGCCTGGGCGTGGACATCGATCTGGCTGCCATGCCGGCCGGCAAGACCGGCCAAGCCAGTTGTGCAGCCAAGCTGTTTGGTGAAGATGCGGGGCGATTCCTGGTGGAGGTCGAGCCGGACAGCTACGACGACTTCATGCGGATCGTCAAGGACCTGCCCGTCGGCGAGTTGGGCCGTGTGACCGGCACCGGCCGGGTTGTGATCCGCCAGGACGGCCAAGCTGTGATCGACATCCCAGCCGACGACGCAAAGGCCGCCTGGCAGGGGACATTTGACTGGTAAGTGGCAAGAAAAATGGCGAGACCCAAAGCAATCGTATTGAGATCGGCTGGTACAAATTGCGACCGTGAGACGCAGTACGCACTCGAGCACGCGGGCTTCGCCGCCGAGCGCGTCCACGTGTTTCGGCTGATGGACAACCCCACAGCCCTGAAGGGCTACCAGTTCCTGGTCATCCCGGGCGGATTCAGCTACGGCGATGACGTGGCGGCTGGGAAGATCCTGGCCAACCAGATGCTCCACCGCCTGGCTGAGCCGCTCAACGAGTTCCTTGCCGACGGCAAGCTGGTGCTGGGCATCTGCAACGGCTTCCAGGTAATGATCAAGAGCGGCCTGCTGCCGTGGGGCCGGGTCGAACCGGCAGTGGCTGCCAACGACGCGACCCTGGCCTGGAACGATCGCGGCCAGTTCGAGGACCGCTGGGTGCACCTGCGGGCCGAGTCCGATTCCTGCGTGTTCCTGCCCAAGGGCGAGCTCATCAGCCTGCCCATCGCGCACGGCGAGGGCAAGTTCGTTCCGCGCGACGATGAGGTACTCAGCCGCCTGCGCGACGGCGGCCAGGTTGTCTTGCGCTACGTGGATGCCGCAGGCAACACCGGCGCGGGCTACCCAGCCAACCCGAACGGCAGCGTGGACGACATCGCCGGCATCTGCGACCCGACGGGCCGGGTCTTTGGGCTGATGCCGCACCCGGAGCGGTTCGTGGACACAACCCATCACCCGCAGTGGACCCGCAAACGCCCGGATCGAGCCGATGGAACATTGGTTTTCCGCAGTGCGATGGAGTATCTGGCGTAATGTGTCCGAGCCCTCGCGGGCGGGCACTATCTCTCTACGCCGGTGCCCTCAAAGCACACCGGCCGGCTCGCCCGGCCTGCACACATCTGCCGTCTCTGCACCCGTTTCGCGCCGACAAATTCCGCCAGATTTGGGTGAGCATTTGCACCCAAGCTGCCGATAAACCGAGTAAGCAGTCATTGGATTTCGGCATCTTGGACGCGAAAAGGAAAGCGCTATGCGCACGATTAAGCTGTTGCTGCTGCTGGCGGCCATCACAGCCGGCTGCACCCAGGAGGACACGAACCCCCACTGGAACCCCCGAGCCGACCTGCCGTCGTGGACATACGACGCGCCGTTCTACTATCGTCCCAGCGAGGACCTGAAGGTAATCGAAACCGTCGGGCAGGGAATCCCCGTCTACTACCCGCGGACCAAATACTTCTTCATCAAGCATCCCGGCGACTGTCAGGTAAACGGCGTGCCTCGCGTGGCGGTGTGGGCTTCCCCCGAAAACGGGACCGACTGGGAACGCGCCGGGTTTTACGGCGTGGAGCAGTCGGACTTCCTGTTCCTGGCTGAGCGGGAAGGCACGTATTGGATTCGTTTTGTAGGGCCCGGCCAAGGCGTCAGCAAGGTGCCGCCCGGCATGCCGCACCGCATCTACATCGCCGACCGCACGCCGCCCAACGTGACGGTCACCGTAACCCCCGGGCCCTGGGAAGACGACCGCCAAGAGAAGCCCCACATTTACAAGGTCGGTGACACGGTCCGCCTGGACTGGGTCGTCAGCGATGCCAATCTGGATGAAAAGAGGATCAAGCTCGGAACGTGCTTTGCGAAGTTCCCGCAGAACGTGGTCTGGGACAGTTACCCCGAAGCCCTCTCGCCGGTCGGCAGCCTGAAAGCTGAAATCCCAGCCGAGGCGGCCGAGGACGGTGGACTTCGGTTCCGCATCGAGGCCCGCGACAAGGCCGGCAACGTCGGAATGGGGCTGACCGAGGTCCTTCAGATCGCCGGCCAGGTCGGGACGAAGCTCGAAGTGACGGCGGCTGGGCCCGATGATCCGATCCAGCAGTTCCAGGGCACAGACACCCGGCAGCCCGGCTGGCCCACCGCGACGGCGCTGCTTCGCGGCGGGAGTGAACGCGTGCTCAAGTGGATGCCCGAAAAGGCCAAGGACTATACCGACCTTGCGCTGGAGTTCTCAGCCAACAACGCCCAGACCTGGCGGGTCGTCGCGAGCGACCTCGCCCCGGGCAAGCCGGTCAAGTGGACCGTGCCGCGGGCGACAAGCCTCAACTGCCGCCTGCGGATAACCGCGGCCGACAAGTCGGGGCGTCGGATCATGCTGGCGATGACCCAGCAGTTCGTCGTCGATACCCCCGTACCCGATACGGTCTTCGGACCCAAGGCAATCCCCCTCGTGGATCAACACGGCCAATACGAAAACGGCGATCCCAAACGGTAAGCTCCGCCGTCGAGACGGTGGCTCTGACAGCAATCGCCACGCGGCGTTCGCACTCATCCGGGCGCCGCGTTTTGTTGCGCTTCAAGGAATGCTACTCTCGGGTGAGGAAACTCTTGAGCTTTGCCGGCGTGTAGGTGTTGATCGCATCCGAAGCCTTTGCCCATCCGCGGCGGGCGGTCGTCACGCCATACTTCATGTAGTCCAAGTCGGCGGTGCTGTGGGCGTCGGTGTTGATAATGATCTTAGCGCCGGCCTCGATCGCGGCCCGAACGTGCGTGTCTCGCAGGTCCAGACGCCAGTAGTGCGCGTTGAGCTCGAGCGCAACGTTGTTGGCCGCTGCGGCGTGGGCAATTTCGTTTATGTCGATCTCCATGCCCGCCCGCGAGAGGATCAGCCTTCCCGACGGATGCCCGATGCAGTGCACGTGGGGGGTTTCGATAGCCTTGATAAGTCGCCGCGTAGCCTCGGGCCGCCGCTGCGACAGGGCTGAGTGGGCCGAAGCCGTCACGAAGTCCAGCTCCGCCAGCACGTCAGCCTCGAAGTCCAGCGAGCCGTCCTTGAAGATGTCCACCTCGCACCCAGCCAGCACGAGGATGTCCTTGCACTTCCGCCCGGCTGCGCGGATCGCCTTGACGTGCTCGGCCAGGCGCGACGCGTCAAGCCCGTTGGCCTGGACCTGGCTGCGGGAATGATCGCAGAAGCACATGTACTTGTAGCCGCGTTGCCGGCAGGCGGAGATCATCTCCTCGATGGTGTTCGCACCGTCGCTGGCGCGGGTGTGCAGGTGCATGTCGCCCCGAATGTCAGCCAACTCGAGGAGTTCCGGCAGCTTGCCCTGGTCTGCGGCGTCCAGTTCGCCGCGATCCTCTCGAAGCTCCGGCGGGATGAATTCCATGCCCAGCGCCTCGTAGAGCGACCGCTCGGTTGCGCCCGCAATCTGTTTGCCGTCGCCGTCGAAGAGGCCGTATTCGTTGAGCTTCCAGCCCTTCCTTATCGCCAGTTCCCGCAGGCAAACGTTGTGCTCCTTGGAACCCGTAAAGTACGCAAGCGCCGCTCCGTAGCTCTTGGCGGGCACCACGCGCAGGTCGGCCTGCACGTCGCCCTCCAGCACGATGCTGCCCTTGGTTTTCCCAGCCGCCAGGACGCGCCGAACGTTGCCGCCCCCCGCGAAGGCTTGGATGATCCCCTCCCCCGCCGAGGCCGACGCCTCGCATAGCAGGTCAATGTCGCCGACGGTCTCGCAACCTCGCCGAAGGCTCCCCGCCGCCACGACCCGCTTGGCTGCCTTGTGCCTGCTGATTGCATCGACAAGCCCAGCGGCCAGTTCATCCGCCTCGCCCAGGCGAACGCGCCCGCCGCCACTTTCCTTGAACGCCAGCGCCTCGCGGATCTGCTGGAGTTTCTTCTCGCCAAGCCCTTCGATCGCCGCCAGGCGCTCCGAGTCGGCATCCAAGGCCTTACTTAGCTCAGCCACAGACGTGATACCCCCTTGCTTCCACAGCTTGGCCACCGTTTTGGGCCCCAGACCCGAAACCTCAAGCAGCCCCGGCAGCTCCGGCGGGACCTTCGCGCGAAGCTCATCATACTGCTCGACCCGGCCCATCTGGAGGCACCGGCGAATCTTCTGGGCTGTGGACTTGCCGATGCCCGGTATGCCTTCCAACTCGCCTGTGGCAGCCAGGTCTTCGACATCCTCGGTCAGCTCCGCCAGCGTTCGCGAGACCTTGCGATAGCTGTTGATGCGGAACCGATCAGCTCCGAGTATCTCCTGAAGGTCGGCGATCGCAGCGAAGATGTCGGCAATTTCGGCGTTCTTCATGTGCGGCGTCCCTGCCCAAGTATATTCCCCCGGGCCACCCCTGCCAGCGCTAACCCAAAGGCGGTCGTTTTGTGGCTGGGCGTTGTGCGTCAAATTGACTTCGCAGGACTGGACGGGTACGGTGAATAGACGTGAGCCTTCGACTAACCCAATATGGCCGGCGCGAACTGGCGATCGGCAGCGTACTCCTGGCTGCGGCCGTCGCACTGCTCGCGTGGGCGGCCGTTGCGGTCTCGACCTGGCTGGCATTGCTGCTGGTGATGCCGGTGAGCCTGTGGGCATGGTTGGTGGCGTTCTTCCGCGATCCGCAGCGTTCGACGCCCGCCCAGCCGGGCCTTTTCATATCCCCCGCGGACGGGCGCGTAGCGGACGTCACGCCGCTTGGCCCCGACGGCCCGCTGGGCTGCGAGGCCGTTCAGGTGGGCATATTCATGAACGTCTTCAACGTCCACGTGAATCGCAGTCCAGCCGACGGCGTTGTCGATCGCGTCGAGCACCAAGCTGGAACATTTCTGGACGCCCGCGATCCGAGCGCGTCGTCGCGGAACGAATCGGCCACGATTTACCTGACGTGCGAAGACGCCGAGGAGAATTTCCCGGTCATCGTCCGGCAGGTGGCGGGCCTTGTCGCTCGGAGAATCGTCACCGATCTTTCGCCGGGCCAGGCGGTCGGTCGGGGTGAGCGGATCGGCATGATCAAGTTTGGCTCGCGCGTGGAGCTCATCGTCCCGCGCCGGCGAGCCGGTAATGTGCTTGTCCGAGTCGGACAGAAGGTCACAGCCGGGCTTACCCCTCTTATCGCGGCCCAGGAGATACCGCAGTGAACGATACCCCCGAAAGTCCCGACCAGCGCGATCTGCGCAAGCAGCAGCGCGCCGCTCGGAGAATCGACCGCGCTGCACGCCGCAGGCGAAGGATCCTTCAGAGCACAGCCGTGCTGCCGGGCTTGGTGACGATTCTCAACGGGCTGGCGGGCTTCGCGGCGATTCACTTCGCCACCAAGGACGCACTCGGCTCAGCCGGTGCGCCCAACATGACTATTGCGGCGTGGCTTATCTTCACAGCCATGGCGTTCGACATGCTCGACGGGCGGCTGGCGCGGATGACCCGACGCACAAGCGACTTCGGCGGACAACTCGACAGCCTCTGCGACGTGATCAGCTTCGGCGCAGCCCCGGCCGTGCTCATGCTCCGCCTGGTAGTTAGCGTCCTGCGAGGACAGGTCGAGAAGATCGCTTCGATCCCGCCGCAACTCGCTGCGGAGTCCGTGGAGCGAGCGGTCTGGTGCGTAGCGGCTATCTACCTGGCCTGCGCAGCGTTGCGCCTGGCCAGGTTCAATGTCGAAAACGAACCGGACGAATCGTCGCACATGGATTTCCGCGGCCTGCCGTCCCCAGCCGCGGCGGCGGTGGTGGCGGCGCTGGTGCTGCTGTTCGAACACCTGGCGACGCTTCAAGGCCCGCAAGGCGCATCAACGTGGATGCTCGCAGGCGTCGGCCTGTGCCTGCCCGTGGCAACACTGGCCGTGGCGCTACTGATGGTCTCGCGGTTCAGGTACCCCCACGTGGTTAACCAGTACATCCGCGGCCGACGGCCTTTCAGCTATCTCGTCAAGGCAGTGGTGGTGCTGATTGCGATGTTCTTCGAGCCGTACCTGACCATCGCAACCGTCGTACTGGTCTTCGCGCTGTCCGGACCGATTGGCGCGCTTTGGCGATTCCTTAGATGGCACCGCAAGGCCGATTCGTCCGGCAACCACTGATCGATCCAGCCGAACTCACTTTGACACCGAGGCAACACAACGGCTAGAATCGCTCCGGTCTTATGTGTGAAATCGTCGGCTGGGAGGTCTTGAATGGAAGCTACGTTGAGTTTTCTGGGCGCCGCCCAGAACGTCACTGGATCGCGATATCTCCTCGAGGCAAACGGCAGCCGGATACTGATCGACTGCGGCCTCTACCAGGAACGCAACCTTCGCAGCCGAAACTGGGACCCGTTCCCGGTCCCCGCCAAGAGTATCGACGCCGTCCTTGTCACCCACGCTCACCTGGACCACTGCGGGCTTCTGCCCAAGCTCGTGCGGGAGGGCTTTGGCGGCAAGATCCACTGCACGGCGGCTACGTCGGAGATATCGCGGATCGTGCTGATGGACTCGGCACACCTGCAGGAAGAAGATGCCGCCTATAAGGCCAAGCGTCACCGTCGCGAGGGGCGCGCCGGCAAGTACGGCGACGTGCCGCTCTACACAAGTGAGGACCCCGGGCGCGTGATGCCGCTATTTTCCCGCGTGCGATACGAAAAGCCTATCGAGTTGGCCAAGGGCATCGAGGCAACCTTCCACAACGTCGGACACATCCTGGGAGCGAGTTCCATCAAGATCACGATCAACGGCGACGGCCAGGCCAGGAGCGTGCTGTTCTCCGGCGACGTCGGTCGGTGGGGTCGACCGATCCTCCGCGACCCGACGCTCGTGAAG
>Ga0180433_10008426_pt1 | contig 12822 bp, 25 predicted proteins | sample SS_ome_8_FD_132980 | JGI IMG/M metagenome (GOLD analysis project Ga0180433, IMG submission 132980) | Hypersaline lake sediment archaeal communities from the Salton Sea, California, USA - SS_1_D_1 metaG | ecosystem: Environmental > Aquatic > Non-marine Saline and Alkaline > Hypersaline >... | reverse complement strand
GTCCTTGCCCGGATGCCTCTCCCACCGACTACCCGTCCCCGACTCGACGAGCTCGAGGATTTTCCCGCAGTACGACGCGCCCGACTCCTCGACGTTGACGAACACCACCTCCCGACCCCACCGCTTGCTCACTTTCTTGGGAAGAAGGTACGGGAACCGCTCGCTGGACTCGCGAGGTTTTTTATTGTTCACCGTAACCACTGATGCCGATCCCCCTGTACACCTGCCACAGAATGCGAATCGCCCGAAGGCTTCCTCTTGGATCTCAAGCAGACGCCCATGACCTGATCCTCTCTTCTCCTACCACTTGCCGGCCGTCTTCCAAAACCAAAGTCGGGAGGGACTCTACCCCGAAGGCTCTCGAGGCGGACTCCCGAACGCAGTCGTTCACTATGGTGCGGAAGGCGAACACCTTTCCCTTCTCCTTCAAGAATTTTCTCAGGAGCTTTCCTTCTCCGTTGGCCCAGGTGAAGAGGATCGGTTTGTCCCAGACCGTTCCCATCTCTTAGTATCCCATGCTCTTGACGGCTTCCCCGTTCGGTCTCCCGACCACTCGGAGGAGGTAATGCGATTCCCCGTCTCCGACTTGTCTTTCCACCGAGTACCCCGGCAGGAGGAGACGATCGGCGTATTCCCCCGCCACCCTCTCGATCTCCATTATCGAATACGGAGAGTTCGACTCCTCGTGGCCCCGGATGAAGCAAAGGATCGCGAGGAGAGCCGGATTCCCGGCGGACCTCGGATCCTCTATGACGAATCTCTCCCCCTCCTCGAACCAGAGGGACTCCTTCTTTCTCTCTCCGGCGATCTCGCAGAAGGGACAGCACGACTTTCCCCCCTCGGGCTCGGGGGAAGAATCTCTTCGCTTCTCTCTCTCGGGAAAAGTTCTCACGTGGTTCGAATGATCTTGGGAGGTTTTCTCGGTCAATCCGGATCTCCCGGTTATTGGCCCTACCACTTACTATTGACTAATACCAGAGTTACCCGATCGTTGTCAAGCCCCCTCTCCGCGTCTCGTCTCGGAGGACCCGGGCAGGATCTCATTTTCGCTCGAGAGCACTCTCCCCTTTCCTCTCGGTTCCACTGGGGAGCACTTTCCCCTAAAGCACCCGAAGCACTCGACCAGAAAAAGTCAAGAAGCACCGAAGCACCTCAGCCCGAAAAAAAGCGGGAGCACCGAAGCACTAGAGCCCCTCTCTCTCAAGAGCACTAGTCCGAGCTCGGACGAGAGCATGGGAATACCTCTTCCCTTCTCATCTACTTTCGGTCAGAACTTTGGCTGTCTAGCTGCCAGGGCGACGATAGATCGGAGCTCCGAGAGGCACCTCCTATCTATCACCCTCGCTCGCGCCCTTGCACCCTTCAGCCAAGATTTCTTCTTTTTTTTTCTTCTTGCTGGTTGCTTCTGCCAAGGCGGGGGATCGGGCCTTCTATCTATACTTCCGGAGGGAACTTCTTCTTTCTGTCGGGAGATCGAATTCTCTTTGGTCTTCGTTTGGAAAGAAGAGGGCGGGACCCCGGACGGGAGGAACGAGGCCCCGCCTCTCTTCGCTTCGGAGGCTAGGGGACGGGGTTGGGGGGGAGTATCGAAGGAACGGCGGGAGTCGAACCCGCGAGGGTTCCCCGTAGGATATTACCACCCCTCCTCCAACGCGCGCTGTCGGGACCCGTCCGACGGGCTTCGCCCATTCTTCTCCCCCCCTTCAACTCCCCGGCCCCTCTCTCCTAAATTTTCTCAAGATCCTTCCCTCCTCCTCCGGATCACTTTCGAGCGGGGGAGGATCTTCCTCCCGTTTCCTCTCTTACCGTCTGCACGAATCGCATGAGAGTGGGAAGTTCTTCTTCGATCAGTACCCGGGGGCCGACCTTGAACCTCCAGGTGGCGAGGTCGTTCTCCGGGTCTAGCTTGATCTCTATCTTCACCCGGAAGAGCTTGAAGATCGGCCGGACGAGGAAGAACGGAAGCCTCCGAACGGCGAAGCCCGGGATCCCGTCGAGAGATCTTACCCCCTTCTCTGCCATCTCCTCGTATTTCTTCATGAGTCGATGACGCGCCTCCTGTAAGGTTTCTTCCCGGAAAGTCATCTCATAAGTTCTCGAAGCCATGGCCGTTCTCTCCTTCCTCTTCGCTCCTCGCGTTCTCTTTCCTCGCTCTTCTCGGTTACTCCTCCTTCATCTCCATATTTTCTCGGAGAAGGCCCTTCGTCCTTAAATTAACGTCAGCCCCGTCGACCATACCCATCATGAACGGGATGACATCGGCCCTCTTATTCTTAAAAGATTCTTGTCTCGGTTTAAGTTTCTGGCGAACCCAACTTTCGATTCGGTTTTTCTTATCAGCGAGGACGATTCCCCACTTCTGGCTATCTTTCTTGTTCTCGAACTGGACCTCCTCCTCGGATCTGATCAAGAGGGTATAGGCGAAGCCCTCGCAATAAGATCGGAGGGCGGAGAACCCGACCTTCTTCGGCGGGAATTTCCTCCTACCGTTTTCTCTTATGATCTTCCTCAAGATCAGATACATCTCTCTTCCGACCGACACGTCCGATTCCGTCCCGCAGAAGATTATAGTTTTTTTCCTCGGGTCGGACTGCTCCTTCCCGGCTAAGGCCGAGATGCCGCAGATGTTCTCTATCACTTTCGTCAGGAGGTGTTCCCATTCCTGAAGCCTGCTCGTCACGACCTCCACGTACCCTATCTGTAAACCTTGGCCGGCTTCTAACTCGGAAACCTCCGCCATGGAGAGCCCGTGTTCGGCCATGATTCTTTTCGCCGCCTTGATCGCCGCTTGGACCTCTGCCTCGCAGTCGTTCCTGGAGGGATCCCCGAGCGCGAGGAGCTTCTTCACCCGCTCGATCAACTTCCTCTTCTCGTCCACTATTACCCTACCTTCCTTTTTCTCGATATTCGAATATACTCGAGATCCCATCTTTGCTATCCCTCCTTTTTCTCTACTTCCTTTACGAGATCGTATACCCAAACCGGGATTCTAGTTTCCCCGTAAACGATTAACTCGAACTGCTTCCAATACATATACTTAATGAAAGCTACGACGGATAAGATCCGGAACGGATAAAGGTCCAGATCCGGTCTGTCCAAAAGAATTGCGGAGGCGGGATTCGAACCCGCGTCTCGAGGGTATGAGCCTCGCAAGGTGGCCTCTCCTCCACTCCGCTTCTTCCGCAATTACCTTACCTCTCCGGGGCGTTATGCCGAGGACCCATCGGGGGCTTCGTGGTCTCCTTCGGAGGCCTGATTCCGAGGCCTACGTCTTTAACCTGAACTTCGTCGACCCACCGCCCCTTCACTTCTCCGTCCTTATTCACCTTCGGCTCGATGAAGATCTGGACGCATCCGTTAAAGTATTCCGCCCGGCCGGTAGCGATCCCCTCGAGGCCGGTTACCACATCCTTCACTTTCCTTCCGAGCTTAATCATTCGTCCTCCTTTCCTTGGTGGAGCTCGTAATATTTCAGCAATGTTCCCTCATGGACCTTATGAGTCTTGCTTCCTATCCGGTCTACCCGCCTGGTATTCCAGTGCCGATTTCCAGAGGCCCGGCTCACGATCTTGAGGACGACCTTGCTATCTTTAGATCTCCAGAGTTGCCCTCTTCTTATTTTCACCGCTCGAGGTTCAGAATAATACTCTTCACCACGATCGGCTGGTCCGAGATGTGGATGATCTGACCCCCGGTAAAGAAGTGCTGGTGATATCTTCCTTGAGAATCCCACCAGAAGATATAGGGAACGGAATCCCCATAGGATCCGTCATCCTGCATAACCTCCCCGGTCCTAACCGACCGACCGCCTATTTCAAGCGGGAATCCTTCGTGATCTCTACCCACGAACTCTCCATCCATCGCGGCGACCGTAAGTGGAGTGATCCTCTTCCCTGAAGAGGTGACCTTCCCCTTCACCGTCGAATAGAGGAGAACCTGGCCGGAGTAAGGGCTAATAATATAGAGGTGTTTGATCGAACCCGGCTTATTGTCCTCGAGGATCCTCTCCCGGATATTCTTCTGCTCTACCGTGAGACCCTCCTGATCGGTTTTCACGATCACCTCTGCCTTCTTCACTCCGGAGGCTGATTTCGGGGCAACTTCCTTCGACGAAGAGTTCGGAGAACAACTAGCTTGAGTTTCATAGGTAATGACAGATGAGATGATCCCGAGGACCGCGAGAATCATTACAACATTGATTAAGGTGAATCCTTTTTCAAATCTCTTCCTCATTTTCGTTTTTCTCCTTTCTTCCTTCGCGGGATTTTCTCTTCTATCTACTTCGTTTCGTACGCCTTGAATTCCCTCGGGAGAGGATCATCGGCTCCCTTCGGCAACTCTCCGACGTTCGCGAACCTCCAGTTAAACTTCGCCATCTGGGCATTGTACTCGGCGGCGAGCCCATTATAGCTAGCGATCACTCCGGCGACCTCGCTTCTCCAAATCGAGAGCTGCTCCTTATCCGTTCGGTCCCAGTCCTTCCGAGGAGTAGACCCGTAGTCTTCCTCCATGGACTTCACTCTCTCTCGGTAGACCGAGATGTCAGCCCTCTTCTTCTCGAGCTCCGCGGCGGAGTCCTTGAACCATTCATACTTCGTGAGGAGTGCCGATGGTCCGAACTCCTCCTGGACGACCTTCCCCCCTTCCCGGAACAACCCACAGGTGTAACCGATCCCGGAGAGGACCAATCCAATCGGTACGAAGAGGATCAAGATCTTGAAGAAGATCTTCCAGGGGCTCTTCCTCGCCGCGTCCTCGTACCCTCTCCACCATTCTCCAGCCATGCGTTTCCTCCTTTCCGGCCGTTTCGGCCTTTATTTTTTCACCCTTTTGAATCCTAACGTCAGCCTTTCGGTCGTGTAGATCTCGGTCCCGTCGAATAGTTCGATCTTCCAGCTATCGCCTTCCCCGCATGGGGTGTTCACCCTGAAAATCCGATAGGATATGATAGATTCCCCGTTAGCCCAACTTAGAGTATCGAAGACGACTTCCTTCCCGTCCAGATACTGTTTCTTCTTCTTTTCTTCTGCCATTTCTCTATCATCCTTTCTTCGGTCTTCCTTAATCGATTTTACACGGGAGCGATAATTTTCGAGAGGTCCTCGGCAGCATCCCGGATCGTTTCGATCAAGTCAGTGATAATCTCAGATTGACGGCCTACGCTCGCGAGGTACTCCTCCACGAGCTCCATTAGCCGGGGGATCTTCCCGACTTCGATCTTTAATTTTTCCCTATCGATCATTCCCTCTCCTTTCCGCTCTTTTAGTCTATCTTAACGAATCGCAATCTACCGTCCGGATAGAAGGCAAAGTGATTTTGTTCAGAGTTTAATTCAAATCTTGAGATCGCGATAGCAATATCGAGAAGCCCTCCGTTACAAATCGTATAGCCCTTCTTTACGTACCGCTGGAGCCTCTGGAGGGTGGAGAGTGGGTACGGGAGCTTATTGATAACAAGTCGTCGCGATGCTAGGTCATAAAAAAATTCCGGGTGGACGTAGAGATTTTGGAAGTCAGTGGCGCAACAGCAGACGGTGAAGTCGAACTCCGCTATCGTCTCCTCCGGTCCACGGAAAAATCTTTTGACTAAATCAACTTTGTATTTTCCGAACCGGAACCTAGTTACATTCTCGTTTGCATAGAGCTCCTGAACTTCCTCTGGCTTCATATAAGATTTCACTCGATCTAAGAACTTGGCGAGGGCGATCGCGTTCGGGAAGAAGAAATCGATATCGTTCTTCACGTACCCGATCGATAGCCGATCCCTAATCGATCCGCCTGCGATCCAGAAGTTAGCGGGACAATTATCGCTTTCTTCGAGTTCTCCGACGAACCCATTAAGGATATACCGAAAGTAGTCCAGGCAGTTCCTGATCTGCTGATGTTCATTATCGACCTTCATCCTTCTCCCCCCAATCTCCTTCCCTCCCGCCCAATTGGCAAAAGGGAAACATTTCGACCGGTTCCCTCTTGGCCCGAATCTCATTCCTAAATTTCTTTAAGATTAGTTGATGCCTGAACTTTGAGAAGCGAAGACATTCCCACTTATCCCCGCTCAAAGCCAAGAACAAGCAGGCGTCTTCTGTGAAGGCCCCGCATTTATCCGGATCCGCCATCGCGTTTTCCGGCCCTAAGTCTTTCAGGTTTCGAGGATCGGTTTCCATACCGAGTATAGTTCCCTCGTAAACCACCAATACTCCATCTAGCGTATCGCAAATCTGAAGATCATCGAGTATCACGACTCCGAGCTTATCCGTCACCGTGTTCAACACCCTATTCCCTACTCTCATCATCCGATCCCTCCTTTCCCTTTTCTTTTCTCCTAACCCGAGGACTAAAGGCATTATCGAAGTTGCCGCAGGCAGCGAAGGACGAGACGAGCTCGCCAGTCAAGGAGCAGCTAGCACCTCTTGGCATCCTCCTAAAGTGGGTACAGTTCGGGCAAATCCGATTGTCGTAATACGTCCGCTTACTTTTCATCGTCAATCCTCCCGGCAAACAGGGCAGTAGTGCTCGAAGTCGTCCTCGTCGACGAACTCTATCCGCCATCCGAGCTCCTTTAAATCCTGGGCTGCCTCAGACGCGTCGGCTCCCGGAGAGAGCTCGAGGATCTCGACGCCCCCGCAACAGTCACAGGTGAAGGTGACCGTCCCGAATTCTCGATTAACTTCCCTGCTCATCTTCCTCCTCCTTTCTATTGTCGTATCCTGCTTCGTATCCCTCGTCGTAGCCCTCCGCCCTCGATTTCTCGAGGCAGTCCGGGCAGGGATCGATCGAGACGCGATTGTTCCCGGAGACCGAGACGAGGTGACAGATCCCCTTCCCGCACGAGCACCAGACTTCGAACTCAGCCTTAATCTCTGGCATGGATCACCTCGTTCCTTCTCGCCTCTCTCTTCGCGTAGAGCTCGTCGATCATTCGCCGGAGGCAAATCGGCGGTTCATTCGGACCCGGCCCATTCGAGGCGATCTCGCAGAGCTCCTCCTCTTCCGGATCCTCGGCGAGTCTCGCGTAGAGGAGAACGCAAAGGGAATCTCTCGATACCTCGGCGGAGAAGATCATCCCCTCGGCCTTCTCAACGTAAAACTCCCCGACCGGGGCGAAACAAAGGACGCGTTTTCCATCCGGTCTCAGGTATTGGGTGACTTCGATCTCGTTAGATTTCTTCGTCTCCATCTCCTCTTGAACTCCTTTCATCAAAAGAAAAGCTCTTGATCCGGATAACGTTCCCTTTCCTATCGACGACGAACCCGAACTTATTGACGAACTCGATCAGCTTCCAGGTAATCCTTACGTCGTTTAAGTTATAGGCGAACACGTCAGCCCATTTCCCCTCTCGGATTAGGAGAGGAGCCTTCGCCCCGTAACCGGTCTTCGCCTTTCCGATGGTAGACATAGCGAGGGAGTTTAAGCCGATGGTCCCGTCATGGACCTCCGCGCTACCGTACTTCTGCTCGGCCTCACTAACGGTCCGGACTCCGAACTTCGCGGCGACGACCCGGATCAGCAAGTCCATGACGCACCAGGTCTCGGTGAACCGTAAATGATCTTTGCCGAGATCATACCCCGGTTGGACGTAATCGTTCCCGAAGATCACCAGGTCGTCGAACTTCACGTTGTTAAAACCGGCTCGAGGTTCTAGGGAGAGGTGAGCCCTTAGCTTCTCGAGGTCTGAAGGTCCGTAGAAATGATAGAGGTCGTCAATAGAGTCATAAACTACTGCTGTCCCGAACTTCATCCCTTCGGGATTATTCCAACCTCCCTCCACTTCGTCTGGTCCGTATAACACTTCCACGTCGTAGATCAGCATAATCCCTTTTCCTCCTTTCGTTTTCTCGGCGTCTCGCGCCTTTCATTTCTTCCCCGAAAAATCTCTCGAAGATCAAGTACATCTTTTTCTCCCTCATCCCTCCTTCCTCTCGTTCACAATCTTTACCTTCTCCTCGAGCTTATGTACCCGATCGAGGAGCGATCGTACGATCCAGGATTGCGTGAGAATAAGCCTCACTAACGTGTCGGCCATCCTAGCCGATACCGGCTCCTCTTCCATATCTTTCTCGAAGATTTGATACAGTCCCTCGGAAAGACGCTCGAGATCGTAAACGAGATCCTGCAGGTTCTTTTCACTTACCTCGACCACTTCCCCGAACCTCCTTTCCTCTTGTCCCCTTCCTACTTAATCAGGAGAAGACAGAGGAAGTTGTAAACCTTCCAGATGATCTCATAGTTCGCGAACCCAGCCTCGCGAAGTATATCGAGGTTTTCCTCGAGGGTAAGCGGCTTCAGAAATCCCCTCAGTTGTCTTTCCTTCTCCAGGATCTCTTCCGTAGAGAAGCTCCTCCGCTTGAAATCAAACATCTGAAAATTGAAAGGCTCCTGGAGTCGTATATCTCGAGAGAGGACCTTCTCCCCGAAGACGAAGGCTCCTCCTGGCCTTAACCCATCGTAAACGTCTTCCAGGAGCTTCTTTCGATCCGCGATCGGCATGAACTGGAGGGTGAATACCGAGGTGATCATGCTCGCGTTCTCGAACTTGAAGCCCCGCCCCAGATCCATAAAAATGAAGGCTAACTCCTCCTCGGACGCGTCTCCCAAAACGGCTTGGGCTTCTTCAATAAACTTTCTCGAATAATCGATCCCCACGTACCTGATCTTAAGGTGGGAGTAAGCCTCTCGAAGCTCGAAGATCCTCTTCCCGGTGGAACACCCAACGTCGTAAAAGTTAGTTTCATCCTCTAGAAAATACCTCGCCAAGGCCTTGATCTGTTCGTCCATGATCTCGAACCCGAGGATCGACCTCCTGATATGATCGTCGAAGTCCTCCACCCTATCGAACTTGAACTTCTCCTCCCTCTTCTTCTTAGCCATCGTTCCTCCTTCCTTGAAAGTCGAACCTTGGCTGTCCTCTTTCCGTTTCGTCTGCGTGGTCGCGACATAGATCCGAGACCCTCTTCCTTCCCCTAAAGTTCAGCGGCGTATCGAGGAGCCCTTGGAACAGATCGGAGATCCCGCTGACGAGCTGGAGGTTCCGGTTCGGTCTCTTTTTCACCCTCGAGAATTCCTCTAGGAAGGCTCCGGTAACGATCGTTTTCCCCCTAGTCAACGGGAGATGGAACTTGAGGGCGAACTCCAGCATGTTCTCTCGGTGATAAGGAGCGAAGAAATCTTTTCCGAATCGCTCTGCTAACCGACGAAAAGAGAAGACCCATTCACAATTTCCAGAAAACTTCTTCTTCCTTGATCGATCGAACCCGTCCTTATCTCTGATGTATTTAATCTTAGTGGACTTCGCTGTTCCCCACAAGGTATCGGCCGTGATTCCCGAGACGACGATCTGCTCTCTCGTAGCCGGGATTAAATACTTCATGGCATAGAGGGTCTCGAACTCCGTCTTATTCCTACATCTATAAACTCTCGCCAGCTCGATAAAATCATCAACTATTCTCGAGGTCGGGATCTCGATCAAGTTCCATTCCCAACCGAATTCTCTCGCCGCGATCTCGGAGTAATACGCATCCTCGCTCTCCCTAGAATCTAACTGGAAGGTATACGAGGAGAAACTTCTTCCGAGCCTCTGCATGGCAAAACCGCATGAGAGGGAATCCACTCCCCCAGATAAGAGAAGGGCGATTTTCTTCCTATTCGTCCATGATCTTCCCGCCGGAAGCTCCGAGAGATTCTCAATCAGGAGCTCTCTGAACTCCGAGCAAGTCTGACTGGACGGCATCATATCGGCTCTCCTCCGTCTTCCTCTTCCCGATCATCAACGGTTCCTTCTTCGAGGCGGCTCAGGATCCTCTCGTAGATGCAACTGGCGACCGCCTTCATCAGGAGAGGAGGGACTGCCCTGCCGATTCTTTCCCCCTTTTTAGAATAGTTCCCGGTCAGAATAAAATCATCCGGGAACGAGGAAAGCCTCTTCGCTTCTCGAATAGTCCAAAGCCTCATCTCGGAAGGATGAACGAGACCCCCGGCTATCGTGGGCTTGAAGTGGGTCTGGAGGATCGTGCAAGCGGGGCGATCCCAGGAGTTCTTAATTATGTTAAAGAAGCTCCCCTTGGGGTGGTACATATCGCCGCTCTCTCCCTCCTTCATCTGGAGGAGGAGCCCGTGGGAGGCGCAACCCTCTGGGATCCTACATTCAGCGAGCTCCTCCTCCGTATTCTCCATTCCCTCGAGGGCTTCCCTTACCGTAACCTGCTCGTTCGGGAGAAGGATCGGTTTCGGGAAAACCGGAAGGAGGTTCAAGTCTTTCCTCACTCCCATGATAAAGAGTCTGCGCCTCCGTTGGGGAACTCCGAATTCGGCCGCGTTCAAAATTTGGAAGTCGACGCGATATCCTTGATCACTCAGGGTATGGAAGATCGTATTCTTACATTCCCCGAAGAGGTCGAACTGAGCGCTCCCGAGGAGGTCTCCTGCTATTCCCTCGGCGAGGGCATCGACGTTTTCGCAAAGGAAAACCTTCGGTCGTACCTCCCCGAGAACTCGGGCGAACTCGAACAGTAGGTCGTCGACTCTCTGTTTTGTGTCTGAGTATTTCTTCACCATTCCCCAGGTCTTTTCCCTCTTTCCAGACTTGGAGAAGGAGGCGCAAGGCGGGGATCCGTCGAGGACGTCGAGCTCCCCGGGATCCATTCCCACGGGGTCAAGGAGGTCCTTCCCTTTCAGGTCCCTAATATCGTCGGGAAGAACGATAGTCTGGGGATAATTCGCCTTATAGGTTTCGATCGCCGCGGGAATAAACTCGTTGACTAGGAGGACTTTCCCTCCAGCCAACCTATATCCCGTAGATGATCCCCCGCATCCGGCGAAGGTCGAGATTACCGAGAAGAGGTTCCTAGCCTCGCTCTCGAGGACCTCCTTCATAGTCGGCACGACGTACCTTTTCATATCCGGTTTCCCTCCCCCTTCTGTTAGATCGCCTCTTCCTTCTCCGGCGTAAAGAGCAGATCCTTGAAGAAGGCATCTGCCTTCTTTCTGTTGTCCGCGTCGTTCCACCAGAGGTTTATTCCGGAAGGATGCGGAACGATGAAGGCAGAGATATTCTTTTCCTCGTCGATATCGTATTTCACGAAGTACGTCTTCTTTCCCTTGATCCCCATCGCCCCGGCGACTGCCTTGCCTAACAGAACCAGGGTGGATCCAGGAAAGAAAATCATCTTCGAGGCTTCCTCTTTGGCTTCCTTGAGAGGAAACAGATCCCCCTTGGCTGCCTTTCCCTTGAATTCTGTCAGTATATTTCGGCGATCCAGGAGGAGATATTCTTCGAACGAAAGCCCCATCCGCTTCGCCATGAGCTTACCGCTCTTTCCGGTTAGAGGCCCGTGCTCTCCGGGATTCTTTCCGGGGGATTGTCCTATCAGGACGAGGCCACCGTTCGCTTGCGGCCTTGGCTTCTCAATGTTTTTCTTTCCCTGCCCTTCCTTCTTCACCTTCGGGTTCTTTTTTTCCTTCTTCTCCTTCTGTGCCACCTGACCCTTCTGCTTCTTCTTCTGTCCCTTCATTCTATCCTCTCCTTTCGTTTCGACTCCTTCCTCTTCCTGGAAGAAGGGAGCTCTCGGACCGAACCGCCCCGACCGAGGTTATCCTTCAGGAAGACAGGAATCTTTTCTTTCCTAGCCTTACCGACGATCTGGTCCACCCACTCTTCCTGGTGGACCGGCCTAGGGGTAAGGCCTCCGATTATTACCCAATCTATCATCTTCAGATTCAAGTTAGTCGGGAACTCTCCCAGGAGGGGTTCGAAGGAAACGAACTTGATATTTTTTACTTCCAAATCTTGAAAGGCCCAGAGCTTCATCGCGTTCGCTACCTCGAAACCTGGCTTTAGGTCTATGCTCGTTCCTAGCCAAACGTTCCTCGGAAATTCCCAGAAGGTATACTCACCCGTCCTCCCTCTTTAGAATGTCGTCACAGATTTTTCACTCTTTAAACCATATGATTCTGAGTTTGGATCAAACGAAATGAAGTATGGACTTATTTCGCCCATCCATTCCTCGTTAATCCACCACACCCTTTTCATGTCGCCTCCTTATTGAGTCTCTCCTCAATCTTCCGGCACGCATCGGGACCAAATATGCGTTGTTTACACTTCGTACATTCCCGATATTTCACCCCCCGGACAAGGTATTTCCGTCCGCGAGTCCACCAGAATATGTTGCCCGACTTTTTGCGGTATTTACCACCACACCCAGGGCAGTTCATGTCGCCTCCTGGTCTTCTTCGTCAGGAACAACGTCCATATCAAGATAAAGCCTTTTTACTTTTATTCCCTCCATAGAATATAAAAACGGTCTCGATGGATAATAAAACTTAAAATCCTCTTGAACCGATTTTGCTCCTCGGTAGAACTCCATTTTATCCGGCGCATCAATGTCAACAGTGACCAGAAGTAATACTTTTCCCTTAATCATATTCCCTCCCCCTTCCTTTGTTACTTGCAAACATATTTCTTCTTCAACCCCAAATACATCTCCAATTGCGCCCGTAATATCCAGTGCCATCCATTCCAGGCGCAAATTTTCTCCTTCTCCTTTCGCGTCAACATTTTCGGATATTCGTCCCAACATATATCGTCATCCAAAATTTTATCCCTCCACTTTTTTAGCGGAGGCATATCCGCCCAATAGTTACGCCAAAATGGTAGATATTTTGTAACAATATATTTTGCTGTAACCGAAAAAGTAAAACTAAAAATCCATTCAGCCTCGATCCCCCCTCCGGCCTCGATCCACTCTCCGGCCTCGATCCCCCCTCCGGCCTTGATCCCCCCTCCGGCCTTGACCCCCCCTCCCCCCCCGCCCCCCCCTCCCCCCCCGC
>Ga0180433_10008425_pt1 | contig 12825 bp, 6 predicted proteins | sample SS_ome_8_FD_132980 | JGI IMG/M metagenome (GOLD analysis project Ga0180433, IMG submission 132980) | Hypersaline lake sediment archaeal communities from the Salton Sea, California, USA - SS_1_D_1 metaG | ecosystem: Environmental > Aquatic > Non-marine Saline and Alkaline > Hypersaline > Sediment... | reverse complement strand
TGATTAAAGAATCTTAAGAATCCTTGAGCAATTCTTTTTTCAAGCAATTTTCTATGGGCGACCAAAATTTCTGTTGCTGTTTCGAGTTGTTTATCTAAAAGCTCAAAAAGTTGTTCTACAGAATCTGATCGTTTTCCAAGTCTTGCGATGTTTAATGTGACAACTCTATGTGAGCCTAGCGATACACCACCATTACCAAAACTGTCAACACCTGCTAACTCGAAGTCATTCACTAACCTGCAGCAACTTGCAATTTTATTTCCCGAGGATATGTAAATGTTAAAGCATCCTTTTTCTAAATTTATTTTCGAAAAATATTCGAAAGATTTTTTGTCTAAAATATTTCTGTTTTTATCAGTTCTTAAATTTAAAGTTACGACTGGGAATCTGTAAGGTAATCCAGACATTGGATCTCCTTTGTGAAACCAGTTGCAAAATATTTTTTGTACTTCTTCAATTAAATCGAAGTCAGGAGAAGAACCGTCGGGGTATTTTAGTTCTCCAAATAAATATTCTAAATTTGGTCTGTCAAAAATAGAAAAATTTGTAAATGGAGATTGGTGTGATGGTCTTAATTTTTTATTAAGTGTGTGTACTAGAGATTGAAAATCATTTTCTATGTCTTTTCTGTGATATGGATTTGAAATATCCAAGTTTTCTTTTTTAACAAAGTAAGCATAGTTTATAAATAGATCTCCAATTGCAACAGCCCCAGCAATTTCTTGTGCTATTTCTATTGTTACTTCCTTTACCTGATCAATGAAAGAACGCCGTCTTCGTGGAGGCAGAGATTGAAGTTGCCCCCAGCTATTTCCTTTTTCCAAAATGAATGAAGTTGAATATGCCCAACAATATGGAATTTGAATTCCGGTACTATCATGCATATATAAATCTCCATTCCAAATAGAGGAGATAATATTATGTGCTTTTTCTAATCCATAAGATTCTTTTATCAATGTAAACAAGTCATAATATCCCTGAATTTTTAACCAACCCTTGGTTATTTCAGAAATATAATTTCCGTAAGACTTTCCTTCATTTACATTTGCATTCGAGTCGACTGACATGTCGGCTGGATGTTCACAAAAATAACTTTTAGACATGCAATCGATGTCTAATTTATCATGTGATATACCTTCTAACTGAAGGATTTTTGGATTGGTTTGGAAATATAATTCTTGAAAGTCTTGTGAGTATCCGTTGAGGTATTTTGGTGAATCCATGTTTTTCCTTCTTTCTTAAAGATTCTTTGGTTAGATGATGCAGGCCAACCTCCAACGTGTAGTTCAGATTTATAAGGACCACAAATTATTAAATCTAAATTTGCAGTTAATGTTTTTGGTAAATCTTCGAACTCACGGCCTGTGTATAAAACCTTTTCTTTTGTTGTTAATGTTTCACAAAAAGTTATTAGGAAATCAATTTGTTCTGTTGGCTCTCCGCCAAGAAAAACAACTGCTTCTGCAAGAGGATGTTCTTCTATTTTTTTAAGAACATCTTCTAGGCTAGTTTTTGTTCCGCTATTTCTATCCCATAGCTCTTTGTTTTGACAATCCTTACACCTAATTGAGCATCCTGAAAAATATATAGATGCTGCAATTTTATCTGGCACATCTATAAAGGATGTGCAAATTCTTGCTATGTATGCGTGCATCAATTTCCTTTTGTTTGTTTTGGGTAAAACAAATTTTTTTATTGATGTTCTAAAACAATCCCCAAGATTTGTGAGACTTATTATAGCCAAAAGAATGAGACTTAAAAAATAAAGAATTTAAATAATTAAATTTATTTTATTTTCCGAGATTTTTTGCCGTGTCCAATTTTTAAAAATTTTGAAATTGCCGATTAAAACCTTTCTTTCAGGGAATTACTCAAAGAGAAATAAATGTTGCTTTGGCAAATGAGCTGGATTTTAGCGTATTTTTTTAGATCGATTAAATTGGAGAAATAATTTTATTTCTTTTTTATGAGGTATGCCTCGACGGTATTTGGAAGATATTTTATAAAATTTCGAAATTGATTTTTCGTTTCAAATTTTCCTGCAAACAAATCTAATTGGTATAAATTATTCGAAAAAGCACTTCCTCGATCGATTAAAACTCCAAGGCGTATTTCTCTTTTATTATTTATTGGGTTTTTGTAGCGAATAGCAATAATTTTTCCAAGACCTATATTTTCCATGTCTCCCGCGAATGCGGCTTTTCCAAGGTCAATTACTTTTGGATATTTTTCATCATCATTTAGTTCTTTGAAATACCAATATTTTTTTTGCTCACAAAATTTTTTAATTTTTTTGTTATAAGGTACGCCATTGCTTTTATGAACAATGAAGGTTTTTTCATCTCCGTTTGGCATTCTTGTTACAATATTTCCTTGCATCAGAGCCTCTTCGGCATCTTCTTTTGATAACCAAACAAGAGGTTTCACGTGTTTTTTAAATTGATTTTTTTCTAATGCGCCATTGAAAATATCCTGTTTGGAATGCCAAAACCTTATTGATTTATCAAAATCATTACTAACCATGCTAAAAAGTGCGTGAGGAAATTCTTCTGTTTTAAAATAACTTCCTTTACTTATGAATGTTGCATAGCTTGTCAATTTGATTTTTCCGTTTTTTAATTCTCCCCCATCTGGCCAATTAGGAATGACAGTGCCATTTTTTTCTGCTTGATATTTGTCCCCATACCATTTAATTAGTTGGAAATTTTTGTTTAAAAAATTTGTATTCAAGATTCTTTGTTGTGATTTTGGTTTGCCTTTGTCTTCCTCAATTGTTTTTATGATAAATCGCAAGGTTTTTTTTGCGTGTGAATGTGGAAATATTCTTTTTTCTAGGATTTTTGATTTAACTAAATCCGTGTCCTTTTTGTTTGAACTAATGAAATATCTCAATGAACATTTTGCTGCTCGCAAAAGAGCATCGGGGTCTGTTTGAATAGATTCATTTGAAAATTTAATGTTGGTTTTGAAAAATAATTCTTCCTTGTTTTTTACAAATCTTGATCCGAGTGGTTTTTTTGTTGTTTCGAATTTTATTGATGTTGTTAATTGCAATATAATTAGAAAGCTAATTATTATTCTTTTTGATTTCATAAAATTTCTCCTTTTTTAAAGATTTGTCGGGAGATATATTTTACAGGTTTTTATTGTATGGAAGTCAATCGATTTTTGGATAATTAAATGTTGAATCAGGATTTTGGAATAATATTAAAATCTTTTTATCCAGCAAAAAATAAGTTTTCTATTTTTACAAAAACATCTGGAAGGTTGGATTTAATTTTTTCTCCAAATGCATTTAGAAGCCATTTTTCTTCCGGTGTTATGTTGGATTTTTATTATGATGTGATGCCAAATTCCTCAAATATTTTGAAGAAGATTAGTATAGAGATTTTCCCAGAATACAAAGATAAATGTGATATTGAGTGGCTACATAATATTTTAGAGATTAGTTTCTACTTTTTCCCGATAGGTTTGCCGTCGGTAGATATTTTTAATTTATTGAGAGATTGTTGCTTTTTTTTGAAGAATAGATTTCTTTTCAATAATTATTTTAACTTTGTGAAGCGAATATGTTGGGCGAGGCTTTTTGTACTCAATGGGTTTAGCCCAAATAAGAGTGTGACACATGCTTTTGATTTGTATGATTACATAAAAACTGAAAATTTGAATAAATCTAGAACTGAGTACATAAAGCAATTAAAATTTTTTCATAAATTGTTAAATATGAACGTAGAATTTATAATTAGAGACATTGATGAGTGGGTAATAAACTGTATGAAGGAGTGCAGTTTTTTTGAAAGCCTTAAAACTTTTTCTTTTATAAAAACTTTAAAAAGGTGATGGAGCGATGATTATGAAGAAGCTATTTTCAATTCTATCGTTATTTATATTTCTGTCGTTTTCGCAATCTAATTCAATAGATTTTAAATCCTTTCTCGGAGATGGTGATAAGGGTATTGGAATCTTGTTAAGTGATATTGAATTTAGAAAAAAACAGAAAGAAGATTTAGAAAATGAAAAGATCTTACTTAAGCGTAGATCTGAGGATACAAATAAAACTATCAATAACGCTCTTGGAAGCGTTGATGATTTGATAAAAGATACTCAAATTAAAATAAGCGAATCTGGTGGTATTCATGAAGATTTGCTTAAAAGAAAGCTGAGCGCCTTAAAGGAAAGAAAAGAGAATTTGATTCTTTTTCAAGAGCTGCTTAAAGAAGAAAATAATAAGATTCAGAAACACATAAAGCTTGTTGAAGAAATCATAGCCTATCTATCGAATGGAGCGAGCTTTTCCGATGAAAAAATTGCTTATTCTTGGAAAGACCTTAGTGATGCAAAGAATAAGTTGGATCAGCTTTTTGCTGAAATAAATTCTGAAAATCTTAAAAAAGATAGAATCAAGAAAAATAGGGCTTCCGACAAAGAAGAAATTTCTTCTTTAAAGAAAGAAATAGAATCAAAAAATTCAGATAAAGATAAGATTTCAGAAGAATTATTTAGCTTGGCTGAAAAAGAAGAGGGTGCTGCAGTTGTTGCAGAGTTAAAAATAAAATCTGATCTAATAGAACAAGAAATCGAATATCTGAGAGAAAAAATAGAGGTAAATGGGTTTAGAGTTGATAGTTACGATAGTGAAGAAAAATATGTAGAAGATTTTACATTTTTGCTGAAACGAAAAATTAACAACTTTAATAATTTTCTTTCCAGGATTCAGAAAAAGCTAATTGTTGATATTTCTGACGTGGAAATGGAAAAGTCTGAATTAGATAAAGCAACAAAAAAGTCTCTGGAGGATAAAAATAAGCTTATTAAAGAAAAAGATGATAAGAAGATTTCAAAAGATGAATTAGTAAAAAGAATAAGAACATTAGAAAAACAAATAGATCAATTGCAAGCTTCTGGTGAAGGGAAAAGTATAGAAAGTTATTTAGTTGATTCAGCTCTTTCGGTTGCTAAAAATGAAAAAATGATTGTTGATAAAGAAGTTGACCTTATTGATACGAGAAAAGAGCATATAGAAATTCAAAATCAATTACGACAGTTAAAATTTCAAATAATAGATGTTTTGCATTTTTTGGGGATAAATAAAGAAAAAATTGATGAATGGTTAATTGATTTTAGAAATAAGAAAAAATCAGCAGAATATGCAAAAAAAGTTTTAAAAGATAAAAGAGATGAGATAACGAATTCTATTTCAGATATAAATTTGATAAGAGATTCGCTTCAAGAAAAGCAGAAAGAAGTTTCCTCGAAAAAAGATGTTCTATTTAAAAAATTCCCTAAACAGTATTTAGAGGTTCAAAGCAATTTTAAAAAGGCCGATAGTCTTTTAGCTAATCAGAAACTTATTGTTGAACGACATTTCTCAAAAATTTCAGAATTATTAATGCTTCAAGAGGAAGTGATAAAGCAATGCGAATTTATATTAAAATATCTCGAAACAAATAGAGTTATAGGGATTTGGAAGAGATCAGATAAGGCAATATCAGTAGAGCAATTTATTCAATCGGTTTATGAAGCGGAACTTTTTTTCAAGAGATTATTCTGGGATACTCCAAATTATTTGAGCCCATTCGAAATATTAAAATCAATAAAGTCCATGGTGTTTTTAGATTACTTAAGTTTATTGGTTTTGATTTTATCTTTTGTTTTCTTTTTTTTCTTTTCAAGAATGTTACTAGTTTATCTTTATGAGAAGTCAGGGCATTTTTTAAGAGGATTATTTGGAGGTGTAAGTGATAATTTTATTACAGGATTTTCTCATGTCATAGAAAGTGTAATAAAGTTTGTTATAGATAATTTCGTCATATTTTTTACATGGCTTTTTATTCTTATACATATTGGTTTTGATCTTTCATATTTTAAAATTTTTACGAACCCATATTTTATTTCTTTATTCCACTTAATTTCTATTCCTTTTTTGATTTATTTATCAAATGAATTTATAGATCATTTTGAAAAATTAAATAAGCGTCTTAATTTTGTAATTGTTCAGGCGTCCCAGCAAGATAAGATTTATTCTCTTGTAAGAATATTTCTTTATGCAACATCTATTCTTTTACCTTTGCGTAGATCTTTCATGAATTATTTTGAGAGAGATGGTGATTTTTCTCCTGTAATTCTTGCGGCTTATACGTTGATTTCGTTGGTTATTGTTTTATTGTTTTTCAACAAAGAAGATATCCTTAGATTATTTTCTTCTCCGAATACATTTGTCGTATGGTTTAGAAAGAAGATAGATACATATTATTATCCTGTTTTTACTTTTGTAATTTTTCTTCTTATTTTGTCTAATCCATATATTGGGTATTCAAGTTTGGCATGGTATTTAGTTTTCGCTGTTCCAGCATCTATTGCAGTTTTATATGGTTTATTTTTCTTTCATTATATTGTCAGGCATTATTCTTTATTTTTCTTTATTCAAGAAGAAGATGATGAGCTTCTAGATAAATTTGAGCATGCAAAAACATATTATAGTTTTTTTATTGCATTAACATTCATTTTTCTATCTTTAATTGCCATGGTTTTCTTAGTGAGAGTCTGGGGATTTGAGGGTTATACGTTATATGACTTATGGCATGCTCTTTCTGATGAATGGACAATAAAAGTTGGTCAAGGTCCATCGGATAAGCTTGGATTTATTGATCTTATAAAATTTGTAATGTTTATTGCTTCTGGATTTTTTATATCTTCGCTTTTCAATAAATTTGTTTTAATAAAACTATTTGATGTATTTAAAACAGAACTTGGAGCGCAAAATACAATAGCCAAAATTTTGCATTATGTGATTATTTCGTTGGCGGTTATCTTTGCCTTTACTGCTGTAAACCTTCCTCAATATTCTTTAGCAATAGGTGCTGCGCTTTCAGTTGGTATTGGTTTTGGATTACAGCACCAAATATCGGATTACTTAGCAGGATTTATAGTTTTGTTAGAGCGGCCGGTAGAGATTGGTCACTACATAGAAACTAATGGATTTAGGGGAAAAGTTCATAAGATTTCTGCGCGTTCAACTACAATAAAAACAGGTAATAATCTTTTTGTTACATTCCCTAATCGTGATCTTATTTCTAAACCTATTGTAAACTGGGGTAACGGAAGATATGCGGTGGGGTGTGAAGTGAATGTTACTGTCTCTTATGATTCTGATACTGAATTAGTCAAAGAAACTCTAGGAGAAGTCTTGAAAAGTCATCAATCAGTTTTAAGAGCTCCTGCGCCTGTAATTAGATTTGAAGAGTTTACTGATAGTTCATTGAAGTTTTATGCAAGACCTTATATAAGTGCAAGGCGAGCATCTGAGGTTTGGGGCATTCGAAGTGATTTGAGGTTTGCAATATTAAAAACATTTAAAGAAAAGGGAATAGTGATACCGTTTCCTCAAACAGTTGTTCACTTTGCTGGCAAAGAACAAAAGCCCAATTTGCCAAATCAAGATGACAACAACCCTGTTGAGGTAAAGATTGATGGAGAATAATTTTAACCAAAGTTGTGACCTTTGAAGTTTTCAAAACCGAATCCCGGCGGATCATCCCGAGTGAATCACGTAGTGATTTGTATCGAGGGATCGTGAGCGATTGTAGGAATAAGTATTTGCTCAAGTTCTTCTGGTGAATTGATAATTAAATATGGTTTTGCATTTTCTAGAATTGATTTTGGATCAAAACCCCATGAAGCAGAAATAATTTTCAGTCCAATTTTTCTACAAGCAGTGATGTCACGTTCCTCATCTCCAATATATATTGCTTCATCTGTTTCTAATTTGTTTTGTTTTAAAAAATTTTGAATTACAACTTGTTTACCGAAAAATGAATCATCGGTACCTATAAAGCTTATGTATTTTCTCAAACCTTCTCGATTCAAAATTGATTCGACATTTTTTTTTGAATTTGAGGTTATTATTTCGATCTCATAAGTTGTGCTGAGATTTTTTATAGTTTCTGTGATTCCCGGAAAAACTTTTACACAATCTATTTCTTTATGCAGCTTTTCTTTTAACTTCGATCCATATTCTCGTATTTGATCTGATGGGATATTTAGTTCGGATATTAATTTACGGAAACTTTTATTTTTTTCATGATTCGTTATTGGCTTATATCCATATTCATAAGATAATTCATTTATATATTTGATATTTAAATCATATGTATCTGCTATAGTACCATCGAAATCAAATATGAGGGTTGTTATTTTAGAGGTGTCTAAATCTTTGGATTGCCATAATCCACATGATGACAGAAGAAGAGATGCGAAGATCAATAATGTCGCAAGGATTTGTTTTTTGAGATTTATATGTGACATTTATTCGCCCTTTATTTTGATATTTTATGATTTGTGAACTGTACCGGCGGATCATCCCGAGTGCCGAACATTGTGAGGTGTATCGAGGGATCGTGACCGATTATAGTAATTACTTGCAATAGAAACCCGCCTTCGCCAAGGCTACGGCGGACAAGCTTATTCCTCCGTTGATCACTATCCCTCGAACCAGCCTATGCCAAAGGCTACGGCGGTCAAGTACACCTCACTCGGCTTGCCCGGCGTAGTTTATAGAACGTAGACGGGGATGAGACGCCGATATACTTAATTTTTTCAAAAGCTATAGCTTTTCTTATTGTTTTTATCTTATTGATTCCTCGATAAATTCCTGTGCGAAGTGTTTGTTTTGAATGTATAGAATCAAATCTAGCAACAGTCTAAGGGCGCCGTTGCCGCCGTGTCTAGGAACTACAATTTCTGAATTTGAATGTACGTAAAACATTGCGTTTGTTGGACTTACAAGCATTGATACAGAATTGATTGTTTGAAGATCTAAAAAGTCGTCACCGAAAAAAATGGATTCTTCTTTTGTTATCCCAAGATTGCCTATTGTTTTTTCTACGATGTCAGATTTATTTGAATCGATACCTTCGTGGTAAAGATCTTTGGGAACACTCAAAACCTCAGCACGCTTCTTTGCTGCTTGATCTTTTCGACCTGTTACAAGTGCAATTTTTAATAAATTTTTCTTACAGCATTGATTGATGATATATCCATCTTGAACCGAAAAGCTTTTTTGAATTTCATGGCTTTCACCATCATAAAAAACTTTCCCGTCGGTCAAACATCCATCGATGTCCGAAATAACTAACTTAATTTTCTTGAGCGACTCAACAAGCGGCTCATTTTTCAAACAAGCCACAAACCACTCTTTGTCTTTATTGATGATCATAATTTTTATCCTTGAATTCTTTTTTTGTTTTTACATATCTTATAAGTCATAGTGTACCAAAAATTATTGAAAGGGATTTTGGGTTATGAAGTTAAAAATATTTTTCTTATCTATTTGTTTTATTTATCTCACAAATTTTTTTTCTTATGCAGCTACTCTAGAAGAAGACATAAAAAAATATGCGCAAAATTATGGAAATAAATCTGCAAATTTGATTGTCATGCAAGAGCAGTTGCAGAACTTAAAAAAGAATGTTCGAATTCAAACACAAATCCCAGCAATATTTCCATTAAGCCATCAGGATATTTTGAAATGTTTTGCTGACAAGAAAATTAAATTCGAAGGCTATGGAGAAAAGACAATTCAAGAATTGTGGGATTTATTTGTTAAACAGGGTAACGAAAATACAAGAAACTTATCTGATGATGCCAAGAAAATACTTGTATCAATAAGAGATCTTATCTCTAAAGTCTTTTCAAATACTACTTCAACTCTTAAGGCAACAACTTATGTTGGCAAAACATTAGAAAACTTTTTAAAAGAACAAGGCTCTAAAAATTTAATTGTAAGAAGTACTGGCAAAGAAGATTCTAATGAGATTGCAAATGCTGGAGGGAATGAGAGCGTGCCTTATGTTTCGGCAAATCTTAAAGATGTATTACAAGCCATAGGAATTGTTGCAGCATCATATTTTAGCGATAAATCCATAGGACAAAGATTGGCTTTAGGGGATAAATCTGTTTTTTCTGAAAAATCTTTTTTCATGCCTGTTTTGATTCAAGAGATGATAGGGGAGCCAGTTGATAATTCAGATAAAAACAAAATACCAACTTCTGGCGTTGTATTCAGCCAAGAACCTTATGCTAGCACAAAAGGCATTTCTTTAATTCAAGCAACATATGGAAATAATGAAGCTATTGTCGCAGGTCTAGCACCATTCGATACTTTTTTTATAGACGAATATTTAAATATTTATCCAACCATACGATACAAAAGTCAAAGGCTTAGGCCAGAAAAAGCCGGAGAAAAAATAAAGCTTGGATTCGAGAGAAACGATCTGCCCGATGAAAGGCCGGAAAATAGAATCGCCGACAAACAATGTTTTCCGAATCAAATTGTTGTTGCAATTAGTGACATATCAAAAAATGCAGAGCGTACTTATGGATATCCAGTTGATATTGAATTTGTTGTATCTAGGAATGGCGGCAGCAACGTAATCAATCTTGTTCAATTAAGACCGATAGTTAGCAAAAATATGAAACCTAGTTATGCAAAAGAAGAATACGTTTCGGCATTATCTTCTGATTTGAAAATCTCTGGAGAAATAATTGTTTGCGCAAACAACAGTGCAAGAATTTTAAATATAGATAATGACAATCAATTTCTTACTTGCAATACATTGGCCGAAGCTCTTTCAAAGTATTTAGCAATGTCTGAATTTGACCAGAAAAAAGTTAAAGGAGTTGCAACAAAACAAATTTCTACATCCTTGTCTCATGAAGCAACCTCTTTTAGAGGCTTTGGAATTCCGGTTATTTGTGTTTACGAAAAATTTGATGATGTATTAAGTTGGAAAGAAGCTGGCAATACAATTATCATGGATGTTCAGCGTGGCATGATTTTCAAATTTGAAGGCGAAAATCCGCAAAATCAAATTTTGAATGGCTGGTATTCCCACCCCTCACCCAAAACTCTTTCCTTGTTTTTTGGAAACGTTGATAAATTGCCTAAGAGAACATTTCCTTTGAAGGTTGACGCACAAGATGCGCAAAAAACAAATGTTATGTTATTGAATGACCTGAGAACAACTCCAAATGCCGATAGATGTCAAAAAGTATTATCCAGAATAATTAATAGAACTCAGACAAGCTTAAAACAGGTGGCGCCACGCATATTTGATTTGTCGAAGTATGCTCAAAGCAGAAAACCAATAGAAGATGAAAGACTTGCGGTTTTACTTTACGAATATACACAAAGAATTTCCCAGAAGGTTCTAAATTCTGTTCGAGGAGATAAACTCTACCATCTTTATCTCGTAAAAATTCTTGAAACATTAATTTCCCAAACAATGTCTCCTGGAATCATTCAACAACATTCTCTTGGAACTTTTCTTAGAACATCCAAAGCGTTAAAAGAGTACGCTGAATTAGAACAATTTCCAACCGAAGGGGCTAATCTTGCAGATTACAAATCTGCATTTAAAATCATAACGCCAAATTTTTTAAATGAAGACGTGCAAAAAAAGTGGGTAAATTTTATAGATAGCTTGAATCCAAGTAATTTTGAATCTCAAAAATATAATCTTGGCCAACTCTCACAACTTATCTACAACTTAAAAGAACGCGGTATCCTTGTTGCCTGGCTAAATACAGAAGCATCACAAATATTAGACTCGACGACAGATCCTCAACAAATTCTTGATAAATTTTCAGATCAATATAATCAAATGAACAAAATTATTGGTAAAATCTCCCAGCTTTACGATAAGGTAATTTCTCTTAATCCATCTATTTGGTCTTCACCCGCAGAATTTGAGAGCCAACTAAAACATTATTCAAATATAGTTTTAGAATTTACTAGCGACAAATTTAAATCTTCTTATGATTCATCTGGAATATTTCAAAAATATGTCTACCTCGATCTCATGCAAAAATTTGTATCCAAATTCGATGAGTCAATTAAATCTCTAAAAACTGGTGTTTATACTGACGAAGCAAAACATGTAACAAATTTTTACCTTGCTATAAAATTATACTTTGATTTGTTTGAGGGGTGGGCAAGCTTCGTTGCAGATTATAATGAGATTGGATTAAGGAATCTGGAAACAAATATTATGAAATATATCGAAGTATTTAAAAAAAATTCGTTTTCAGATTCACCAGAAACTATTCCACGAAATAGAAATCACTTTGTGCCTTCAGGAAAAGTCAATAATACTACTCATACTTTTGCGGCTGTTACTAGTTTTGAAGAAACAGGAATTGGGGCATCGAAAGTAGATACTTTAGAAAATCCTTTACCTAATTCTACATTGGAAGATCAGTTTTCTCTGATACATCAAAATTTACTGGAGCTTTTAGGAATTTTACTTACTAAAAAATTAAAACTACAGGATAAAATTAAACTTCCAAAAACATTAAGTCTCTTTTTAGAAAAAATTTATGATATACATAAGAAAAAATTTACCAAAAGACTTTTTTCTGTGAAAAATCATGCAGAACCTTCTCTTATCGGGATTGATATAACGGATCAAAAAATTGGTTTTCTTTACAATAAACCAATTCAGAATCACTGCATGCAAATTTACATATGGTGTGATTTAAAAACACACTTAATTCATTTAGATCTCAATTTATTTCTTGCATTAAAAATGCTTCCAGGCCATTCAAGTAGGCCAAGTACTATTTCGGATTATATAGATGTTGCTTCAAGAACAGAACTGTTGAAAAATGTAACCCTATATAGGCCATATCAATACAGTAAGCAAGCTGAAACATTTAAAATTTATCTAAGAATAGAAAAACAAGAACAAGAATCGGGATTTGTATCATTTGAAAAATTTTATGACATCTTTTTTAAGTTTGCGGTGGTTGATGACTTTGGACAAGATA
>Ga0180433_10008423_pt1 | contig 12827 bp, 7 predicted proteins | sample SS_ome_8_FD_132980 | JGI IMG/M metagenome (GOLD analysis project Ga0180433, IMG submission 132980) | Hypersaline lake sediment archaeal communities from the Salton Sea, California, USA - SS_1_D_1 metaG | ecosystem: Environmental > Aquatic > Non-marine Saline and Alkaline > Hypersaline > Sediment... | reverse complement strand
TGCATAAGAGTTACATAACTCCAACAGATCTGCATCTGTAAATGCTGCATATCCGTTAATCCAGTTTGCATCAAGTGTAAACGGTGCATCCAGATTTTCCAGAACTTCAATTGCCTTGTCAAGGTATCCGAGAGCTGCGTCTATAACATCCGTATAAGGTACGAGCTCAACATTTTCCAGATCAGTGGTTTCATCCACTATTCCTCCCTGATCAAATATTGCACCTATAGTACCGTGAGCAACTCCCTGGACAAAGTAGCAGATAGCTTTTATCATATCATTATCTGCACCACCTTCTCCAATATCCATACCTTCTTCGAGTTTTATGAGAACATCATTAACCTGTGAATTTGCAGAATACATATTGCTCCATATCCCGTCAGTGCAAGGAGCATCAATATAAGATATTGTATTTGTCCATGCTTTTCTGGGTTCCCATGACATATCCTGCATTGCAAAGTTACCCCATGAGCATGTATGCTGATCAGCAGTGACCTCCAGTGCATATTGTAGTGAAGACTCGTCTCCGCGGGTTCCGACAAACCATGCCCGTAAGGCTCCGCCTGCAATACTCCTGACATCAGCAGGTTTTGCTAAAGCTTTATCTCTGTCCGGATTGTTGAGATTATCAACTTCCAGCTTTTTACATCCAATGGTAAAAGTAACTATTACTGTTACCAACAATATAATTATATTCTTAAAATTTTTCATATCGAAATATTTTTAAAATTAAAATTTCAGAATTAATGATCCTGTATATGTCCTGAAATTTGGATATCCATATCCGTCAAAAGCAAAGTTTGACAGGTCGTCACCCGGATCACCCTGGGCAACTTCAGGATCATATCCCGAATAGTTTGTAAACGTATAGAGGTTTCTGCCTACAACGCCTATCTTTACGGATTTGATAAAGCCATTGAAGAGATTCTCAAGGCTTGATCCCGGAAGAGTATAATACAGTGCCAACTCCCTTATTTTAACATAAGTGCCATCTTCTACAAAGTAGTCATTAACATTGGCTGCATCGTAAAATACCTGGTAATATTGACTAGCCTTCTTTTGGTTCTCCTCTTTATCAAATTGGTCGAAATCTCCGTGAACTTGATCTCTGTACATCCATTGTTTTGTAAGATTATAAACATCACCTCCCTGCTTCCAGTCAACAAGTGCATACAATGATATATTTTTGAACGTAAATGTACTTGTGAATGATGCATGGAAATCAGGATTGATGTCAGCGATCTGCACCTGGTCGGCTGTACCGTCATTATCTTCATCTAATTGAATAGGTGCTTCAAGTACAGTACCTTCAGTTCCTTCTTCTATTACATAACCATCACTGTTTATGACGTAGTCATCAATTGTTGCTCCTTCGGGTAACTGTGCTGCCATCTCATCAAGAGTTGTCAACCACTTATAACCGTATATTATGCCGAATGTTTCACCATCCCTGATCCAGAATACATTTGTGTTATTGGAACCCGGACCAATAGCAAACGGGGGGGCGTCCAGTGAAATAACCTGCTGCTTAATCTTGTCAAATGTTGCAGATGCATTCCATGAAAAGTTATCAGTTTTCATTACCAGTGCACCCAGGGTAGCCTCCATAACAGTAGCTTCCAGTTCGCCTGCATTCTGCCACTGAGTTGTAAATCCTACGTATGCCGGCAGAGGAACTTCTATTATCTGATCAACAGTATTGGTTTTTGAATAACCTGCTTCAAGACTGAACCTGCCAAGAAAGTCAACATTAAGTGCAATTTCGAGCTCCTTAGACAGTGATGGTTTCAGGTTTTTATTACCAAGAGTTAGCTTTTCAATCTGACCTCCTGAAACATAATAAGTCTCATATTGAGCTGCAAATTCATGAGGTCTTTGTCCTGCAGTACCATAAGCAGCCCTTATTTTTAACTCATCAATATGTGGCAGTTCAATATCCTCTGATATACGGTATGCTCCTGATGCTCTGAAGTACGGCGCCCATCTTTCATTCTCACCGAAAAGTGAAGAACCGTCCATCCTGTACAGGAAGGAACCTATATATTTCTCTTTATAGTCTGCATCAACAATTCCATAGATATTTTTCGCCCTTGTTGCAGCTTCTTCAGATGATATATTTTTTGTTCCTGTTACTCCGTCAAGGGTTGTTATACCTTCTGTAACAAGGTCATTACCTGTAACTTCAAAAGAACTCCATTCATAATCTTCGTATTGATAGCTGAGTTTTGCCTTTGTTGTTATATCACCGAATTTTTTATTAAAATTAGCAGTGCTCTGGAATGTCTGGGATACACCTTTAAAAGAATGTTTGAATAGCTGACCTCCGATATTAGATTCACTTCCGCCAAGGTATCCTTTAGGCACAACTGTTGTAAAGTTCATATTTCGCTTTTCATAGCTGTACATAGCATCAAGAGTGACCCAGTCAGCCAGGTAATAGTCAGCTCTGAAACTGCTTAATACACCGTTTCTTTTTCTTTCACGATCAACATTTTCGAGTTGGTACTTAGGGTTGTCATTATCATTACTCCACTGGTCAGGGAGTACATAATAATCTGTGCCGTCTGCAACGTTCGGAAGATCAAGGTTTACATCAGGCGACATGAAAAGAACATCGAAAAACGCTGTTCCCTGTCCTCCTCCTTCTTCTGTAGTTGCATTGTTGGATGCCCCGGCCAGATCGGTGTATGATTGTGATATAAGGTTACTTGTTGAAATTTTAAATTTATCGGAAAGTTTATGGTCAACGTTAACTCTTATATTTTGCCTGTTGTAACCTTTTGTAGAAAACACAATACCTTCCTGGTAATTGTTCTCAAAAGAAGCAAAGAAGTTTGTTTTACCACTGTTATTTCCAACCGAAACATAATTAGTATAAAATGATCCGGGTTTGAATATTTCCTGCTGGTGGTTTGTGGTGCTAGCAAATGGATTATCTGCAAATCCATCATCTTCAGGTAATTGATTTCCCTCAATCAGGTTACTGTAACCACCTTCATAAGGAACAAGCACTCCATTCACAGTCACTGAATCCGGGTAAGTTACACCATAATATTTTGTGTATGGGTCACCTTCCGCAAAATCATCGGCAAGTTTGTAAGGGTGATGTTGTGCAATATCAACCTCGTTGGCAAGCTGTGAAATACCATATTCATTCCTGATGGTGATCACTGACTTTCCTTCTGCAAGATTGTTACCTCTTTTTGTTGTTATTGCAATAACACCATTACCTGCACGTGAACCATACAAAGCTGATGCGGAAGCTCCTTTAACAACTTCCATGGATTCAATATCATCAACATTGATGTCAGCAAGCGTTCCTTCTATCATAACACCATCTACAAGTATTAACGGGGCATTGCTGCCTGTCATGCTTGTTGATCCGCGTAGCCTGATAGCTGGTGTTCCGCCCGGGTTACCGTTAGTGTTAAGTACCGAAACACCGGCAAGTTTGCCCTGCAAAGCATTGGCAGCAGATACGGCAGGCACTTCTTTGAGTTGTTCTTCGCCCACCCTTTCTACCGTAACACTGAGCTTTTTCTTTGGAGTTCCCGAAGCAACGCCCGTAACAACCACTTCGTCAATACCGAATATGTCTGACTCAAGTTTGGCGTTCACTTCGTTACCTTCAATGGCAAGTTCAACTGTTTTCATGCCCACAAATGAAAAAACCAGGGTTTTTGCATTCTCAGGCACCGATAGTTTGTATTTACCATCAAAGTCTGTAATAGCACCTATTGGTGTGCCCTTTACAACTACGGAAACACCGACCAGGGGTTCATTGTCCTCTGCGCCTGTAACTGTCCCCGTAATTTCTTTTTTTTGTGCAAACACTGCCTGAATACCAATAAACAACAGGAATCCAGACAGAATAAGGATTCGTCTCATATTAAAGGGTTTAGTTAATAAATTATGAAATTTTCAATATACTTAATTACAAATCTAATAATTATTGTACTAATAAATAAAAAATCAGAACTTTTTTTATCAAGAGGGTATTGTTAATTAAATAGTGTTTGTGTTATACGCCTGTAAATATAGCCTATACACATAATTATTTGAATATCAATTAGAAATTTTATATAAAAACCATATAACTATATATATAAGGTATGTTTTTGTATATTTTTTCTTATTTGTTGATTTTCGATGCCACGATTTCCAGTATATTTGTTTCCATATTTTGGGCTTTTTCTTCAATTTCTGATCCTCTCTTCATAATATCTTCAACAAATTTTTTGTCTTCAATGTCAGGCGAATTGATCTTTACATTCAGAAATGCCCCTTTTACTGCAGATCTTGCTGCCAGAGCTCCAACACCTGCATCACTGACTGAATTCGGATTGCCGGTTTCAGCCATGGCTTTTATAACTTCCATTGATCCGTAAGCTGACTCCATAACTCTGAAAGGGATTTCAATAGCATATTTTGTCGCATCCTGTATGGCTTTGTTGCGTTCTTTTTTTTCCTGGTCAGTCTTTTTCGGTAATCCGTAAGCATCCATGATCCTGTTAAAAGCCATTGTGTCTTCATCAATTAGCTTTATAAGTTCATCCTGGTATTTTCTGCCTTTCTCAGCCCAGTCTGAAAACTCTTCCCATCTCTCATCCCATCCTCTTTTATGCGATGAGATATTTGCTACCATAGTACCAAGCGCCACACCAAGAGCTCCCATACATGCTGATATTGATCCGCCACCGGGAGCAACCGATTCGGAAGAAGTTTCATCAGCAAAGTCTGTGACTGTCATGTCAACAAGTTTTTTAGTGCTTTTTTTCTCAATAGCATATTCAATGATCTTTTCTTCAGGTTTAAAAGGATAAAGCTCATCAAGCCCCATTGATTTCACGGCTATCTTTATAAGTTCTTTATCCGGTAGCCCCAGCGACCGTTGCTGTTTCCTCAGGAAATACTTTCCTGCATCCAGCATTGCTTTTAACGGGATAAGACCTACCAGTTCTGATCCGGTAACACGTATGCCTCTTTCAACAGCTTTTTTGAAAACTTCGTCATAGGCAATATGAACAGGAGTAACGCTTATATTCGTGAGATTCATGGATATCTGTGCAACCCCGTATTCTTCAATATACCACCCTATACCTTTAACACATTTCAATGACCCTGGTATCATTACCGTTTTTCCATTCTCATCTTTAACTATTTTACCTGTTAATGGATCACCATCTCTTTTTGCTCTTCCTCTTTCCCTTACATCAAAGGCAATGGCATTAGCCCGCCTTGTTGATGTGGTGTTCAGATTAACATTGTACGCAACCAGGAAATCCCTTGCTCCCACAGCCGTGGCACCGCTTTTCGTATTGAATTCCGCAGGCCCGTAGTCCGGCTTCCATGCAGGATCAGCAAGTTTCTCAGGCAGTCCCTCATATTCCCCTGAACGGCAACTGGCAAGATTCCTGCGTTTTTCTTCGGAAGCGGCATACTCATAACAGTAGATCGGGATATTAAGCTCTTCGCCTATGCGCTTTGCAAGCTTATGAGCATATTCAACAGTTTCTTCCATTGTTATATTGGAAACAGGCACCAGTGGGCAAACATCAGTTGCGCCAAAGCGCGGGTGCTCACCTTTGTGTTTACTCATGTCAATCACTTCCGAGGCTTTTTTTACCGCCCTGAAAGCAGCTTCGAGCACTTCGTCAGGTGTCCCGACATAAGTCACAACTGTCCTGTTGGTTGCCTGACCCGGATCAACATCCAGGAGAGTTACACCCTCAACAGCTTCAATTTCGTCTGTTATTTGTTTTATGATATTTTCGTCTCTGCCTTCACTGAAATTAGGCACACATTCTATAAGTTTTTTCATAAAGCTATCTCTTAAAGGTTAATATTCTTTAGATTGATAAGATTGTGCCGCAGGCATCCCTACGGGAAAAAGATTGAAAGGATTTATAAGTATTATTTTTCCAGTCAGATAATTACTATAAGTATGCTACGGATATCTTATGCACCTTGCTTTTTTGATCTTTAACCATATATTGTTGAGTCTTTTCATTTAAATGAAATGTGGAATTTTTTGTAAAGATATAAAACAATAATTATAAAGTAAAATTTACAAACTCCTCCCCTTCCGGGGAGGCAGGAAGGGGTCAGAACCCGTTCAATTTCATGGTTACTGTGGGAATCAGCAGGAGAAGCCCCAGGATGACTAATATTATCATAAACGGTGTTACCCATTTTACCCATTTTTCATAAGGTATTTTTGCCACTCCTAATACACCGATAAGAACACCTGAAGTGGGGGTGATCATATTGGTAAATCCGTCGCCAAGCTGAAATGCCATTACCGTAGCCTGCCTCGGAACATTTATCAGATCGGAGAAAGGAGCCATGATAGGCATTGTCAGAGCCGCTTTTGCAGAACCCGAGGGAATAATGATATTAATCAGCGTTTGAAATACATACATCATACTTACTGATGCAACCTTGCCAAAATTACTCATTGATTCCGAGATACTGTAAAGCAATGTGTCAATGATCCTGCCGTCCCTGAGAATTATTATTATTCCGCCTGCCAGACCCACAATAAGGGCTGCAGACATAATATCCTTTACACCTTCGAGAAATAATTTTGTAATATTATTAGGTGAATAATTCATTGTAATACCAGCGAAAATACCCATTACAAAGAACAGGGTCGCTATTTCCAGAATATACCACTGATATCCCATTACTCCGACAATAAGGAAGAATATTGTGAACATCAGAAGGTTAAGTACGAAAAAATGTGCGGATTTTCTTAGAGTCAAAACACCCGTAATGATAAATAATGCTGTTAAAACCGGTATGGCCGGGATGTTTGCAGATATCCCTGAGCCTGTTTCAGGATCCCCTATTTTGAGTAAGGTCATATTGTTATAAAACGAAATAACTATCATTATTGAAGACAGAATACCATAAGATACCCATGCTGATAGAGGTGTGCTGTACTTAATTGACTCAACCGAAGAATTACCTCTTTTTCTCCAGTATTCATCATTATCATATACTATTGAGGATTCCGGTTTTTTTCTGATCTTTTTAGCATATCTTAATATGAATCCTATACCTATTATATTAATAATAAACCAGCATACCAGCCTGTATTCAAAACCGGAGAATAACGGGATATCGGAAAGTCCCTGTGCTATTCCGATTGTGAAAGGGTTCAGTACGGCTCCTGCAAATCCCAGTGCTGCAGCTACAAAACACATACATACACCGACAATGGAATCATACCCCATAGAGATCGCCATGGGCACAAATATGATCACAAAGGCAATGGTCTCTTCCGACATTCCGAATACTGCCCCGAATATGCTGAATATTATCATCACGAAAGTAATGATGATATTTTCCACTCCTATGTATTTTATTGTACGGTTTGACTCAAATTTTTTTGTGCGCCTGAGAAAAGTAAGTATCCCCACATCTATTGCTTTGCTGTGGTTCATGATCCAGAAAGCCCCCCCAATAATCAGTATAAATACAATAATATCCGCTCTTTCAACAAATCCGTTATACAAAGCTGCAAATATCTGCCATGTCTGGGTTTTGTGATCAATCTCATGAAATGACCCGGATTTGATCACCTCCCTTTCAACATTGTTCACTACAACCGTTTCCCGTTCAAACGCCCCTCCGGGAACTATCCATGTGAGAATAGCACACAGGATTATTATATAAAATATGATTACATAAGTATGTGGGACCTTTTTTAACACCTGGATGATTTTAGAATATTGATTAACGAATGATGATTTTTGATTTGTTGTGGTCAAATATAAATAACTTTATATTATTTTATAATTTTACATGGTACTAATTTAATTTTTCTATTATGCTTTTAATAAAGAATATTAAATCACTTATACAGGTTGAGAATGAACACAGACTGCTGATTGCCGGCAAAGATATGGCGAAAATAAATACTATTAAAGAAGCTTATTTGTTGATAGAGAATGGTGTAATTATGGATTTTGGTAATATGGATGATATTAATAAATCCGAAATTCGAAGCACGAAATCCGAAACTAGTGAGATTGATGCGAGAGGTAAAATGGTATTCCCCTCTTATTGTGATTCGCACACACACCTGGTTTATGCGGGCAGCAGGGAGGTAGAATATATTGATAAGATCAGGGGATTGTCGTATGAGGAGATAGCAAAAAGAGGAGGAGGGATACTTAATTCCGCAAAACTGTTGCATAATACTTCGGAAGACTCATTGTATGATCAGTCTGTAGTGCGGATAAATGAGATCATCAGATTGGGGACAGGGGCTGTTGAAATAAAGAGCGGATACGGGTTGACAGTAGAAGATGAACTGAAAATGCTCCGGGTAATTAAAAGACTAAAGGAAAATACTCCGGTAACAATTAAATCAACATTCCTCGGTGCTCATTCTATTCCTGCTGAATATCGGGGGAAGCAACATGAATATGTTGATTTGGTTATTAATGAGATGATCCCACGGGTAGCTGATGAGAGCCTTGCTGATTATATAGATGTGTTCTGTGACAAAGGATTTTTTACTGTGGAAGAGACGGACAGGATACTTGAGGCAGGAGCAAAGTACGGGCTTATCCCTAAGATTCATGCAAATGAGCTGGATTTTTCGGGTGGCATCCAGGTTGGGGTTAGGCATAAGGCTTTATCTGTTGATCATCTGGAATTTACAGGAGATGATGAGATCGCTGCATTGCTGAATTCCGGGACAATGCCAACATTGTTGCCCGGAGCGGCATTCTTCCTGGGCATGAAAGATCCGCCGGCAAGGAAAATGATAGAAGCCGGATTGCCGCTGGCTCTTGCTTCGGATTATAATCCCGGTTCATCTCCATCGGGGAATATGAAGTTTATAATGTCCCTGGGCTGTATTAAGCTGAGGCTTGTTCCTGAAGAAGTGATCAATGCTGTAACAATAAACGGAGCCTATGCAATGGGAATAAGTGACAGGCTGGGAAGCATTGCAAAAGGCAAGATCGCCAATGTGTTTATCACAAAAGATATACCAACGTATGAATTTATGCCTTATGCTTATGGCAGCGATCTGGTAGAAGCGGTTATATTAAATGGGGAGATAATTTGACAATTTGGAGATTTGATAATTTGAAGATTTGGAAATTTGACAATAGAGTGTAAACCAATTAACTAGTCACTAATGAATAATAAAATTTACACCAGAACAAAGATCATAGCAACGATGGGACCTGCATCAACGCCAAAGGATGTTTTGCGGGATATGATCCTGTCAGGAGTGGATGTGTGCCGTTTGAATTTTTCACATGGCACGCAAGATGATCATCTTCAGACGATAAAAACAATAAAAGAACTGAATGCAGAAATGGGAACAGATGTTGCCATTCTTGTTGATCTGCAGGGACCAAAGCTTCGTATCGGGGATGTGGAGGATGACAAGATCATTCTCGAAGCAGGAGCAAAGCTGATCATGACAACACAGAAATGTACAGGCACAAATGAACGTGTTTACATGAACTATAAGGAATTCCCGAATGATGTCAAAAAAGGAGATTCCATTCTTATTGATGACGGTAAGATCAAGCTCAAAGTTCTTGAAACCAATAATACTGACATAGTTACTGCAGAAGTGGTGTATGGCGGTGTATTATCATCGAAGAAAGGGGTTAATCTGCCGGACACATCAGTATCCCTGCCGAGCCTAACACCTAAAGATATTGAAGATGTGAATTTTGCCCTTGATCAAGATATCGACTGGGTAGCGTTATCTTTTGTAAGAACCGTTACTGATATTGTTGAGATCAAGGAATTAATAAAAAAGAAGAAGAAGTCTGCGTATGTTATTGCCAAGATAGAGAAGCCTGAAGCGATAAAGGAGATAGATAATATTATAGATATGACAGACGGTATAATGGTTGCAAGGGGCGATCTGGGTGTTGAAGTGCCTTTTGACAGGGTACCGCTGATCCAGAAAGAGATAGTAAAAAAATGTATAGAAGCTTCCAAGCCGGTAATAATAGCTACACAGATGATGGAGAGTATGATCAGCAATTTCAGGCCTACCAGGGCTGAAGCCAATGATGTGGCCAATGCGGTCATTGACGGTGCTGATACTCTTATGCTTAGCGGGGAAACATCGGTAGGGAAATATCCCAGGGACGTCATAACAAATATGCGCCGGATAATCAAATGGACAGAGGATAATGCTTACAGGTATAACAGGGAGCATGCACCTGCAATATTTGACAGAACATTCCTTGCAGAATCAATATGTTTCAATGCCTGTAAAATGGCTGCACAGTCAAATGCAAAAGCAATAGTCACATTTACTCATTCGGGATATACTGCCTGCCGCATTTCAAGCCAGAGACCCAAAGCGGATATTTTTGCCTTTACAAGCAATAAAAGCCTTCTGAATAAACTGTCGCTGATATGGGGAGTGAGGGCTTTTTATTTTGATAAGTATGACAATATTGACGAAGCAATAGACTATTCCATAAAATTATTATTCGACAAACATCTTATCAGTAATGATGATATTATTGTACATGTAGCCAGCACACCTCTTCATAAAAAAGACAGAACCAATATGATGAAGATCAGCTATGTGTGATACCGGATGGCAGTGTATATTAATAGCACTGGTCAACAGGGACAGTGCCTAACGTTGGAATTGCGGGAAAGGAGGGGGCGTCCCGTCTCAATATATTGATGTGCTGAGTTGGAACAATGGCAGGTACATTGCTATCAGAATAACTGCAACAAGAACACCTACAAATATGATCAGCACCGGTTCGAGCAGGCTGCTGATCAATCCTATCTGATGTTCAAGCTCTTCAGAGTATTGTTTATTCAGTTTGTCAAAAATCACATCAAGCTGGTTAACTTCTTCTGCTACCTTTACCAGGGATATTATCCGGCTGTCAAAAATGCTGAATTTCTTCATGCTCTCATGAAGCATTTTCCCACGCATGATATCCTCTTCAATTTCAGCAAGGGCTTTTTCAAAAGGATAGAACACTATCATTTTTCTTACCAGTTCAATAGCCTGGAGCATAGGTGTCTTTGATGCAATAAGCAGAGCCATGGACTGGCAGAACCTGGATACAAATATTTTTTTTGTTATCTTACCTATTAATGGTGTCCTTAGAATTAAAGATGAGGATATACGCCTGTACCACGTTTTTTTTCGTTGTAATAATATTAAGGCGATAATGCCTGCAAGTAAAAGAAGGAATATACCGATATATGCAGAGAAAAAATCCGATATCTTAATAATAAGCTCTGTAATATATGGTAACTCGCCCTGGAAACGCTTGAACACATCCATGAACATAGGCACAATGAAATTCATCATGAATATAACGGCAGTAACTGCTGTTATGAGCACCAGTGCAGGGTATGAAAAGGCATTTACCAATTGCCTTTTCTGTTTAATCTTTTTATTGAAATAAGTAGTCAGCTCACTTAAAACTTCAGATATCCTTCCGCTTTCTTCCCCGATCTTTATACTGTAATATTCGTAAGTTGTAAATTTTCCGGTGTCATTGATGGTTTCCGACAGGCTCTTACCGTTCAGTACTTTTTCTTTGATCTGATCATATAATTCCCTGTCGCTCTTTTTCTTTTGCTCATCAACAATAAGTTCAAGAGCAGTTTTTATATCAATACCCGATGTAAGCAATATGCTGAGGTCAGAATAGAATTTTTCTTTTTTCTTATCAGAAAGCTTTGATCCGAACAATTTAATATCCCTGTTAAGGAATTCCATAACAGAAGATGTATTTGCCTGTGGTTTGGCAATTACCTTTTCCGTTTGTTTCTGCCGTATTTCTTTCAGATCAATTGACATTCCCGGTTAATTACAAATTACAAACTTCAAACTTCAAACCTCAAACAGCTAATAGCTAATAGCTAATAGCTAATAGCTAATAGCTAACAGCTATTTATCCAGTTCAAACAACACATCATTCTCATACTGCTTATAAAAATGTAAAGGTATATTATTTTTTCCTTGTCCGATATTAATTATTATTTCATTAACAAGTCCGGTATTGTCTTCCAGTGTGTTTATTGTCAGATCATTGACTGAACACAGGATGGTATCCGGTAAATTATTTATCTCCCGGATAATGTGTTGATCCGAAATATCGTATCTGATCTTTTTATTTTTTGTTATAATAACAGTAAAACCCGAATTATTTCTGACTATTTCTTTTGCATTTATTATATCATGTTTTATCATTGATCCGGTTAGGAGGATATTATTATCTTTATCATATTCAGATATCGTATCCCTGAAATAAAAATCAAGGCTTAGGTACAGTGCAACAGCAATGCCGATCACAATGGATGTTATCACCATTGTAACAACCAGCTCAATAATAGTAAAAGCTTTAATTTTAAGCATTTTTAGATTAATAGTTTTTCATGCGTTGGGTTTGCTTCTCCCGACAAGTCGGGATCGCAATGACATTGCCATATTGCATGTTTTTAATCATTTATTAATTTTTTTTTCTCAATAATTAATATCTTTTTATTATTATATGCATGGAACTTTAAAATTTTCAGGTTATTATTTTTCTCATACGGAGATATTGTTTTTTTTATAATTACATTTTCAAAATCATATTCATCATCAAAGTATGTTGATTCCTGCTTTGTTTTGATCATCACCTCTTCCATCTTAAGGTAAGCCTTTAACTTTACTTTATTATTACTGCTGCCGTTGACATTCAGAAATATCATCAGAGCAATGGCATGAACGATCATAATGATCACCATAGCGACTATTACCTCGATCAGTGTTGACCCTTTTAATACACGTGATGGTCTTCGCATGATACTGTTCA
>Ga0180433_10008422_pt1 | contig 12828 bp, 9 predicted proteins | sample SS_ome_8_FD_132980 | JGI IMG/M metagenome (GOLD analysis project Ga0180433, IMG submission 132980) | Hypersaline lake sediment archaeal communities from the Salton Sea, California, USA - SS_1_D_1 metaG | ecosystem: Environmental > Aquatic > Non-marine Saline and Alkaline > Hypersaline > Sediment... | reverse complement strand
GGTCTTAATGAAATCCTTTACAATTGTTACTGTTTCAGCAGGATCAATCGATAAATCAAATGTCATGATATCTTCTCTTGATGCCATCAATAAGCTCAATAAAGACTTTACGTCTGAATCGCCCCTATAATTTTCCTTTTTACAATCATAAAAATAAATAACCGTGATAGTGTTTCATTATACTATTATATGGAAAAGAGACATGTTTCAAGAATCCAGTATCAGAAACCATTCTCATATCTCATATTTCTAAACACATTTACCAAATGGTATCTTTTTCTTAAAAAATCCCAATATTGGACAAAAGATCAGATAGAAGAGTACCAAATAAAAAAACTAAAAGAACTCGTCTCACACACATATTCAAATGTCCCATATTATCAAACAGCCTTAAATAAGAAAACAGTCAAACCATCTCAAATAAACAAACTTTCAGACCTCTCTAAGCTACCATGCATCACAAGGAAAGATATTCAAAAAAATTCAACCAATTTAAAGGCAGTTTCCTATCCAAATAATGCATTTAAAAGAACGATGACCGGTGGAACAACCGGAACACCTCTAAAACTCTATGTAGAAAAAGCTCGATGGTTAGGAATTCATTTTGCATTCAATAAGATCTACATGGACAGAGCACAGTATCAATGGACAGATAAAGTGATTTCGCTAACAGGAATCACAGATAGATACCGATATCATCCATTCCTTCGAACTCTTGAACTCAGTTCGTTTCATACAACAAAAAAAGATCTTGATGAATATTTTCAAAAGATAACAAGATTCAAACCAAGATTCATCACCTCCTATCCCTCAGCGCTTACCCTTTTTACACAATATCTACAAAATACACATAAAACACCCCCTTCAACCATTAAAGCAATATTTCTTCATGGAGAAACCGTTTTTAATTGGCAGAGAAAACTCATAGAAGAATTCTTTGATTGTCCTGTGTTTGATCAATATGGTCATCGTGAACAATGCGCTTTTGCAACAACCTGTGAAAAGAACAATCAGTATCATGTCTATCCTGAATATGGAATTGTTGAGATCATCGATGAACAGGGAAACCTTTTAACTAAAAAAGGAGAACAAGGAGAAATCATTGCAACAAGTCTCACTAATAATATCTTTCCATTAATCCGCTATAAGACTGGTGATATTGCAATTATCGGTGATGAAACCTGTGAATGTGGAAGACAACATCTCTTATTGGACAGGTTACTTGGACGGTCACAAGAATTTCTCCTAAATTCAAAAAAAGATAGAATCCCTGTCACGGGATTGTATCATGTAATCGCTGAATATGCATCCCATGTCAAAGAATGCCAACTCATACAAGAAAGAAAAGGAGAAATCATCATCACCATTGTAAAAGATAAGGGATTCACAGAAAATGATGCAAAAAAAATAATAAAAAGCTTCTTTGATCGATTTCAGGATTCATTCATAATTCATCTAGAGTATGTTACAGAAATTGAGCGGACAAAACAAGGAAAATATAGATATATCATTCAAAAAATACCAGACATAGCCAGATTTTAAAAGTATATACTCCCACATTTTTCATTATAACAAATCCAAAAGATCTAACCATCTTCTTTTCTGCTGAACAACGAAGCGCCCTTTGGATCCATTCCAACGACCAAAGGGCCAAACTTAGCCACCTCAAAGACCCAGACAGCCTCAGCCATACCAAGTTCCTCCAACCAAAAAACATCAATGATCTTATCGATCTGATCAGCTGCTAGAGCACCAGCACCACCAGTATAAACCGCATAGACACCTTTCTTCTTTTTCAAGGCAAGTCTTGTTTGCTCACCCATATCGCCCTTTCCGATGATCAAACGTGTATTGAACCGTTCAATGAACCGATCCTCAAATATTTCCATCCTGCTACTTGTCGTTGGACCCGCAGATATCACCTCCCAGCCATCATGCTTTTCCCTCATCAATGGTCCACAATGATACAAGCTCATCTCAGAGATCCTAAAAGGAATCTTTTCAGAAGGCAGTTCAAGGAGTAAACGATGTGCCTCATCTCTAGCTGTAAACACGGTTCCAGAGAGATAAAAGACATCACCAACAGAGAGATCCTCAATCTTTGAAATATCCTTGGGCAGCACTAGATGTTCCATGTTTAGACCACCTCATAGCTTCCATCTTTATGAATTATCATTGTTGCACGACGGTCCGCCCAGCATTGAACGACCAGGCCAACCGGTAGACTTGCAGGATGACGTGGAGCTTTTTCAATATGAACATCAAGAACCGTTGTCTTCCCACCAAGCCCCATCGGACCGATACCTGTTTGATTGATCCGGTCTATAAGCTCCAGTTCTATTGCAGCAACTTTAGGATCAGAATGTCTTGTACCAACAGGTCTTAACAGGGCAAGTTTACCAAGTTTCATTGCTAGATCAGCACCTCCACCAATACCAACACCAACAACCGTTGGAGGGCAGGGATTTCCACCAGCCCGTATCATCTCTTTGACAATAAAATCCTTCACACCTTTCAAACCAAGACCTGGTTTCAACATGACAAGTTTACTCATGTTCTCACTGCCACCGCCCTTAGGAACCGCAGTGATCTTTACTGTATCACCCTCATTGAAATCCCATGTGATCGCAGGGATGTAATCACCAATGTTATCCTTATGGTTCTTCCGGGTCAAGGGATCAAAGGTATTTGGACGTAACGGTATCACTTGTGTCGCATTCTTTACAGCTTCTAAAAGAAGGTCTTTAATGTTTCCACAATAGGGAAAATCTTTACCCACCTCTACAAAAAATGTTTGAACACCAGTATCCTGACAAAGTGGTCTTTGTGTTTTTTTTGCAATTTCAACATTTTTAAGGATATTGTGAATCTGAATCCTTGCAACTCCCTCTTCAACCTCATAGGCCTTCCTCAATGCCTCTATCACATCAGAAGGAAGTTCATTCTCAGCTTTTTGGATCAGTTCCACAAGTCCACGGATGATGATTTCAGTATCCATTGTCCAAACATCCAATAACGACATAGATTCAAAAAAGATAAGGCTTTCTTTCAACGATATACTATGCTTCCCTTATCCTCAGTGATCCGTGATAACAAATATGTAACATCTGAAATACTAGTCACAACTTTTACATCGGTCTTTATCATTCTCAGATTCTTACAGGACTCAAAATATTTTGGAAGTATCTTTCTGAATCTTACAACTCCAGTTTGTTCTCCAAAAAAATCAGATAAAAGGGATACATGATCAAAGACAACATCCTTTCTATGTGAAAGGTTTGGTTCCTGATAGACACATTGACCAAAACTGGAAAGTATCTCATTGATTATCCATGGATTACCAATGATACTACGACCTGGCATCACAGCAGCAGCTTGTGAGATTTCGATTACATCAAGAGCATTTTTCCCTGTAATACCACCATTTACAATAACCGGGATCGATAAAGAACTAGCTACCTGTGAAACGGTCTCATAATCGATTGTAGCGCCAAATTTCTTTTCACCACTACGAGCATGGATGGTCAGCGCAGTCGCTCCTGATTCTTCCAGTCTTTTAGAAAAGGAAATAAGATTCGCTGAGGTATCAGAATAGCCTAAACGCATCTTCACAGTGACAGGGACCTCAACAATACAGGAAACCTTTTCAACGATATCGCAAGCACGTTCTTCATTTCTCATCAATGCAACACCCTGACCTTTACTAACGACCTTTTTAACCGTACATCCCATATTGATATCAATATAATCAAAACCAAGGGATTGCAGTATACAAGCCGCCTGTGCCATCTCCTCTGGATCATGCCCTAACAATTGTACACCATTCTTATGAGCACCAGTAACTTGTCTAAGCATCTCCATGGTCTTCTTATTTTTCATTAATACCGCTTTAGCATTCACCATCTCTGTGATGATAAAAGGTGGATTAAAACGAGCAAGAATCTGCCTATAGGGAAAATCTGTGAAACCACTCAGTGGAGGAAGTAATAAATGAGTCCTGGATAATAATCTAACAAAATCAGTTCGCTTCATAAAAAAAAATGAAAGAGGAGAAGGAAAAAGGTGTTTCCTTCCAGGTTTATTGTCGTTTTTTGACAAGCGTGTCTACGATACTTGGATCAGCAAGGGTACTTGTATCACCAAGTTGATCGATGTTACCATCAGCGATCTTTCGAAGGATACGACGCATGATCTTTCCAGATCGGGTCTTTGGAAGTCCTTCGGTATATTGGATCTTATCTGGTGTTGCGATAGCTCCGATATCACTACGGACCAGTTGAACAAGCTCTTTTGTTAGAGAATCATCCTCTGTCTCGCCTGCTTTCAAGGTAACATATGCGTAGATGCCTTGTCCTTTAATCTCATGTGGGAAACCAACGACCGCAGCTTCTGCGACCTTCTTGTGTTTTCCAAGAGCCCCTTCAACTTCTGCAGTTCCGATACGATGTCCGGACACATTGATGACATCATCAACACGACCAGTGATCCAGTAATATCCATCTGGGTCCCTGTTGACGCCGTCACCGGTGAAGAAAAGACCTGGATACATGGTGAAATAGGTATCTTTAAATCTCTTATGATCACCGTACACGGTTCTCATCATACCTGGCCATGCTGACTTGATAACAAGGTTTCCGCTGACACCGTTCCCTTTGATCTCATTACCTTGATCATCGACAACCATTGGTTCAACACCAAAGAATGGGAATGTCGCACTACCTGGTTTCAGGGGAGTAGCTCCGGGAAGTGGTGTGATAAGTATTCCACCGGTCTCTGTTTGCCACCAGGTATCAACGATCGGGCAGCGTTCTTGACCAACGAGTTTGTAATACCAGTTCCATTCTTTTTCCTTGATCGGTTCTCCAACAGTTCCAAGGAGTTTCAGTGAGCTAAGGTCATGTTGTTTCACCCAATCATCACCCTCTCTCATCAATGCTCGTAGAGCGGTTGGTGCAGTATAGAAAGTCTGTACCTTGTGTTTCTCAACAACTGCCCAGAATCGCCCCCAATCAGGATAGTTTGGAACACCCTCATACATCATGGTAATCGCTTTGTTTGTCAATGGGCCATAGACAATATATGAATGTCCGGTGATCCAGCCAATATCAGCAGTACACCAGTAGATGTCTCCAGGATGGTAATCAAATACGTATTTATGGGTGACCGCAGCATAGACAAGATAGCCAGCAGTTGTATGTAATACACCCTTTGGTTTACCAGTTGAACCAGATGTATATAGGATGAAAAGTGGATCTTCTGCATCCATTTCCTCTGGTTGGCATACCTCGTCAGCATTTTCCATTTCCTCATGCCACCAGTAGTCCTTTTCTGTCATTTCCACGTTGTTACCGATACGCTTTACGACGATGACCGTGTCGATGCTTGGTGTTTCTTTCAATGCTTTATCTGCAGTGGTTTTCATTGGTAATGGTTTTGCTCCACGAACACCTTCATCTTGGGTGATGAGCATCTTACATTCTGAATCGTTAATTCTGTCGCGAAGTGAGTCAGCTGAGAATCCTCCAAAAACAATAGAGTGAATTGCTCCGATTCTGGAACAGGCAAGCATTGAAATGGCTAGTTCAGGGACCATTTGTAGATAGATACAGACTCTATCTCCTTTCTTGATACCTTTTGATTTAAGGACGTTTGCGAATTTTTGTACTTCATCGAGAAGTTCTTTATAGGTAAATTTTTTGTCCTGTGTTGGTTCGTTACCTTCCCAGATGATTGCAATATCATCACCATGTCCGTTCTCCACATGTCGATCTAGACAGTTATAGGAAACGTTCAATTTTGCATCGGTGAACCATTTTATCTTTGCTTGTTTGAAATCATAGTCTCGTACTTTATTCCATTTTTTATACCAGCTTACATGTTCATCAGCAAGTTTTGCCCAAAATCCTTCAGGGTCCTTGATGGATTCCTCATACATTTTCTTGTATTCATCCATGCTTTTGATGTAAGCGCTGGAACTGAATTCTGGGTTTGGTGCGAATGCTGGCACAGTTTGTTCTTCAGGCATATTTTTCAATTTCCTCCAGTTTACTTTTTTGTCGGGATACCGCCCATGTTAATTATCTCATAGGTTATGATTAACCCTTATATGAGTCTGCTCGAATACCATTACACTATAAGTATTTTTTGTACCTAATCTTTCTCTTTTAATTAGTGTTGCATAGTATTATTTTGATTCTAGGATTTTTCTTGAGATGGGTGCAAAATCAAAATGTTTTAAGAACACCATTCGTTCGAACATATATTTTCGAACCAGAGGCGTGTATGAGATGAAATCATTTTCTTTTAGATATCGAATTTTTTCCATTTTATCTTCTTTATAGTCTTGATATGTTGGATAGGCTGATAGGATGATCGTCTCAAATTTCCTTCTTGCTAGAAATATCGTGGATTGTGTATCGAGATGATCGATGTCGTCTTTAGTTGGTGCTCTTCCAGGATTGAATTGAAGATGGTAGAAGGCAAGTATCTCAAAACCCAATTGGTAAAGATCAGGAACTGTTATCTGTTTGAGAAGTCTGAGGTCAAAGAATTTCTTTTTCATCCTTGAAACAGTATGTCTTGATAATCCGACGAGTTCACCGATCTGCTGTGTGGTTGCATTTGGATGACCTACAAGGCTGACATAGACCATTTTTTCTTTTTCAGATAATCGTATAGGTCCACCATTCTGGAACCAGTGTTCATCGTTACGTTCACTGTTTGATTCTATATTAAATAGAGTTCCAATTGCCCTACTGAAATCAAAAAACCTCATCACAGAACTTGTTGAAAAGGGGAAAACAACTTCGGTAGGATATTCTTTTTCCAGCAATCCAAGTTTGCCAAATGTCTCAGTACGTATCTCATTGATCCGCCCAATATTTGTATAGTTCTTCGAAAGACTGATCGAGAAACCTTTTTCTTGTTCTCCGATTGAGAAGAAGATCTCATCGAAGACCTCGATTGTCTCTTTTGCTTTTTGAACACGTTCCTCAAGCGGTATGACTGGATTGAACTGAGTATAGATAACTGCTAAGAGCTCACTACCTAATCTGTTCAATAAGGGAACGGTTAATTGTTGAAACACCTTTTCTTCATGGAGTCGTCTTTTTATAGAGGTTAATGTTGATAGTTTGACATCATATTTCTTTGCAAGTTCACTATCATTTAACTCCGGGTGACTCACTAATCCGAAGAGGACCTTTTGTTCATTGGGAGTTAAATCGAGCGGTTTCACGGACAAGGGCAATGGAAAATGAGTTTAATATATTTTTCTCATTTTTCTCATATGATGATATAATAATTGTTATAATGATAAAATCCAATTTAAATATGCTCATTATACTAATATTATGCCGGTTTGATTAGCTAATTGACGAATCGACAAGGAAAAGATTTATTAAACCATCAATTATTCCTCGAGAAAAATCTTCAATTTGAGAGGATAGCATATGGGAAAATCAATAACCGAAAAAATAATTGATGCCCACATCGTCGAAGGAAAGCCAAAAAAGGGGGAGGAAGTTGGCATAAAGATAGATCAAACCCTCACCCAAGATGCCACAGGTACCATGGCATATCTTCAATTTGAGGCGATGGGAGTAAAAAAGGTCAAAACAGAACTATCAGTTAGCTATGTGGACCATAACACCGTTCAAATAGGTTTCGAAAATGCAGATGACCATAAATATCTCCAAAGCGTCGCTGCAAAATACGGAATTGTCTACTCCCGAGCCGGAAACGGCATATGTCACCAGGTACACCTCGAACGATTTGGTAAACCAGGCAAAACATTACTAGGATCAGACTCACACACACCAACCGGCGGCGGTATTGGAATGATAGCCATCGGCGCAGGTGGCCTTGACGTTGCAGTTGCAATGGCAGGCGGCTCCTTTTATCTCACCTATCCAAAGGTAATAAAGATACATCTCACAGGCCAACTCAAACAATGGGTCTCAGCAAAAGATGTCATACTTAAGATCCTTGAGATATTCACCACCAAAGGAAATGTCGGATGCGTGTTCGAATATGGCGGACCAGGTGTAAAAACACTCTCTGTCCCAGAACGAGCAACCATTACAAACATGGGCGCAGAATGCGGAGTAACAACCAGTGTCTTCCCTAGCGATAATATCACAAAGGAATTCTTAAAGGCTCAAGGACGAGAAAAGGACTGGGTCGAAATTAATGCAGATGATGATGCAGAATATGATAAGATCATAGAGATAAACCTAAGTGAACTCGAACCACTTGCTGCAACGCCCCATAGCCCAGGTAACATCTCAAAGGTAAAGGATCTCAAAGACATGAAGGTCGATCAGGTCTGTGTTGGAAGTTGTACCAACTCATCATATAAGGACCTCATGACCGTTGCAAAAATCGTTGAAGGTCATGTGGCAAATCCAAATGTTAGCTTTGTTGTGGCACCTGGAAGTAAACAGGTCCTTGAGAATATAACAAATGATAAGGGACTAACACACATGCTCTCAGCAGGAGCCCGACTTGCTGAATCAGCTTGTGGTTTCTGTATCGGTAACAGTCAATCACCAAAAACCGAAGCAGTATCATTACGAACAAGTAACCGAAACTTCCTTGGAAGAAGTGGAACAAAAAGTGCAAACGTCTACCTGGTGAGCCCTGAGACCGCTGCAGCAGCCGTCATCACAGGAACATTCACAGATCCAAGGGAACTAGAGAAACAAGGTATCAAATATCCAAAGATAGAGATGCCGAAAAAATTCTACATCGATGACTCCATGTTCATCTTCCCAGAGCAGGCAAAGAAGACCGAAATCTATCGTGGACCTAACATTGGTGATCCACCACAGGCAGACCCATTGAAGGACACCATCGGTGGTGATGTAACCATTAAGGTGGAAGATAAGATCACAACCGATCATATCATCCCAGCAGGTTCAAAAATGAAATTCAGAAGTAATGTTCCAAAATACTCCGAATTCTTATTCGAGGTCGTTGATTCCTCATTCCATGACCGCGCAAAGAAGATAAAAGAAGGTGGAAAGGACAATATCATCGTTGCAGGTCTTTCATATGGACAAGGGAGTAGTAGGGAACATGCAGCACTCTGTCCAATGTATATGGGTGTAAAAGCAGTTATAGCAAAATCCATCGAACGTATCCATAATGCAAATCTTATCAACTTTGGAATCCTCCCATTAAACTTCAAAGATGAATCAGACTATGATGGGATCGATCAAGGTGATGAACTGGAGATACCAAACATCAAGAAATTGCTCAAAGAAGGTAAGAATCTTATTGTAAAAAACAAGACAAAAGGAACCGAATTTGAGGTTGTCTATAGTCTCTCTGACAGGCAGAAGGATGTTCTGCTTGCAGGAGGAACACTATCGTATATGAAACACAAATAGGAGAGTAAAATATGGCACAACGTGGAATTAGAGAATATGATGCGAAAAGCATGCTTGCCAAATACTGGAAAGAATATGTGAGCAAGGATTTCACCTATGCCGGCAAGGTAGCTCTTGTCGATCCAGAGACAGATATGGACAAGCTTGCAAACAAGCATCCTTGGCTGAAAAAGGAAAAACTGGTCGTAAAACCCGATCAGTTGTTCGGAAAGCGTGGGAAGCATGGATTAATTCTTCTTAACGCAAGCTATACCGATGCGAAAAAATGGATCAAGGAACGAATGAACAAGGAAACAACCGTTGGAAAGGTCAACGGTGTCCTCACCCATTTCCTTATCGAACCGTTCACACCCCATAAGAATGAATATTATATTGCAATCAAGGGAAACCGAGAGGGCGATATCGTCTATTTTTCAAATCATGGTGGAGTGGACATCGAAAGCGTCTGGGATACGGTTGCTGAGATCAAGGTCGGTGTTGATGAGGATATTGACAAAATTGATATCGAAAAACAACTCCCAAAGGACACACCAAAAGAGAACAAGAAGATCATTGCAGCTTTCATAAAAGGACTATATCATTTCTATGATAACCTTGGTTATACCTATTTAGAGATAAACCCTTTTGCGATCGAGAACAATGAGATCATCCCCTTGGACCTTGTAGCTCGAATCGATGATACCTCCGAGTTCGAACATATCTTACAATGGGGCCAATTATCTTTTCCTGCACCATTCGGACGGAAATTATCCGATGAAGAGATGTATGTGAAAGAACTAGACGCAAAGACCGGTGCAAGCTTGAAACTCACTATCCTCAATCCTAAGGGACGTGTCTGGACAATGGTCGCTGGTGGTGGCGCTAGTGTCATCTATGCTGATACCATTGTAGATCTTGGTTTTAGAGATGAACTTGCCAATTATGGTGAATATAGTGGAAATCCTAGTACTGAGTCGACCTATCAATACGCCAAGACCATCATTGAGCTTATGACAAAGGAAAAAGCACCAAAGGGTCAACCAAAGTTCCTGATAATCGGTGGTGGTATCGCAAACTTCACTGATGTCGCAAAGACATTTACTGGTATCACGATGGCTATGAAGGAATACAAGAAAAAGCTCATTGATACGAATGTGAAGATCTATGTCCGCCGTGGTGGACCAAACTATCAGGAAGGACTGAAGATCATGAAAAACCTTGGAGAAGAACTAGGGATACCCATAGAGGTTTATGGTCCTGAGACACATATGACCCGTGTAGTACCCATGGCACTCGAAGGGGGGAAAAAGTAAATGGCATCAAATAAACCAGAGTATAAACTTTTTGATAAGGACACTCGCGCAATCGTATTCGGTTTTCAACAAAATGCGATTCAACGAATGCTTGATTTCGATTATGCTTGCAGACGTGAGACACCAAGTGTCGCCTGTATCGTGAATCCAACACGAGAAGGTATGCATAAATGTTTCTGGGGAACAAAAGAGATACTTGTCCCAATGTATCGGACCTTGAAAGAGGCAACAAAAAAACACAAAGATGCAGATGTCATGGTCAACTTCGCTAGCTTCCGATCAGCATACGAGACAACAAAAGAGGCTCTTGAGACTAAGACCATACGAACAGTAGCGGTCATCGCAGAAGGTGTCCCTGAGAAACGCGCACGACAACTGGCGAAACTCGCGAAAGATAAGAATAAATGGATCATTGGCCCTGCGACCGTAGGAGGTCTTGCAGCTGGTGCATTTAAGATCGGTAACACCGCAGGAACACTTGATAACATTGTTGCCTGTAAACTCCATAGACCTGGAAGTGTCGCCTATGTAAGTAAATCCGGTGGACTCAGTAATGAGCTCAATAACATCATTGCTAGAAACTCAGATGGAGTCTATGAAGGCGTAGCTATTGGAGGAGACCGATATCCAGGTTCTGTGTTCATCGATCATATCATGCGGTATGAAAAGAACCCTGATATCAAAATGATCGTGCTTCTCGGTGAGGTCGGTGGAACCGATGAATATGAGATCGTCGACCTGTTGAAAAAGGGCAAGATCAAAAAACCTGTGATCGCATGGTGTATCGGTACCTGTTCAAAGGTGTTCCCCGCTGAGGTCCAATTTGGTCATGCTGGAGCACGAGCAGGCGCAGATAGAGAGACCGCTGATGCAAAGAACAAGGCACTTAAAGAAGCAGGAGCAATTGTTCCAAGTAGTTTTGAAGATTTTGATAAAAAGATCAAACAGACATTTGACAAGATGGTCAAAGAGGGTAAGATCAAACCGCAACCTGATGTTGAACCTCCAAAGATACCCATTGATTACAAGGTAGCTATGAAAGAAGGTATCATACGCCGACCAACAGAGTTCATCAGCACCATATCTGATGATAGAGGTGAGGAACTCATGTATTGTGGCGTACCGATCAGCAAGGTGTTCAAGGATGATATTGGTCTAGGTGGTGTCATTGGACTGTTATGGTTCAAGAAACAACTACCAAAATGGGCCACTGATTTCATTGAAATGGTCGTTCTTGTCACTGCAGATCATGGTCCTGCGGTATCAGGAGCGCATAATGCAATCGTTTGTGCTCGAGCTGGAAAGGACCTAGTTAGCAGTCTTGCAAGTGGTCTACTTACCATTGGACCAAGATTCGGCGGAGCGGTACAAGGAAGTGCTGATCATTTCACAAAATATCTGTATGCTGGAGAGGACCCGGCTTTCATGGTCAAGGATATGAAAAAGAAGAATGTAAACATCCAAGGTATTGGTCATCGTATCAAATCAGTGACAAATCCAGATGTTCGTGTGGAAGTACTAAGGAAATACGCAAAGAAACATTTCCCCAACACAGAAACACTTGACTATGCTTTAGAGGTAGAGAAGCTTACCACTAGCAAACGTGGCAATCTTATCCTTAACGTTGATGGCTGTATCGGTGTTCTCACCTGCGATATGCTTCGAAGTATCGGTTATACCAGAGATCAGGTTCGAGAGTTCGTGGACCTAGGAATCCTCAATGCATTCTTTGTCCTTGGACGAAGCATTGGACTTATCGGCCATATCATCGATCAGAACAGGCTTAAGGCTCGGCTTTACAGACATCCATGGGATGACATCGCTTACATGATGCCTGACAAACCAGATAAGGTCAAGTAATGGAGGAAAAATATGAGCGCATCAAAGGAAAAAATCATCTACACAAAGGTTGATGAGGCACCAGCCTTAGCAACCTATTCTTTTCTCCCCATAATCAAAGCATTCACCAAGGCAGCAGATGTAACAGTTGAGACTCGAGACATCTCACTGGCCGGCCGTATCATCGCTAATTTCCCAGAAAATCTTACAAATGAACAGAAACAGCCAAACGATCTCGCTGAACTTGGAGAGCTTGTGAAAACGCCTGAAGCTAACATCATCAAACTACCCTGTATCAGTGCATC
>Ga0180433_10008419_pt1 | contig 12833 bp, 16 predicted proteins | sample SS_ome_8_FD_132980 | JGI IMG/M metagenome (GOLD analysis project Ga0180433, IMG submission 132980) | Hypersaline lake sediment archaeal communities from the Salton Sea, California, USA - SS_1_D_1 metaG | ecosystem: Environmental > Aquatic > Non-marine Saline and Alkaline > Hypersaline >... | reverse complement strand
AATATGCTGTTATAATGTTATGCGCTTCTTTCCAATCAACATTCATTTCTTTAGCTATTTTGGATTCCTCTGCTCCATATACTACTGCCAGGCAAAACACTTTAGCTTTTTGTCTAAATTCTGGTTGTAGTTTTTTTAAATAGTGAGCATCATTGGGATTAGCGCTAACATTTTTAATTTTGAAAACATCTATAGCAATTCTACTATATAAATCTTCCCCTTTTATAAATACATCTTGTAGTTTTTTGTCTTGACTAACGTGGCAAAAACATCTAGGCTCCAGTGAAGCATAATCTGCTGCTACTATTTTTCTTCCAGGTCCAGCTATAAATCCCTTTCTAATAGCGTTTACATATTTTAATACTAATGGAGATAATCCAGAATCCTCATCTTTTAATCTTGGTTGATTCTGTAAATTGGGGTCTCTGCTGGCATACCTACAACTCGTAGTACCAAATTGCAGCATATTTGTATATATTTTTCCATCAATTTGTCTATTTAGAATTCCTTCTACATAAGTACTTAACAGCTTTCTAAGTTTTCTGTAGTTTAAAAAATCTTCCATCCATGGGTCACTATCTTTATATTCCTCAATTAATTCATCTAAAACTTCAGCTTTTGTAGATGGTTTTTTTACCCCAGACTTGCCACCATCTGTATATTTTTTTACTGGAAATCCCAATTTATCAAATAATAAATACGAAATGTGATCTCCGCTATTTAGATTGAAGATATACTTTTTCTCTGGATTTGAATCGAAAAAAAGTTTGCGTTGAGCGGCCTTTTCGTCATTATCTGTTCCTGGAAATATGTTTTTGTCGTCCAGTATCCATTGATAAAATGGACTAAATTGTGGACAGGCTTTTTCTTGTTTTTTTATAGCTTTTTCTGCTAAGGTTGCTTTGATTTGCCCCTTCTTATTCTTTACCATAGGTAAAGGAACCCCGAGTATTTCAGCTAATGCTTTGGGGTAATTTCCTCTATTTTTTACTGGAAAATCTTCATTTAGAAGATTTCGTTCAAATTCTTCTACTGCTGGTTTTATGTATTTTATTATTGATTTTTCTATTGTGTTTATTGTTGAAGCTAGTTCTCCTCTTAAGCTTTTAAAGTATTCTACGTCAATCGGAAATCCGTTTTTTTTCATTGGAATAGTTACATATTTATATTGCGGTATTACTTCATCTTTATAGAATAGATCGTGTAGTCCTTCTTCTTTTAGCCTAACTTCATAAATATCATACAACATTCTAGTAATAACAACGTCCCAACAACAATATTCCCCTAATACGTCTATATCAGCTTTATATATGTCTTTTTGGTCCTTCTTCCACTGGCCTCCGTTTTTGAGCACACTTTCTTTTAATTCTTCTTGAGCCTTATCTGCCCAGTCTCCTAATTCAACTTTAGCAATTTCTTTTAGTGCAAATGGCCGCTCTTCATCTAGGGCATGTTTTTGTAATATTGTATCAGACAGTATATATTCTGTTAGATTTATTCCTAGTGAATGTTCTAATACTAATACATCATAAACAAGGTTGTGTCCAATTATCTGCCTATTTACTATAACTTCATTCAACCAGCCTACTATTTTTAAGTATTCCTCATCTTTCCATATTATTTTCCCAGAATTGTCTCTCCACCTAATATAAAAAGCTTTTTTGTCTGTCAAACACATTCCTATTCCGTATAAGTTGGCTTGCCTATCTATAACTGAATCTGCTTCAACATCTATAACTAATGGCCCAGCGGCTGTATTTTTTTCATAAGCAACTAATCTTTCAAACATACTTATATCTGATATTATATAAGTGCTAAATTTAGGAGCAGGGTCTAATCTTTCCGACATTATCTAATCTTCCTTAAAAATTTAGTTAGCTCGTCTCTTAAATCTTTTACTTCTGGTGCCATCATTGATGTGCATTCCCAGTGACCATATTTGCATCTATATCCAAATACATATTTTATAGCTTTCCAGATTCTTTTAAAAATGTTATTATGTTGACTTAATTGTAATTCGAACCACAATTCTTTTTCTTTTTGATCAAATACAATCCTAATAACATGTTCAGCGTCTGTACAACTACATTCAAAATACTTAGTCTTCATCTTTTAACTCCTTTGGCCAAGCATATATTACTTTTTTTGTTTGTACTTCTACTGCAACTAGTGGGGCTTTTAAGCTGCATCCACAGCCAGCGTCAACATAATAGTAATGAGTATAGAGTCTAGGCTCCATTACCCCGTTCCTTAACGCATGAACATGGCCGCAAACACCGATAGTTCCCTTACCGATGTCTCTAGCTACTCCAAATTCATCTCTATTATATGTCCATGTATAATCATCTCTATCAAACGGCTGCCCTCTTCTATGAACCTGCCTAAAACTCTCTCTTGGTAGAGGAGCATGACTAAAAAAGAATCCAGGCTCTTTATGAAATAGCGGTAAATTTATGAGCCATCTTAACCAATCTTGAGGAAAATTTCTTACCCCTAAATTATTCTCAATACTATCTCTTGTTCTATCTCCACCATTTATAGACCACAAATACACATCATCGTAGTTCATACCTCTAACACAAGCATCTATAGCCAATTTTTCGTGATTACCTCCAAGAATTACTACATTATCTGGATATTTACTAAATAAATCTCGAACATAAACTAATACTTCAAAAGAATCTGGACCACGATCTATGTAATCCCCCAAAAAAACCAACTTGTCTTCATTTAAATCTAGTTTTTCATCAGTCTCTAGTTTTTTCATTAGAAGCTGAAGTAAATCATTTCTTCCGTGAATATCACTTATTGCCCAAATATTCTTGTCTTTTTTGGTCTTTTTCATGTTTTTCCTTAAATTCTTCTCTTAGTTTTTCCCAAGTAACTACCAGCCACGTATTAATTTCTGAATCTGGCACTACTATTCTAGTATTATATACATAATAATGTGAAAAAGGTAAAGTAGATTCTATAAAAGATTCTAATAAATCTGAGTGGTTTTTTAATTTTGCCCTTAGTGCTCTTTCAATATCATGTTTAAACTTGTTTTTATCATACTCTTCTATGGGAAATTCTTTATCAACTAATTTTCTGCCCTCTTTTTTAGCTTCATAACCATACAACCCCTTAAGTATATTACGATTCTCATGATTTGTCAATAGCCAATACCAATATCCTTCGACACTAGCAAAAGTTCCATCAGAAATAGTAAAAGGAGTATGTGCAAAATTAGATAATCTTCTCCCCAAACCAGTGACACCTCTAGAATATATGTTTATATGAGTTTCGCCGTCTTTATTTGGATCTAAAATTAGCATCTTTTTGATTTAATTAAGTATCTTATTCTATCATTGTAGTATCGTTGATGCCCGTATTTTCCAGATTCTTTCCAATAAGTTGGTATATACTTAATTTCTGGAAAAGTTATAGAACAAACTCCTTTGCCTATAACATCAACATATTTTTCTGCTTTTAATGATATTTTTATTAATTGTTTAAGTTCTTTTATTGTTCTGTTTTTCAGTGGTTTTGGGCTGTGGTAATTAGCATATTTTCCTTGTCTTTTACATAATACATGAGATATTTCATGACATGCAGAACTAACAAATACTTGTGTTGTAGTTTCATTAAATATGTTTAGTGTGATTTTTTCTGTTGCTGCTGAACAGAATCCGTTTAATCCTCTGTATTTAGAATTGTCTGACCTATGTTTTATAGAACAATTAATATTATTATCTTTACACAAAAGAAGAACTGCTTTTATGTATTTACTATTCTTTCTCAGTTTTCTGTATTGAGCTTTTTTCATCTTCTTCAGGTCCTATTACTGGAGTATCGTCAACTGTTAAAGTCGAATCAAACTCTTCTTTTGAAATATTTATATTAAAATCTCTAGGTTTTATATTAATATCTATACGTTTATATAGTTTTTCTAATAAGGGCTTAAGTTCTTTACTTGTAGGTTTTTCTGCTAGATGTTTTATTCGTTTTGCTCTAAATGAAGCCCTTTTTCTATGTGGAATTATTGTATCAGCAAGTCCTAATTGAACGGCCTCTTCTGCGGTCATATATAAATCTCTTTTGCAAACTTCTGACCAAAATTCTTTAGGCATAAAAGAATTATCTGCATATATTTGTTCTAATTTATCTTGTACTTTATTATTCTGGGCTACATCTATGTTTTGATCAGTAGTAGCTTCCCTTGTTCCGTTGCTACCATTATGTACCATTATTTGGGTATTTTTGTGTAAGTTTCTTTCATCTGATATTGCCATTATCCAGGTTGCCGAACTTTGGATTCTGCCGCCGCCATAAAACTTAAACTTACAAGTGCTGGTTAGCATTATGTCCATTAAATATTGCATCGGTTCGCAGTGGCCTCCACAAGAATTCATATGTATTTCTATTGGCTTTCTGGGATGGTCCTTCTCCATTCTTTTTATAGCCCTTACAATTAAATCTACAGATATTTCTGTAAATTCATTTGGGTCTGTTTCTTCCATAATATCGTGATCCAATGGATGGCCAAAAAATATTCTTCTATATTTCTCATCTATTCCGTAGACTAGATATTGTTCTACTTCTGTTTTTTCTCTTGGTATTGCCATATTATTTATCTTTTCCTATAAACTCATCCCAATTTTGCTTCTGATATTTTTTCCCTGTTTGTCTGTCGTAATATTCTCCATTTTTTTCTATGATGTTACTAAAATCCCCATATCTGCCACATTTCGGAATTATTTTATTTATTTGTTCAGAGGGAAATATTAATTCTATAATCATCCACGGAATACTCATAATAAAAATGGTAAGAATACTAGCTAAAAACATAGCAAATATTCCTATAAAAAATCCAATGGGGCCGTAAATTTGTTCACATAATGGGACAAGTGGTGCCCAAACTAACATCAAAATAAGTATAAAATATTCCATTCTACTTCTTATTATAAAGTTCGACCATTTTTTTCTGCAATTCTTCAGCCTTATAAATAGTTTCTGCAGTAAGAGCCACGTCTTCTGCAGCATCGTGCAAATTATATTTTGAAATATCAATACCTAAAGTAGCGGCTAATTTCGCTAATCCTCCGCCGCCTTTAACCCTAGAACTATTAAAATCAACAGTATTGGTTCTACTAAGAAAAGCACTTATCGTTGCTGTATCATATTTTCTGTATGGAAATATAGAATCTAAATCTTCAATCCCATTCTGTTCTAACATAGCCTTAATAAATTTTATATCAAAATCAACGTTTTGACCACAAATTAAAGTATCTCTTCCAATTTTAAGGTCCAATAACCAATCTACAAATTTTATTGAAACTAGTTCTGCTGTATTACTATCATCTCCTCTAACTTTAGATAGTCTAGTTCTATTTACTTTTAGTGCTCCTAAAGAGACTGTATATCCTCCTTGAAAATATTCATTAAATTTAGACTTACAAACTCCGTCTTCATGATATTCTGCACATAGTTGAATAATTGAGTGTTTATTTGGATCAAGTCCAGTAGTTTCTGTATCAACAATAAGTAGATTCATTTATTTTTTCCTTTCTGTATCATATGAAAATATTTACTCAAGTCTTCTATATCTTTAATAAATTTATTTTTTTCAAATGATGTTCTTTCTTTATCTATAACAATATCTACTGAATATTTTTTAATCTCTATTTTAAGATTTTTATACCCAGTCATTGGAAATATATAATAATCTGACATTAGTCTCGCATATCTTTAAACACCCTGAATGTGGGTTTTCTGTCATTAACTTCACCACCATCGCATGGAAAAGCTACTAAAAATAACTCAGCTTTATCGTCTCCGATAGTTTCTATTTGTTCAAACAGATTTTCTAATTCTTCTGGTCCAAGTTTTACTTTAATAGTCATGAACGGAGAACCTTTTCTAGAAGTTCTGGACCAAACTGCCCCAATTTCGTTTCTTTCTTTTCTTCTATCATTAAGATCAAAAATATTATTTGTTGCTTTATTTTCCATTTTTCTTCTCCAGTCTTTTCAAAATTGATTTCATACTATCTTGTACAGCCTTTCTTCGTGGTACTTGAAAGAAATATTCTCCTTTATATACGAATCTGTTTGGTACTTCTTTTTTAGGAGAAGCTAGTAAATTCTTCTCTTCTATAGCCATATACGAAGATTGGTCATTGTTGAATACGATAAAAATAGTTGGTTTATCTAGTCCAGTAAATTTTTCTTTCCTTTCTGGTATTTGTATAGATGGGTAAAAAAATTTTTTAGTTTTCCAAACCCTTTTAATTTCGCATTCTATATTAGCTACATGTTTTCCCTTATAATATAATAGTAGGTCTACTCCCCTTTTCTTTTCATTTTCTTCTACTTTAAAATTTTTGTGCTTTTTTATAATAGCTCGTGTACATTCTTTAGCTAATTTGTCGTTTTTGTTGTATAGTTCTCTGTCAAAATGTTTTCTTTTTCCCATCATTATCTTATATCCTTTCGTTTCCAGGACCACTTTGCTTCGCATATTTCGCACTCAAATTCGAAATTTCTCCCTCCCCAGTAAATTGTCCACGGACAGCCGCAATACCAACATTTAGTCTCATCTATATTTTCAATTATCTCTAACTCTTTTTTAGAAAATAACCTGTTCTGGCACACAAATTGCCTACACTCTTGCGGAAACTTTTTAGTTTTCCAATATTTACAAGTATTATTTCTTCTTAATCCATCACATTTAGTATTATAGCCGTCAGAATCTCCAAAATTTTCTAAAAATTTATTTCTATTGACAATTGTATACGGACCTGGACCTATTTTACAACATATATTTGTGCAGTCTTTACAGGATGATATTTTATTCTTTTTCTTAGTCATATAAATTATATTCTATTGTTTCTGCGGATTTTTCTTCGTATAAAATCTTTTCCATTTCAACAAATTTCCTATTGTGCCACCTTGGTATTTTATATATTAACATAGCTATCCCTACCATTATTGATGTTATTACTACAATACCGCTAATAGTAACAAAAAATATTGCTGGATGCTTTACAGCAATCATTACCAACATTCCAAGCGCCGCAAGTACAAACATAATAAATACTGAACCTAATAAACACGGAGCAAACTGTGTAGGTTCATCCCATTTATTATCAAATAAATTTTTAATTTTATTTATCATTTCTCACCCTCAGAAAAATTGGATGTCTTAATGATCCACCATCAGTTTCTTCTAAATACTTAACTTCTGCTGTTTTCCCTAAATATAAATCTCTATTTTCATTAATATCTTTTCTTTGTTTATCAGAAAACCCAGAACCTACTCTCACTTCTTTGTCTTTATATTTTACCACAATTCCACCTAGAAGTCCAGTATATTTATCTTCTCCATCATAAAAACCAACAATAGGCAAGTCTAAAGTATCGAAAGGCTTAAGTTTTAGCATTTCACCAGACTTTAAAGTAACTCTTTTCCATCTATATAATCCTTTTGAGGCTTTCAACATTACTCCCTCATAGCCTTCTTTAAGGTATTTTTTATATATACTTACTACATCTGATGAATATTCTGCTATATCAGAACCAACATCTACAATCCTTTTATAATTACATATATGACTAGTGACTATTCTTCTAGTTAGTTTTAACCTACTCTCATATGTTAACGAACAGGACTTTGCTTCCCAATCATCCAATGGAATGCAGTCAAATATATAATATTTAAGGGTTTCTGGTAATTCTTTGTCTTCTGTAGTTAAAATTGAGTCTAGTTTCTGAAATGTTATAGTTGGATCGTAGAGTTCTCCATCCAAGGCATATCCATGTGCCCTCTCAAGTGCCTTAAAATGGCTTCTAAGCTGCTTGTTGACCAGAGGCTTACCCGATCTACTCAAAAGCTTCACAGAATCTCCTGAGAGGCAAATACAGCGAAAGCCGTCTAATTTAGGTTGTACTATTAGTGGGTAATCTACAGATGTGACATTAGCTATCTTATTTGGTGCAAGCATAACATCAAATTCGGGGATATACTTATAACCTAATGCTTTGTTTACTGTTTTTGGGCCTACTCCTATAGCTTTTTTGAGTAATATCTTTTCATACATTTTAGCTTCATCTAAGTAGCTGTTTTCGAAGAAAGTTTTTACTTCATCTAATGCAGCATTCCCAGTAACTTCTCTAGATTCTAATTTTTTTACTAAGACTACGAATTTTTCGTAATTCTCTTTTCCAGAAAGGGTATAATTGATTTTGTCCCTTTTCGGTAGCTTCTTTATATAAAACTGCCTAAAAGGATTTAAGTTTATGTCTAGTAGTTCTAAGAAGTTTGTGTTGTTTTTATGTAGTTTAACAAAGGCTTCTTTATCTTTGTTGGAAGTAAAATTTTGTAATATAGTAAATAATTTATCCAGTTTCGCCATACAATACCTCAGTCATTTCATGGTCTGGTAATATAAATTTTATTTCGTCCATATTTATTTCTTCAATGAAAATTTATTTTTAAAAACTTCAATTTCTCTTTCTTCTCTAAATTCTCTGTATTTTGATAGTTCGTCATAAGTCATATCAAATACTCTGCCTTTTTCTCCGCTCCACCACAAAGGCTGCTCAACTTCTCTTCCCATTCTATTTTTAGCTAAAAACAATCTCATAACATCATCTTCGTCTCCACAACCCATGAATGGACGCCACATAGTAATAACATTAGAAGCAGCTTCTTCCCAATCACCAGATTCTTTTGCTGCTCTTTTAGTTCTTAGTGGACTCGAACCATCTCCAGCATTTCTTGATATCTGAGATATGAATACCCATGCAGCATCAGTATCTGAAGCCATCTCCTTCGATCTAAGAGCATTATACGTAGCATTTGAATATCTATCACTATGAGGACCACTAACCCTACTAGCATAATCTACTATTACTAATTTTATTTCTTGTCCAGATTTTTCATTAGTTGTTAGTATTTTATCTCTCATATTTTCCATAGTAAGAGTACCAGAAAAATCAAAGAATGTTTTACTGTATACTGCTTTAATTGCGTCAGATATTTCTTTTTTCTTGGCCTCGTCTTTATTTTTAAAAAACTTAATTATTTCTTCTTGAGTATAATCTGTTAATCCTCTAGCTAGTTTAAGTACAAGTAAATTTTTGTGCATATCAAGAGAGAAAAACATACAGGCTATACCGTTGGCGTTGGCATTAGCTAATAAATTAAGAGCCAAAGAAGTTTTACCACTATTTCTTATTATAAGAAAATCGTCATCCAAATAAAGGTTATCTCTATCTACTGTAAATCCAAAATATTCTTCTGCTTCATTTATTTTTTCAATATTAAAAGATAAATGACTAACATTTTTTTCTGAGTTTCTTTTCTGCAGTTTTTTTCTTTTTAGTTTAGTCGGAATTTCTTCTAAATTTCCAGATATATGTAAACGATAATAAGTACCTATAGTGCCGTTTTGGCTATGTTGTCTACGTTTTTTTAGTGTTGCTTGAAATCCTAATGAAAAACATAGTTTCTGTATATCTAATATTAAATTTTTTCGTTTTTGAGTTATTTCTATAACATTATTGTGTATATGTCCATCTGTATCTATTAATCCAGCTAATAATTCTAATCTAATATTTCTAGAATTTGTAATATAGGATGGTGGGATATGTTTATTATTTTTTAGATTTAATTCTTTAAAAAAATTCCACAATATATTTTTGTTGCGATTTCCGCCCATAAATCCAGAAGATACAAGATAGGTGGGGGCTTTATTTATTTGTTTACGTGCTATATTACTTATCTTTAGTTTATAATTTTTAGCAATATCGTGAATATAATTTTTTATTTCTTCATCAACCGTTGTAATAGCGAGCTGATGTTGTGAGCCATCTCCTAACCAACAACCTAAAAAATAAGGGTCTATAGAAACTTTCTGTTCTTTAAAATCTACGGGTTGTCTTAAAAAATAATTTCTACTTTTTCTCCAATTTGGGTATTTTTCTATATAATCTTTTATAGTTAATTGTACTACTCTTTCCCCCTTATTACAATCAAGAAAGTGTAGTATATGATTTTCATTAAAATACTTCGGTTTATTTTTAGGTACTTTTCCTTTATCAAAGGTAACTTTGTACATAGATTCAGTTCCATGTTTTAGTTGTAATACTACTCTTGGAGTAGAATTTGGCCCCATTAGTTTATCTCCAACTTGAACATTTTCTACTTTTTTAGTAGAACCGTCGTACATCAAAACTTTCTCTCCTTTTCTGTGACATCCACAAGCACCAGCTAAAAGACTAACTGTACCAGTAGCTATATGCATGTATTTATCAATAAAATTGATACCAGTTTCAATTCTATTTTTATCATAACCTTCTGCAAATTTACTAAAGCTACCAAATACGTCGTCAATCTTTACTACTGAGCTTTTTGTTTTGCCGTGAATTATACAATTTTTTTCTGTATATTTTCCAGAGGCATTACAATACTTATGAAGCAATTCATTATCTTTACTTATACCAGTAGCTCCTGGAATTTGTTTGAAGTTGCTTTGTTTACTATAAGCACTAGCAATATGTTTTGTCCAAATTTCTTCTTTGGTAATTGGATCAGCATCTGGATATAAAGTGGAATTTAATTCAGCTATTCCTTTTAGTATTCTATGAGTAATTCCTTGTGATAGACCTTGATTTCGGTAGTAGTTTGCGAGCCTGAAAAATAAATAGCCTCTTTCACCAGGCTGCATTATTCCTTGCTGCAATGCGTATATACATCTTGGGGTGTGAGGTGGGCATTTTTCAAAATTTACGGATGAAAGTCCTTTAATTTCTTCGTCATCGTCGGCTGAAACTATAACTGATTGCGGCTTAGGTTTTATTTTTTCTCTGAATTCATCTAAGAATTTAATGTCCTCAACTATACTTTTAACTGGGTTCACCATTTTTGGGGCTTTTGCCATCTCTTTTATGTCTTCTATAGATGATTCGTAAAATTTGGATGCACTCATGCAGATTTTATATAGACCACTCTTTTGATGTTTTGTATTAGTTAATCTTACTAATCTAACCGTATCATAAACTGCTGGATCAAAAGATTTTAATCCCTTTGCAATGTTGGAACATATAATTTTTAATTCATTAGGTTTTAGTTCTGTAGATATTGGCAATTCTATATGAAAACCTTTATTGCCAGAAAAATATACTATTGCTGAAGTTCTTACTCCTACTCCCTTTCTGATGAGTCTGTTTAATACTTCTATAGCATCTTTTTTGGCTTGTTCTAAATCGTTTTCGTAGTCTATATCAAAAAATAACTTGTTAGTTAGTGCTGTCCCAGAATAACCTTTTATACTTTGGTTTTTGTCGAAATAGGTCTTCGCTTCTTCGTTGTAATAATACAGCGACGTATACCAATCTGAGTCTGAATTATTTTTTATTACGTTTTTTATTTTCTCTACAGCATTAACAGAATCCAGAGGGACCAATTTCCCTCTGGTGTTCACTGTCTTACATAGCCTAACATATTTGGTCATTTTGTTCCTCTACTTATTCAGCGTCTGTAATAAGCACTAATCTATAATCTGGCCAATTGTCGTTTCCCTTTTTGTCATTTTCATACATGTTGAAATTAGTAATTTCCACTTCTGTTCCATTTTCTAGGACAGCTACTAATTTAACAGCATCTTTTGGTCCATTAGATGAAAAACTAACATATTCTTTACCGTTTTTAGTTTCTTTTACCCACCCAGAAGCTAGGTGATGAAATGTCTTATCCATTCTTTTCTCCTTCTTTATTTTCAGTTTTTTCTTCAGTTTGTTTATCTTTTTTTACTTTTTCATTCATTTCTTTTTGTTGTTCAGCGATGTGATAATAAGTTATAAGAAATCTATCTGAAATTATCCGTTGACCTAATGCGAATGCCTGCTTTTCTTCATTCGTTTTCAATAATACTGGAAGACCATCAGTAGGTATATCCAAAATAGAATCTAACACTCTATTTTTCTGCTTAGAACTTAAAGTTTTAAACAGTTGACTTAACATGGCCCTACTTGATATAAAAGAGGCCGCTGCTCTATTTTTTATTTCTTCTGGACTAGGGACTTCTATTTTTTGTCCAGTTTTTTCTTCTTCCTGAGCTATACTTGTAACTTCAGTTTTAAGTTCTTCTTTTTTAGTGTTATCTTTGTCGCACATACAATTTTGTTTGTCTGTATCGCAACAACACGGAGTAGTATCTACTAGTTTTTGTTTATTTTCATCATTCATCATGTTCTCCTATTAAAGTCCTAAAACTCAGCTTCGCATCCATTAGTTTCTTCAGTTTCCTCCGTAGCAACTTCTGGTTCTTTCTTCTTTGTGCTACTCTTTACCAAATTTCCTCTATTTTTTAGTAATCCCTTTCTTGGTGTGCTTTTAGTATTAGTTGCTTTACTGGAATTATCTGGCCTAATATATGATTTATTGGCTCCGTCTCCCTCTGGATCATCTTGACTAGCGATAAGGAGGTTTTTACTCAACATGTACTTCATAGCTCCAGTAATTGCTTTATAAATGCCCTTATCTAATTTGTCAAATCCCTGTCCTCCGCTGAAGATTGAAAATTCTTCACCACTATCGCCATCGACAAAAGTATGTTTCATTTTTACGGTAGTTATAGTATCAACTTTTTCAATAGTTTCTACAGAAGAAAAAATAAAAATATTATTATCAATTAATTTTTCTCTAACAGTTTCAATAATATCAGCCTCTGTCATATATTGATATCCTTGATGAGTATTTAATCCACTTTTTTTAATAGACTTTACTGACTTCAAAACACTGACCATCTTAGAAAACAACTTTGCCTTATTATTCGTTTCCATCATTTT
>Ga0180433_10008418_pt1 | contig 12834 bp, 16 predicted proteins | sample SS_ome_8_FD_132980 | JGI IMG/M metagenome (GOLD analysis project Ga0180433, IMG submission 132980) | Hypersaline lake sediment archaeal communities from the Salton Sea, California, USA - SS_1_D_1 metaG | ecosystem: Environmental > Aquatic > Non-marine Saline and Alkaline > Hypersaline >... | reverse complement strand
TTCTTGTTGGGGGAGCCCTTCCAAGTTATTTCCGACATATATATATTATATCCTATTTTTCTTTATAACGATTTTTCAGCGCATCTATAACATCTACTGGAATATATTCCAATGTAAATGGAACATCGTCCACTGAGGGAATTTCCTTAGAACTAACAATACTAGATTGAAGAAACTCTATAATTTCCTCCACCTTGGTATTTACTGAGTTTTTTCTTCCCTCCTCAGTTACGGTCAATGCTATGCTGTTTCCGTTTGTTTTTTCATTTGCCATATAATTCTCCTAAAAAAATAGGCTTGCACCTCCTCTATGGGTTGCTGGTCTAAACGATACGGCGCTTCCGCTCATGGCGGAATCACTTGGAGAGAACCCAGCCCAACCCACTACCTGTGTGGAGGCGGTACAGTTTGCCTCGTAAGCCGATCCATTAGAGTCGTTACTGTTTCGTTGCCCAATTTCTGTGGAACCAGTACCAGGACTTCCATTGGAGGACGTACCAGTATGCATAAATGCAAACACCACAATACCCCCGTTCAATGCATTTATGGTGACTGTGAAGTTGCTTCTGTTTCCAGTCTGCTCACCAGTAGCATATATCGGGTCCCTAGTGTCTGCGTTGTAGAAACTTACTGCTCCGATAAGCATGTTAGCGTCACATGCGGAGCCCCATGTTATGGAAATATTATTTGTCCCTGCTTGCGGATTAACGATGTAGTACACTCGGCTATCGCACCCATCATATTCTGTACTGGCTTTAGCCAAAGTCATGTTTTCACCAGCGTATTGTACAGATGACGGAGTTGGTCCGCCTCTGTATGATAGGGTGACGGCTAAAATTCTATCTCTCTTGTCCGCAACTGTATGACTCAGATTAGTGGAAGTAACTGATCCTGGTTGTTTTGTTGATGTTGTATCAACTACAATGGTTTTAAGTACAGGCATTAGCTCATGTTCTGCTCTATGATGTAGCCATCATAGTTCCCTGCCGAGGTACAGAGGAAACCAAATACATCCACTCGGTTTGCTGTAGTTGCTAGAGTTGGCGCAGAACCCCCTCCCCATTTTATGGTTGAGAACCACGTGACGGTTCTGCTACCAGTGCCATCTTGAACTAACCGAAGGATGATTCTGTCTCCCACAGCCATATTACTCAGGGCCAGAGTTCTATTACCACCAAGGGTAACAGTGTGTAGTTTTGAAACATCACGATCGAAGGTTATTGTTGCTCCATCAACATCTGAGAAATATATATCGTCGTCAAACGGCCAATCTAATGGAATACGCCAATTAGACACGTATAAGTCAGTGATTGATGAGTTAGTAAGAGTATAGGAAGAACCACCAGAGATCGAAATCGAAGTTTCATTCACTGCTGTGATTACAAAATACTTGTAGGAGCCTCCCTGTTTGAATCTGACCTTCATTCCTACTTCATAACGCTCTCTACCGTCGGAAGTCACAGAAACGGTTCCTATTTGACCAGATACGCTCGAGTAGGTCCAAGAATCATCGACATATATGCCCCCTGTTAAGAGACAGGGTTTTATCCAGCCAGTTTGGGCATCTACTCTTAATGCGTTGTATTCTAATGCGGAGGCGTTTGCTCCTGGTGTTGCGACTGTCGAATTATCCATATTTATATTATAACTTAGCCAATGGCCACGGTCCAAGTGAGAGTGAGCGTGTCATTGCTAGATTTCTCCCTGTCAATGGCGGCATGACAGAATAAAGTACCAGAATCCGCCGTATCTGAAGCATCGTCACCGAACAAGCCAGCTTCCTTCAACGAACCTATGGCTTCCGATGTAGTGAAAAATGTTTGAAATGATGCGATATTATTTGAAACACTACGCACGGAAATCTCCTTACGTTCAATCTCAGTTCCCAAGGCTGTATCCCCCAATGCAGGTGCAGTATCGTCAGTGCCTAAGGCACAGTATGTGATTATTCCCTTGTTGTTTGAAGTAGTACCCTTTAAGTGATCTGCTATGGATTCCTTACCAACAGTAGTCACAAGGTTGTCTACAAAAATGATTTCGTGCTCGTCCGTTACGACGTTATGAAAATCTAGTTTTATTTTGCCTTTCGGCACTATGCTATCAATTAAATTCATATATTAACCCCACTGAAATAGCTCCCATTGAGCCCTAGTGCTTGGATCAGTATCAGTGCTGTCCGTACACCATGTGCTGTATGGACCCTGACTGTCAATGGTCAGAGAGTCCAGCAAACTGTCAGACAATAGAGAATCTGTTAAATTAAACAACTCATCAACAACCTCATTATCGTCTAATGTTATTATATTACGATTGTTCTCAATTAGCTCTATTAAGAATTTTATAATACCCAGAGTTTTTGCACTAGCAACGTAGATTTTGTACATATATGTACCTCCCCCCATTGCTTTAGCTACAACCTTCTGGACGATGTAATCGTCGTCAATATCATAATTAGTAAGGTCAATATTTATATACTGACCAGAGATAAATCCTGTCTCGTAAGTAGAAAACTGACCTTCAATTACATTGTTTGCATAATCTGTAAGCTCTGCCTGAGCCCGATCTCTTGCAGCATCGGTTGTGGTTATTTGTTTATCGAAAATAGCAAACTCCTGTTGACCATGTTCAATTATAGATGTGGGGTCTTCAAGAGCCACTAAAATTGGAATGTCGTACTGGTAATTAACTTCTAAAATGTCGTCGGTATTGAGAATAGCTCCGCCAGAATCCTGCTCGAGGTATTTCTCTTGGTAATTTAAGTACCAATCATAGCCCGAAGTATCTATGTGCTTGATACCTACGCTCTCCTCAACGTCATTTACCGTTACGGTAACGTTATGAGGCTTGTCTGGAAGAATGAATTTTGTTTTCTCCCCGTCCCCTGCTTCCGAGTATGTAGTCGCATCAGATAATTTAGTACCTCCTCTAACATACACACGGTTTTTAATCTGAGAGGAGTCCTTTGATATTTTCAAATCGAAATAATCGCTAGTGTCATCGTCTATGTTAAATGGAGCCGCATTCGTGGTTAAAGGAAAATAATGAATATCCTTGTCGTAGTCTATGTACCAGTTTCGCCCCGTGATCTCACAGAGCTTCCTAAGCGCCTGAGAGGGCTGTATGTAGTTGAAACTGATCTGATCTATAGTAACTCCCTCAATCACATTGTCTGTGGTAATTCCTAGCCCTGGGGAGTATGTATCCACTATATCCTCGATGATGTCTTTGTCGGTTTCACTCTCATAAGTTTTGTGGACCAAATTTCTGTCAAGCAACCTGACGTAATCAATACATACAATGGTTGCGAATACTTCTCCCCCACCTTTCTGGTCTAAGTCTACCGAGATTATGTAACCACCAAATATTTTGGTGTCATCGTCTAACGTGATAACAATCTCCTCATCTGGGTCTGGAATACCGTTACCAGACCTATCAACCAGTAAGAGTTTATAGGTATTTTGAACGTCGTTAATTACGTCTGTTATGGTTATTGATTTATTAATCACATCCGATGTTCTGTCGATTTCGTTTATTGTGACGTTGTACGTGGCTGCGTCAGTGATAATCTGCACCCACTCACCATGTTCAGTGCCATCTGCATTGGTCGCATAAGCCCGAATATAATACGGGGTTCCTGGGGTCAGCCCTGTAATAGTTAAATCGTATTGTTCGGCACCGAAGTCCCCATCCTCATATTTCGATTTGTCTGGGTATTCAACTGTATTGTATTGGAAACCCCTGCGGGTAGCATTTCCGACACCAATATCTGTGATCTCACCTCTAACAGTGATCGTTGTTTTAGTTGTCGAAACTGATCCAATTGTACTAATAGTTGGTACTGCCATATTAAATCCTCACGTTCTGCTTGACCCTCCTAACTATAGAGTCCCCGATGGTCTCTGCCATACTTTGTGCGCTCAATTCGTCTGCAATTATTGCCCCATCCAGATTAATGTTGATTGTAGTTCCAACACCAGCGAGTGCACCCGCTGGATTAACCTGCCCGAGCTCAGACGATATTTGCTTCCTATAGTTTGGAACGCTTACTTGGCCAAGTAGTGATTGCGAGGTTCTGACAATATCCTTCAAATTATCGACAACTGATGGGCTATCACGTTTGTCCTTATCAAATGCCGACTTAATTGCGTCACGTATTTTCTTCGCTATTTCTTTGGCTTTCTCCCAGGCTTTGTTGAACCAATCAACCATGGAGTTGTATACCGCCTTCATTGCCTCCCATACGATGTTTTTCAACGATTCAAATAAAACCTTGAGGAAATCCACACCTGCCTTGACGATACCCCTTACAGCATCCCATGCAGCGCTCCAATCTCCCTTGAAAATTGCGATGAAGAACTTAACTACATTTATGATTATTTCGAGAGCCAGTTGGATTGTGGCCACAATTACATTCCAGACTCCCTTTACTAGAGCCAGTATATAGCCTCCCCAATTGTCCCACCACTCCTTGACGGTTTTTATAAACCAATCAATGAAGTCCATTAGACCATTGAAAATGTACTCAAAATCCTCTTTGTGTTTCTCATAAAATGCGGTTAGGGCCTCCATAACTATCTGTCCCTGTTGCTTTAACCAATCAAACACGACACCAAGTGCCTGTACTTTAGGAACACCATCGTTAATAAACCAATCCGATACGGTTTTTAGTCCAGGTATTAATACTTCTCTTGCAAACTCTACTAATGTTTTTGCTACTGGAAGCAGGTATTGACCAACCTCTCTCGCCAATAAATTAAATTCGTCCTTTAAGTTTGAAATTTGACCATTAAGGGTTTGTGATTGTCCCTCCATCATTCCGAAGAACTTCCCACCTTCCTCTGTAGCTGTTATAAATGCGTTGTTTACATCGTCAAAGCTCACCTCACCTCTGGAGACCATTGCTTCTAATTCTCCGTTAGTGATACCCATTGCGTCCGCTAGGTTGAATCCTGTTTCGGTTAGCTGTCTGAGTTCTGTACCCATTAGTCTTCCCTTAGCTTTAATCTGACCAAATGCCAGTATTAGCTGAGGCATCTTCTCCACACCAAGTGCGGCGGATACATCCCCCAATCGTTCAAGGGTTGGAACAAGGTCGTCAGCTTCCACACCATATGCTAGTAAGCGCTTTGCACCTTCCTCTAATTGCGGTAGTTCAAACGGGGTTTTCTTTGCGGACTCAGCAATTTCATCAAGCAGTTTCTTGGCTTTCTCACCGTCTCCCAGGAGTGTGGAAAACGCCATTTTTGTCTGCTCAAATGCAGCAGCTTGTTTTAATGCCATTGTCCCGAAGGCAACGGCAGCCGCACCTGCGGCGGCTCCAACTGTAGCAACAGCAGCCACACCCACCTTGCCCATTGCGGCTAGTTTAGACGATAGACCACCAGTTTCATTTTTAACGGTTTTTATACCTTTCTGGAAATCAGAAACGTCGGCCTTTATATGTGCTACTACTGATCCTACATTGAATCCTGCCATGTTTTAATTATCCCTTATTTTGATACATACATCAATTAACCCTATATACATAATTTGTTGTCACTGTAATATGCAGACCGCTAGTCAAGAGATTACTCCTTCACAACAACGTGAGGGCTCTTTGACATAGCCATCTTGAGTCGCTCAAACCCTGCTGCATCAAACTCTGCGCTTGGTACTGCTGGATTTCCTTCTTCCAGAAGCCTCCAAAGAGCGTCCTGATCCTTCACATGAGGGTTGTGAGTGATTGCAAGCAACATCCTATAGTGACCCTTACGTCTGCCCTTTATTTTCTCGGAAAGGTAGAACAATTCATCGAAATACACCTTTGTATAGATGTATTCATGAGTCCATCCGTATTCCGAAGCCAACAAATCTACGGCCCAGGTCAGCCAATCCTCTATTTCTTCTGGGGATTCTCCTCTTTGGCTTGGGCCATTGTTTTTTTTAGTTTGTTGTATATTTTGGCGTACTTATTAACCTCGAAAACAGCCAAAATAACATCCACAACCTCGTCCATTCCAAGTTCTTCAATCTCATCTGCCTTCAATTCCGTAGCAACTTCAATAACTCCTATGAAGTCTGGAAGGGCATCAGCGATTATTTCTGGAAGCATACTGAATATCTCCTCATTGGAGACACCTTCTAAATTGGACAAATGTTGGGGAAGTTTCTTCAATTGTTTCAATAGCTCTGCATACTTCTTTAGAGGCAATTTCTTCACCTCTAATGTTCTTCCTTGCAGTTCTACTGTAATACTCATCTTATTAGCCATAGCGTGCGCACTTAGGCGACAAAATGCCATGGGGTTTATGCGGTCGAGTCGCCGATTAAACCGAGATAGTTGCCATCAGATTTACTCTCATCGAGTAGACCCACGAATGTAACCATAAGGACTTTAGGATCGTCGTTGTTGTGCACAATCGGCTCAACAGATTCGACGTAAGCCTTGTGGAGTACAATATCGTGTCTGCGTGTCCCCTCCTGTGAAGGATGGAGCACCAGTTGAGCAGCATCATCGGAGGCCAGCTTACCAGCTTTAGCACCAATTGTGATACGTGCGTTAGCAGCACCAGCAAAGGTTGCCTGAGGAATTGCGTTTCTCAAGTTAGCCATAGTGTATTCAGCGAGAGGGACTTTAGCGGTAAACCGCTCACCCTTTAGACGCTTATCCACAACAGTCTCTCCGTACAAATCGACGGAATAGTCTGCGTATTCAGCTTCGTAAGTAACTTCAACTCCACCGTGGGTATGACCTAAATCAACGCTATTAAATTCGACATCACATGCACCCATTTGGAAATTTGTCACGTCAGCCATTAGTTTTCACCTCCTTGTCGTCAGGTAATTTTGTACTATTTCTAATATCAGATATTTCAAAAACAGAGATTTTATGGCATCTTGGGCACTCATAGAGTAACCTGCCATCACGAACATATTCCCATATAGCAAATTTACGACAGTGGTTACATCTCAATTCTCGATACATTTTCCCGTCGTAAAACTTCGGGGTCATTTTCTCTATTATCGTTCGTTCCATTATCTTACCTCCGCAACGAAATTAATAGAGAATAAATCTCGGCCCTTCTCATCACGTCCTAAATGACCGCCTTCCGACAGTGCGTGAAGTTTCATGAAATAGTCCTGTCCAGCTACCAATTCTCCGAACAAGCCATGTAGACCTCGAACAGTATCCATAGCAGCTCTGCCAGTGTCGTAATCATCGGCCCTAATCATTATTTGAAATGTGGGAGATTTCACGTCAGTTATGTATTTGTCAGGCTCAACACCTCCAGTATCCAATACCGAAATTATTGTTCCTGTGGTGTCTGAATCATCTGGCATGAAACCGAGAAATATATCCTCAGCCACGGTTCCCAGACTCAAATCGTCTTGTAAATATGTTGCTATTTGTTCAATTATAGTCATGCAAATGCTCCTCTTAGGTCTTCCATAATAAATTTCCTGAACTTCGCTAGATTATTTTTGATAGGGTCCTCTAAATACTTGCCCTTCCTATTTTTCTGAAAGCGATATTCAGGATGCTCATGCAGCCTTGCTGCATATACCTTATTATAACCCACCAGGTATTCTTTGCGCTCTGGAACTACTGCGCCAGTGTTTTGTAGAGCGCCAGTATCGTGGGGAACTTCAAATTGACTTAGTCTCAGGGTCTCGTTAGCAACATCATGCAAACCCTTATCTGTAGCCTTCTCGAAGTTCAACTCGAAACGCTTCATTCCTTTATCAAAATCCGTGGTATCAAATGTTACGCCCATTCTGTCAGCTCCAGGCGACGATGATCCACATTGCCAGGGCCATCCACCGCCTCATTAACAGTGTATACACGATAATCTGTACCGTTGTATGTGACTTTGTCCCCCTTGTCTATGCTGACATCGGGCCTCAAATAAACCACTGCTACAATAGCTACTATCTCCTGATTAGGTAAAACTCTAGTTTTAGTTTTTAATTGAAAACGGCACTTGTGTTGAACTCCAGAGCCATAAGATTCACGACCAAATTTGTCCTTAGTGGACTTCGTATAGAGTGTTATTGTTTGGTTTAATAGACTTCGTAGGCTCATACAATTAATCTTCCCCTGCGGTTTACTATACCTCTTAATAGAAACCTTGCTTTGGGGGCGATTAATTTGTGGATACCAACGCCATCACCATTTCGACCGCCTTTAGAGTAGGAGTAATCTCCAATACTCTCGCTGGTCATATCAACCTTATCACCCGCAAAGAAAGCATCACCGACATTAATTCTGTACTCTATTTGAGCGGCAACAGCACGCTTCACTGCTTCAGGTATAGCCTTGTAATATTTGTTAGGTGAGTTCTCTGTATCGTGATGTATGTCCGTGGTACGAGGGAACTTTCCTGGCTGATAAATTCTGTAGTAAGAGTCAGTCGATGTAGATGTAGAAAATGCGTCCGTTGTCAGGACACCTGCTTTAGTAGAAGCAGTTATTTTCTGACGCTCACCTGCTGCTGTACCACCAATAATTTCCAAATAACAACCTTTGAAATAATCATCGTTATACTGGTTCTGATGTGCTGATTTCAGTGTGTGGGAAGTATCCCCACCAGCGGACAACATTCCAGTAATTTCATGGTCTATAAATTTATCCTGAGGACCTACATAAGCATCAATTAATTCTTCTGCCTGGGAGATTTGATCGTCTGCTTCAGTGTCGTCTGTGATCGTAATATCAGCGAATTGCTCCAATTCACTTCTGCTCAAATAACCTCTTATAGATGTAGGGTTTTCTGCTAATGGTCCAGCCATATTCTAATTATATCATCATTTAGGTCGTTTCCAACCAGTGTTATTCTCCGTGTACCAACCAGAATTATTCTTCGAACACCAATCGTCGTCCTCGTCTTCTTCATACCACTCCTCTGATGGGGATGAGCTGATTGATGGAGAGACAGAACTTGATGGACTCAAAGAGGCCGATGGCGAGATCGAAGGACTCTCCGAAGCTGATTCTGAGCTTGATTCTGAGGGGCTTTCACTAGGCGACTCCGAACTAGAGGGGCTAATTGAAGGAGACTCTGAGCTAGAAGGAGAAATTGATGGTGACTCTGAGGGAGATTCTGATGCTGACTCGCTGGGCGACTCTGAACTGCTCGGAGACACCGAAGGCGACTCTGAACTGCTAGGTGAAATTGAGGCACTTGGCGAAACTGATGGACTTTCGCTACTAGAAGGAGAAATTGATGGAGATTCCGAGCTCGAGGGGCTCACTGATGCTGATTCCGAGCTTGAAGGCGAGACCGAAGGACTCTCTGAACTTGAGGGGCTTATTGACGATGAAGGAGAGACACTTGGTGACTCCGAAGACGAGGGGGAGATCGAAGGTGATTCGCTCGATGACGGACTCACTGATGGAGATTCCGATGCTGACTCGGAGGGGCTTTCTGATGATGATGGTGAGATTGAGGCCGACGGAGAAACCGAAGCCGACTCACTTGATGATGGGCTTACAGAGGGCGATTCACTGCTAGAGGGTGAGATGGATGGAGATTCTGAACTCGATGGTGACACAGAAGGTGACTCTGAGGAGCTTGGTGAAATTGAAGCTGATGGCGAAACCGAAGCCGACTCTGAGCTAGAGGGACTGACTGATGGACTCTCACTGCTCGAAGGAGACACAGAAGGACTCTCCGAAGATGAGGGTGAAACTGAAGGCGATTCGCTGGACGAAGGGGATACCGACGCTGAAGGCGATACGGACGCAGACTCCGAGCTTGAAGGTGAAACTGATGGTGATTCACTGCTCGAAGGAGACACCGAAGCACTGGGTGAAACTGAGGGGCTCTCCGAACTAGACGGGGATACTGAAGGTGACTCTGAGGATGAAGGTGACACCGAAGCCGAAGGACTGACCGAAGGAGATTCAGATGAAGAAGGACTCACCGAGGGCGATTCTGAACTCGAAGGGGATACCGACGCTGAAGGAGAAACCGAAGGGCTTTCGCTACTACTAGGGGATTCCGATGGTGATTCCGAACTCGATGGACTGACCGAGGATGATGGACTTACAGATGCCGATGGACTGACCGAGGGACTCTCTGAACTTGAGGGTGATCCACCCGCAACTATAGACCAATAATCAGTTTTTAGACTTAGCTCTGCTGGGGGACTTGGTGATGCCGAAACCGAGCTGGATTCGGAGCTACTAGGAGATTGTGATGGAGACTCTGAGGAGCTAGGAGAAACCGATGGTGACTCCGAACTTGAAGGTGAGACCGAAGCACTAGGCGACACAGAAGGACTCTCTGAGCTCGATGGTGAAACCGAAGCTGATGGAGACACCGAGGGAGATTCTGAGGATGATGGTGAGACCGAAGGAGATTCCGAACTAGAAGGGCTAACCGACGCCGACGGAGACACAGAAGGTGACTCCGAAGATGAAGGTGACACCGAGGGAGATTCACTACTTGAAGGTGACACCGAAGCCGATGGCGAAACTGAAGGAGACTCGCTACTTGAGGGCGAGACTGAAGCTGATTCTGAACTACTTGGCGACACAGATGCTGAAGGCGAAACGGAAGGTGACTCTGAACTGCTTGGCGACACAGATGCTGAAGGCGAAACGGAAGGTGACTCTGAACTGCTTGGGCTGCCATATGCTGGGTAATCTGCCATTTCGAATTGTTCCCAATGCGATTCGCCCGTACTTGGCGTGTTGTATGACGTCAGATAAATATACTGTGCCTGATCTATGCCAGTGCCCATATCCCAGACCTCGCTGGAAATATTGGTCCATTCTTCTTCTGAGGTTGGCTTTGCATCTTGATCCGCTACATCAAAATATATAGTGTCGTTGGTGTCATCAATCCTCATTCTCATCCAATATGGGGGGGTTAATGTACTTGAATCACCACCAACCTGGGCCGTAGCTCCACCATCTTTAACATTTGGAGACAGTGCTGGACCAGACACTAATTGGAAGTTATACCAGTTGGATTCTGAGTATACGTCCCATTGATGGCTTGCAACGACTGTCGGACACAGCTTAAAACCACCGTCTGTACAGTGCTGAGTAACCTTGATTATCATCTGGGTGTCTCGTATATCATATGAACTCAGTGAACGAATAAAACCCGAAATATTAGCGTTTGAAATTATTTCCAATTGGTCATTTTGCTCTGCGACTAGCGAGCCTGCGTTGGTTGATTCCACCCATTTGGCGGTGTCAAACGAATTGTCATCAAAATCGTCGAAGAATATTACAGCCATTTTATATTGCCAATTGGTAGACCCTGCATGTTACTACATTGCTACCATCCTTATAATTTGTTAAATCTGCGATATTACCCGATAAGGTGAAATCGGTATCCGCAGCGGAGCTATTATCGCTATCCACGGTCTCCCACTCCTCGGAGTTGTGGTTATAAATTTGCAAATAAACTGTGGCGAAGTTACAGGCTTCATTTGTCTGACCTTCCCACTCTAAATTGGCGGAATTTGCATCCCCCAAGAAGTTTCTAAATTGATGTATAGCATACTCATCTGTTGCAGTTTGCTCCACTCTTGTATCATCCTTAGCACTAACATCAGTGACATCCTGTTCTGAATAGGCGTTTTCTAAATCGTCATTATTTGTTGGCAAGACAGCATCATCCCCCCTTGTATATCCAGTATACCCCTCGCTGGGAGATGGGGAGTCGGAGCTTGATGGACTAATTGAGGGGCTCTCGGAGGACGAAGGTGAAACGCTGGGTGACTCCGAAGAACTTGGAGAAACCGAGACACTTGGCGAAACTGAAGGCGATTCTGAGGAACTAGGAGAGACTGAAGGCGATTCGGAGCTTGATGGAGAACCCGCCGCTGGGGTATAGGTACAATAAATAGAATATTTTCTCGTGTTGGTACTGGTGAATGTTAGGCTGGAGGGCCATGTATAACCGTCACTATCGGAACCAGAGTCGTCTATACATCCTTGTCCACTATCTCCAGTATCAAACATAAACCACGTACCATCGCCCGCTGAGCCCGACGAGGTGCCAGAGCTTCTCATCAACAACCAATAATCTGTTGCTGAAATACTTACTCCCCCCAGAGTCTTATCCCCTGTCCAAGCTGCTGGGTATGGGGGCTGGAATTCACTGTTGAGATCGTCCACCTTATTATAAGAAGTGTCATAGATAGCCATTGTTGCTTTAGTGGTAGTGCCGTTCCTATAACAGTACGCCTGCATTGAGACCGATGTTCCTGCGGCCGCTGTGAACTTGGAACCAGCTATGTCATTGGTGAGTGAAAGCAGTTGTTCACTACTACCGTTGGTTTCATAACCAAACGTGGCTCCCATAGCATGCATTATTGGGTAAACAGCATTGTCCAAAAACTCCTGTGGGATGGTTACATTTATCTTTCTGTTTTTAACGTCCACATGGAGTTCCCCCCAAGCCTCGTTACCTTCCGCATCGACCATTTTAGGTCTGTATATGTGCCCTACCTTCCCTGTTTTATAGTCCTTACCACCCATTTTGGAGTAATCGTTTTTCTTCGTCTTATGATAAATGGCATATGACCCCTCTACCTCTGGGTAACGTAGTATCTTACCCTCAAAGTTCATCAAGTCATGTTCTTCGGGGGTTAAAAACGGTTGATAGAAAAAATCCAAGTCATCTACATTTCCCCCCATATTTAGCGACAGAACATTGCTTGAGGGTTTTTCTTTCAGAATGACTTCAAACTCGAAACCACCGTCCTTACATAAGACATAGGGCTCGTACCATTTTTCGAACCCTACCTCATAGGGGCCGTTTGGGTATAGATGGTATTCCTTAACGCCGTTTTTTATTTTGTGTTTACCGTCCTCCTCTATGTACTCTCCACTGT
>Ga0180433_10008416_pt1 | contig 12834 bp, 12 predicted proteins | sample SS_ome_8_FD_132980 | JGI IMG/M metagenome (GOLD analysis project Ga0180433, IMG submission 132980) | Hypersaline lake sediment archaeal communities from the Salton Sea, California, USA - SS_1_D_1 metaG | ecosystem: Environmental > Aquatic > Non-marine Saline and Alkaline > Hypersaline >... | reverse complement strand
GCACGGGCGTCAGCAAAGCATACAGGTAAAATGCAACTACCATCACCACAGCGGCAACGGCGCCGATTTTCAAAACTTTGCGCATCTTCGATACAACCGTGCGTACCTGTTGTGTCCTTTTTCTGCGTCGCAGCTCCCGCCGACGAACCCTGCGCCGCTCCAATTCGTCCAGCATCCTCTCCTGCTCTTCCAAAGCCTTTTCTTCCGCAAGGAAGGCCCGAATCTTAGCCTGTTGCTCCTCTTGAGTTAATATTCTTTCAGCAGGACCGGCGGTCTTTTCAATCTCTACAGACGGTGCCGATTGTTCATACTCGGCCAACTCCTGCCATGCATACCGAAGGTCTTCCGTTTCCAAAGCCTTTGTATCTTGACCTGATTCCTTATGAAATGAATGCTCTATCGAGGATAAATCAAACATAACCGCCGCCTGCCGGTTTCTGAGTTCAGAGCACAAGAGAATATAGTCGATGTAATACTCTTGAAACTGCGCATTGCCAGCGAGCAACTTGTCAAGATGAGCAAATTCCTCGTCAGCAATCTCTCCATCACGGAGTCTTCCGAGCAATTCAGACAGCTCTTTGAAACTATCGGCTTTTTCTTTCATATCGGCTCGTTCCTTGCTATGTAATGCCTGATGCAAAAAAGCAGTTGAGAATGAATTCGGTTTAAGACCTTATATATACTGTGAATGCTGCGTCCAAGATACTCCGAAACACTTTTTGTTGTAGCGCCGGGCCTGTATCGCAAATCAATAATTTCCCTGTCCGGCGGCCTCAGCTCGGACAAACAATGCTGAAGAGCTGCCCGCCGATTTTGAAAGGCATCGTTCTCAACTGCTTCATGCAATTTATTGTCAATGGCCTCCAATACAGAGAGGCTGAACTGCCGTCTTTCGGATTTTTTCTCTTTTCGGTAATTCAGCACTCGATAGCGTGCAATACTTAATGACCATGCCGAGAAGTTGGTCCCGGGTTGAAACTCATCGAATTTAGACCACATTACCAAGGCTGTTTCCTGGATTAAGTCATCCACATCAGCCCAGTTCGGAACCAATGCCATGATAAAGCCGTACAGCCTCCGCTCATTTGCAAGATATAGCCGCATAAACTCATCCCATCGAGGCATGGTATAACCATTCCTTTCTGAATTACTCAAACTGAACGGCTCTTGCTGTCATGTTCAGTCCGTCGTATATCCCGGGGTACCGGAATACGCCGGACGAAGCAACCGGCCTGTAAATCAGGATAATGTGTCAAGCTGAAGCAAGAGATTGTTCACTATGCCAGCACTATAGCGAAGCGAAGAGTTCAGGATGGTAAAACAACTCGTGTTTTTGCAAACAAACCACTTGCAGTCCCCACTCCACCTGCTGCAGTCAGCTTGAATTAAGGAGACTCACCCGCAAAGCCCTTCGTCTCTTAGCATTACCATAATGGATATAGATAATTGTAAAAATTTTAGAAGGTAAAAATAAAAAAATTGAATATTTCTTAGTAAATCCCTTTTAAGTTACTATATAATACGTATTATTCCGCAGTAGAATCTTTTGTGTTACAGACACAATGAATGCTATAGCACGACTTTTAAAGTATTTATTCGTTCTTATTTGGTTCGTCCAGCCAATCAAGGCTGAATTCGGGACCGAGCCGTATCACCTCGAACAGCGTTGCGATAAATTCATTGTCCGCTCCGGCCCGGTGAGGATTATAAAACTCCCATATTATTTCCTTGCCCGGTGTTACCTCAAACGCCCTGCCGTTATTGGATTCGGAAATGAGCGTATTTCCGTTCGGCAATCGCTCGCTGGAGCCGCAAAGGGCTGTATGGAAAGGCTCTTGGGCCGTTCCCGTGTAAGACCAGATTACTTCCTGAGAAAACGGGTCAAACTCAAGAACCTCCGATTGTCCGGGGGCGTGGTAGTTGTCAAAAAGCAAAATGTTCCCGTTTTCCAGAACCGTCGGCTGGTGCTGCATTCGCCAAAGGCCGCCCATAGCCCAGACAACCGCCTCGGCCCCCAAATCCACAACACAGATGGTGTCAAGACGCAAAATGGAAATCAAAACGTTTCCTTCTCTAAAAGCCGGCGAGCGATTTGAAAGATGACCGTCAAGCAACTCTATCGTATTGGTATGCAGGATGTCGCCTCTTACCTCGCGCGGCCCGGGCGCTACCCACGTTATGTTGTCCAGGATTGAAAAATAATTTGAATTTTCCAGACACTTCAAAACCGAAACGCTCCTCAGCTCGTTCCCCTCGGCGTCCAGAATGGTTATGAAGTCTTCCAGAAGCGGTTCTTCCTCATTGTACCTGGGATTAACAACCCCCTTTCTGGTCAGAACATAAATGTTCCCGTCGCCCGCGACAAATAGGTCGTGATGAACCCCTCCTCGATATACCCACAATAAATTGGAGTCCTTATCAAGCTTTATCAAACACAGGCCCTCGAAAATCGCCAGAATATCCCCGTTTTCAAACAGATGCACACGCCGCCAGAACTGATGATTGTGGCTGTCGTTCAGTGGTTTATAGCCCGGCTCGATGCGCGAATAATCATAGCCCCACTTATGTAATTCCCGGCCCTTCATATCAATAAGAATTGCCTCGGGCCCATGGCCCGAAACAACAAGGTTCAACCCGTTGCAGGCAAGTTCTTTATTGTAAACCGTAACACTTTCGTCCTGTGCGGCAGGCTTTGAGCCGGCCAAATATCCTACAGACTCAAGCTTCTTTATCATTTCCTTTTGACGGGGGGTTAATACCTGCCCAGGGTCTTCAGTCCTGACGAGTCGCCAGCGCCCCGGGACATTATCAAGCCTTTCCGGAACACCGGTCGGGGTCAGTATTTCCCTGAGCTTGACCAGGCCTGTCCTGGTGTTGATGTCAAGAGCGACAGTTGCCGCAAAAAAAAGATTGGCCGTCACAGACAGTGCAATTATCACATAGAGAAGCGCAGGTTGCAGACGTTTATTCTTTGGCATCGCTTAGCTCCTATCTTACGATTCCCAACTTGCTGCTTATAACACACAAAAGACACTGTGTCAAAAGCAACCCGGCCCGGGCCAACTCGCCGCTGCAGGTGCTTATTTTATTTGCCTGTATATCAGGTTTGTTATATCATGTTTGCCGCGGGTATTTTTTTGCAACAAAAACTTCCGTAAAACACGGTATTTTCAATGGAAAAAAGAAAACGCGTATTGATAATCGGGCTTGACGGTTTTACCTGGCGGCTCGGACGCGGGTTTATGTCCGAGGGATTTATGCCGCATCTGGCGCAACTGGCTGAAGGGGGTTGCTGCGGCAATTTGAAAAGCGTTATCCCCCCTGAAACATCCCCTGCGTGGTCGTCGTTCCAAACGGGGTGCCGGCCGGGCAAAACGGGCGTGTTTGCATTTCATACCTACGACCGAAACCGAAACAAGGTGCGGTTGAACAGCTTTGGTGATATCGCGGCCCCGAGCATTTGGGAACTGGCCGACCGCGCGGGCAGAAAGGTTGTCAGCCTTAATATGCCTGTCAGCTCACCCCCGCCGAAGGTTGACGGGATTATAATACCGGGACTGCTTTGCCCCAAACTGTCGACAGCAACTGTTCACCCGCCGTCTGCTTACAAAAAATACATAAAACCTCACAAAGATTATCTTATTGTAAACAAGGACCCGAAAGAAACGGCCGGTGAATTCACAACCCAGGCGATTGCAACCGAAAGGGCGAGGATGCGGGTGGCGATTGAACTTATCAAAGACATCGACTGGGATATATTCTGTGTCCAGATACAAAGCTCCGATGCCCTACAGCATCGGTTGTGGTGGGCCCTTGACGCGTCGGCAAGGGGCTATTGCGACAAAAATCGCGCCGAAGCGTTGACTTTTTATAAATTCTGCGACTCGGCCCTCGGCAGGCTCGTGGAGGCGGCTGGTCCCGGCGCAGTAACATTTGTAATCTCGGACCATGGATTTTGCAAACTGGAGTATAATTTAAGCATTAATGTGTGGCTCCGGAAAAACGGGTACCTCAAATTGTTAGACGAACCCGTCGATGCGTGGTCCAGGGCAAAAAGCAGGGTCAAGCCGTTAAAATCAGCCGCGAAACTTTACGGGAATATTCGCAAGGCCTTGCAGGGAGCGGGAAATACGCCGCCTTACTTTCAACAGGACCTCGTACATATAAGGCGGATTATCGACCTTGACAACACAAAGGCGTTTTGTCTCGGGGGGATGGGGGGAATAATATATATAAACGGTACGCCTGCGGAAAGGGCCGACTTGTCTAAGAAGCTGGCCGATGAATTAAGCCGGGACCTGGGGCCGGGGTCGTCCACTCCGGTCATTGACAGGATTAGGCCGGGTGTCGAGGTTTACCCGGATGCAACTGCAGTCGAATCGCTGCCGGATCTGGTCGCCGAATTCGCTCACGGTGTCGTAGGGGTTATATACCCACTTGGTTCCTCGGCGGTCCAGGAGGCCGACTTTGACGGCAAACAACACGGAACGCATGAGCCGGAGGGTATCATAGTAATGAACGGCCCGGGAATTAAAAACAACCAAAAACTGAACGGCGACCTCGTTGACATAGTTCCCACGATTCTGGCCTACTTCGGAATAGCGGTCCCGCGCCATATAGACGGCAAAGTGTTGAGCGGCGCCTTTGTCGAGCCGCCGCGGGTAAATTATGTGGATTTGGACTTCGGCGGACCTTCGCCCGCAGGATATTCCGACGCCGAACAAACAGAGGTGGAAAAAAACCTCACCGATTTAGGATATCTTTGATTTAGAGCCGGATACGGGCGGCGGTCCGGCCTCGTAAAAAATTAATACAAATAAGATTATAAACAGTTGTTCGGTTTCGGCTTTCAAAAGAAAAAAAACAGGTAACCCGCAAAAACAATATCCAAACCTGAACGACAAAAGACAAATTTTGGGAGACATATTATGGTAGGGAAAAACTTCTTTCAGTTGGGGGGTGTAATTATCATTCTGGCGATTTTGCTTTGTTGTGGTTGTGATACGGTTTACTACAATACGATGGAGGCCTTCGGCAAACACAAGAGGGACATTCTCGTAGAACGGGTAGCCGGCGCAAGGGACAGCCAGGCCGAAGCAAAGGAGCAATTCAAAAGCGCTTTGGAAGAATTCAGCAATGTGCTCAATTTTGACGGCGGCGAACTTGAAGCCGGGTACAACAAACTCAACGCCGAGTATGAAAAAAGCGAGGCCAGGGCAAGTACGGTTCGTAACCGGATAAAGGATGTAAAAAATGTAGCGACAGCACTCTTTCGGGAGTGGGCCGGCGAACTGCAGGAGTATTCCAACGAACGGCTTCGCCGGGTGAGCGAACAGAAATTAGACCAGACCCGCCGTCGCTACGAACAATTGATAGGCGCGATGGAGCGGGCGGAATCAAAAATCGGCCCTGTTCTGACGGCTTTTCACGACCAGGTCCTGTTCTTAAAGCACAACCTCAACGCCCAGGCCATCGCATCTTTACAGCAGGAGCTGGGGATTATCGAAGACGATATCGCATCACTTATCGAGGAAATGGAAAAATCCATCGAAGAAGCTGATGCCTTTGTTCGGGCTATGACCCAAACCGAATAAGAGTTGCAAAAATATAGAAAGCATAAAAAACCTCGGCACAGCGGGGATGCCGGATGTCCGCTCCTGAAGACCTTGCGAATTGCTGTGCATTAAGGGTATTGCGTCCGGGGGCTGGATTGTCAAAAGACTATCAAGATATGTCGGATGATTTCAAGAAAGATGAGGAAAATTTCTTTAACAAAACTATTGATGTGAACATCGGTATATATTATAATTACAATTTATAGTAAGGATTTTCAGAAGGAGCCACGTTATGTTGATGAGAGATATCGATATCAAGAAAAGTATCGATTCTGGAAAACTGGGAATCAAACCATATGAATTAAATAAAGTGGAGAGCGCAAGCTATGATCTTAGTGTGGGGGGGGAAGCTATGGTTTCGGATAAGGAGGAGAAGATTATCCTTTCTGAAGGAACCTATAGACCATTACGCCTTGAGGCAGGCGATTTTGCTCTCGTCCTTACAAGAGAATATATCAAGATGCCTCCTGACATTGCAGGCCAGATAGGAATGCGAAGTTCCCTAGCCCGAAAAGGGCTTATTTTGCTTGCGGGAATGCAGATTGATCCGGGTTTTGAAGGTCATCTTCGTTTCGGTCTATATAATGCTTCGCCGCGAACGATATTCTTAGATTTTGGTGATCCGCTCTGTACAATCGAACTTCACCAGCTTACCGGTCCCGTAAAAAATCCAAAGAAACCGATCCCTGAATTAATCGAAGGTAAGATTCCTAAAGAGGATAGAGACTTCCTCCGAGCTTTAGAAACGACGAGCTTAAGTGGGCTTGATAAAAGCGTACAAAGCCTGGTTATAAGCGTAGAAACGCTAACGAAAACAGTTAACCATTACCTTGTCCCTGCGGTTACGGCCATCCTTATTGCACTTATTGTTGCCGTTATTCAAGGCATTATGAAATAAACTACTACTACGGCTTTCTCTGCAGAATTTGGGTTTCAAGCTCAGCTTGTCCACTGTATTCTTTCAAAGCATTTTGTGGGGATGTTTGTCTGAATCCCGGCCGGTGCCGTTATTGGTTCAATATCTTGTCGAGGGCGCCTGTATTTTTCTCGGTTTCTCTCGGAATCTGCACCACCACTCCCAATCGTCCCAGCACGCCGGCAACCTCAGCCTGGTAAGGATCGAGCTGGAAACTTCGCCTAAGGTACTCTTCAGCCCGGACTTTGTCACCCTTGCTAAGATAATAATAACCTATCTGACGATGAATCGCCGCCGAGTTCGGAGCAAGGTCCATCGCCTGACGATAACAGGCCAACGCATAATCATCCAACAATTCCTTTTGAAACGCCCGGCCCAACCGAAGAGACGCCTGCGCCGAGGTACCCGCCTGATTCATATAAATCTCCGCTGAAAGCTCCGACCGCGCTTTGTTTCCGCTCTCGGCCAGAAGCTTCACTATCGCCGCCTGCGCCTGCCTGTGAATCGGGTCAAAGCCCAGCGCCACATTATAATGCCACTCGGCCTTGTCCCACAATCCGTCGGCCTGATAAAGTTTGCCTAACTGATAATGTGCCTCAGGGTTTTCGTATTTGTCCTCAATCTGGTTAAGCAGGTCGGTCTTCTTCTCCCAGGTATCAACAGCCGCAACCTTCTCGTCTTGTCGCTGAACTTCCTTCCTGCATCCACCCGCCAATACCGTTATAACCACAACCAACAACGCCAATTTTGCCGTATTTTCCATTTGTACGTCCCTTCCGAGCTTTAGCGAAAATATATTTGTCTTACTGTTTGCCGCTTTCCGGTATCCTATTTTGACCCCTGTCTATTCAATAGTCAACAATGAATTATGCCGGCTTTCAGGAACAGCCCCAACCCGTCCCAAGGCCCGGCCCGTCGCTGACCGCCATCACTTAAACATCAAGGTTCTGGACCTCAAGTGCGTGGTCGCGAATGAAGTTCCTTCGCTTTTCCACATCATCGCCCATCAAAATACTAAAGAGCCTGTCCGCCTCACCCGCGTTTTCCAGGGTTACCTGCAAAAGCGTCCGGCGGGCCGGGTCCATTGTCGTTTCCCAAAGTTGCTCCGAATTCATCTCCCCCAGACCTTTGAATCGCTTGATTTCGATTCCCCTGCCTCCAATCTGCCTGACCGCGGCACAAAGGTCGCTCAGAGACACAACGCTGTGTCGGTCTTCACCGCTGACTATCTCAAATTTTGTCGGAAGCGCCTCGCCGGAATCCTTTTTTGCAAGCTTCAACAGAAAATCTGTAACGTCCAGGCCGTATTCCTTCGTCAGCCTGGTATTTAATTCGTTAAGCCTGACGACCTCATGAAGCTCCTCGGCTACAACCTTTCCGGCTTCATCAGCAAAACGCTCATCTTCAATCCGCCCCTCGAGCTCGGCCAAGCGCTTTTCATAAGACGCTCTGTCATAATAGAACTCGCTCTCTCCGCCCTTCCTTACGTGCAGGCTCGGCAGTCTCTGCCCGTCATAATAATTTGACACAAACGCCTTGAATATAATACCGCGTTTCTGAAGCACCCCGGCAACCCGCTCAATGTCATCCAGAATCTTGACCATAAGCATCAGTTTGGCCCCTTTTACGCAGACCGGTTCTGCACCGTCGCTTCGTATCAACAGGCTGGTCCCTTCCAGCCCCCTTGCCTCCATACGTTTCCGCATTTCAGCCTCGTTCAGGAGATACTCCGACTTCTTCTTTCCCTTTGCTTTAATTTCGTACAGGGGCGGCTGGGCGATATAAATCTTTCCCTGCTGAAAAAGTGCGGGCATTTGCCTGAAGAAGAACGTAAGCAGCAGCGTACGTATGTGCGCTCCGTCAACGTCGGCGTCCGTCATCAGGATTATTTTGCCGTAACGGCATTTTTCGATATTGAAATCATCCGCCCCGATGCCCGTTCCCAGCGCGCTTATTATCGTCCGGATTTCCTCGTGGCCCAACATCCTCTCGACACGCGCCTTTTCAACATTCAGTATCTTGCCTTTCAGCGGCAAAATAGCCTGTATCTTCCTGTCGCGACCGCCCTTGGCCGAGCCTCCCGCCGAATCACCCTCAACGATAAATATCTCCGTCGAGACCGTGTCTTTGCTTGAACAGTCCCAAAGCTTTCCCGGCAGATTCATGCTGCTAAGCGCACCCTTGCGCCGTGTCAGCTCGCGGGCCTTTCTCGCCGCCTCACGCGCCGCGGCCGCCTGAATCGCCTTGTTCAAAATCCGCTTGGCATCCGAGGGATTTTCCTCCAGATATATCCCAAGCTTCTCATTTATCATGGTCTCAACAAAACTGCCAACCTCCGGATTCGACAGCCGAACCTTCGTCTGGGCCTCAAAGTGTGGCTCGGCAACCTTCACAGAAATCACCGCCGTCAATCCCTCACGTAAATCCTCTCCGGTCGTTGACATCCTGCCCTTTAACATCTTGGCCTTACGTGCGTAAGCGTTCATCGTCCGCGTAAGAGCCGTCCGAAACCCCGACAGGTGCGTGCCACCGTCAATATTGCGAATATTGTTTGCAAAAGCCAGCACGTTTTCCGCGAAGCTGTCGTTATACTGCACGGCAATCTCACAGCTAAGAGATGTCTTCTTGTCCTCTTTGGAAAAATAAATTATCCTCGAAAGAGCGCTCTTGCCTTCGTTAAGGTACTTAACAAACGCCTTCAGCCCGTCGTCATACTGAAACGTGTCCTTTTTCTGTACCCTGTCATCCTGAAAAGTGATACTAAGTCCGGCATTAAGATACGCCAATTCCCGTATCCTCTTTAACAACGTATCATATTTGAATTCCACATCTCCAAATATCTCCTCGTCCGGAAGAAATGTTATTTTTGTGCCGTGCTTGCCGGTCTCGCCCACAGCCTCAACCTGGCCCTGGGCCTTTCCGCGCGCACACGCGAAATGATAGTGCCGGCCGTCGCGATAAACATCCGCCTCGAGCCATTCGCTAAGGGCATTAACAACGCTGACACCGACACCGTGCAGCCCCCCGGCCACCTTGTACGCCTTGCCGTCAAACTTGCCTCCGGCGTGGAGCGTCGTCAGCACCACCTCCAGCGCGCTCTTTCCCGCCCCCGAATGAATCCCCGTGGGAATCCCCATTCCGTTGTCCTCAACCGAACAGCTCCCGTCTATATGAATATGTACCGTGATACGGTCGCATCGTCCCGCCAGGGCCTCGTCAATCGAATTATCGAGGACCTCGTAAACCAGATGATGCAGCCCCCCTTCTTGCCTGTTGCCTATGTACATATCGGGGCGTTTACGCACCGCCTCTACGCCCCCGAGAATTTTTATATTACTTACGTCGTATTTATGGTTTTTCATCTCGCCGCCCTGCAAATGTCCGGCGGGCGCCCCTGCCCGCAACTATCGCTATCTTCTTAATACCCGAAGCCCGGCAACGATTCTGAATGTGTTCCAGAAGCTCATCCCTGACCATACTCATCTGATGCATATAAGGTCCCGGCTCGGTTTCTATCCGCAAAACCCCGCCCGATATGCCGGACAACCTGCAATGTTCATATAAATTAGTCGGCAAAACTTCCTCCCAGACATCAACCACCGCACAATTCCTTCGCAGCAGCGCTCCTTGTTTGTCAAGGTAAGCCCGAGTGTTTAGCCCGAGCCTTGCCGCCTTCTTTTCCTGTAAACGTCGCCCGGTATTCACCTGCAAAAGTATTCTTTCGTTACCCATATTGTGCATCCTTGCGACAACCACCTCGCCGCGCCTGCGCCCTTGACAAGTCAAAGATTAACCGGCATGATTATATAAAGAAATTCGGTTCCCGCCTTGATCATGCCCGGTCGGTCCGCCTCCCCTAAGTGCAGTTCAACTTCCTTTGTCCTAACCACCCGCAATGCATCGATAAGAAACTGCGGATTAAAACCTATCTCGATCGGTTTGCCGCTGTAATCAACAGACATATCAACCTGTGCATCGCCTGTCTCCGGGGCCCGGCTTGAAAAAGCGAGCGCTCCCTTGCTCAGCGAAAGCTTTATACCTTTGCTCTCCTCGCTCGCCAACAATGCCGCCCTTCGAACCGCGCTTAACGCCGAATCCGTCCCAAGAGTTACCTTCTTGTCGTAATCGTTCGGGATGATGTCCTCGTATTTCGGAAAACTCCCTTCTACCAGCTTCGAGCTAACCACAACCGGCCCAACTACAACCGCCACCTGATTGTCCACGAAACGAACTGTTACCTTTTCCGTTGCCTCGCCGCCTATCCTGTCAAGAAGAGACATCGTCTTGGCCGGCACGATTATACGCTGCTTGCTCCATTTAGCATCCGCTGACGACGACAGCGCGAAGGTACTCCTGGCCAGCCTTCTGCCGTCGGTTGCGACCAATGTAAGCTTTTTGCCCTTCAATTCCCACAAGATGCCGTTAAGAGCATATCGCGTACTCTCGCGGGCAACCGCGAAAACGGTAAGCTCCACCCCCTCCTGCAAACTGCCAAGCTCAACTTCCACGTCCGCCTCTCCGTCAAATGAAGGCACCGCCGGATACTGCCCGGGGTCGTGTCCGTATATTGTAAAGTTGCTGTCGGCTCCGTGAATCCGCATCGCTGCTTCGGCAACGTCAAGCTCAATCACTTCATCAACGCTCTCACGAACTATGGACGCTATCTTGTCTGCGGGAACCACCGCTTCGCCCTCTCTCTCGACCTCAACCTGGGATATATTGTAACTTATACCCACCTCAAGGTCAGTTGCACAGATTACAACACCGTTTTTATCAGCTGTAATATGAACACCCTGCAAAATAGGCTTGGGTGTTCGGCTTGGTACGATACTTGTTACCAGATTAAGCGCCTCTTGCAGAGCGGCTTTATTGAATTTTGCTTTCATAAATTACACCCCTTTCAGGAGTTCTTCGGTTACTTTATCGTCGCAATATTAAGAATACACCTTCCATAATACTGGTGCCGTAGTATAACAGCAAATCCGCCTTCTGAAAAGAATTTTAGATGTCATAAAGGTAATATTTTTGGACACAGGGTTCCGCTTTTTCTTATTACTATTATGTTTATAGAAAGATTTACTATTACTTGTAATATATGCTGTGTTATTGTTATACTTTCTGCACCGTGTTTGCGTAAGAGTATGTCTGACAGTACTTTACGCGTACAAAGCTGCCTAAACAGCCAGTGGATAACCTGTTGCTTTTGCTGTTGTTTCTGTGAACGTTCCGGCCGGGATGCCGGAGTCCGAACAGATTCGATTGCTTCAATGAGCTGTTGCTGACATAACTCACAGCACCGGCCATAACTTATCCACGATTTTACTAACAGCTTCACCCCGGCTCCCGGGTTGTGCCCTCAGGGCCTTTTTTAAGGGTATAAGAGGCCGACCAGCTCCTGTCCGTCGTTATGGTTACCAGGCCGTTGACCGAATAATCGGGACACAACCAGCCGGTAACATAAACAAGGCCCGCCTCGGAGGTCTCTGTGCCCGCCTCGGTATTGCGGCAGGCCTGTTTGTAAGTGCCCTTTGTGATGAAATACAACATCGATTCATCTGTAACGCCACGCTCCGAGTAAGTCTTTGACGCATCTATATTCCCTTTAAAGTCGGCGTTATATTGATAACCCCGACCTTTGTGGGAATATTCGCAGTGCCAGCTCCCGCTGACCTCACCGCTTGCGGCAAATTCAAGGACAGCCGTACCCCGGTCGCTCTCGTCCAGCCGCACATTGGCGCTCAGTGTTATCGGCTCGTTTATCATCGGCTTCGGCGGTTGCGGCGGTTTTATGAGCCGGCCCCGCGGCACGATAAGGTCCTCCTGGAGCCAGGGCCTGTGTTCCGGCTGCGCAGGCCTTCTCTGCGCCACAGGCCCGAAAAACGCCTCCATCTGGATAACATAGAGAATCGCAAGTATCGCCACCGCAATAAGAAAAAGCAGAAGCGCCGCCCCGCGACCGTGCCAACTCCCCCGCCAAGACTTTTTCTGTCCACCAATAACCATCGAAACTTCCATAAATTACCTGCCTCCGGATATTATAGCGAATTATGATGGTTGTTGTAACCCCAAAGAAACATTCCCCTTCAGCCGAAAGCTGATAAGTAGTGCCCAGCCGCCGTGCATTACGATTATTTCCTGAGTTGTGAGAGTTTCACAAGGTTGCCGGATTCTGTTTTGTATTTAGGGCTTGCTGAAAAAGCCTTTTGTCCTTTTTCCCTTTGCGACCAGCCCGCTGTGTCCGCGCAGCGCTACCAGTAGGTTCAGGCTACGGCCTTGAGAACTGCCGGCATCTGATTTTCGCCT
>Ga0180433_10008414_pt1 | contig 12839 bp, 8 predicted proteins | sample SS_ome_8_FD_132980 | JGI IMG/M metagenome (GOLD analysis project Ga0180433, IMG submission 132980) | Hypersaline lake sediment archaeal communities from the Salton Sea, California, USA - SS_1_D_1 metaG | ecosystem: Environmental > Aquatic > Non-marine Saline and Alkaline > Hypersaline > Sediment... | reverse complement strand
CGCTCACCGGTAGGCCGGGTGATGCCGCGCACGATGTCGACGTCGGCGACCTGACTGACCCTTTTGGCCATTTCCTCCATGTCGGCCAGCGCCTCGGGCGTGCGAAGGTCCCGCGGTGAGGTGATCAGGATGTACTGCGGCAGGCTGGCATTGATGGGGAAGTGCTTGCCGATGGCGTCATATCCGCGGATGCTCTCGCTGGCCGCCGGCAAGGCTTTGCGGTCGTCATAGTTGTACTGGGCCAGGGCGGCGATCCCGGCGAGGGTCGCCAGAACCACGAGGCTGGCGACCAGGTTGACCACCGGCCGGCGCACGACCCGGATCCCCGAGCGCCGCCAGAACTGAGTGGTGAGATCACGCCTGGGCTTGGCCCACCCGCGCCGTCCGGCGAGCACCAGCAGGGACGGCAGAAATGTCACTGCGGCGAAACAGCCGACCAGAATGGAGGCCGACAGCGCCGCACCCACGGTGTAGAACACGGTCAGCTTGGTGAACACCATCCCCATGAAGGTCACCGCCACGGTGAACGCCGAGGCGAAGATCACCTTGCCGACCGAGATCAGGGAGTTGCGCACTGCGGTGTCCGGGTGCTGGCCGTCCCGCAGGTAGTCGTGGTAGCGGGCGATCAGGAAGACCGCGTAGTCCACGCCTGCGCCGAACATCATCGCCGTCATCAGCACGATGGTCTGGTTGGAGACACTCAGCCCCACCGTGCCCAGGCCCGCGACCACGCCCTGGGCCGTCATCAGCGCCACCCCGATGGTGATCAGCGGCAGCATCATGGTCAACGGGTTGCGGTAGACCACCAGCAGGATCACCAGCAGGACCACCACGGTGACGAGCTCGATGGTGACCCGGTCTCGCTCGCCGATGTCGTTGATGTCGTTGATGGTGCCGGCCGGGCCGGTGGTGTAGGCGCTCAGCGTCGTCCCGGCCACCGTTTCATCGACCAGGCCGATCACCTGTTTGGTCGCGGCGCTGGCCTTTGGGGTGCCCAGTTCCCCGATGATGTTGACCGGTAGTAGCCAGGCCTTGTCGTCCTCGCTGGCCAGGATCTCGCGCAGTGGCGGGGTGCTGATGAAGTCCTGCAGCGCCGCGACCGACTCGGTGTCGGCCCGCAACCTGTCCACCAGGACGCTGTAGACCTCCTCATCAGCGGTGGTGAGCCCGTCCTCGTTGACCAGGACCACCATCAGAATGTTTTCCGAACTCGCCTCCTGGAAGGCCTCGGTCATCTGTTTGCCGCTGACCACCGACGGCGCGTCGTCGGGCAGGATGGCCGCCGGCGCCCGCTGCGCGAGCTCGCCGAGCGGAGGGAACAGCTGGGTCAGGCCCAGGCCCAGAGCGATCCATGCCGCGATGACCAGCAACGGCACGCGCACCACGACGGCACCGATCCGCCCGAACAGCCCTCCGCTACCGGCGGTCGTTTCCGTCGCTGGCAAGCGGTCTCGACCCATCCCGGCCATCGTACTGACCTGCGGGGAATACCCCGGGGCGCCACGAGCGCGGGGGCCGTAATCGGGATAGAATGCCCGCCAGCGGCGTGGATCCGGCAATCACCGGGGAGCCTCCGGAAGAAAGGTCCGGCGCACTGCGCCGGGCCCGGTAGAACCGGACGGGTCGGCCCGTTACAGCCTGCAACCGAGCGACGCGCCTGTGCGCGTAAGCGGGGTGGTACCGCGGCGCTCGCGCTCCCGCGCGTCGTCGTCCCCGTGCTGTGACAGCGGCACCGGAGGACGTGGATGGAATGACGTGGATGGAACACAGCATGACCGGGACCGGTTACCCCCGTCCTTCCGGCGGCGCGCCGGACTTCCCCGCGCTAGAGCGTGAGGTGCTCGACTTCTGGGCGGCCGACGACACCTTCCGCGCCAGCGTCGACCGGCGCGACGGGGCACCGGAGTTCGTCTTCTATGACGGCCCCCCGTTCGCCAACGGGTTACCGCATTACGGCCACCTGCTGACCGGATACGTCAAGGACATCGTCCCGCGTTACCGGACGATGCGGGGCTACAAGGTCGAGCGCCGGTTCGGCTGGGACACCCACGGGCTCCCGGCCGAGCTCGAGGTCCAGCGCCAGCTGGGGATCACCGACAAGGCCGAGATCGAGCGGATGGGCATCGGGAAGTTCAACGAGGCCTGCCGGGACTCGGTGCTGCGCTACACCAACGAGTGGCGGGCCTATGTGACCCGGCAGGCGCGCTGGGTGGACTTCGACAACGACTACAAGACGCTGGACCCGTCCTTCATGGAGTCAGTGATCTGGGTGTTCAAACAGCTCTGGGACTCGGGGCTGGCCTACCAGGGCATCCGCGTGCTGCCGTACTGCTGGAACGACGAGACCCCGCTGTCCAGCCACGAGTTGCGGATGGACGACGACGTCTACCAGAGCCGCCAGGACCCGGCCATCACGGTGGGCTTCCCGATCACCGCACCGGGTTCGGAACTCCACGGCGCCCACCTGCTGATCTGGACCACCACGCCGTGGACGCTGCCGTCCAACCAGGCCGTCGCGGTCAACCCCGGCGTCGACTACGTGGTCGTCGAGGTCGACGGCCGGCGCTACATCCTGGCGGCGGCCCGGCTGGCCGCCTATGCCCGCGAGTTGGGCGCAGAACCTGCGGTGCTGGCCACCTACTCGGGCGAACAGTTGCTCGGTTTGCGGTACTCGCCGCCGTTTCCGTACTTCGCCGACTCGGCGAATGCCTTTCAGGTGCTGCGCGGAGACTTCGTCACCACCGAGGACGGCACCGGGATCGTGCACATGGCGCCGGCCTACGGCGAGGACGACAAGGCCACCACCGACACCGTCGGCATCATCCCGGTCACCCCGGTCGACGCCGCGGGCCGTTTTGACTCCAGCGTCGCCGACTACGCCGGACAGCATGTGTTCGACGCCAACCCGCAAATCATCCGCGACCTGAAGAACGGCACCGGCGCCGCGGCGGTTAATTCGCCGGTGCTGATTCGCCACGAAACCTACGACCACCCGTATCCGCACTGCTGGCGGTGCCGCAACCCGCTGATCTACCGGGCGGTGTCGTCGTGGTTCGTCAAGGTCACCGCGTTCCGCGACCGGATGGTTGAACTCAACCAGCAGATCACCTGGTACCCCGAGCACGTCAAGGACGGACAGTTCGGCAAGTGGCTCTCCGGCGCGCGGGATTGGTCAATCTCCCGAAACCGCTACTGGGGCACTCCCATTCCGGTCTGGACCTCCGACGACCCGGCGTATCCGCGAATCGACGTCTACGGCAGCATCGACGAACTCGAACGCGACTTCGGCGTGCGCCCCGACAACCTGCACCGGCCCTTCATCGACGAATTGACCCGACCCAACCCGGATGACCCGACCGGGAAGTCCACCATGCGCCGGATCGAGGACGTCTTCGACGTCTGGTTCGACTCGGGCTCGATGCCCTACGGGCAGGTGCACTACCCCTTCGAGAACTCCGAGTGGTTCCAGACGCATTTCCCGGGGGACTTCATCGTCGAGTACATCGGGCAGACCCGCGGCTGGTTCTACACCCTGCACGTGCTGGCCACGGCGTTGTTCGACCGCCCGGCATTCAAGACCTGCGTGTCGCACGGCATCGTGCTCGGCAACGACGGGCAGAAGATGAGCAAGTCGCTGCGCAACTACCCCGACGTCAACGAGGTGTTCGACCGCGACGGCTCGGATGCGATGCGCTGGTTCCTGATGGCCTCGCCGATCCTGCGCGGCGGCAATCTGATCGTCACCGAAGAAGGTATCCGCGAAGGCGTGCGCCAGGTGCTGCTGCCGCTGTGGAACGCCTACAGCTTCCTGGCGCTGTACGCAACGAAGGTGGGCACCTGGCGCACCGATTCGACGCATCTCCTGGACCGCTACATTCTGGCAAAACTGTCCGCGCTGCGGGATGACCTGACCGGGGCCATGGACGCCTGTGACATCTCCGGCGCCTGCGAGCAGCTGCGCCGGTTCACCGAGGCGCTGACGAACTGGTACGTGCGCCGTTCACGGGCGCGGTTCTGGGCCGAGGATCCCGACGCCATCGACACGTTGCACACCGTTCTCGAGGTCACCGCCCGGCTGGCCGCCCCCTTACTGCCGATGGCCACCGAGGTGATCTGGCGGGGGATCACCGGGGAACGTTCGGTGCATCTGAGCGACTGGCCGGAACCCGGGGTGGTCCCCGCCGACGCCCAATTGGTGGCCGCAATGGATCGGGTTCGTGACGTGTGCTCGGCGGCGTCATCGCTGCGTAAGGCCAAGAAACTGCGGGTACGGCTTCCGCTCCCGAAACTGACCGTCGCGGTGGAAGATCCGGATCTGCTCACGGGTTTCACCGATCTGATCGCCGACGAGGTCAACGTCAAGGCGGTCGAGCTGACCGACGACGTCCCCGCCCACGGCCGGTTCGAGCTGACCGTCAACGCCCGAGCCGCCGGTCCCCGCCTGGGCAAAGCCGTTCAGGAAGCCATCAAAGCCGTCAAAGCCGGCGACGGCGTCCCCAATCCCGACGGCACCCTGACCGCTGGTTCGGTCGTGCTCAACCCCGGCGAGTACGACTCCAAGCTCGTGGCCGCTGATCCGGGGTCCACCGCCGCATTGCCAGGCGGGGCGGGGCTGGTGATCCTCGATGACACCGTCACACCCGAGCTGGCTGCCGAGGGCTGGGCCAAGGACCGCATCCGCGAACTGCAGGACCTGCGGAAGTCGTCGGGCCTGGAGGTCAGCGACCGGATCAGTGTGGTCATGGCGGTGCCGCCGGAACGCCTTGAGTGGGCGCAGACCCACAGGGACCTCATCGCCCGGGAGATCCTGGCGACCGGCTTCGAGTTCGGTGCGCCGGCCGGCGGGGTGGCGATCGGCGACGGCGTGGAGGTCTCGATCGCCAAGGTCTGATTCCCGCGGGGCCTGACCGTCGAACGTGGGGGCTAAGTCCGCATTCGGGCCGAATTCCGGCCATAGCGCCCACGTTCGACGGAGATACCCTGCGGTGATGTCACGCTGGGTCCTGCACTTCGACATGGATGCGTTCTTCGCCTCCGTCGAACAGTTGACTCGCCCGACGCTGCGTGGCCGCCCTGTCCTCGTCGGCGGTCGCGGCGGACGCGGCGTGGTGGCCGGCGCCAGCTACGAGGCCCGCGCGTTCGGAGCACGGTCGGCGATGCCGGTGCATCAGGCGCGTCGGCTCGTCGGCCCGGCGGCGGTGGTGCTGCCACCGCGCGGTGCGGTCTACAGCGTCGCCAGTCGCCGGGTGATGGACACCGTTCGGGCGGTAGTGCCGGTCCTTGAGCAGCTGTCCTTCGACGAGGCGTTCGCCGAGCCCGCCGAACTCGCCGGCACCCCCGCGCAACAGGTGGAGGAGTTCTGCGCCGAGTTGCGGCTGCGGATCCGGGACCGCACCGGACTGATCGCATCGGTCGGCGCCGGCTCGGGAAAACAGATCGCCAAAATCGCCTCGGGTCTCGCCAAGCCCGACGGCGTGCGGGTGGTTCGCCGCGACGAGGAACTCCGACTGCTGGAAAGCCTTCCGGTGCGCAGGCTTTGGGGCATCGGGCCGGTCGCGGAGGCCAGACTCAACCGGCTCGGCATCGAGACGGTCGGACAGTTCGCCGCGCTGGCCGAGACCGAGGTCGTCGGCATCCTGGGTTCGGCGACGGGGATGGCGCTGCACGCGCTGGCCCGCGGTGTCGACGACCGGCCCGTCCTCGAACGGGCGGAAGCCAAACAGATCAGCGCCGAATCCACCTTCGACCATGATCTGATCACCGTCGAGCAACTCCGTGAAGCAGTCGAGCCGATCGCCGGACACGCCCACCGCAGGCTGACCCGGGACGGCCGCGGGGCGCGCACCGTGACGGTCAAGATCAGGAAGGCCGACATGTCGACGCTGACCCGCTCCGCCACGCTGCCCTACGCCACCGGTGATCCGGTGGCCCTGACCGCGATCGCTCGCCGCCTGCTGCCCGATCCCCGCGAGGTGGGTCCGGTGCGACTGATCGGGGTCGGGTTCTCCGGCCTCAGCGATGTGCGCCAGGAGTCACTGTTCCCCGAGCTCGAGCATCCCGAGATCGCAGCGCCGGCGGGAGGCGGCGCGCCGGAACCGGAGACCCCGGGAAGCGGCTGGCGGGTCGGCGACGATGTCGCCCACCCCGGGTACGGCCACGGCTGGGTGCAGGGCGCCGGGCATGGCGTGGTCAGCGTGCGGTTCGAGACCCGCAGCACCGGCCCGGGCGTGATGCGCACCTTCAGCCTCGGCGACACCGCGCTGAGCAGCGCGGATCCGGTGGACAGCCTGGACTGGCCGGGAGTTGGGGAACCCGCCCTACCCCCAGCGGGAGATGATGTCGCCGACGGGTAGCCCCGCCGCCAGGGTCGCCATCAACAGCACCCGCGCCTGGCTGGTCCGCAGCCGCGGCACCATGACCGCGCCGGCGGCCACCAGGTCGCGGCCGGGTCCGTAGGCGGCCGAGGTGTGCCCGCCCGGCACCCTGGTGGTGACGGCGACGGCCAGCCCCGCCGAGCAGGCCCGCCCCACCGCGTCCACCACCGCAGCGCCGGCGTTTCCCAAGCCCAGCGCCTCCAGCACCACGCCCCGGGCGCCGGCCGCTGCGAACGCGTCGATCGCGGCGCCATCGGCGCCCGGATAGGCCGCGGCGATGTCGACACGGGGCGGAGCCGCGACGGATGCCAGGTAGGGGCGTTCTTTGGCGGCGGTGAGGACGAAGGCCGCGCGATCGACGCTGCCCACCGGTTCGGTCCCCCCGAACATCGACGGACCGCCCACCTTGGTGGTGCCCAGCGGTGCCAGCACCCGCCCGGCGAAGCTGATCAGCACCCCGGCGTCACGCGCCTGCGGGCTGGCCGCGACCGCCAGCGCCTCCCGCAGATTCGCCGGACCGTCGGGCGCGGGGTCATCGGCGGGGCGCGCCGCGCCGGTCAGCACCACCGGCGGCCCTCCGCGATAGGTGAGGTCCAGCCACAGCGCCGTCTCCTCCATCGTGTCGGTGCCGTGGGTGACGACGACGCCGTCGGCTCCGGATGCCACCGCGTCCTCGACAGCCGACCCGATCCGCGCCCAGTCGGCCGGGGTCAGCGCCGAGCTGTCCAGCGACAGCAGGTCGACCACCTCGGCGTCGAGCCCGGAGGCCAGTTGCGCCCCGGACCGTGCCGGGCGCAGCACGCCATCGGCGTCCGCGCCGGTGGAGATCGTTCCGCCGGTGCTGATGATGACGAGTCGAGGCATGACCGCCATCATCGCAGCCGCCCCGTTAGGGGATGATGGGGACGTGACCGAGGAGACCGGCGGCCCGCAGCAGGCCCCGGAACAAGCCCTGGCCCCGCCGCCGCGCCGCCGCCTCCGACTGCTGCTCGCGGTCGCCGCGGTCGTGCTGGCCCTCGATGTGATCACCAAAGTCATCGCCGTCGAACTGCTGAGGCCCGGCCAACCCGTGTCGATCATCGGCGACACGGTCACCTGGACCCTGGTCCGCAACTCCGGCGCGGCCTTCTCGATGGCGACCGGCTACACCTGGGTGCTGACGCTGATCGCCATCGGCGTGGTGGTGGGCATCATCTGGATGGGCCGGCGGCTGGTCTCGCCATGGTGGGCGGTCGGACTGGGGATGATCCTCGGCGGCGCCCTGGGGAACCTCGTCGACCGCTTCTTCCGTTCCCCGGGACCGCTGCGCGGTCATGTCGTCGACTTCCTGTCCATCGGATGGTGGCCGGTGTTCAACGTGGCCGACCCGGCCGTGGTGGGGGGCGCGATCCTGCTGGTCGCCCTCTCGCTGTTCGGCTACGACTTCGACGCTTCGGGCCGGCGGGGATCGGAGCGAGACCCCGAACCCGGTACTGGAGCCGCCTGATGACCGAACGGTCGATGCCGGTGCCGGAGGGGCTGGCCGGGATGCGGGTCGACGCCGGGCTGGCGCGGTTGCTGGGGGTGTCCCGCACCTCGGCGGCCGGGATCGCCGAGCGTGGCGGGGTGGAGGCCGACGGCGTGGCGCTCGGCAAGTCCGACCGGCTCGAAGCCGGCAGCTGGCTCACGGTGCAACTACCCGAGCAGCCGCCGCCGGTCGAGAACACACCGACCGCTGTGGAGGCCATGACGATCCTCTACGCCGATGACGATGTCGTCGCGGTGGACAAGCCTCCGGGTGTGGCCGCGCATGCGACCGTCGGCTGGCACGGCCCCACCGTGCTGGGCGGCCTGGCGGCCCTGGGCTACCGGATCAGCACCTCGGGAATCCACGAACGGCAGGGCATCGTGCAACGTCTCGACGTCGGCACCTCGGGGGTCATGGTGGTAGCCCGTTCCGAGCGGGCCTACACGGTGCTCAAACGCGCGTTCAAGCAACGGACCGTCGACAAGCGCTACCACGCTGTGGTGCAGGGGCACCCGGATCCCTCCAGCGGGACGATCGACGCGCCGATCGGGCGCCATCGGGGTCACGACTGGAAATTCGCGGTCACCGAGGGCGGGCGCCACAGCATCACCCACTACGACACCCTGGAGATGTTCCGGGCCGCCAGCCTGCTCGACATCCATCTCGAAACCGGGCGCACCCACCAGATCCGGGTGCACTTCGCGGCGCTTCACCATCCCTGCGTCGGCGACCTGACCTACGGCGCCGACCCGGTCCTGGCCGGCCGGCTCGGACTCGAACGGCAGTGGCTGCACGCCCGATCGCTGGCTTTCGCACACCCGGCCGACGGCCGGCGCCTCGAGATCACCAGCCCCTACCCGGCCGATCTGGAGCACGCCATCGACGTGTTGCGCCGCGAATCTTGATGGTGCGGGGCTGACCGCGCGTTCCGGCCCAGCGACATGCCGGCGATATGTTTGTCTCGGCATGTCTGTCTCGGCGTGGCGCCGTTCGTTCCCCAAGTTCCAGTCATCGGAGGTCCAATGACCAGCACCGACACAGGTACCGGCCGCCGGCGGATGTACGTCTTCCTCGCCGCGTTCCTTGCGCTGTGGGCGGTCGCGCTGTTCGCGCTCACCGTGACGTTGATCCCGGATCTCTACTGGTACTCCTACTACGCGGTCGACTACACGATCGGATTCCTGCGGCGAGGGCTCGCGGGGGAGATTCTCAGTTGGCTGCCCGGACAGAACCAATTCGTCGAACAGCGGATCGGACGCTGGGTGTCAAGCGGGGTATTCATCGCTGCCCTCGCGTGCCTCGCCTGGTGGGTGGCGTTCAGGTCGGGTCGGTCAGAGCGCAGGCTGCAGCTGGCTTTTCTGGTTGTGATGCTGCCGTTCGGATTCGCGTTCGGACTCTTGCAGGCGGGTTCCACCCTGTTCGGCGGGGCCTTACTGGTGCTCTACGCGATTGCCCTGGCGGCGTCGGACTCCAGTCGTTCGGTGCTCGTCGCCAGTGCCGCGTTCGGCCTTGCGGCCATCGTTGCGACCCTCATGCACGAAGCGATCCCGCTGCTGTTCGGACTCGGCGTGATAGCGGCCCTGGCCGTATTGGCGAACCGGCTTACGACGAAGGCGTTTTGGGCCAGCCTCGGGCTCGCGCTCGGCCCGGGAATGATCACCGCGCTGGTGATAGCCGCATTCGGGAAGCGGGGGGTGTCGGCTGAGCTGTGCGCATTGATCCCCAATGGGATGGTGAACAATCCACTGGCCGGCAACCCCACCAGCGGCGAGCTGCTGCGGGGCTACAAGTTCTACGTCGATTACCAGGACTGGGCGTGCAGGAACATCACCCCGTTCTACGATCGGGATCTGATTGACGCTGTTCACTACGTGGGCAGGCTCGGCCCCGACGGGATGGTGGTCAACACCCTCTTCGGCCTGGGAGTTTTCGCAATCACCATCCTGGCCATCGGTTGGGTTTCCGGTGTCCCGTTCACCAGGATGCGGACGCTGCTGGAACGCCGCCGGACGGCCGTCATCGTCGGAATCCTGCTGCTGGTGCCCGTGTTCATGACCGGCGTCGACTGGGTTCGGTGGTGGGTGGTGATCGCCCTCGACATCGGCGCGGTGTATCTGCTGTACGCGAGCCGGCAACCGGAGGTCGACGAGCCACCGACGCGACGTTCCACGCGGGCCTTCGTGGCGACCACGATCGCGTTGGCCCTCTTTCCGGTGGGCATAGTCCCCGCCTTCCTCGCGCCGCTGCCCATATGATCCGCAAGCCGGGCCCGGTGCGAGCTCCCGCCGTGCCGCGCCGGGATCGGTGACTCGACGCCCCGAGCGTCCGGCCGATTCAGCCGGATTGCTCTTCGGCCTGGGCGCCTACGGCATGTGGGGGCTGTTCCCGGCGTTCTTCGTGCTGCTGGAGCCCGCCCGGCCGACCGTGATCCTGGCCCACCGGATCCTGTGGACCCTGGTATTCATGGCCATCGTCCTCGTCGTGGTCGGCAGGCTGGGCGACCTGGCCCGGATCAGGGCGCGGACCTGGCTGCTGCTGGCCACCGCCTCGGCCCTGATCTCGCTGAACTGGTTCATCTACATCTACGCGGTGGCCTCAGGCCGCGTCGTCGACGCGGCACTCGGCTACTTCATCAACCCGCTGGTCAGCGTGGTGTTGGGGATGGCGCTGTTCGGCGAGCGGCTCAACCGCGCCCAGCTCGCCGCGGTGGCGATGGCCGTCGGCGCGGTCGCTCTGCTGTCCTCCGACGTGGGCGGAACCCCCGTCATCGCCCTGGCGCTGGCGGTGTCCTTCGGGTTGTACGGCTCGGTGAAGAAAGTGGTGCGTGCCGATCCGCGGGTCAGCGTCGGAGTGGAGACCGCGATCGCCGCGCCCTTCGCCGCGGTCTATCTGATCGGACTGCAGGTCAGCGGCGTGGACACCCTGACCGGCCAGGGTCCCGGACACGGGGCGCTGCTGATGTTGAGCGGACCACTGACCGCTCTGCCGCTGCTGTTCTTCGCCGCGGCCGCGCAGCGACTGCCGTTGGTCACCATCGGGCTGCTGCAGTACCTGACGCCGTCGATGCAGATGGTCTACGGACTGGTGGTCGGCGGTGAGGAAATGTCGGCCGCTCGATGGACCGGGTTCGCATTGATATGGCTGGCACTGGCAGTATTCAGCGTCGATGCGCTGTCTCGCGCATTCCGGTCGCGCCGAGGAGCCTGTGCCAACCATGACGATGAGCAAACGACGCCGCATCTGGGTCGGACTGCTGGCAGCCATCGCCACCATGGCGATCGTGATCCCGACGAGCGGGGTGCTGATGTCGCCGAAGATCAACCAGGAGGTGGAGGTCGCCCCGTCGACGACGGCGGCACCGGCGCTGACGATCAAGCCGCTGGCGGTGCGGCCGGTGGAGAGCGCGTTCGTCACCACCCCGGCTCAGTGCCCGAAGCCGGCTGAGACGCCGCCGGACCAGCCGACCCGGATCTGCGACATCACCAAGACCGCGGTCTACGAGCTCGGCCCGGAAGCGCTGCGGCTGCAGCTGACCAACGTCGACAACTTCCGCAACCCGCTGACGGGCGTGGAGGTTGTCCAGCTGTCGATGACCAACGAGTCCTCCGACGAGTTCGCAAAGTTCACCGCCGAGAAGGTCGGGGAGCAGGTCGCCTTCGTCCGCGCCGGCACCGTGGTCTGGGGTCCCAAGATCACCTCCCCGATCAACGGCACGGTTCTGCAGCTTTCCGGTGAGCTGACACCCGAGCAGGCCACCGAGGTGGCGGAGATGCTGCGCGACGAGGACTGAGGAGGGACACGGTCGGACGACACGCCGATGGTGTCCCCGGGCGGCCCTAGACTGACGAGCCTATGGGGATCCACAGCGGCCGCGGCGGCCGAGGCTTTGTGCACCTGCACAACCACACCGAGTACTCCATGCTCGACGGCGCCGCCAAGATCTCGCCCATGCTCGCCGAGGCGCAACGGTTGGAGATGCCCGCGATCGGTATGACCGACCACGGCAACATGTTCGGGGCCAGCGAGTTCTACAACGCGGCCACCGCGGTGGGCATCACACCGATCATCGGCGTCGAGGCCTACGTGGCGCCGGGGTCCAGGCTGGATACCCGCCGCATTCTGTGGGGTGACCCCGGTCAGCGCTCCGACGACGTGTCCGGCGGCGGCGCCTACACCCACCTGACGATGGTCGCCGAGAACGCCACCGGCCTGCGTAACCTGTTCACACTGACCTCGCTGGCCTCATTCGAGGGTCAACTCGGCAAGTGGTGGCGGATGGACGCCGAACTGATCGCCGAGCATGCCGAGGGGATCATCGCCACCACCGGGTGTCCGTCGGGGGAGGTGCAGACCCGCCTGCGGCTGGGCCAGGACGCCGCAGCGCTGGAGTCGGCCGCCAAGTGGCGGGAGATCTTCGGCCCCGACAACTACTTCCTGGAACTGATGGATCACGGTCTGTCCATCGAGCGAAGGGTCCGCGAGGGTCTGCTGGAGGTCGGCCGCAAGCTCGGCATCCCGCCGCTGGCCACCAACGACTGCCACTACGTCACCCGGGACGCCGCGCACAGCCACGAGGCCCTGCTGTGCGTGCAGACCGGTAAGACGCTGTCCGATCCCAACCGGTTCAAGTTCGACGGAGACGGCTACTACCTGAAATCGGCGGCGGAGATGCGGGCGCTGTGGGATGACGAGATCCCGCAGGCCTGCGACTCCACTCTGCTGATCGCCGAGCGGGTGCAGTCCTACGCCGACGTGTGGACACCGCGCGACCGGATGCCGGTCTTCCCGGTACCCGCGGGCCATGACCAGGCCAGCTGGTTGCGCCACGAGGTCGACGCCGGGCTGGCCCGGCGTTTCCCTGCCGGTGTGCCCGTTGAGTACGTCGATCGGGCCGCCTATGAGATCGACGTCATCTGCAAGAAGGGTTACCCCTCCTACTTCCTCATAGTCGCCGACCT
>Ga0180433_10008412_pt1 | contig 12844 bp, 10 predicted proteins | sample SS_ome_8_FD_132980 | JGI IMG/M metagenome (GOLD analysis project Ga0180433, IMG submission 132980) | Hypersaline lake sediment archaeal communities from the Salton Sea, California, USA - SS_1_D_1 metaG | ecosystem: Environmental > Aquatic > Non-marine Saline and Alkaline > Hypersaline >... | reverse complement strand
TGGTGCCTGCGAGCCGTCCCACTATGACGGGCTTCCCGGTCCTTTCGCTCAGAATGCCGGCGATTTCCGCAGCGGTCCCGCTCGGGACATCCTTCTTTGTCCTGTGGTGGGTTTCTACAATTTCCAGGTCGGAGGTCTTACCCATGACTTCACCCAGCCGATGGCACAGCGCGAACACTATGTTCATCCCCACAGACATATTCGGCGCGCTTACTACAGCGGTTTTGCTCGCAAGGGGTCTGAGTTTCTCCCCCTTTCCCTTTATGCCTGTAGTACCCGTCACAAGATGTCTGACGTTCTTGATGCAGGCCGCGAGGATCCCGTCGAACGCTGACGGCAGGGAGAAGTCCACCACGACATCCGCCAACCCGACTGCCTCTTCAGCATCAGACGTTAGCAGGACGGGATTCTTATCATAACCGACCGCCGAACGATAATCCTCCACACCACGCAATGCTTCCGGAGTCTCGAAGACCGAGGCGATCTCAATGTCTTCGCTGGCCGCCACGAGAGACGCGATTACCCTGCCCATTCTTCCCATTCCGCCGGCCAGACAGAGTTTTATCATGGTCTAATGCTCCATCAGTTCGAGCTGGCTCAGCACTGATTTCACCATCTCCCGGTTCTCACCCGATATCGGAACAAGCGGGAGCCTGAGCTCTCCACTTCCAAGACCCTGCATCTTCACCGCAGCCTTGACAGGTCCCGGGTTGGTCTCGATAAAAAGGGTATGGAAGAGCGGCAGGAGGCTCAAGTGCATTTCACGCGCCTCAGCTACACGGCCTTCCAGGAATGCGCTCACCATGCGCGAGACAAGTCTGGGGGCTACATTGCCCGCCACGCTCACAACACCTTTCGCACCGACAGCCATCATGGGGAGAGTCAGCGAATCGTCACCCGAGAGTACCGTAATATCGGCTGTGGCGCATATACGGGACACCTGATCTACAGAGCCGCTCGCCTCTTTGACAGCGACGATGTTGTCGATCTTCGCCAGCTCCACCACCGTCTCAGGGAGCATGTTGACGCCGGTCCTTCCCGGCACGTTATACAAGACTATTGGTAGGCTCACCGCACCAGCAACAGCCTCGTAGTGCTTGATGAGACCCGCCTGGGTGGGCTTGTTATAATATGGTGTAATCAACATCACAGCGTCGACGCCCACTGCTTCGGCGGCTTTACTCAGCTCTATCGTAGTGGCGGTGGAATTGGTGCCGGTACCTGGTATTATGCTGATATTGCTGTTGCCGCCCCGGGCTTCAAGCGCAGCCTTTATGATCGAATCCCGCTCATCCCCGGTGAGCGTGGCCGCCTCACCTGTACAGCCGGCAGGCACCAGGCCGTTTACGCCGCCTGCGATAAGCGCCGCGGCATGCCGCCTGAACATGCCCGTGTTAAGCTTGCCGTCGTTGAAATCAGTGACCATCGCAACATGAGTGCCTTCGAACATACCTATGCTCCTTACTTTTCGGGCCCAGCTTCTATTGTATCAAGGCATAAGGTACCCTCAAACACGATGCGGGCCGGCCCCACAAGAAATGAATCCTCCCCATTGCTTCGCGGCAATTCCACCTTGAGCCGGTCCCCTGAGGCAACTCTCAGTGAGACCAGATCGCCCGCCAGTCCTTTTTCCCTTAAAAGGTGTGCGGCCGCAACACAGCCGCTGCCGCAAGCAAGCGTCTCTCTCTCGACTCCGCGCTCATAGGTACGGATGGCGAACTCTCCGGAACCAAGGTCCGCTACGAAGTCCACGTTTGCGCCTTGCTCGCCGAAGGCAGGGTCTGACCGGATCGCCCTGCCTATGTGTTCAACGTCCAGCCCGTCCACCTGGTCTGAGATGATCACTGCATGGGGAACACCGGCCTTCATCAGGTATATGTGGTATGTCGAGACCCCAACAGCCAGCGACAACTCCCTCTCCCGACAGGCCGGGTTCATGCTGACGCGCGCTCCGCCATCCGTGGTCTCCCCCACATGATAGCCGGACCCCGATCTGAAAGCCACCCTGCCCTCGGCAATCCCCTTTGCCACGCAGAAGACGACCACACACCTGGCGCCGTTCCCGCAGAAGTCCGCCCGACTGCCGTCACTGTTGTAATAGTGCATGACAAGTTCACCGGAGTGCTCCACTATTATCAAGCCGTCGGCTCCTACCGAGGTTCTCCGCACACAGAGCCTTCGGGCCAGATCCGCAGCCCTCGCCTTGAGTGAGGAATAAGACGGGCCGAGGACTATGAAGTCATTTCCGGCCCCGCTCATCTTGGAGAATTCAATAGTCATCCTAGAACACTATCTCCACCTGCGGTGGTTGCATGCAGGAATCCACTCTCAAAGTGTCCGGAAGCTCAACCAGAACCGAATCCCCAGGGTCCAGTTTCATGTTGGAATTGATGTCATTGAAAGCACGTATTCCATACTGCCCGGGTTTGACGCAATCCATCTTGAACGAACCGTCCTTCCCGGGCCGCCCACGGTAGACCAGCGAGGAGTCATCGAAAGACGTTGCGGTTACCGTAATCGCGATGGTGTCGGCAACCGATGACGTGTCTATCCTTCCCACTATCCCACCGTGGGGGGTTTCCCCGCATATTATGATATCAATTCCCTTGATCTCCGATGTTTCATCGAAAGCAAGCGAACCCAGATAGCATCCCACATTCTCACCCTCATCATATTCACTATCCAGATCGTTGTCTATGATGGCGAAAACGTTGTACTTCCTTCCGGTATCTACGAATGGGACCTCAAAGACCCCGCGCGATCCCGAGAGGGTTAAGTACAACGGCTCAGTCGAGGGGAATCCGCCCGCGCTGTCTGGCCCGTCCTCTTCGAAAAGGAAAACCACGGCACCCTCAACATCCATCTTCTTCCAGCGGATCGACCCTGATATCAAGCCCGCGTTCAAAGTATCACCCGTTGAGAAACCTGAAACGAAAGTGGACTTCATCGCGACGCCGTGTGAGTCCTCCGCCTTGTTGGATACCGAAACAAGATAGGTTGCATCTTGCTTCAGATCACCTTGTGGAACAAGCCGGTAGGTTAGATCTTCCCAGTACCGTTTCTTCCACCGGCATGGCGGGCTCACAACAACACCTGTTTCGACGGTTCTCTTCTTCATCCGCTCGCTGAATGTTATGCTTATGGTGCTGCCCACATCCACTCCAACCGACCCGCCTTCGGGGGATATCACTTCCACATATGGCGCCGTGGTGTCCGGTGGACCACCGGGCGGCGCACCCTTCTTCGCACAGCCTGAGACGGCGAGCGCTATCAGTGTGACACCCGGCAAGAGCAGTCCAATCGAGACCGGCCTCATTTCACCAAGAGCTCCAGTATTACCGCTCTCTGAATATGCATCCGGTTCTCGGCCTCATCGTAGACCACCGAATGCGGACCGTCCATTACGCCGTCCGTGATTTCATCTCCCCTGTGAGCCGGCAGGCAGTGCATCACTATGACGTCCTTCTTGGCTGCGTCCACCAGTCGATCGTTCACCTGAAGGTGCCCGAGATCAGCCTTTCGCTTCTTGATCTCATCCTCCTGCCCCATGCTTGCCCAGACATCGGTATAGATGACATCCGCGTCCCCGACGGCTTCCGTGGCATCGTATGTCAGATCCACCCGGGCTCCTGCTTTCCGGGCCCTCTCCATAATCACCCGATCCGGCTCGTATCCTTCGGCCATGCCCAGTACGAGATGAAAGTCAAGCTTGGCCGCGGCATTGACCCAGGAGTTCGCGACGTTGTTCCCGTCACCCAGGAAAGCCACCTTTAAGCCTTCTATCTTCCCCTTGTGCTCCACCACGGTCATTACGTCACCCATCACCTGACATGGATGATACAGATCGGTCAGGGCGTTTATTACGGGAACCGAAGCAAACCGGGCGAGTTCTTCGATCTCCGACTGGTCGAACGTGCGGATCATTATCACGTCAACATAGCGTGACATCACCCTGGCCACGTCGCATACCGCTTCCCGGCGTCCGAGCTTTATCTCCTCATCCGAGACGTAAAGCGCATGTCCCCCCAAGCCCTCCATCGCCATCTCAAAGCTCATGCGGGTTCTCAGGCTGGGCTTCCGGAAGACCATCGCCATTGCTTTGCCCTCGAGCGCGTGTTCCAGGACGCCTTGGTGGTGCTTTCGCTTCAGGTCCAACCCATGATCAATCACCCTGTTGACATCGTCAGTGGAAAGGTCGTAAATCGACAGAAAGTGTTTCCGGTCCCACATAGTCACTCCTTTTCTATAGTATGTATCTGGTGAGATCCACGTCTTCCACTATATCCCGCAGCCGATTCCGAACGACCTCGGCGGTAACCCTGATACGCTTTCTCTTCCTGTCAGGCACCTCGAACAGCGTATCCTCAAGAAGTCTGGTCATCACTGTATGTAGACGCCTGGCACCGATATTCTCGGTGATCTCATTAACCTTGGCGGCGATCGCCGCAATCTCCTCGATCGCATCTCTGGTGAAGGTTACCTCAACCCCTTCGGTCTTTAGAAGCGCCTTGTATTGCTTGATCAGCGCATTCTTGGGCTCGAGAAGAATCCTTACAAAATCGTCCTCGGAAAGACTGCCCAGCTCAACCCTGATAGGGAACCTGCCCTGGAGCTCCGGAATTAGATCGGATGGCTTGCTCGAGTGAAAAGCACCGGCGGCGACGAACAGTATGTGCTCTGTCTTTACTATGCCGTATTTGGTGGGCACACTCGATCCCTCTACAATCGGCAGGAGGTCCCGCTGGACACCCTCCCTTGAAACATCAGGACCGTGACCGGCCTTCTCACCGGCGATCTTATCTATCTCATCCACAAAGATGATCCCGGAGTTCTCCACCCGTTCGATTGCATCACCGACAACCCGGTCCATGTCCACCAGCTTCTGGGCTTCCTCCTGGGTCAGGATGTCTCTGGCCTCCTCGACCGAAACCTTCCTGCGCTTCCGTTTTGGAGGAAGAAGTCCGCCGAACATCTCCTGCATGTTTATGTCCATCTCTTCGATGCCGGCGGGCGTGAAGATCTCGATCATGGGAAACGCCCGGGTGGCGACGTCTATCTCCACCATTCGTCTCTCCAGCGCACCCTGTCTCAGCTTCTGTCTAAGCTTCTCGCGTGTCGCAAGATGCTTTTCCTCAAGCGCTTCCTCGTCGGCAATGTCCTCTGCCGGCATGTTCCGCCTCTCCTTGCGCGGGGGAAGCAGGAGATCCAGGATTCGTTCCTCGGCGTTGGACTCCGCCATATCGGCTATCTCGTCCATCTTCTCTTCACGGACCATATTGACCGAAAGTTCGGTAAGCTCGCGGATCATGGACTCGACATCCCGCCCCACATAACCGACCTCGGTGAACTTCGAGGCCTCTACCTTCATGAAGGGCGCACGCGCGAGCCTGGCCAGCCGGCGGGCGATCTCGGTTTTCCCAACCCCGGTCGGTCCTATCATTATTATGTTATTCGGCATGATCTCCTCACGAAGATCACCTGTGACCTGTTGCCGGCGCCACCTGTTGCGAAGCGCGATCGCGACGCACTTCTTGGCATCTTCCTGCCCTATGACGTACTTGTCGAGCTCCTTTACGATTTGCCTTGGTGTGAGTTCAGCAGACATTTACTCCAATACCTCTACTGTAATATGCTCATTGGTATAGACACAGATACCGGCGGCGATTCTGAGGGCTTCCTCCACTATCGCCCTCGCGTCAAGGTCCGACCTCCTGATTAGTGCCCGCGCCGCGGCCAGCGCGAACCCCCCTCCGGATCCGATGGCGACAATCCCGTCGTCGGGCTCTATGATCTCTCCGCTTCCCGAGACCACGAAGGAGTGCTCCCTGTCCATGACGACCAGCAGGGCTTCGAGTCTCCTCAGAATCTTGTCCGTTCTCCACTCTTTGGCCAGCTCCACTACGGCCCTGGTGAGATTCCCCTTGTACTGCTCGATACGGGCTTCGAACTTCTCAAACAGGGTAAGCGCGTCCGCGGAGGCCCCGGCAAAACCGGCCAGCACCCTGTCACCGTATATCTTCCTTATCTTCCGGGCTTTCTGCTTCATTACAGTCTCACCCAGACTTACCTGTCCGTCACCGGCCATGGCCACCATTCCATCCCGGCGAATGCCGATAATCGTCGTGCTCCTTATCTTCTCATCACTTTCCATAGTCAACTCCTCACGCCCTCGGATGGGATTGGTCATAGACTCGCTTGAGCCTCTCTGTAGTAACATGGGTGTAGACCTGTGTGCTGGAAAGGCTTGCATGTCCGAGAAGCTCCTGTACAGCACGGAGGTCGGCGCCGCGATCCAGCATATGAGTCGCGAACGTGTGCCTCAGTACATGCGGGCTCATCTGCCTGAGATTGCACACCCGTTCAATATAGCGTCTGACTACTCCCTGGATTCCTCTGCGGGAGAGCCTTCCACCGAACCTGTTGACGAAAAGTGCAATCTCCCGCACCCGTCCGGCACGCTCAAGGTGTTTGTGCCTCTCCTGGAGATATGCCTTGATGGCTTTCACAGCCATTCTACCAAGGGGAACCATACGCTCCTTCCTCCCCTTACCCCGAACCTTAAGCACCTCCCCAAAAAGGTCCATATCCGAGACATCAAGCCAATGGAGCTCGCTCAGCCGAATACCGGTGCTGTAGAATGTCTCCAGGATGGCCAGGTCTCTCCGGCCCCCGAAAGTGGTCCTGGACGGCAACTCCATCAGCCTCCCCGCATCGACCATGTCAAGGAAGGATGGCAGGTGCTTCTCCCTGCGGGGCATGCGGACTGCGGCCGCCGGATTGACCTTGAGATCCTCCCGCGTACAGAGGTACTTCATAAAGCTCCGGATTGCGGCGAGTTTGCGCCTCATGGTGCTCCCCTTCGCACCCCGGCTCTTGATTTGGGTCAGGAAGTGCCTGATCGAGAGCCTGTCGATCAACCTGACATTTACCTCCTTGCATCCAAGCTGCTCTTGAAGAAACTTCCTAAACTGCCTCAGATCATTCTCGTAAGCACTTATGGTATGGTCGGATAGGTTGCGTTCGAGGTCAAGATGCAGTAAGAATCTCTTGAGATAGGTATCCACTCTACGCCACCGTTATCTTGGAACCTCTGCCGAGACCGACCTCTTCAAGCCACCCTTTCATTGCTACTACCGACCGTTCCGCCCTGAGGAGATTCCTTTCCTGTTTTTTCCTCACCCTGAGTGCCAGCCGCGGCAGGAGTCCGAAGTTCGGATTCATGGGCTGAAAATCGGAAGTGGGGGCACCGGACACATACCGCAATAGACCCCCGATGAGGGTTGTCTCCGGTGGGATCACCAGCTGCCGCCCGAGCGCGCTGAGGGCCGCATTGACTCCGCCGACGAAACCAGTCGCTACCGCCGCTCCGTAACCTTCGGCGCCTGTGATCTGGCCGGCCAGAAAAACCCCGGGCCGCCATCTGTGTTCTAGGAAGCCGGATAGAACCCGCGGGGACCTTACATAGGTATTCCTGTGAATGCTCCCCAGCCTGAGGAAGCGGGCTTTTGCAAGCCCCGGCAGCCTTCTCAGCAGCCGTTCCTGCTCACCGTACCGGAGTCTTGTCTGGAAACCCACCATACCATACATGGTACCTTCAGTGTTTTCGGGCCTGAGCTGAACGACCGCGTAGGGCACCTCGCCGGTCCGAGGATTCTCCAGCCCCACCGGCTTCATACATCCGTGGGCAAGCGTATCGTCGCCGAGTTTCGCCTGTTCTTCTATGGGCATGCAGGCCGAGAAGAACCTGCGCTTTTCGAAGCCGCGTGCCTCAACTTTCCGCGCTCTCCTCAGACCTTCGACGAACTCCATATACCGCTCACGGTCAAGCGGAAGATTGAGATAAGTTGATTCACCTTTTCCGTATCTCGATGACATGTACGGGTGTGACATATCTATCGAATCAGCTTCCACTATGGGAGATACCGCATCATAAAAAAACAGGTTAGGCGCCCCGGCAAGCCCCTCCAAAACCGATGCCACAGCGGCCGAGGCCAGTGGCCCCGGTGCAAGAACATTAGAGACCCCCTCGACCAGATCGGCTCTTTCCTCTCTTATCAAGGTGATGGACGGGTTCTGCTCAATGGCTCGCGTTACCTCGGATGCAAACCTCATCCTGTCCACACAAAGCGCGTTGCCCGCCGGGACCCTGGTCTTACGGGCAATCTCCATAAGGAGCGAGCCGCACATCCTCAGTTCAAGTTTCAACAGCCCGTTGGCATTGCCTATGCTGTCCGACTTGAACGAATTCGAACAGACCAGTTCCCCCAGAAATCCGGTCTGGTGGGCTTCGGTCATCCTGGCGGGCCGCATCTCGAAGAGATCCACCCTGGCACCCATACGAGCCGCCTGCCATGCGGCTTCGGAACCGGCAAGGCCGCCGCCTATTACAACCACGTCGGCCGCCCCTTTGCTCATGACTCCGCCTCGCACTTACATCTGGGACAGACCAGTCGGGAATCTTTGTCGCGGCTCGTCCTGATCACCATTATAGGGTACTTGCACTCGGGACACTGCTTTGCCACAGGCTTATACCAGGAAGCGAACTTGCACTTGGGGTAGTTGTCACAGCCATAGAAGACACGGCCCTTCTTGGTCCTTTTCTCTTTGATCTCGCCCCCACATCCCTCTTCAGGGCACTTTATACCAAGTGTGTAAGGCTTGGTGCCCTTGCATTCCGGATATCTCTTGCACGCGAGGAACTTGCCGTATCGTCCGGTACGTACGATCATATCCCCCCCGCACTCCGGGCATTTGGCGTCGCCGGCCGATTCCTCTTCCAGAGGCTTGGTGTTCTTGCACTCGGGAAAAGCACTGCAGGCGAGGAATCTCCCGTGTCTACCCCACTTCTTGACCATCGGGCTGCCGCAGAGCTCGCACTTCTCATCCACTTCTTCCTCAACAGCCTGCTTGAGCTCCTTCTTCATGGCCTTCGCCTGTTCGAGATCCCGCTCGAGCGGGTCATAGAACTCCCGTACCACGCTTACCCAGTCGTTCTCGCCAGACTCTATACTGTCCAGATGGCTCTCCATCCGGGCCGTGAACCCCACCTCGAATATGTCCGGCAAGGTCTTGAGCAGTATTTTGAGGACTACCTCCCCGAGCTCGGTAGGCTGAAGGGCCTTGTTCTCCTTCTCCACGTACTTCCTTTCGAGTATCGTCCCTATGATGGCCGCATAGGTGCTAGGCCTGCCGATCCCCTTATCCTCAAGTTCCTTTATAAGGCTCGCCTCGGTGTACCTGGGAGGTGGCTGTGTTTCGTGGCGCTCAACTTCCACACCGGTGAGATCCAGAGGATCCCCTTCCAACACTTCCGGCAGAAAGGTCTCCTTTTCATCCGATTTGTCCCTGTAAACCTTGAGGAAACCGTCGAACTTCATCACGCTGCCGGTCGCCCTGAAAATATAAGGTCCTCCTTCCACCTCCACCTGGGTCACATGGAAAACGGCCGGAGCCATCTGACTCGCAAGAAAGCGGTCCCAGATCAGCTTATACAACCTGGCCTGATCGCGGGAGAGATACCGGGCCATGCCCTCCGGCCCGCGAAACACATCGGTAGGCCTTATCGCCTCATGCGCATCCTGCGAGGACTTGGGCTTACGGAACTTGGTTGCCCGAGATGGGATGTATTCCTTGCCCAGGTTGTCCTTGATATACTCCCGCGCAGAATCGCAGGCGCCGGCCGCCACCCGAATCGAATCGGTCCGCATATAGGTAATGAGCCCGACCGGCCCCTTATCCCCCACTTCTATTCCCTCATAGAGCGCCTGGGCAATCACCATTGTCTTTCGCGCACTGAACCCCAGCCGCCTGGCCGCATCCTGCTGGAGCGTACTGGTGATATAGGGAGGGCGAGGGTTCCTCTTCCTGGTTTTTCTCTCCACCTTGGCAACGGTGTAGGATTGCTTCCTGATGTCGGCTGCTATGCTCTCGGTACGCTCGAGGGTGTCCAGCTCGGCCTTGGCCCCGTCTATTCTGTCCAGTCTTGCCCTTAGAGCCTCGGCCTTAGGGGTCTTGAAATCGGCATCGATGGTCCAGTACTCCCTGGGCACAAACCGGGAGATCTCCTGTTCTCTCTCACATATGAGACGAAGCGCAACAGATTGAACCCTTCCTGCGCTTGTGCCCTTGGCCACCACCTGCCAAAGCAGAGGGCTTACCAGGTAACCGACGAGACGATCCAGTACCCTTCTTGCCTGTTGCGCGTCGACCTTACGCATGTCGATGTCCGTGGGCTGCTCAAATGCCCTCTTTATCGCCGCCTCGGTTATCTCATTGAATATGACCCTCTTAATCCGGTGCCCGTCCTTGTCCAGTATGTCGGCGAGATGCCAGGCAATCGCTTCACCTTCACGGTCCAGATCCGGAGCAAGGTAGATGTCCCCGGACTTGGCGGCGGCAGCCTTGAGGGCCTTCACAGCCTTCATCTTGCCTCGGATCATGACATAACGGGGCTCGAAGTCTTTATCCACATCCACGCCCAGCTTGGACTTCGGGAGGTCCCTCACGTGCCCCATCGAGGCCTTCACCGTAAACGAGGGACCGAGAAATCGGTTGATCGTCTTTGCCTTTGCGGGTGATTCAACGATCACCAGGGACTTGGTGCTAGAACTCATGAGAAACTCCTTACGTAACCATACCAGAGCATAAGACAGAGGCTTAGGATACGCAAGTGGAGTCTATCAGTGCGAGAGAGACCCGTCGGTCTCGCTGCTTCTCCACGAAATGAGCTTCGGGCGGAAGCCCGGCACGCCTTCCAGGATTATCGAGGGTACTATGCGTTTGACATCATTGACTTCGACAATATCGACACAGGTATATATCGCCCTCTCTATCAATTCCTCGATCTGAAGATCGTCCAGCAGGCCCAGCTGGCTCAACTGGAGGATGTAACCGTAAGCCTGAGGTGTGATAAGAGATCTTTCGAATTCATTCAGCATCCTGAGGCTGCTCTTCTCAACAGAACCCGGGAGAATCGCCCCCTCCTCAAAGAAGCTCTCATCTACGGTGTGGTAAAGCCACATGAAGGCGGTGTTGATCTCACCCAGGCTGTAGCCTTCGGCAACCAGGGAGCGGGTCAGACCGTCGACGGTCCTCGAGACCGACTTCCTGTCGACCAATCTATCTACGATTGCTACTATTATCTCAACAAGCCGTTCATCCATGGTCAGCCTCGCACCCCCCCTCTTCAGCGTGACAAAGATTATCACATGGATTTTCGAAAAGCAAGCTCTAATGACCTACTTGCCGCAGCATTTTTTGTATTTCTTCCCGCTGCCGCAAGGGCAGGGATCGTTTCTACCTACCTTGACACCTGCAACGCGGGTGGGACGGCTCGGGCGCCGCCTGATTCGGGCTGATCGCGGCCCACTGCCGCCCGGTCGTGCGCCTCCTTCCGGCTCGGCCACAGGAGCCGGCCGGGGGCCTTGAGCGTCGGGCTTGAAAGCCCGCAAAACAGGCTGTGAGGTGCGCGGTTCGGGCTCGGACTTGACCCATCTACCCTGGAATAGCAAGGTTACCGTTTCTTCATCTATGCTGTCCAACATCTTCATGAAAAGCTCAAAAGCTTCCGACTTATATTCGATCAGAGGATCCTTCTGGCCGTATGCCCTCAGCCCGATGCCGGCCCGGACGCCATCCAGGTCATAGAGGTGGTCTCTCCAATGCTTGTCTATGACATAGAGAAGGAGGCCCCGCTCAATACTCTTCACCTCTTCGTACCCAACTTCTTTCTGCTTGGCCGCATACGCCTCGAGGCTGGCGTGCCTGAGCCTGTCAAACAAATCCTCAGAAGTGGTCTTCGGGTCCGAGGTATCGCCCGGGTCAAAAGGCCACAGGAAAAGCGCCTCCATCTCTCGCTTCAACGTCTCAGCGTTCCATTCCTCGGGATGCGCGCCATCAGGAGCATGCGCCTGGACTTTGCGCTCCACCACCGCCTCGATCATCTCCGTGATCTCCGAGCTTATATCCTCACTCTCCAGGGCCATCAACCTCTTGGCGTACACCACCTCCCGCTGCTTGTTCATTACATCGTCATACTCGAGAAGATGCTTCCTGATGGCGAAGTTGTTTGCTTCGACTCGCTTCTGGGCCCGTCCGATCTGCTTGGTTATAAGTGAATGCTGGATGGCCTCCCCTTCCTGGATGCCCAGCCGGGAGATCACACCGGCAAGCCTGTCGCTTCCGAAGAGCCTCATAAGGTCGTCTTCCAGGGAGAGATAGAACCGTGACGAACCGGGATCTCCCTGGCGGCCGGACCTGCCTCTGAGCTGTCTGTCTATTCGCCTGCTTTCGTGCCTTTCGGTTCCTATGATGTGAAGCCCGCAGGGCATGTCTTCGACGCACGCGTCGGCTGTGTTTTCGTCTTTGTAGCACTCGGAACAATTGCCGTCGACACACTTGTAACAGCACTTGTCACAAGTCACCACGCCCTCGCCCAGCTTTATGTCGGTCCCTCTTCCCGCCATGTTTGTAGCAATGGTAACCGCACCAGGTTCTCCGGCACGTGCGACTATTCTTGCTTCCTGTTCATGATACTTCGCGTTCAATACCGAATGCTCTATAGTCCTGCGCTTCAAGAGCCTGCTGAGAACCTCCGAGACCTCGACGGTGACTGTCCCGACAAGAACAGGCCTCCCCATCTCGTGCATACGTACTATCTCATCTATGATCGCGTTATACTTCTCACGCTTCGTCAGATAGATGACGTCGTCGTAGTCCACCCTTCTAACCGGTTCATTGGTAGGAATTACAGTGACATCGAGCTTATAGATTTCGAGGAATTCCCCTGCCTCGGTTTCGGCGGTTCCTGTCATACCCGCAAGCTTCTCGTACAGCCTGAAGAAGT
>Ga0180433_10008409_pt1 | contig 12846 bp, 16 predicted proteins | sample SS_ome_8_FD_132980 | JGI IMG/M metagenome (GOLD analysis project Ga0180433, IMG submission 132980) | Hypersaline lake sediment archaeal communities from the Salton Sea, California, USA - SS_1_D_1 metaG | ecosystem: Environmental > Aquatic > Non-marine Saline and Alkaline > Hypersaline >... | reverse complement strand
TTGGAACAATCCCGATCCAGCACAAGAACAGCCTGAAATTCCCCGAACACCAGAGCAACCCCCGCAACCCCCACAAGATCAGGAGAAGCCCGAGCCACCGAAACGTCCAGAAAAGCCGATTAAGGCAAACAACTGGGACGAAGCCGTTACACAGGCTGGCAGATACGGAATGCCGATCTATATTTTGTTTGGGGCCGATTGGTGCTCCTGGTGTAAAAAAATGAAAAGCGAAACTATTCCATCTAGTCAAGTTCAAGATGTGCTTAAGAATTATGTGTATTTGGAAGTGAATACTGACAGAAATAAGGATTTAGCCAAGAAGTTTGGCGTAAGAGCATTGCCATCCAATGCAATTTCTAACGTTAATGGAGACAATCTCAAGTTTAAACAGGGTTATGCTTCTGCTAGCGAATTTGCTCAATGGTTGAACGATCCATCGCTATTTGAACAACCTCGGGTCACACCCCAATAAAACTAAGTTGTGGCCACCTGACAAAAACTAAGCCCCGAAAGGGGCTTTTTTAATTCCACACGGGAATATCAAGAGTAATGTGGTTTATCAGTCCTTGCTCACTGGTCATGTCTAAACACACCAATCTGTTCTCTGGCTCAAAAGCTGTAATACTCCATTTGTCGTAATCCAAACCCTCCAGATAATTTCGGGTTTTACTTCCCACCTCAAATGAGGCAATTACGGTTCTTTTAGAAATTCTGTCTGTACCTGAACATGCTTGTGGTGGTATTCTTAATGCCATAATCGATCCCCAATTTTAAAGCTAACCATACTCTATTTATGGGAGAAGCCACAAATAGGGATTATTATGGAAGATTGTTATTTTATCATCGAAGACGATCCAGATATTTCTGATAAAGACCGTAGAATCAGGGCATTGTGTGTAGAGTGCCAAGAAAAGAAGCCCTCAGAAGGAGCTTGGTTTCATCCTGGATCAGAAGAGGGTTATGGCCCTTTTGATTTTCAGTGCTGCCGATGTCAAAAATTTATTCATAAGGCCGAAAATGACGAAACAGAGACCTCCGATTAGAGTACAAGGCGGCAAGTATTTTCTTGCCTCTTGGATTATCAATAGCTTTCCCAAAGATTATCATGAGATGACTTTTTGCGAACCTTTCTGTGCAGGGGCTAGTGTCTTTTTGAATAAAGACCCCTCGAAAGAAGAGGTTTTATCGGATTCAGACTGTGGCATAATACACATCTTCAAAGCTCTTAGAGATGAGCCACAAGAATTCATCACCCGTCTAAAAAGAACCCGTTATACAGAGCGGGCTTTCAAGATGGCTCTAAACCGGGAGGAGAAGGGCTTCGATGATTATGTTGATCATGCTGTCAATGAATTCATCTTACGTCGCATGAGTACTGGTGGGTTAAAGCGATCATTTGCCGCTTCAGATCCAACCACATGGAGAAACACAGTTCAATTCCTTCCCGAAACCGCCGAAAGAGTGGCTGGTGCTACTCTGTTGTGTTCCGATTTCAAGGAGGTAATCAAAGTTTGGGACGAAGAAGACACATTGTTTTATCTAGATCCTCCCCATTTGCATTCCAATCGATCTGAAGAAGAACCTGTCTCTGATTTTGAAATGACTGTTGAGGATCATATGGACTTGCTTCAAATCCTTAAAACCATCAGGGGGAAAGTGGTCATAAGTGGATATTCTTCTCCTCTCTACAATCGCAGCTTAAAAGAAGGCTGGCGATGTCGCAGAAATACTGGCAAAAAGAAGGGTTCAAGAACTGAATGTATTTGGTTGAATTTCTAACTATATACCTACATGCAGTTTAAGAATTGGATTAACGAGCCTATCAACGAATTCCTATCTTCTGGTGGCGGATTTGTAGTAGATACTCCGTTTAATCCTGGCAATTCTAATATGCCCTGCCGCTCCAAAACCCAAGTAAATGACGTTGATCCTAACGATTCTAACGAAAAACGGTTCAACCCAGAGGATGTTTTTGGTCGGGGATTTGGGCATTGGAGAAGCAAGAAACGCAGCACGAGTGATAAATACAACAAAAGGGCGGTGCCTATACGTGATAATCGCCCAGACATGGCGTAAATCTATAGGAGTTTAGATAATGGCTATTCCAACCGAATACAACGACAATGCAAGTTATGTTGGCGGCACCAACATCAAGCACCCGATCATTACTTTCAAGGTTCTTATGGTCCGACAAGCACAAGAGTCTATTGGTCCTTTGACCAATTTGAAGACTGGTGATGTTTTGCACCCAGATATGCATGACAATGATCCTGATCGTGGTCGCACAAACGAAGCCAACCACCAAACTCAATTCCAGCCTTTTATTCCCAGCACTGTAGCTGGCAATATTGTGCGAAATGATGATGGCACGATTACTGCTTATGGTCAGGTGGCTTACTACCTCAAGACCCAATACGCAGATATCGCTAACCCATTGCTGGAAGTCCAAAACGCCGAGCCCTTCACTTCTGCATAAGAAAGGGGTGCTCGTGGTTTCATTTGGTGAGTTATGGGAATCAATGGACAAGTCTGGTACTTCTCCATTGATGAGCAGCGGAGAAGACGGACAAACATTGAGTGTTGTCCGTTCTGGGAAAGATCTACGCAAAGAGGATGAGGGGTCTTTTTGGGATGACTTCATTTCTCTTTGCAGCAACGTTCAGGGAATGTCAGACTTACTTGATGTCGCCCCTGAGAAAATCAGGACTTGGCCTAATAAAATTCAAGATGCATTGGACAAATTAGAAGCCCATGATGCTGAAAGCCCCAATGTGAAGACCGACACAGAAGTAGTTCCCACTGGAGACAATGGGGCTTTGACCTTAAATGTTGATCCACAGTTGGGGGACATGTAGTGAAATCGTATAGGCAGTGGAGAAATAAAAGGCTGGTAGAGCAGGCTGCTCCGTTATTAAATCTTTACCATGAACCGGTAGGGAATGAAGCGGAGGAGCTTGTTGTAACCAGCCCTTTTTCTAAGAAAGTGGAAGATTTTCACAAGAAAATTGCCGAAATGCCCCGACCTTCAAGCAAAAAAGGACTCGGGGATCTAGGAATGCAGCAAGTGGGCAAAACCACATTCAAGGCTGTAAACGCTGGCGAGACACCTACTATCAGTAATGGTATTCCCGTAGGATAATTTCTAACCGTTCTTTGCTCTTTTATTGCAGTCGTAATGAAAGAGATATTATGGATCAAAACAAGCGTGCCATCAAGCAGAAACTCACTCGTCAAGCTAAGATCAAAAAAGGTCTCTCCACTCCTTTTTCTAACAAGCATGGGATGACGCCCAAGCAGATTCACAAAGCTCTTCAAAAGACAGGAAAATCCAAAGCCACCAAAGAAGTGGTCAGGACTGCCAAAACTCGTCCTAAAGCCGCCAATCGGCCACAACAGCAGAGGCGTGGTCCGTCTAAAAACTTGAGTTTGTTGCTGGATGTTCCGGTGGTCGGACTGCAACAAGCAGCCCAATACCCAACTCCCAAGTGGTTCACCAACAATGAAAAAGCAGATGTCTCTGTCATTGTGCCCATGTTCAAAAGCGTTAAAGTGCTTGAGGATCTAGTGGGATCTTGGGATCTTAAAGAGGGCATGAAGGTTGAATTGATTATGGTGGATGATGCCTGTCCCCACAATTCAAAAGAACATGCATTGGCTCTTTGGGGCAGGCGTGAGAAAGAACTCAAGCGACCTGTGGGAAAGATTCTATACAACCCCAAAAATCAGGGTTTTGGGGTTTCGTGTAACATTGGAGCGGCTCACGCCAGTGCTGAGTATCTTATCTTCTTGAATGCAGATACGGTGCTAACCCCTGGTTGGATTAGACCCATAGTGCGTTTGCTTAAGAAAGATGAAGTGGGTGTAGTGGGCAATCTTCAAGTAAAACATGGTGGGGTGTGGAAAGACACCGTAGACAGTGCCGGGTCTCAATGGGATTGGAGCACCAGAACTTTCCGCCACATTGGTCGAGACGTATACAATGGGCAACCCATCAAAAATGCATTTCGAACCGACAACTGCCCAGCCGATCTTAATGAAGTGCAAGAACGAGAGATGGTAACTGGTGCTTGTCTTGGGATTCGCAAAGAATTATTTCAATCTATCGGAGGATTTAATCCGAATTATCGCATAGGTTATTGGGAAGATTCTGAATTGTGTTTGGTGGTGCGAGAAAAAGGATACAAAGTCATGTATCAACCCAACTCCAAGATCTTTCACAAAGGCAGCCACAGTCAATCCGGTTCTCATAAGTATGCCAGCCACAACGTGCATTATTTCGCAAACAAGTGGTTGAATTCAGGTCGCATTGATTCGCTCGTATCTGCTGTTCGTCCAACACCACCAAGAGAAGTGGGAAACATTTTGTTGAGAAGACATTCTGCCCATGGTGATGTGCTTATGGCTTCAGCAGTAGCATCTGCCCTCAAAAAGAAATATCCTCATTGCAAGGTGATGTTTAACACTGACAATCCTCAAATTTTACACAAGAATCCTCACGTAGACCGAACGATCCAAACGCATGAGATTTCGGATAGGATGTTTCAGTTGTATTACAACCTAGATGCTGCTTATGAGTTTAGACCTCACACCAACATCTTGGAAGCTTACGCAGATGTTGTTGGGGTATCTGTGGATGATTGTGAATTGTTCATGCATCAAAAAGAGATCGAAGTGCCATCCGAATACATGGTAATTCATGCAGGAAACACTCGTTGGGCGGGCAGAAATTGGTCGCCTATGAAGTGGGAAATTATAGCATCGAAACTTATGGCCAAAGGGCACACGTTGATATTAGTGGGAACGGGTAGAGACCACAAGATTAGCAGCAACATTGATCTGATGAACAAATTGTCCTTGGAAGAGTTGGCTTATCTAATCAATCACGCTCGATTGTTCGTGGGTATTGACTCTTTCCCAATGCACGTTGCCCAAACTTTCAAGACGCCCGGCGTGTGTTTCTTTGGGTCAATTGATCCTGCCACAAGATTAGTCAACGATGCCATTAAACCCATAGTGGCAAATAATGTTCCTTGCCTGGGATGTCATCATGAACAACCACCACCCTGTGTGGTAACTGCTCATTGCAAAATGGGAATACAAGAATGCGTCAACAACGTTTCCATAAACCATATGATGGAGAAAATTGAGGAAGTATGGCAGACCACGAGTGCCTCTTAAGTGTAGGAATAGCCACATACAATCAAAAAGAATTGTGTCGCAATCTGGTAGAAGGATTGTTAGAGCACAGCCCCCAGGACATTCGCATCTTTATTTGGGACAACCATCCCAATCCACCTATTGAGGACTTTCTTAACGAACTCAATAGAGATAAACGAATTGAAGTGATTCACGACGACAGCAATTCTGGATACATCATCCCCAATAATCGAATGGCTCTAGCGTGTCGCTCTGAATACCATGTAGTCGCCAATGACGATGTGGAGGTGGGACCAGAATGGTATGAAACTATGGTGAGACATTTCAAAGACCCCAACGTGGCCTGTGTTGGACCAAAGGGGTTCTTCGGATATTTGGACGCCAATTTCAATGGACAACAAGTGCAGTCCCATCAAGAATACGATTATATTGAAGGTTGGTGGATGATGTTTCCCCGACATATCATTGACCGTTATGGGTGGGTCTTTGATGAAGAAAATCTTAGAGTAGCAACCTCAGAAGATTCTCACACATCCTTGCTACTCAGAGAGCATGGTTGGAGAATTTGTCCTTTGGGCAACATCCCCATCAAGCACTTGGAGTCTAGGACGAAAAAGTCCTTAAAGATCCAAAATTGGTGTGATGAAAACAAACACTGGCTCAAAAAGAGATGGGCCAACTATTTGAAGACCCGCAAGTTTGACCAGCATACTATTTTGGTGAAAGATCCGCATGTTTCCAAAGAACAATTGAGAGACATCAGATGGAAATATCCTCATAGCAAGATTGTCTTGTTGTTGGAAGATGGGATTGTTGATGAAGTGGTGTCACAAAAAGACAAAGAATATTCAATGGAGATCTAATGCAGACAGTATTGGTTTTAGGCGTGGCTAGAAGTGGCACCTCAATGACGGCAGGTATTTTGAATACAATGGGGGTGAATTTCCACGAAACTGGTAAGCTCAAAAAGCATGTGGAGCAAAACCCCAAAGGGACGTTTGAGAACATCAATTTCATTACCTTGACTTCGAAGATGCATCAGGAGTACACCGCTGGCAAGACAATGAGGCAAATCAAAGACGCTTACGAAGAACGTCTTAAGGATACAATTAGAATCCACGAAAGAGAACTCTGGGGATTTAAGAGTGCAGTCACGCACCATTTCTTAGGCATCATCTTACCATTACTCAACAATCCAAAACTGGTGATTGTGGTCAGAAGTCTTTTGCAAAATGCTCAATCTTGGCAAGTCCATATGAAAGATGTATTTGGCAGAAGTGTATCTCTAGAAGAAGCATTGGATAACATTTCTAAATCTCAGAATGTGTTGATGCGTAACTCACTGGCAGCCAAATGCCCCAAGATCTTCACTAGCTATGAACATATACGCAAAAACCCTTGGAAAGAAGCCAAGCGAATGGGGCAATTTTTGAGCATTGATCCAGAATTACACAAGGACGAAATCTTAGATTTCGTAATGCCCAACCACACTACTTTAAAATGATTGTTGGCAAATAACCCCTAAATACCAGTGTTGCCGGTTTTTAGAGGAGGAACTATGTCAAATAACAAGCAGGATAAGGACTATCACTGCTCCCTCTTGCCATTCGAGAGAACTGACTGTTTGTCAATTCAAGAGGCTAAACAGAGATCTGGTTGGAGCATCACTGCGTTTAATTTGCCAAACACTTGGAAATACACCCAAGGAGAGGGTGTTGTAATAGCCGTATTGGATACCGGATGCGACCTTGATCATCCAGATTTGGACGACAATTTATTGCCAGGAAAGAATTTTGTTCAAAGAGGCAAGCCGCCAGTAGATGGGAATGGACACGGCACGCATATTACAGGCACCTTGGTCGCAGAGAATAACGACATAGGAATGGTAGGAGTATGCCCTCTTGCTAAAGTGAGACCCGTCAAAGTGCTAGATGACAAAGGTAATGGCAACTTGCTCAATGTTGCCAAGGGCATTCGCTGGGCAGTAAATCAGGGTGTGGATATAATCTCCATGTCTTTGGGAGCCCCAGTAAAGGTGCAACAGGTACGGAAAGCCATACAATTTGCTGCCAACCAAGGCATTCCAACTTTTGTAGCGGCTGGCAACGCAGGCAACACTAAGGAAGTTTTCTATCCTGCCAACTATCCAGAAACGATAGCCATTGGAGCAGTAGATAAGAAGTTCCGTCGAGCCAATTTTTCAAACACAGGCCAAAACCTAGATTTCATGGCTCCGGGTGTGGATATCTTTTCCACGGTTCCGAATGATTGGTATGCAACTTTATCTGGCACCTCAATGGCTTGTCCATTTGCTGTGGGTGTTGCTGCCTTGGTTCTTTCCTATGCTAGAGCGACCAAGAAACACGAGGAGCCCAAAAGTGTAGAAGATTATCGAGAGATATTTAGAAAGCACACCATCCCAGTGTCCAATCCCCAACAAGCCGATAAGAAGTTTTATCAGGGTTTTGGCATCATTGATCCGAGGAAGTTGCTGGAGGTGGCTGAGTAATTTCCTTAATCTGTTGATTGTACACAGCAGCCTTTTCATATTCCTCAAGTTCAATGGCCTGTGCCAATCTGAGCTTGAGGATTTTTAGTTGTTCTTCTGGGGTGTCGAGCATTTTCTGAATTTGATGCTTCGGTCTCTTCCCTGTATGTTGATCAGCCTTATGATAAGGGATTACCACTTGCTCAACGATATCATCAAAATGCTCATAGCATTTTGCACATCCAAATTTTCCGTTTTCATCAAATTTTTGAAGTGTCATTCCGCAGTCGCAAGGCTTTTTGTCTGGATGTTTCTTGGGGAATAAAACATTCTCCGCATTGGTAAGAAGCTCTACCAACTCTTCCGCAGTGGTGATTTGAGCCATATTCAATTCTTCACTTGGGGCAGCCATTACAGGTTGTTGTTCCAAGGCTTCCATATATTCTTTACCGCATTGAGCACACAGGTCTACTGAAGTTACTTGTCCTTCATCAATTTCGGTTATTTGAATAGGTGTATGAACTAGTTGGTTGCAAAAAAAACATTTCCTGATTTTCATGTTGTTCCTATAGTTTGTGCCGAAAATCTTAATCGGAATCCATCTTGTTCTACAGCAGCCGTTCCGGCTGCTGCTGTCCTCTTGACCCATATGGGAAACCCATCCTCGGGGTCGAGCCTAGCTAGGCTGATTGGAGAAGATTCTGATGCGGCAAAGAAACCCACATTGCCAGGAGGAGTGGTTTCTACTCCTATTTCTGAAGCTATTGTGTTAATGGGTGACCCCTCAAAAAGTGTGGCAATACTGACATCTACCGTGGTTGGCGTAAATGCTTCGGATACCAATTGGATCACCGGATGATTACGATAGCCGTCTCTTAATGTAAACAACACATCAAAGATAACAGTGCTTGATCCTGTTCCGGCATATTGGGCACTTACCGAAACATCATAAAGCAGATGGTCGCCAGTACTATCTGTTAAAGCCTTCAATTGAGCTTCCATGGTGCTGGCCCAAATCGCTAAACTGCTGTTGTAGTTGCTAGTGAATTGTTGCCCTGCGTAAGAGAGCGTCATGCTGCCGCCAGTAATAGGCCCATTGGAGAGTGTGATACGTTGGGTTTCATCTTGAAGTTGGGTGCCCAATTCTATGGTTGCTCCACCTTCAAAATCCTCTGCAATCCACAAGGCAACGTCATAGATGGATGATTCACCATCATTGAAGAAATAGATGCAACGATAATCCTCGTGTCCATCTTCCGTTTGTTCGGAAGACAGGTTATCGAATAGATTGTTAAGCGAACCGTCTACGACTGGGGAGGCGGATGGATTCCCGCCCAAAGCAGCGTTGGGATCAATGTTTGCAGTTCCCCCCGAGAGAACCACTGAAATGTCTGAACTTGAAATCGCCATAAGTACCTCGTTAATATTTACGCCTTGACGGTTCATCTTTAAGATAGTAGAGTGATGGGCGTATTTCACGGCAATAAGGAGGTTAAACCATGACAAAGATTGTCGAAAGATCTGTGAAGTGGCACCCTCGGACTCTGAAACTGAACCAGATTCCGAAAGAGGGTTTGGAGTATGCTTTTTGCAGTAAGGATTATGTGCAAATTCATCAATTTGTATGGTGCAAAGATTACATGCAGGATGTTATCCACGCCACAATGACTGGATGCTATGCAAGCATTTATGGTTTCCAGTACAACCCGGAAACAGATCCGCCATTGGATTTGGAGCGAACCAGGATCTTGCTTAATAGCTACAAAGATCACGATTTCGAGTCGAAAATTTTTGGGGCGTTAAGCGATTTTGTCCATCAGATCGAGGCTGAATTAAACATGGGACCAACTGTGTTTGAGAAAGCGGCCAACCCACATCCCCGGTATCGTAAATCGGGTGTATTTATTGCCGATGGTGATAAAAGGTGGATGGCTGCCCCGCCAATGATTCCTCTCTACACCCTCATGCTGCGTGTTGGTATGATGCACACCGAAGGCACTCCTTTCAGAGAGACCATCGAAAAGATGAAAAAAGGAGAAATCCCATCATACTTCCATGACAAAGAGAATTATGACTCCAATGGCGATGGATATGTGCTGTCGCAAGCCGACCAAGGAATTAATCGAATTCTCAAGCACGGCGATCAACAAATATTCGGCTCCAAATTGGAACAGAATTTCCCAAAGCAAGACCATCGTGGCAATCCCATGTCTGTGTTCAGTATTCACGACAGTTTTGGAATGGTGGGATTTTCTGGCTCTCGAACCAAAGTTAATTTTCCCGACTGGCATCGTGATGAGGTAGCTACATGTTAAGTTTTGGCTCCGATCCCGAATTTATGCTTTGCAAAGATGGCGAAATACATAGTGCCATCGGTATTATCCAAGGTGACATCGACAATCGCATCAACATCAAAGGTCACCAATTCTATTGGGACAATGTGATGGCTGAATGTGCGGTGCGTCCCGAGTCGAGAAAAGAGAAGGTTCTGATAAGCTTCAAGGAATGCTTTCAGATTTATGCCAAGATGGCTCACCCATACCGCCTCTTACCTAGAGCGTCATATAATTTCCCCGATGCTCAACTACAAACCGAGGGTGCTCGCCATGTAGGCTGCCACCCCGATATGTGTGCCTATCAGATGAAAGAAGTGAAGGCCCCCAAGCAGGCTATTTCAGAATCCAACTTTCGATCATGTGGTGGACACATTCATTTGGGTCACCCAGTTTGGATTGCCAACGGGCCTGAACCAATTCTTGGGGTTTACCTTCTGGATCTATTTCTGGCCGTCCCATCTCTATGGCTGGATCGAGATTTCACTTCAGTGGCTCGCAGAAAACTCTACGGGCAATGTGGAAGATATCGTCCGAAGGATTACGGAATTGAATATCGCTCTCTTGGAAATTTTTGGCTGCAAAGTCCACGTCTGGTGTCATGGGTTTACGACATGTGCGAATTTGTCGTAGAACAACTGGATAGAGGAACAGATCTATGGCACTTTGACGAAGATGTATACTTCGAATCAGACGACGAGTCGGAAGCCTTCACTTGCAAAGCATACGATGCCGAAGCGTTGAAAAGAGCAGTAGATTCAGGTGACCGGGAGGCGGCTGGTCCCTTTTTTGAGTTGGCTCAAAGTTTGATGACTCCAGATTTGAGAGACCGAATGCACTACCTGATGGACAAATCCTTCGATTTTTACGCAGAGTGGAAGTTGGATTGATGTGGGTGTTGGATTCGGCTACAATTGTAGTCGTCATCACGCTCCTGTAGGGTTGGCCCGTGCTGTTCTTTTTGAGCAGCACGGGCTCTTTCAATTGACATTGGAGGTCGTCATGGGATTGCCCAAAGTTGTCTCGGCAGCACTTCGTGCCTCAGATCTGGCCAAGTTGCTGAACTCTATAGAAGAACAAGAGGGTAGAAAACTCTTGGAAACTTCAATGTTTCAAGAGTTGCAATCGGCCCTGGCTAGATTCAAAGAGAAACCCAAACGAATGGTCACAGTGCGAATGACAGAGAGTTTGCACGAAGAACTCAAGGCCAGAGCACATCAGGAACGAACCAGTCTCAACAATCTTTGTGTGTCAAAACTGCGGGAGAGTGTTGACCAGGATTTGGTTTCTGGGAGTACGAGCCTTGATCATCCGGCAGACGGGTCGGATATCTAGAGTGCGACATTTGTGGCAAGTCCATCGTTCCTCGAAAATGCGGAATGCCTCAGTCTCAAGTTCGTGCCTTTTTTGATGTATCCAACGTTTGCGTCCACACTTTGCACACCAAACCCGGATGTGCCCTGGTTTTCTTTCTGGCTGCCCGTACATATGTCTCCTGAAAAATGACAGGAGGGGTTCGGGCATCTGAGGCACCGGGAACTTGAAATTTCTGAACCATTGGTATTCAAAGCCATAATGACTACTGGGCGGCAACACAGATTGATGCCCATGTCCCCGAAATTCAATATCCCCAATCTTAAGAATGGAGAGTTTGGGATCGGGTGTAACAAACAAATGGTGAGTGGAACGCACACTCCGATAACTAGGATGGGGGTAATCCCCGATCAATCGCAAGATGGTGTCATTGGCGAACTCACTATCGCCCTCTACATCAATAACATCGCCCAGCAAAAGCCCGATATTAGCATCAGGAAATTGTTCCAGACGTTCTCTTGCCCGACCTTTATCCCAATGAGTGTTCCAGCCCTTATACATAGGGACTTTGGAATTCTCTCTGAGGGGGATGATCTTCAGCCCCAGATTGGTCAATTTGTCAAAGTGATCGATGGTCGTAGACATCTGCGATTATGCTCTATGGTTCTGATTGAGCTATCATAGTGCATCTTCCAGAAGAAAGCAACGCATAATAAAAAAGGCCCGTTAAAACGGGCCTTTTTCGATCTGGTTTTCGAGAAGGTTAGTCTTTCTTGGCTCGGAACTGTTGCCAAGTCGTATAGTTGGCAGATTCTCCCAATGTGGGAATTTCCTCAAAGTCACTCATGGTGTAGCCACCACCGATGGCTCCAATACGACCTTGGGGAGCGAAGCCCACGCCACCGGCTTCTGGTTCATCTTGTTGTGACTCTTCTGGTGGTAGCAAGGCGTCTTCTTTCAATCCAGAATAATGCTTTGTTGATTTAACACTATTAGTCAGTGTGTCCAAGAAGTGGTTTTCTTCACAGCAACTCTTGCTCATAAACTTGCCACACTTCTCGGGCTTCTTATCATCACAATCTTTGTCCATAAACTTCTTGCTGTATTGAGGCATATAGCGTTTGCAGTAATCCTGCATACGTGCCATCAGGTCAACCATCTCTCCTTCAGGATCATCCTCAGCCAACTCTGCATCAACGGCTCCGGGGTCTTCTGGCATTTCAGCTTGGTCGTCTGTAACAAAACCCTCTCCACCACAGGTTTCGCAATCAGGATCACCCTCTTCCATTTCTCCTTCCATATTACAATCAGGACAAGGAATTTCAGCAGCGGCCATCTCATCGCCCATACCCATGTCGTCCATAGGCATCTCTTCACCCATCTCATCGCCCATACCCATGTCGTCCATAGGCATCTCTTCACCCATCTCGTCGCCCATACCCATGTCGTCCATAGGCATCTCTTCACCCATCTCGTCGCCCATAGGCATCTCTTCACCCATCTCATCGCCCATCGGCATTTCGCCACCCATGGGGTCTTCTTCACCACCTAGAC
>Ga0180433_10008408_pt1 | contig 12846 bp, 12 predicted proteins | sample SS_ome_8_FD_132980 | JGI IMG/M metagenome (GOLD analysis project Ga0180433, IMG submission 132980) | Hypersaline lake sediment archaeal communities from the Salton Sea, California, USA - SS_1_D_1 metaG | ecosystem: Environmental > Aquatic > Non-marine Saline and Alkaline > Hypersaline >... | reverse complement strand
CCCCTTTTCCACAAGGACCTGTCCGGGCCCCGGCAGACGGAGCACCGGCCAAACCGAATACGCAGGATGTTAGGCCGCACAGCACTGCGGGAACGGCGATCCGGCAAACTCGCAGAACTCGTATCGACACCACCTCTCCCCCGTTCCGCACGTCATCGGCGCGGATCGCACACCGGGCCGGTAGCGTGAGCGCGTGATTTCATCCCGTATCCCCGCGGTGGCCATCGCTTCAGCCACCTGCGCCACCCTGGTCCTCTCCCTCACCGCCTGCGGCTCGGACTCCGGCACAACCTCGGCCGGCCAATCCGTCGTCACCGATATGGCGACGTCTTCGGCCACCGCGGCGCCGCTGACCGCGTGCCCGATGTCGGCACCGGAGAAGGGCGGCTCTCCCGAATGGACGCTGGATGGAACCACCGGCAGCATCTCGGTCATCGGATCGACGGACACCGCGGCCCCGGATGTCGAGGTGAGCACACCGTTCAGCGTCACCGAGACCCAGGTCGGGACGCTGCAGGCCGGAGACGGCCCGGTTGTGGCCGACGACGCGACCGTCTCGGTGTGCTACATGGGCGTCAACGGCCGGGACGGTTCGGTCTTCGACAGCAGCTATCAGCGCGGAGCCCCCGTGGAGTTCCCCCTCGATGGAGTCGTGCCGGGCTTCCAGAAGGCCATCGCCGGCCAGAACGTCGGCTCCACGGTCGCCGTTGCGGTCACCTCGGCTGACGGCTATCCGCAAGGTCAGCCCCGCGCCGGGATCGAGCCGGGCGACACCTTGGTCTTCGCCATCAAGATTCTCGACGCCTCAAGCTGAGCGGATGATGCTGCACCGCCCCCGGCGCCGCACACTGCTGGCGCTGATCGCCTCGCTCGCACTGCTCGCCACGGCGTGCGGCGGCCGGACAATGGATTCCGGGGCGGGCGCCGGCACGACACTGACGGTCTACAGCGCCAGCGGCCTGGGCGCATGGTTGGGGTCGCAGTTCGACCGGTTCACCGCTGACACCGGGGTCAAAGTCGAGCTCGTCGAGGGAGGTTCCGGCGAGGTCGTCTCCCGGCTGGAACAGGAGCGCGCCGATCCGCGCGCCGACCTGGTGATCACACTGCCGCCGTTCATCCAGAAGGCTGCGCAGTCGGGCCTGCTGCAGCCCAGCGACGCCGACGTCACCGGGATCACCTCTCAACTCGTCGGCCCGGCGGCGATTTACGTCCCGATCGTCGACAACGCGCTGTGCTTCATCGCCAACCCCGGAGCCGACCCGGCGCCGGCTTCCTGGGATGACCTGCTCTCACCCCGGTTCGAGGGAAAGCTGCAGTACTCGACCCCCGGGCAAGCCGGCGACGGGACGGCCATGCTGTTGCTACTACAGCATCTGATGGGCAAACCGCGCGCACTGGAGTACCTGACGGCGCTGCACGCCAACGACATCGGTCCCGCACCGTCGACGAGCCAGCTGCAGCCCAAGGTCAACAGCGGCGAGTTACTGATCGCCAACGGCGACGTGCAGATGAACCTGGCCGCGATCAACAACGACGGCTTCGACTTCTCGATCTTCTTCCCCGCGATGCCCGACGGCAGCCGCACCACCATCTCCATCCCCTACGTCGCGGGCGTGACCGCGGGATCGCCGGCTCCGGACGCGGCCAAGGACCTGCTGGCCTTCCTGCTCTCCGACGATGTTCAGAAAACCGTCGGCCCGGAGGCCTTCGGAATCCCGGTGCTGGATTCGGTGGCCCGGGAGGATGCGATCGACCCCGGAACACCCTCCCCGGCAAGCCTGCTCGACGGCGTCGAGGTCTGGGAGCCCAACTGGACCGCGGTGCTCGGCGATTTCGATTACGACCTGGCGGCCTACCGGAGGGCGACCGGCGAGTAGCGGTCGGGACCGCGTGGCACCAGCGGACCGCTCGACCCGGTTCACCCGGGCCGGCTCCCCACCTCCAGACCGGCTAACTCCGAAGTGCCGTCGAACAGTAACCGGCCGGACTCGCGGACCACACAGCGCAGCCTGCCGCCGAGGTGCTCGAAGTCGCTGTCGATGTTCCGCCGCTCGGCCGGCAGTGGCACCGGCAGAGTGTGGGGGGGCAGATGCCGGCCGTCGCCCTCCAATTCGATCTCGTAGCGGGCCGAGCGTCCCCGCAGGTACCACTGGTTGTCCGCCACCGTGGACCGCACCGGCACCGGCGGGGTCATGCGGATAACCCGGTCGCCGAGGCGGACGACAATACCGTTGACGTCGCGGGCGATCGGCCCCAGCGAGAGCAGCCCCCCGGAGAAGGCCACGCAGACGTCCGCGCCACCGAAATCGTGCGCCTGGCCCCACCACCAGCGCAGCGGGAAACCAGCCCCCCAGTTGCGTTCAGCGTAGAGGGTGGCGTTATCGAAGCTCCAGTGCTCCCCCTGGTATTCGACTGTGCCGCTTGCTTTCCCGCCTAGATAGTAGGGATGCCAGTACTGGTTGAGGAACGGGACGGCAGAGAACACCCCGCCGCCCCCGAAGGCCTTGGGCCAGGTGACGGGACGATGGAACTCCATCTCCAGGCGTAGATCGTCGAGAACGAATCGGACCCGATCGGATCCGGCACTGAACCCCCGCACACCGTCGCCTGCGCTGACCCGGAACGGGGACTCCCCGGCCCGGGCATCAGGCAACGCCGCCGAACGCACCACCAGACCGGGATGCGCGGCCACCGCGGTCGTGGACCAGTCGCCCTGCGGGTGCCTGTTGATGCTGCACAGCGCGATGAGCGCCCGGCCGGCGGATTCGTCGGAGATCCGCCAGAACCAACCCTCCATCTCGGTGCCGTGGTCGGGCAACGGGTTTCCGAAGGGAACGTCGGCACCGGTGCGCCGGTAGAGGCTCACGAGTCGATCGAGCATGGCTAGGTCGCCTTCGCCCGTAGGGATCCGGAGAGGTACTCGGCGCGGCAGGCCCGCCGGGCCAGCTTGCCGCTGGTGGTACGCGGAAGCGCCCCGGCCGGTAGCAGAACAACGTCGGCGGGGGCGACGCCGTGCGCCTCGGCCACTGCCGCGCGGATCGCCTCCGTGGCCGGACCGGGATCGCTGCGGCTAGTGCCGGCCGCGCGCTCGGCGGCGATCACCAGGTCGGGCGCGGTGAAGGCGGCAACGTAGCCGCGCCGCACCATCGGCGTGGCCTCGGCGGTGGTCACCTCGATCTCCTGCGGATAGAAGTTTCGCCCGTCGATGGTCATCAGGTCGGCGAGCCGACCGGTCACATACAGCTCACCGTCGACGAACATGCCCAGGTCGGTGCTGCGCAGCCAGGCGGCGTCAGGCGCCACCCCCTCGGCGCGGCTGTCCGGCTGCCGGGATGCCAGCCGTCCCCCGAAAATCCGGCTGGTCTCCTCGGGCCGATTCCAGTACCCGCGGCCGACATTGGCCCCGTGCAGCCAGATCTCCCCCACCCGGCCGTCGGGCAACTCGGCACCGGTAGCCGGATCGACGATCACCGCCCACAGGCTGCGCGCCACCTGCCCGCACGGCACCTGAGCGACCGCGCCCGGAGCATGTGCAGGCACCCGTACGGCCTCCCCCGCGGCCAGCCGCTCGCCGTCGAAGTGGGACACCGACGGCACCGCGTCCGGAGCCGTGGTGGCCACCATCAGGGTGGCCTCGGCGATACCGTAGGACGGTTTGATCGCCGTGGGCGGAAGTCCATGCGGGGCAAAGACTTCGGTGAAAGATTCGATTGCTGACATGCTGACCGGCTCGGACCCGATGATCATGACGACGTTGCTCAGGTCAAGGTCCTCACCCGGGGTCGGGCGACCGCGCTGGGCGGTCCATTCGTAGGCGAAGTTGGGCGCGGCGGTGACCACCCGGCCCAGTCGCGAGCCGTCGGACAGCGCCCGGATCCAGCGCTGCGGACGACGAACGAACGCGGTCGGCGACATCAGCGTGGAATGCCCGCCGTAGGTGGCGGGAAAGCCGATCATCGACAGACCCATGTCGTGGTAGAGCGGCAGCCAGCTGACCCCGTGGGTGTTGCGGTTGAGCAGGTCGATGGCGAAGATCATCTGCACCAGATTGGTGCCCACGGCCCGGTGGGTGATCTCCACGCCGATCGGTGGCCGGGTGGCCCCCGAGGTGTACTGCAAGTGCGAGACGTCATCGACGTCGATGGTGACTCCGGTGAATTCCTCAGCAGCCGAAGCCGGAATCTCATCGATGACCAGCAGTGGCGGCGTCGGGCCGGGATGATCGTCGAGGAACTCGGTCACCGCGCCCCTGGCGGCAGCGGTGGTGAGCAGAAGGGCGGGTTGGGCGTCGGCCAGCGCGGTCTGCAACCGCTCAGCGTGACCGGGCAGTTCCGGGGCGAACAGCGGCACCGCAATGGTCCCCGACTTCACCGCCGCGAAGAAACCCGAGACGTAGTCCAGCCCCTGCGGCGCCAGGACCGCGACCCGCTCCCCCGGGCCGGCCGCCCGCTGAATCCGGGAGCCGATCGCGCGCAGCCGCACGTCCAGCTGTGACCAGGTCAGCTCACTGAGTTGTCCCCGCGGTGAGCTGCCGAAGTCCAGAAACCGGTACGCGACGGTCTCACCGACGTTGGCGATATTGCGGTCGATCAGCGATATCAGTGTCGTGCCGGGCGGCAGCGCGATCCGGCCGTGGCTGTCCACGCAGTCCTGGATATCGAGCAGGCCCTCGGGTGCGTCGAAATCCTGCCCCCGGGCCCGCGTCATTCCAGAGATTCTAAATCGCGCGGCTATCGTGAGCCGGACCCGACGACCCTTGGAGGGGCATGCCGAGTTGGATCTCCCGACTGACCAAACTCGTACCCAACGGCTCCGGCAGGTATGCCACCTCGGTGACATTGGGATCCGAGGGCCGGCTTTTCGGCGGTCTGATCGCCGCGCAGGCCCTGGCCGCGGCCGGGGCGACGGTTGCCCCCGGCCGGATGCCCCAGTCACTGCACGCCTACTTCGTGCGGGGCGGCCGGGTCGGTGTCGACGTCGACTACGCCGTGGAGGTCATCCGCGACGGCCGTTCGTTTGACACCCGCCAGGTGACGGCATCGCAGGACGGCCTACCGATCTTCGAGATGCTGGCATCCTTCCACCGCCCCGAACCGACCGTGGACTGGCAACGCCCCACACGCCCGGGCCTGGAACTGCAGCGGGCGACTCAGCCGGTGAACCCGCCGGAGTCGTGGGCCGATCAGTTCGAGACCCGGGTCTCCCCCGGCGGCTCCACCGACTGGCCGCTGCAACCGTTCTGGTTCCGCTCCCGCGAACCCGTCGAGGACGATCCCCTGCTGCAGGCCTGTGCGTTGACCTTCGTCTCCGACCTGGGCCTGGTGTCCACCGCCCGACCGCCCGGACATCAGCGGCCCGGCAGAGGCGGGGCTGCCAGCCTCGACCACGCCCTGTGGCTGCACCGCCGCATCGACGTCAACGAATGGCACTGCTACGACGCGACGCCGATCAGCCACAATGACGCCCGGGGCCTGGCCCTGGGATCGGTGCAGGACAGTGCCGGCCGGCTGGTGGCCAGCGTCGCTCAGGAGTCACTGTGGCGGGTCGACGCCTGACCGAGCCCCGCCCCTGGCCCGGACCGGGCGCGGACGGGTCGCCGGCGCTCAGCTACCGGCGATGATCCTCACCAAATAGGGCGCCATGTCGGTGGTGCGCACCGGGGAGACGACCACTCCTGCGTCGGTGACTTCCAGCATCTGGTCGTTGCCGAGGAACATCGCGACGGTCGTGGTGCCCTCGGGGCCGTAGAAGATCAGGTCGGCCGGCAGCGCCTGGGCCGGGGTGACCTTCTGCCCGACCTGGTACATCGCCCCCGAGGATCGCGGCAGCTTGGCATTGACCCCGGCGTAGACGTACTGAATCAGGCCCGAGGAGTCGAAGCCGACGATATCGGCACCCGGGCCGTTGCCCAGGCTCGGACCGTTGACGTCCCCGCCGCCCCAGGAGTACGGCACACCGCGCTGCGCGAGGCCCCGCGCGATGACGTACTTGACCGCCTGGTCGCGGGAGACCGGCGCGGCGAACACATCGGAACCGTAACGGTCGGCTGAGGCCAACCCGCTCCCGGCGAAAAACCCGGTGAGGGTCAGACCCATCACCAAGCCCAGCACCACGGCATAGACGCGCTTCATCTGCTAACCACCCTCCGAGACAGAGCTGCCCACATTCTTCGCAGCAGCCACTTGAGTCACTTCTACAACATCCGGAATCCCTCGACCACCCCCTGATCTCGCCTGAGCTGGGGTTTTGCCCAACCGTGACTCAACGGTGTCCCGGCCGGGTCCGGTTCTTGCCGGAACCGTTGCCGGCCCACCGGGTCCCGACGGGAGGGCCGAGAGGAGTCCTAGGGGAGTCCGAGGGGAGTCCTAGTGGAGTCCGGGGCGGCTAAATTGCTGTCATGGGGTACCGACCTTTCCGCGGTGGCCGACTCGGCGTTGCGCTGGCCTGCGCAGCGGTGCTGGTCGGCTCGTGTAGCAGCACCGGGCTAAGTGCCCAGGCCGAGCCGACAGTGGCGCCCGGGGATCCGCTCCCCTCCACTCAGGAGGCACCACCCGGATCCGACGTCGTTCTGCTCGACCTCGCCGATGCCACCGCGGTGGCCGGCTGGACCACCGTCAACGACCCGGTCATGGGCGGCAGGTCGTCCTCCGGAGTCACTTTCAGCGATGGCGGGCTGACCTTCGCGGGCACCATCTCTCTGGAGAACAACGGCGGGTTCGCCTCGGCCCGCGGTCCGCGGGACCCCGGAATCGGGCGCCGGGCGGCAGGAGCGACAGCGCTGCGAGTACGCGCCACCGGAGACGGAAAGACCTATTTGCTGAAACTGAGCTCCGCGGGTCAGCAGTGGTCCTACGTGCAGCGTTTCGCCACCGACGCCGGCGTCCCGCGGACCTATGACCTTCCCATCGCCGACTTTCAGGCCGTGGGCATGCGCCTCGATCCCGCACCCGATGCGCCGCGAACTGTGGATCCCTCGCGCGTCGATCAGCTTTCGTTCTACATCCTCGACAAGCAGCAGGGCCCCTTCGCACTGACTGTCCGTGCGATCGACGCCGCCGTCTGAGGTCATGAGCCAGAGGTCACGAGCCTGAGGTCATGAACCGTTCTCACGACGGTGTCCTTTGCCGGCGGGCGCAGTGACCCCGACCGCGCCGTGTGCGGACAGCTTCTTTGCCGGCGGTAAACTTCGCCCGGATGCGGACCGACCGCACCGGCAGGAGGCACTGACCATGACAGCGGCACAAGCAGCGGCCCAGACGAAGGCCCCGATGCTGCCCAACGGACAGGATCTCGACACTGCCCGCGCGGAGGGGCAACGGGCCTACCAACTCGACCGCCGGCATGTCTTTCATTCCTGGTCCGCCCAAGCCCAGCTGAACCCGATGACGATCCTGGCCGCGCAGGGCTCATACGTGTGGGACGGGGACGGCAACCGGTTGCTCGACTTCTCCTCGCAACTGGTCTACACCAACATCGGCCATCAACACCCCAAGGTCGTGGCCGCCATCGCCGAGCAGGCGGCCAAGCTCTGCACAGTCGCCCCCCAGCACGTCAACGCCGCCCGATCGGAGGCTGCCCGGATGATCGCCGAACTGGCCCCCGGCGACCTGAACAGGGTCTTCTTCACCAACGCCGGGGCCGAGGCGGTCGAGCACGCCGTTCGGATGGCCAGGCTGCACACCGGCCGGCGCAAGGTTCTCTCCCGCTACCGGTCCTATCACGGGGGAACCGAAACGGCGATCAACCTGACCGGAGACCCGCGACGCTGGGCCAATGACCACGGCGACGCCGGCACCGTGCACTTCTTCGGGCCGTTCCTCTACCGTTCGCCATTCCACTCGGAAAACGAGCAGCAGGAATCCGAGCGCGCCCTCGAGCACCTCGAGCGCACCATCGCCTTCGAGGGACCCTCGACGATCGCGGCGGTGATCCTGGAATCAGTGCCCGGGACCGCCGGCATCATGGTCCCGCCGCCGGGCTACATGGCCGGCGTCCGCGAGATCTGCAACCGGCACGGCATCGTGCTCATCGCCGACGAGGTGATGGCCGGGTTCGGGCGAACCGGCACATGGTTCGCGATCGACAATTTCGACGTCGTTCCCGACCTGATGACCTTCGCCAAAGGCGTCACGTCGGGCTATGTCCCGCTGGGCGGGGTGGCGATCAGCGATGCCATCGCCGCGACGTTCGCCGACCGGCCCTACCCTGGTGGGCTGACCTACTCCGGACATCCGCTGGCAGCGGGTGCCGCGGTGGCCACAATCGCCGCGATGCAGGACGAGAACATGGTTTCCAATGCGGCCCGGATCGGCGAGCAGGTGCTCGGACCGCGACTCCGCGAAATCGCTCAACGGCATCGAAGCGTCGGAGAGGTTCGCGGTCTCGGAGTGTTCTGGGCGGTGGAACTGGTCGCCGATCAGCAGACCAAGGAGCCACTGGCGCCCTACGGCAGTTCCAGCCCCGCTATGAACGCCGTCGTAGCGGCCTGCCGGGCGGGCGGGCTGCTGCCGTTCGCGAACTACAACCGGATCCACATCTGCCCGCCGTGCAACGTGACCGACGCCGAGATCGCCGAGGGCCTGGCCATTCTGGACAAGGCACTCGACGTCGCCGACGAGCACGCGGCGGGGTAGCCCGGCTCACCCGGGCATCTGCACGGCGAGGGTGAAGAACCCCAGCCCGAGGCAGAGCACCACGGCCAGCGCGAGCAGCGCCGCGCCGGCCACGATCGCCGCGCGGGTGCAACGGCGCCGGGCCCGGAGCGCGGTGCAGCGCCGCCGGTCACGGCGCAACCGCAGCGCGGTCTCGGCGAATCGGATGTCGAGAACTTCCCCCGGGGTCGCCGCGGCGCCCGCGCTGATCTGCGCCAGCCGGGCGTCGGGGATCGCCACGCCCGCCGCCGCCAGCGCGCGGCGCAGCCGCCGGCGATGCCGGCGCCCCGCAGGGCTGCCGGCCGGATAGGAAAGGTCTGCGGGCGCCGTCATTCCGGCCCTGACGTTAGTCCCGCCGGAGTCGTCCTTCGGAGCGAATCGCGTTCTACGCTGGGGGCAACACCACGGCTGAGGAGCGAGTCGATGACACGCACGATCGAACACGGCAAGCGGACCGGCTACGCGTCACTGGGAGCCGGGGGCCTCAACCCGGACTCCTTCCCGATGCGGCTGTTCCTCAAGGGCAACGCGAAGCAGTGGAACCCCGCCGACATCGACTTCACTCAGGACGCTCGCGACTTCGCCGCGATGACCGACGACGAACGCAGGATGACCACAATCCTGGCCGCCCAGTTCCTGGCCGGCGAGGAGTCGGTGACCCAGGACCTCCAGCCCTTCGTCGCGGCGATGGCCGCCGAAGGCCGCTTCGCCGACGAGATGTACCTGACCCAGTTCGTCTACGAGGAGGCCAAACACACCCTCGCATTCCGGTTGTGGTTCGACGCGGTCGGCCTTTCCGGCGACCTGCACGAGTTCATCGAGTTCAACGAGCCCTACATGCGGATCTTCACCAGGGAGCTGCCGGACAGCCTCCACGCCCTCGACAGGGACGGCGGGCCCGCCAACCAGGTACGCGCCTCGGTGACCTACAACCACGTCGTCGAGGGCTGCCTGGCGCTGACCGGCTACCACGGCTGGAACAAGGTGTGCGCCAGCCGCGGAATCCTGCCCGGCATGCAACGGGTGATCAAACACATCGGCGACGACGAGCGCCGCCATATGGCCTGGGGGACGTTCACCTGCCGCCGCCACGTCGCCGCCGACGAATCGATGTGGCAGGTGGTGCAGGACCGGATGGGCGAACTGATGGCTCCGGCGATGGAGACCGTTTCGGTCAGCTTCAGCGTCTTCGATGACGGCCCGCCCTTCGGTATCGACCCCGCCGAGATGGGCGCCTACGCCGCGGACAGACTGAGCCGCCGGCTGGGAGCGATCGAGAGCGCCCGGGGCGCGGATCTGACACTGATCGACCGTGACGCCTCACCGGAGACCCTCGAGGAAACCTTCCACGCCGAGGACCAGATGGCGCTGAGCGGTTAGCGGTCACCGGTGATGGACTGCGACGTCATCGTCATCGGCACGGGTTCGGCGGGTTCGGTCGTCGCCAGTCGGCTCAGCGCCGATCCCCGAACCCGGGTCATGGTTCTCGAAGCCGGGCCGAAGGACTCAGAGAAGTTCGTTCACATCCCCGCCGCCTTCTCCAAACTGTTCCGCGGCCCGCTGGACTGGGACTACCTGACGGAGCCTCAGAAAGAGGTCGGCGGACGCGAAATCTACTGGCCCCGGGGGAAAGTCCTGGGCGGCTCGTCGTCGATGAACGCCATGATGTGGGTTCCCGGTTTCCCGGCCGACTACGACGAGTGGGGCGAGAAGGCCGGGACGGAATGGGACTACGCGCACCTGCGGCCCTACTTCGACCGGGTCGAGGAAGGCTCCCTGGTGATCTCCGCGCAGCGCAGCCCGCGCCCCTCGACCGCATTATGGCTTCAGGCAGCCGTACAAGCCGGCTACCGGCTGGCCTCCCCCGACCATCCGGTCGCCGACGGTTTCTGTGAGACCGCGGTCACCCAGCGGCGCGGCGCCCGCTGGAGTTGTGCGGACGCCTACCTCAAGCCGGTGCTGCACCGCGGCAACCTCACGCTGAAGACCGGCGCGACGGTCAGGCGGATCGTGTTCGACGGCGACCGGGCCACCGGAGTGGAGTTCGACGACACCGACGGTCGCCGCCACACCGTGCGGGCAGCCCGCGAGGTGGTGCTCTGCGCCGGGGCGGTCAATACTCCCCAGCTGTTGATGCTCTCCGGTGTCGGTGATCCCGCCCGGCTTTCGGAGTTCGGCATTCCGGTGGTCCGCGAGTCCCCCGAGGTCGGCCGGAACCTATTGGACCACCTCGTCACCCCGCTGGGCTTCGCGGTCGGCGAGGACAGCCTGTTCTCCGCCGAGAAACCTGCGGAATTGGCCAATTACCTGCTGCGCCGGCGCGGCATGCTGACCTCCAATGTCGGCGAGGCCTACGGGTTCGTGCGCAGCCGGCCCGGTCTCGAGCTTCCCGACCTCGAGCTGATCTGGGCACCGGGGCCGTTCTTCGACGAAGGTATCGGCGAGCCCTACGGCCACGCCGTGGCCACCGGGCCGGTCCTGCTCAGGCCACGCAGCAGCGGCACGGTGACCCTGCGCTCCCCCGATCCGGCGGACAAACCGGTCATCGACCCCCGGTACCTGACCGACCCCGACGGCGCCGACCGGGCGGCGATGCTGGCCGGGCTGCGGATCACCGCGACGATCGCTCGCGCACCCGCACTGCGAGGCCTCGTGGGCTCGGTCGTGCGACCCCTGCACGCCACAACCCTCGATGAGGAGACCCTGGAACGCGCCCTGGAGAGCTGTTCGCACACCCTGTACCACCCGGTCGGCACCTGCCGGATGGGCCTTGACGAGTCCAGCGTCGTCGACCCGCAGCTACGGGTTCGCGGCGTGCGCGGACTCCGGGTAGCCGACGCCTCGGTCATGCCGGCCATCATTCGCGGGCACACGCATGCCCCGACCGTGGTCATCGGCGAGAAGGCGGCGGATCTGATCGCCGCGGCAGGTTAGTTTGACGTTTGCCGCCACCGGGTATTCGGCCTGGCACTGCGGCAGGGTGCCGCTCAACAGGGGGCAGATCATGCGCACCGGCGACGACGGCACACCGCAGGACGATGCGAGCACCACCGCGGGGCTGTTCCTGTACGTGGGCGCCATCATCTCGATGGCGGTGTGGCTGAGCATGATCAGCGACACCCCCCGCGGCGGGGTGGCGGCCTTGGCGGGCATGGTGACGATCTCGTTGTTCAGCGCCGGCCTGTTCTGCTTCACCCTCGGCCGGCCGGCTTCCCAGCAGACCCGCGAGGCACACCGCCACGACCGGCCCTAGCGCCGGCCCTCGGCGGCGTTGGTCCCTCGGCAGTAGTGGACTATGTCAGTAGTGGTATGTGTCCGACGGCGCGGTCACGTGCACGGCCTGGTCGTCGAACTCCGACAGCTCGATGCCGTAGGCCCGGGCCAACTCGAGGATCTTGTTGGCGCGCGCGATCCGCGGAAGGTCTGAGCCGTTGCGGATCTCACCGCCGTCGCGCTCGTACTCCGCGAGGAACTCCTGGGCCCAGGTGATCTCCTCCTGCGAGGGCGACAGCCCCTCGTTGACCGTCGGGCACTGGTCGGGGGTCAGGCAGATCTTGCCGGTCATCCCGAACTCCGCGGACACCGCGGTCGCCTCACTCAGTTTGAGCGCGCTGGACCCCACCGTCGGTCCGTCGATCGCGCCGGGCAGGTGGGCGGCCTTGGCCGCGATGGTGAAACGCGAGCGGGCGTAGGCGAGAGTGGTGGGGTTGTCCCCGAAGCCGGTGTCGCGGCGGAAGTCGCCGATGCCGAAGGCGAGCCGGAAAGTTCCCTTGGTGGCGGCGATCTCGGTGATGCGCTCCAGTCCCCGGGCGGTCTCGACCAGCGCGACGATCGGCACGCCGGGCAGCATTTTGGCGGTCTCGGTGACGTGATCGACCGACTCCACCATCGCCAGCATCACCCCGCCGGGGGCGGTCTGCGCCAGCATCGCCAGGTCGTCGGCCCAGAACTGGGTGCCGAAGCCGTTGACCCGCACCCAGTCCCGGGTACCCGAGTCCAGCCAGCGGCGCACGTTCTCGCGGGCCGCTCCCTTACCCGGCGGGGCCACCGCGTCCTCGATGTCGAGCACGACGATATCGGCCCGGGACACCGCGGCCGGGGCGAACCTGTCGTACTGGGCGCCGTTGACCAGCAGCCAGCTGCGAGCCAGTATCGGGTCGATGCGGAAGCCCGGCTCGTGGACATCGACGCTGGG